>Ga0265798_10005361_pt1 | contig 17285 bp, 14 predicted proteins | sample P3T30metagenome_FD_192430 | JGI IMG/M metagenome (GOLD analysis project Ga0265798, IMG submission 192430) | Plant litter microbial communities from East Loma Ridge, Irvine, California - P3 T30 | ecosystem: Environmental > Terrestrial > Plant litter > Unclassified | place: USA: California... | reverse complement strand
CCGACACCCCGCTGGCGGACGGCATCCGCGACACCTTCGACGTGCAGGCCTACCTGCCGGAGGACGCCACCGAGCTCGTCATGCCCGCCACGCAGACCTGCGTCGAGGGCGGCTACACCTGGGACGGCTCGGATGCCGACCACCCGGCGCCCACCCTGGTGCTCGCCGCCGCTGCCGACGAGGCTGCCGACGAGGCCGCGCCGGTCGCCGCGAGCGCCGAAGCGGGCATCGACGGCTTCGCCCGCGTGCTCGGCGTCGCCGGGCTGATCGTGGGCGTCGTGGGCGTGCTCGTCGCGACCATCGCCACCCGCCGCGCGCAGCAGGTCTCCCGATGACCGCCACGATCGACCGGCAGACCGCGCCGGAACCTGCGCCGAGAGACCGTCGCAGAGGCTGGTTCGCCCAGCTGCTGCTGCGCCTGCACTTCTTCGCCGGGCTGCTGGTGGGCCCGTTCATCCTGGTCGCCGCGCTCAGCGGCGCCGCCTACGCGGTCACCCCGGCGCTCGAGCCGCTCGTCTACGCGCACGAGCTGCGGGCGCCGGTCACGAGCAGCACCGTGCCGCTCGCCGAGCAGATCGCGGTCGCCGAGGACGTCGTGAGCGACGAGGGCGAGCTCGTCGCCGTGCGGCCTGCGCCGAACCCCGGCGACACCACCCGCGTGATGTTCACGGGGGAGGGGCTCGGCGAGAGCTACACCCGCGCGATCTTCGTCGACCCGGGCACGGCCGAGGTGCGCGGCGATCTGCCGGTGTACGGCACCAGCGGGGCCATGCCCATCCGCTCGGCCGTCGACCAGTTCCACCGCTCGCTGGGCCTCGGCGACTTCGGCCGGCTCTACAGCGAGCTGGCGGCGAGCTGGCTCGGCGTCGTCGCGCTGGCGGGCATCGGGCTGTGGATCGTGCGCATCCGCAAGGCCCGCCGCAAGAAGGAGATGCTGCGGCCCGAGCCGGGCGCGAAGGGCTACCGGCGCACCTTCTCGTGGCACGCCTCGACCGGAGTGTGGCTGCTGCTCGGCGCGCTGTTCCTCAGCGCCACCGGCATCACCTGGTCGCAGTTCGGCGGCGAGAACGTCACCGGCCTGCGCGCGGCGCTCAACTGGCAGACGCCCTCGGTCTCCACGACGCTGACCGGCGGCGGGGGACCGGCGGACGAGCACGCGGGCCACGGCATGGCGCAGGCCGCCGCGGGGGTCGACGACCTGGGCGCCTTCGACGAGGTGCTCGCCGTCGCGCAGACGGTCAACGTCAACACGGGCCTGGTCGAGATCAAGCCGCCCGCCGACGCCGACTCCGCGTGGACGGTCACCGAGATCCAGCGCTCCTTCCCGACCGAGGTCGACGCCGTCGCCATCGACGGCGCCACCCTCGAGGTGGTCGACCGGGTCGACTTCGCCGACTACCCGTTCATGGCCAAGCTCGCGCGCTGGGGCATCGACACCCACATGGGCTCGATGTTCGGCCTGCCCAACCAGATCCTGCTCGTCGTCACGGCCCTGGGCATCGCGGCGATGGTCGTCTTCGGCTACGTCATGTGGTGGCAGCGCCGGCCGACGACGGGACGACGGATGCGGATGGGGCGCCCCGCCCCCGAGGGCGCCCTCGCGAAGGCCCCCTGGTGGGGCCTCGCCGCGGTGATCGCGGTCGGCGCCGTCATCGGCTGGTTCCTGCCCCTGCTCGGATGGACGCTGGTCGCCTTCGTCGTGCTCGACGCGGTGCTGACGGCGGCGCGCCCGGTGCGGAGCGCCACGCCCGCGCCCGCGATGACGACGGACGGGCGGAGCCGCTGATGGCCACGAGGAACGAGCGCCGCGAGCACGCCCGCGAGACGGCCCGCGAGCAGCGGGAGGCGCAGCGGCGCCGCACCCGCCGCAACCGGTGGCTGCTGAACGGCGGCATCGGCGCGGGGCTGATCGCGGTCGTCGCCATCGTGGCGCTGGTCGTGACCACCGGCGGGGCCGCGGGCGCGCGCCCGGCGAACACGGCGCACGACGCCGTGACGATCACGGCGGCGGGCGCCGAGACGGCCCCCGCGGACTCGTCCGTTGCCGCCGGCGAGGACGACCCGGGCACGGTCGACATCGTCGTCTTCGCCGACTACCTCTGCCCCTTCTGCGGGCAGTTCGAGACGGCGAACAGCGCGCAGATCCAGCAGTGGGTGGCGAGTGGCTCGGCCACGCTGGAGTTCCATCCGATCGCCATCCTCGACCGCCTCTCGCTCGGCACGGCGTACTCGACCCGCGCGGCGAACGCCATGGCCTGCGTCGCCGACGCCTCGCCCGACGCGGTGCCGGCGTTCAACGACCTGCTCTTCGCGAACCAGCCCGCCGAGCAGACCGCGGGGCTGACGGATGCGCAGCTCGCCGCCTTCGCGGACGAGGCCGGCGCCGGCGACGTGAGCGCCTGCATCGACGGCCAGGACTTCTCGGACTGGGTGGGCGAGGCGACCGAGCGGGCGCTGGCCGGCGAGACGTCGCCGGACGGCGTCGCGGTCGAGTCCACTCCGACGGTGCTCGTCGACGGCCGGGAGTACACGGCCTGGCTCACCGAGCGCTCGCGGGCGCTGACCGACCCGACGGCCTTCGCCGACTTCGTGGCCGAAGTGGGCGACGTGCCCGTCGCCTGACCGGATCCGCGCGGCCGCCCCGGACGGGGGTGGCCGCGCGGCATCACACGCACCCGGCGTCCAGCGAGGGATCATCCAGCGCCCGGTAGGCTTCTGTCAACCCCCGCGCCGTCGACACGGAGGAGATTCGCGTATGGTCCTGGTGCTCGCCCTGTTCGGTGTGCTGGCACTGGTGACCCCCGCGATGACCACGAGGCTCGGCCCGAAGGTCTTCCCCGTCCTCGCCCTGCTGCCGACGGCCGTCTTCGGCTGGACGCTCGCGCAGGCGCCGACGATCCTCGACGGCGGCGTGATCACCGAGGCCTACTCGTGGCTGCCGCAGTTCGGCATCGAGTTGAGCTTCCGCATGGACGTGCTCGCCTGGGTGCTCGCCCTCGTCGTCACCGGCATCGGTGCGCTCGTGCTGCTCTACTGCACCTGGTACTTCACGCCGAAGGAGCCGAACCTCGGCCGCTTCGCCGCCTTCCTGCTGCTCTTCGCGGGCGTCATGTGGGGCCTCGTCACGGCCGACGACGTCATCGTCATGTTCGTGTTCTGGGAGATCACGAGCGTGCTCTCCTACCTGCTCATCGGCCACTACACCGAGAAGCGGGCCAGCCGCGGCGCCGCCCTGCAGGCGCTGCTCGTCACCACGCTCGGCGGCCTCGCGATGCTCGTGGGCATCATCATGCTCTCCAGCTTCGCCGGCACGACCTCCATCGCCGGCATCGTCGAGTCCACCCCGCCGGGCGTCGGCACCTCGGTGGCGATCGCGCTCGTGCTCGCCGGCGCGGTCAGCAAGAGCGCCCTCGTCCCCTTCCACTTCTGGCTACCGGCCGCGATGGCCGCGCCGACCCCGGTGAGCGCCTACCTGCACGCCGCCGCGATGGTGAAGGCCGGCGTGTACCTCGTCGCCCGGCTCGCCCCCGGCTTCGCCGAGGACCCGGCCTGGGCGCCGATCGTGATCGGGCTCGGCCTGCTCACCATGCTCATGGGCGCCTACCGCTCGCTGCGTCAGCACGATCTCAAGCTGATCCTCGCCCACGGCACGGTCAGCCAGCTCGGCTTCCTCATGGTCGTGGTCGGCTTCGGCACCCCCGACACGGCCATCGCCGGTCTCGCGCTGCTCGTCGCGCACGCGCTCTACAAGGCCACGCTGTTCCTCGTGGTCGGCATCGTCGACCACAGCACGGGCACCCGCGACATCCGCGAGCTCTCGGGCGTCGGCCGCCGGCAGCCCGCGCTCGTCGTGATCGCGGCGCTCGCCGCGGCGTCGATGGCCGGGCTCCCACCGCTCTTCGGCTTCGTGGCGAAGGAGGCGGTGTTCAGCACCCTCATCGAGGCCGGCACCGTCTGGGGCTGGATCGCCCTCGTCGGCACCGCGCTCGGCTCCGTGCTCACGGTCGGCTACACCGCCCGCTTCCTCTGGGGCGCGTTCCGCACGCGTCCCGACGCCGAGCCCACCCCCATCCACGCCTCCTCGCCGCTGTTCCTCGCCGCGCCCGCCGTGCTCGCCCTCGCGAGCGTCGGAACGGGCCTCGCCGCCAGCGCGCTCGACCCGGTCTTCGCGGTGCACGGCGCGGCGATCGGCGAGGTGCATTACCACCTGGCGCTCTGGCACGGCCTCGAGCCGGCGCTGTTCATCTCGGTCGGCGTGCTCGCGCTCGGCGGCCTGCTCTTCCTCGCCAAGAAGCGGGTGGCGAAGCTGCAGAGCGGCGTGCACGAGCTGCCGTTGCGACCGGATGCGGCGCGCGCCTACTGGGCGACCACCCGCGGCATCGACCACGGCTCGGCCTGGATCGCGGCCTTCGGCCAGCGCGCCGGTCTGCCCGGCTACCTCGGCACGATCCTCGTCTGCGTGATCGTGCTCATCGGCGGCGCGCTCGTGTTCAACCGCAGCTGGCCCGAGAGCATCGAGCTCTGGGACCACCCGACCCAGGCCGTCATCGCCGTGCTCATGGCCACCGCCGCGATCGCCGCGGCGCGCGCCACGCACCGCATGACCGCGGTGCTGCTCGCCGGCGTCACCGGCTACGGCATGGTCGCCCTCTTCGCGATGCACGGCGCCCCCGACCTCGCCCTCACCCAGGCGCTCGTCGAGACGCTCACCCTCGTGGTCTTCGTGCTCGTCTTCCGCCGCCTGCCCAAGAAGATCGCGCAGCGCAACAAGCCCTCGCACCGCACCCTGCGGCTGATCATCGCGATCCTCGTCGGCGTCGTCATGGCGATCGTCGGCGTCGTCGCGCTCGGCGCCCGCACTGCCGACCCGATCTCGCTCGCCATGCCCGAGCTCGCGTACGAGGAGGGGCACGGCCGCAACGTCGTCAACGTGCTGCTCGTCGACATCCGCGCCTGGGACACCATGCTCGAGGTCAGCGTGCTCGTCGTCGTCGCAACCGGCATCGCCAGCCTGCTCTTCCTCGACGGCCGCGCCGGCTCCGCGCCGCGACTCGCCGGCATCCGCGAGCGCCGCAGCTGGTCCTCGCGTCGCAAGGTCGGCAGCGAGCCGAGCCGCACCGAGGGCGGCACGCAGCAGACCTGGCTCGTCGCCGGTCGCACGCTCTCCGCCGAGAACCGCTCGATCATGGTCGAGGTCGTCGTGCGGCTGCTGTTCCACCCCGCGATCCTCGTCTCGCTCTACCTGCTGCTCGCGGGGCACAACGACCCGGGCGGCGGCTTCGCCGGCGGCCTGCTCGCGGGCCTGGCGCTCGTGGCGCGCTACCTCGCGGGCGGCCGTTACGAGCTCGGCGAGGCGCTGCCGGTCGACGCCGGCAAGGTGCTGGGCCTCGGCCTCTTCCTCGCCGTCGGCACCGCGCTCGTGCCGCTGGTCTTCGGTCAGGAGGCGCTCGAGTCCACCTACTGGGCCGCCGAGCTGCCCGTGCTGGGCTACGTCTCGCTGACCACCTCGATGTTCTTCGACATCGGCGTCTACCTGGTGGTCGTCGGCCTCGTGCTCGACGTGCTGCGCAGCCTTGGCGGCGAGGTCGACCGGCACGCCGAGATCGCCGCCGACCTGCAGCGCGAGACCCGCCCGACCGGTCTCGAGACCGAGACCGAGAACCTGACGACCGAGGGAGGCTCGCGATGAACGCCTCGCTCGTGCTCGTGCTGCTCATGGCCGTCATGTACGCCGCTGGCGTCTACGTGATGCTCGAGCGCAGCATCACCCGCATCGTCATCGGCTTCGTGCTGGTCGGCAACGCGACGAACATCCTGCTGCTGCTCATGTCCGGCCGCGCCGGCGCCGCCGCGTTCTGGCAGGACGGACGCTCCGCCGAGGACATGACCGACCCGCTGCCGCAGGCGCTCATCCTCACCGCCATCGTCATCAACATGGGCATCACCGCCTTCCTGCTCGCGCTCATCTACCGGGCCTGGTGGCTCGCCAGGACCGAGGCGAAGGGCGCGCAGCCCGACGAGGGCGACGTCGTCGACGACGGCGACGACCTGCCCGAGCAGGTCGAGGACGCCGACATCGTCTTCGAGGAGACCACCGCCGACGCCGACGCCATCCAGGAGGAGCAGGCGGAGGGCGAACGGGACGACACCGCCGCCGAACCCGGCGCACGCGCCGACGGACCCGCCGACATCGACCAGAGAGGGGTGCAGCGATGAGCGCCAACCTCGTGCCCCTGGTCGTCGGGCTGCCGCTGCTCGGCGCCGCCCTGACCCTCGTGCTGGGCCGCAACACCAAGCTGCAGGTGCTCGTCAGCACCGTCGTGCTCACCGCCGTGGCCGTCATCGCCGGTGTGCTGCTCGCCCGCGTGGGCGAGGAGGGCACCGCCGTCGTGCGGGTCGGCGGCTGGGACACCCCCATCGGCATCGTGCTCGTGGCCGACCGCCTGTCGGCGCTCATGGTGCTCGTCTCGGCGGTCGTGCTGCTGGGCGTGCTCATCTTCGCCGTGGGCCAGGGCCTCGCCGACGAGCACCGCGACACCCCGGTGTCGATCTTCCACCCGACCTACATGATCCTCGCGACGGGCCTCTTCAACGCCTTCGTCGCGGGCGACCTCTTCAACATGTTCGTCGGCTTCGAGGTGCTGCTGGCGGCCAGCTACGTGCTGCTGACGCTCGGCGGCACGGGCGCCCGCATCCGCGCCGGCGTCACGTACATCATCGTGAGCCTCATCAGCTCGGTCTTCTTCCTCAGCGCCATCGCGCTCGTCTACGGCGCCACCGGCACCGTCACGATCGCGCACATCGCCGAGCGGGTCGCCGATCTGCCCGACGACGTGCAGCTGCTGCTGCACCTCATGCTGCTCATCGCCTTCGGCATCAAGGCCGCGGTGTTCCCGGTGTCGTTCTGGCTGCCGGACTCGTACCCGACGGCCCCCGCGCCGGTCACCGCGGTGTTCGCCGGCCTGCTCACCAAGGTGGGCGTCTACGCGATCATCCGCACCGAGACCGTCATGTTCCCGGGCGACGTGCTCGAGGACTTCCTCATGGTGCTGGCGGTGCTCACCCTGCTCGTGGGCATCGCGGGCGCCGTCGCCCAGGCCGACATCAAGCGGCTGCTCTCGTTCACGCTGGTCAGCCACATCGGCTACATGATCTTCGGCATCGCCATCGGCACCGAGCAGGCCATGACCGCCACGATCTACTACGTCGTGCACCACATCACCGTGCAGACCACGCTCTTCCTGGTGGTCGGTCTGATCGAGCGGATGGGCGGGGCCACCTCCATCACGCGCCTCGCCGGACTGCTCAAGGCGTTCCCGGTGCTCGCGCTGCTCTTCTTCATCCCGGCGCTCAACCTCGGCGGGATCCCGCCGTTCAGCGGGTTCCTGGGCAAGGTCGGGCTCTTCGCCGCGGGCGTCGACCTCGGCACTCCGCTGGCCTACGTCACGATCGCGGCCGGCGCGGCCACGAGCCTGCTCACCCTCTACGCCCTGGTACGCGTCTGGAACCTCGCGTTCTGGCGCTCGCGCGAGGAGATGGAGAGCGGCCACCAGTCGCGGCTGGTCAGCGCTCTCGCCGAGGACCCGGACGACTCCGGCGGGACGAGCGTGCGCACCACGCCGCGCATCATGATCGCGGCCACCGCGGTGATGGTCGTGCTCTCGGTCGCCCTGACCGTGCTCGCCGGCCCGCTGCTCGACATCTCGGCCGAGGCGGCCCGCAACGTGATGGACCCCTCCACTTACATCGACGCCGTGCTGGGAGGTGCCCGATGACCGACGGTCACGACGTGTCCGCGCGCAGCGCCGAGGCCCACGCCGGCGCCGCACCGCAGCACGCCCCGAAGGACTCCGGCGCCCAGCGCCGCGGCAAGCGCGCCAGCTTCTGGCGCCAACTGCCGCTGCTCCTGCTGCTCATCGTGGTCTGGGTGCTGCTCTGGGACACGATCAGCTGGCTGAGCATCATCGGCGGCATCGTGCTCGCCGTGCTCGTCGTGCGCGTCTTCCACCTGCCGGCGGTCGAGCTCGGCGGCCGGGTGAACGTGCCCCGGCTCGTCTGGTTCCTCGTCCGCCAGGCCGCGCAGATGTTCGGCGCCTCGCTGCAGGTCGCCTGGCAGGCGTTCGACTGGCGCTCCACGCCGCGCAACGCGATCATCGCGGTGCCGCTGCACACCACCAGCGACCTCATCCTCACGTGGACGGGCCAGGCGGTCTCGCTCATCCCCGGCTCGATCATCGTCGAGGCCGACCGCGAGGAGGGCCGGCTCTACCTGCACACGCTCAACACCGCCACGCCCGAGGCCCTCGAGAAGGTGCGACGGGGCGTGCTCGACACCGAGGAGGCCATCGTGCTCGCGCTCGGATCGCCCGAGGAGGTGCGCATCGTGCGCGCCGAGCGGGCGGCTCGCCGCGCCGCCGGCTCCGGCCGCGGCGCCGGGAAGGACGCCTGATGGACATCGTGATCCTCATCGCCGGGGTGCTGCTCAGCATCGCCGCCGCCTGCGCCGTCTGGCGCATCATCAAGGGCCCGACCGTGCTCGACCGCGTCGTCGCCACCGACATGTTGCTCGGCACGCTCATGTGCGGCCTCGGCGTCGAGATGGTCGTCAACGCGCACACCGAGACCCTGCCGGTGCTCATCGTGCTCGTGCTCTTCAGCGTGCTCGGCTCGGTGAGCGTCTCGCGCTTCATCGCGACCAGCGGCGGCAAGGGGGATCGCTGATGGAGACGATCGACAACGTGCGCGACGTGATCTCGCTGGCCCTCATCCTGCTCGGCGGCCTGCTCGCCGTGGCCGCCGGCGTGGGCATCCTGCGCTTCCCCGACGTGCTCTCGCGCATGCACGCCGCCACGAAGCCGCAGAACCTCGGCCTCTTCTCGATCCTCATCGCCGTCGGCCTGCAGCACCCGACCCCGGCGGTCATCACCAGCCTCGTGCTCATCGTCGGCTTCCAGGTGCTCACCTCGCCGGTCGCCGCTCACATGGTGGGACGCGCGGCGTACCGGGCCAAGGCCTTCCCGAAGGACCAGCTGATGGTCGACGAGCTGGCCGAGCGGATCGAGGCGATCGAGGCCCGCGAGCGCGACTCCTCCGACCGCGGCGGTGCTGAGGCCGAGGCGGATGCGGGCGCCGACCGGGCCGCGCAGCGCGCCGCTGAGGACGAGGCCGACCGCATCTCCTGACCGCGCGAGGGGCGCATCCGCTCTGGTGACGGTCGCCCGCTCTCGTTCCGCTCGCCCGCTGCGTGTAGCATCGGCTCATCGCGACTGGCGTTCAGATGGGCAACCATCGGGGAGCGATGAACTCGGCAGGGACCGCACGCCTGGGCCCCCGTCGGAACCGCGATCCCACGCGCCCGACGAGCCGATGTTCACCCCCGAAGGAGACACCGTGTCCACGTCCCCCCAGCCCGCATCGTTCACCGCGCCCCTGGCCGAGGTCGACCCCGAGATCGCCGCCGTGCTGCAGGGCGAGCTCGAGCGCCAGCAGAGCTTCCTCGAGATGATCGCGAGCGAGAACTTCGTGCCGCGCGCCGTGCTCGAGAGCCAGGGCTCCGTTCTCACCAACAAGTACGCCGAGGGCTACCCGGGCCGCCGCTACTACGGCGGCTGCGAGGTCGTCGACGTGGCCGAGAGCCTGGCCATCGAGCGGGCCAAGAGCCTGTTCGGCGCGGAGTTCGCCAACGTGCAGCCCCACTCGGGCGCGAGCGCCAACGCGGCCGTGCTGCACGCGATCGCCCGCCCCGGCGACAAGCTGCTCGGCCTCTCGCTCGACCACGGCGGCCACCTCACGCACGGCATGAAGATCAACTTCTCCGGCCGTCTCTACGACATCGCCGCCTACGGCGTCGACCCCGAGACCTCGATCATCGACATGGACGAGGTGCGCCGACTCGCCATCGAGCACCAGCCCAAGGTGATCATCGCCGGCTGGTCGGCCTACCCGCGCCAGCTCGACTTCGCGGCATTCCGCGCGATCGCCGACGAGGTCGGTGCGCTGCTCTGGGTCGACATGGCGCACTTCGCCGGCCTCGTCGCCGCGGGCGTGCACCCGAGCCCGATCCCGCACGCGCACGTCGTCTCCTCGACCGTGCACAAGACCATCGGCGGCCCGCGCTCGGGCATCATCCTCACCAACGACGCCGACCTGGCGAAGAAGATCAACTCGGCCGTGTTCCCGGGCCAGCAGGGCGGCCCGCTCATGCACGTGATCGCCGCGAAGGCGACCGCGTTCAAGATCGCGGCGAGCCCCGAGTTCAAGGAGCGCCAGGAGCGCACCCTGCGCGGCGCCGCGATCCTCGCCGAGCGTCTCCTGCAGCAGGACGTCGTCGACGCGAAGATCACGGTGCGCTCGGGCGGCACCGACGTGCACCTCGTGCTCGTCGACCTGCGCGACTCGGAGCTGACCGGTCAGGACGCCGAGAACGTGCTGCACGAGGTCGGCATCACCGTGAACAAGAACTCGGTGCCGAACGACCCGCGCCCCCCGATGGTCACCTCCGGCCTGCGCATCGGCACGCCCGCGCTCGCGACTCGCGGTTTCGGCGACGTCGAGTTCACCGAGGTCGCCGACATCATCGCGCTCGCGCTGCAGCCCGGCGCCGACCTGCCGGCCCTGCGCGCCCGCGTCGCGACCCTCGCCGACGCGTTCCCGCTCTACGCGGGTCTCAACCCGTCCGGCCACGCCGCCTGATGACGGCGCAGATCCTCGACGGCACCGCCACGGCGAAGGCCATCAAGGCCGAGCTGACGGTGCGCGTGGCCGAGCTGCGCGAGCGCGGCATCGTGCCGGGCCTCGGCACGGTGCTCGTCGGCTCGGACCCCGGTTCGCAGTGGTACGTCGCCGGCAAGCACAAGGACTGCGCCGAGGTGGGCATCGAGTCCATCCGCCGCGACCTGCCGGAGGACATCGGCCAGGACGAGCTCTTCGCCGTGATCGACGAGCTCAACGCCGACCCGGCCTGCACCGGCTACATCGTGCAGCTGCCGCTGCCGAAGCACATCGACACCGACGCGGTGCTCGAGCGCATCGCGCCGGAGAAGGACGCCGACGGCCTGCACCCGACCAACCTCGGGCGCCTGGTGCTGCGCGTGAACCAGCCGATCGAGACCCCGCTGCCGTGCACCCCGCGCGGCGTTATCGAGCTCGTCGAGCGGCACGGCATCTCGTGGCAGGGCAAGGACGTGGTGGTCGTGGGACGCGGCGTCACCGTCGGCCGCGCCATCGGCTCGCTGCTGACCCGCAAGGAGTTCAACGCGACCGTCACGCTCACCCACACGGGCACCGTCGACCTCGACGCGCACCTGCGCCGTGCCGACGTGATCGTCGCGGCCGCGGGCGTGCCCTCGCTCGTCACGCCCGAGAACGTCAAGCCGGGCGCGATCGTGCTCGACGTCGGGGTGAGCCGCGTGACCGACCCGGAGACGGGCAAGTCGCGCATCGCCGGCGACGTCGACCCCGCGGTCGCCGAGGTCGCGAGCTGGGTCTCGCCGAACCCCGGCGGCGTGGGCCCGATGACCCGCGCGCTGCTGCTCAAGAACGTCGTGGACACGGCCTCGCGTCTGGCCTGAGCCGCCGCATCCCTCGGAGGGCGTCGCACCTGATGGTGCGGCGCCCTCCGTCGTGCGGGCGGGGCGCCCGCGATCTCCTGCCGCGAACGGTCAGTTGTGGGGCGTGCGAGCATCGGAGACCCGCAACTACTGTCCGTTCGCGGGAGCGGCGGTGGGCGCGGGAGCGGGAGCTGGCTTGGGCTTGGGCTTGGGCGCTGCGTGAAGGGGAGGGGCTCGGGCGGAGGCGCTCTGTCGAACCGAGGTCGCGCGGCCGCGCGGAGCGGAGCGCGACGACGGCGGACTGTCGGCGGCGCTCGCTAGCCTCGAACGCGTCCGTGCGCCCGGCGCGGCCGAGGGGAGCCGCATGATCCGCCGCATCGCGATCGAACACTACCGCTCCATCCGCTCGATGGTGCTCGACCTCGACGCCCTCACCGTCGTGACCGGTCCGAACGGCTCGGGCAAGACGAACCTCTACCGGGCGCTGCGGCTGCTGGCCGAGACGGCGCACAACCGGGCCGGCGCGGCGCTGGCCGCGGAGGGCGGGCTCGCCTCGGTGCTCTGGGCCGGCAAGGGGCGCTACGGCGGCTCCACCGAACCGGTCGCGCTCAAGCTCGGCTTCAGCGACGACGACTTCTCCTACGCGGTCGACTTCGGCCTGCACGCGAACGGCATGGGCCCGTTCCGCTCCGACCCGGTGGTCAAGGCCGAGGCGGTCTGGGCGGGCGAGCTGCTGCGCCCCGCCACGTCGCTAGCGCGCCGCCGCGGCATCTTCGCCGAGGTGCGCGGGGAGAGCGGATGGGAGCCGGTCACCGTTCCCCTGGAGCAGAACGATTCGATCCTGGCGCAGCTGGCCGACCCGCGGCTCAGCCCTGAGATCGTGCTGCTGCGCGAGCAGATCCGCGCTTGGCGCTTCCACGAGACCTTCCGCACCGATCCGGATGCGCCGGCCCGCCGACCGCACGCCGGCACGTTCTCGCCCGTGCTCGCGGACGACGGCGGCAACCTGCCGAGCGTGCTCGCCACCATCCAGCAGCAGGGCTTCGGCGACGAGCTCGATGCGGCGGTCGCCGAGGCCTTCCCGGGCGCCCGGCTCGACGTCGGCACCGAGCCGGGGCGCTTCACCGCGGGGCTGCTGCAGGGCGACCTCCGCAGGCCGCTGCTGGCGCACGAGCTCAGCGACGGCACGCTGCGCTACCTGCTGCTCGCCGCCGCGCTGCTCTCGCCGAGGCCGCCGCGCCTGCTCGTGCTCAACGAGCCCGAGGCGGCGCTGCACGTCGACCTGGTGCCGGCGCTCTCGGGGCTGATCCGACGCGCGAGCGAGCGAACCCAGGTGCTCGTCATCACGCACAGCGCCGAGCTCGCGCGCCGGCTCGGCGAGCACGGCCGCCGCGTCGAGCTGCGCGGCGTCGGCGACACGACGATCGACGGCCTGCTGCCGCTCGAGCACCCGCCGTGGAGCTGGCCGCAGCGCTGAGCTGAGGGCGCCGCGGCAGGCGCCTGGCAGGCTGCGCCGGCCCGAGCTGCGCCGGCCCGAGCTGCGCCGGATCGAGTCCCGCCGGATCGAGTCCCGCCGGCTCGTGCCGCGCCGCCCCGAGGTGTGCTGCGTCGCGCGCTGAGACGCCCACATCTACCGTCGGAGTGGGCGACGCGCCGACAGATGCGGGCAACTCGGCGAGGAGAGGGGGCGGGGCGGGGCGGGGTGTCAGCGAGCGGACGCAGCGCGAGCGGATGCACGCCGAGCAGACGCGGCGCGAGCGGATGCGCGCCGAGCGAGTGCAGCGCGAGCGGACGCGACGCGAGCGGCAGCGCAAGCGAATGCACGGCCGCCGCCCCGCGCATCCGCTCGGCCACGGATGTGGCTTTTCGCCCGTTTGCTTTTGTTTGTGTTGACTTAGCCCGATTCCGGTGGCAGCATGATGCCGTCGTCGAGGAGGACCGCCATGTACGCAACGGAGCGCCAGCGCCGCATCCTCGCGCGCCTCGAGCGCGCTGGCCGCGTCGTGGTGACCGCCGTCGCGGAGGACCTCGGCGTGACGCAGGAGACCATCCGCCGCGACCTCGGCAAGCTCGAGTCGCTCGGCCGCCTGCGCCGCGTGCACGGCGGCGCCGTGCCGCCCGCCCCGCTGCGCGCCGGCGAGCTCACGATGGACGAGCGGCGCACCCTGCACGAGGCCGAGAAGCAGCGCATCGCCGCCCGCGCCCTCGAGCTGCTGCACGAGGAGCAGCCCGGCAGCGTCATCATCGATGCGGGCTCCACGACCGGCGCCATGGCCGACGCCCTGGCCGAGCTGCCGCGCCGCCGCAGCGCCGAGCGACTGGTGGTGATCACCAACGCCCCCGAGCTGGCCGCCCGCATCTACCGCAACCCGGCCATCGAGGTGGCGCTGCTGCCCGGGCGGCTGCGCAGCACAACCGGCGCCTGCGTCGGCCCGCAGACGATTGCCGCGCTCGACGAGCTGCGCGCCGACCTCGTGCTGCTCGGCGCCAATGGCCTCGACGCCGAGTTCGGCGGCTCGACCCCCGACGTGCACGAGGCCGCCGTGAAGACCGCGATGGTGCGCTCCGGCGCCCGCATGGCGATGCTCGCGGACGGCAGCAAGCTCGGCCGCATCGCGGTGCACCGCTTCGCGAAGCTCGACCGCATCGACGTGCTCATCACGGACCTGGAGCCGGACCGGCGGCTCGCCTCCGCGCTCGACGACGCCGGCACGGAGGTCCGGCTCGCATGATCATCACCCTCACCCTCAACCCCTCCATCGACCGCGAGCTCGCGGTCCAGGGCGAGCTCGAGCGCGGCGGCGTGCGCGGCTACCGCCGCCTCGGCGACCAGGCCGGTGGCAAGGGCGTCAACGTCGCTCGCGCGGTCGGCGGTGCCGGCCTCGAGGCCGTCGCGATCCTGCCGGCCCCGCCGCACGACCCCTTCGTGCAGCTGCTCGAGGGCGCGCCGATGCGGGTGCACGCCGTGCCCTCATCCGCTCCCGTGCGCATCAATCTCACGCTGACGGAGCTCGACGGCACGACGACCAAGCTCAACGCGGCGGGGGAGCGCCTCGACCTCGCCGTCGAGGAGCTGCTCATCGACGCGCTGCTCGCCGAGCGCCGCGCCCACTGGGTCGTGCTGGCCGGCTCGCTGCCCGCCGGCAGCGACCCCGCCCTCTACGCGCAGATCGTCGCGCGGCTGCGCGCGGCCCGGCCCGGGGTGCGCATCGCGGTCGACACCGCCGGCGCCCCGCTGGCCGCGATCGTGCGAGCGGATGCGCGGGTCGACCTGGTCAAGCCCAACGCCCACGAGCTGGCCGAGCTGCTGGGCGACGCGGCGGAGGGCGACGCCCTCGAGGCCGACCCCGCGGCCGCCGCGCTCGCCGCTCGGCGCCTGCTCGACGACCACGCCGGCCTCGGCGCCGTGCTGCTCACGCTCGGCGGCGGCGGCGCGGTGCTCGTGACCCGCGCCGGTAGCTGGCGGGGCGTGCATCCGCCGGTCGCCGTGCGCTCCACGGTCGGCGCGGGCGACAGCGCCCTCTCCGGCTACCTGATCGCGGCCGAGCGCGATCTCCCCGAACCCGACCGCCTCGCCTGGGCGGTCGCCTACGGAGCCGCAGCGGTGTCGCTGCCCGGCTCCGAGATCCCCACGATCGAGCAGGTCGATCCGTCGCTCGTCACCACCACACCGCTCCCGGCCCCCGCCGCCGAGCCGTCCGAAGGGTAAGGCCCATGTCCGCCATCATCACCCCCGCCCTGGTCGTCGTCGACGCCGATCTCGGCGCAGACCGCCAGTCGGTCATCCGCTCGCTCGCCGACCGCGTCGTCGCGGCCGGTCGCGCGACCGAGACCGAGTCGCTCTTCGCCGACGCCTGGAAGCGCGAGCAGCTCACCGACACCGGCGTGCCCGGCGGCCTCGCTATCCCGCACTGCCGCTCCGAGTCGGTCAGCGAGCCGACCCTCGCCTTCGCGCGGCTGTCGAACCCGGTGGACTTCGGCAGCGCCGACGGCCCCGCCGACCTCGTCTTCCTCATCGCCGCGCCGGCCGGCGCCGACCAGGCGCACCTCGCGCTGCTGTCGAGCCTGGCCCGCTCGCTCGTGAACCCCGAGTACGTCGAGCGCCTGCGCTCGGCCGCGACCCGCGAAGCCGTCGTGGCGCTCGTCGACGAGGCGCTCGCGCCCGAGGCTCCCGCCGAGGCGCCCGCTGCCGCCGCGCCGACCGGCCGCCGCGTCATCGTGGGCGTCACCGCCTGCCCGACCGGCATCGCGCACACCTACATGGCGGCGGATGCGCTGGTCGCCGCGGGCGAGCGCGCGGGTGTCGAGGTGCACATCGAGACGCAGGGCTCCTCGGGCACCAAGCCCCTCGACCCCGCGCTCATCGCCGCTGCCGAGGCCGTGGTCTTCGCGGTCGACGTCGACGTGCGCGACCGCGGCCGCTTCGCCGGCAAGCCCCTCGTGCAGGCGCCCGTCAAGCGGGGGGTCGACGACCCGGACGGCCTCATCCGCCAGGCCCTCGAGGCCTCGACCGACCCGAACGCGGCGCGCGTGCCGGGCTCGGCGGACGCCTCCGCATCCGCTCCCGCGCAGAAGGAGCGCCCCGGCGCCGCCGTGAAGCGCTGGCTGCTGACCGGCGTGAGCTACATGATCCCGTTCGTCGCGGGCGGCGGTCTGCTCATCGCCCTCGGCTTCCTGCTCGCCGGCTTCACGGTGACCGACGACAACGTCGACATCGTGCTCGGCTACTCGCTCTGGAACCTGCCGCCGGAGGGCCTCGGCGACTACCTCGGCGCGGTCGCCTTCACGATCGGCGGGGCCTCGATGGGCTTCCTCGTCTCGGCGCTGGCCGGCTACATCGCCTACGCGATGGCCGACCGCCCGGGCATCGCGCCCGGCTTCGTCGCCGGCGCGATCGCCGCGACGATGGGCGCGGGCTTCCTCGGCGGCATCGTCGGCGGCCTGCTCGCCGGCGGCGCGGCGTGGGCGCTCGGCAAGCTCGACGTGCCGCGCTGGCTGCGCGGTCTCATGCCGGTCGTCATCATCCCGCTGCTCGGCTCGATCGCGGCCTCCGGCTTGCTCCTGCTGGTGCTCGGCGGCCCCATCGCCGGCCTCACGAACCTGCTCAACGGCTTCCTCTCGGGCCTCAGCGGCACCGGCGCGATCCTGCTCGGCCTCATCCTCGGCACCATGATGGCGTTCGACCTCGGCGGCCCCGTCAACAAGGTCGCCTACTCCTTCGCGGTCGCCGGCCTCGGCGCAGGCTCGATCGACAACCAGGCGCCGTGGGTCATCATGGCCGCCGTCATGGGCGCCGGAATGGTCGCCCCGCTCGCGATGGCCATCGCCAGCACCGTCGCGCCGCGCCTGTTCACCGGTGTGGAGCGCGAGAACGGCAAGGCCGCATGGCTGCTCGGTGCGGCGTTCATCTCGGAGGGCGCGATCCCGTTCGCGGTGGCCGACGTGTTCCGTGTCATCCCGGCCGCGATCGTCGGCTCGGCCGTCACCGGCGCCATGCTCATGGGCTTCGGCGTCACCTCGCAGGCGCCGCACGGTGGCGTCTTCGTGTTCTTCGCGATGAACAACTTCCCGCTGTTCGTGCTGTCGGTCGTCGTCGGCGCCGTCATCTCCGCCGGTCTGGTCATCCTGCTCAAGGCGTTCGCCCGCCGCAGCGCGCCGGTCGCGGCCGCGCAGCCCGAGGTCGTCGCGGCCTGAACCCGGTGCGCGCCGGCCCGCGGTCGGCGCGCACCGCACCTT
>Ga0265798_10005359_pt1 | contig 17287 bp, 16 predicted proteins | sample P3T30metagenome_FD_192430 | JGI IMG/M metagenome (GOLD analysis project Ga0265798, IMG submission 192430) | Plant litter microbial communities from East Loma Ridge, Irvine, California - P3 T30 | ecosystem: Environmental > Terrestrial > Plant litter > Unclassified | place: USA: California... | reverse complement strand
ACCGCGAGCGACACCGCGCTCGCGACGCGGCGGCGGGCGGGACCGGGGCCGGGCGCGACCGGCGCCGGCGCCGCGAAGACGGGCTGCGCCGGGTACCAGACGGGCTCGACGGCGGCGGCCGGGGCCACGGCGTGACGCGCCCGGTCGGAGGGCGCGGAGGGGTCGTTCCAACTCATGCGACGACCCTACGGGCCGCGAGGCGCACGAGGCCGCCCGGGCAGCGCGACCGATCCCGGGCGGAGGTACCCTACGGGGATGCCCACGACGCGGTCCCTCCCCGACGACCCGTCGCCGACCCGCTACGTCGTCATGCGCGTGTGGCACGACTTCCTCCGCCACCGCACGATCGACGCGGCGGCCTCGCTGACCTTCTTCTCGATGCTCGCGATCCTGCCGACGGCCCTCGCTCTCGTGTCGGGCGTCGCGCTCTTCCAGGAGGGCGAGGAGGCGGTGGATGAGATCCTGCAGGTGGCCCGCTACGTGCTCACCCCGAACGCGATCGACACCCTCCGCGGCCCGCTCGAGCAGATGCTGAGCCTGTCGAACCCGGGCGTCGCCTTCGGCATCGGCCTCTGGCTCATGCTATGGTCGCTCTCGTCGTACACGACCGCCTTCGGCCGGGCGATGAACACGGCCTACGACGTCGAGGAGGGACGGCGCATCTGGAAGTTCCGCGGCCACATGATGATCGTCACCCTCGTGCTGATGGTCTCGTTCGCCGTCATCGCGACGATATTGCTCGTGACGCCGACCCTCGCCGTCGGCATCGGCGACGCCCTGGGCGTCGGCGAGCCCTTCATCACCCTGTACAACGTGCTCAAGTGGCCCGTGCTCGTCGGCCTCGCGATCGCGAGCGTGGCGATGCTCTACTACTTCACGCCGAACGTGCGACCCCCGCGCCTGCGGTGGGTGTCGTACGGCGCGATGCTCGCGCTCGGCGTCTGGTCGCTCTGCACCGTCGGCTTCGCGGTCTACGTGACGACCGTCTCGAACTACGACCGGTTCTACGGCTGGCTCGGCGGCGTCGTGGTCGTGCTGCTCTACTCGTACATCAGCAACTTCGTGCTCGTCATCGGCGGCGAGCTCGACAGCGAGATCCTCCGCATGCGGCAGCTGCGCCGGGGCCTCCAGGCGGAGGAGATCATCCCCCTGCCGATGCGCGACACGGCCCGCAACCACATCCTGGCCCGCAACTCGGCCTGGGACGTCCGCGTCGGCCGTGCCATCCGCGAGCGGGCGCTGCGCGAGAACGGCGGCGTGCAGGACGCCGACGAGCTCCGCCACCTCATGCTGCACCGCGACGCGCCGGCGACCGCCGAGCACGACCGCGACCACCCGGCGCCCCGCGAGCTCGACCTCGACGGCGACGGGAACCGCGACCCCGCGGACGCCCCCGTGGACACCGCCGAGGCCCTCCGCGCCGGGCGGTCCGAGGTCGACGCCGAGCCGGACCGCGCCGCGGCGCCGTCGACGTCCTGACCCGTCAGCCGGCGGTCTCGTCGCCCGGGTTGCGCACGCCCGACTCGGCGACGGCCCGCGACACCGCCGCGACGGGGTCGTCGACCTCGACGTCGATCACGGGGATCGAGCTCGTCACGGCCTCGAGCCCGGAGAGGCGCGCGGGCGAGAGCACCTTGCGCACCTGCTCCTCGCTCATGAGGTCGGCGGCCACCACGAGGGTCGCGATCGAGGCGTTGGTCGTGAGCGCCGTGTGGGCGATGGCCGCGGCGGCGGCGTAGCCGATGTAGGGGGTCAGGGCGGTGACGCTGCCGACGTTCGTGTCGACCTGCTGGCTCAGGCGCGCGCGGTTCGCCTCGATGCCGTCGACGCAGTTCACGCGGAGGGTGCGGCAGGCGTTCGTCATCCACTGCAGGCTCTGCATGACGCTGTGGGCGATGACCGGCTCGAAGGCGTTGAGCTGGAGCTGGCCCGCCTCGGCCGCCATCGTCACCGTGACGTCGGCGCCCGCGACCGAGAAGGCGACCTGGTTGACCACCTCGGGGATGACCGGGTTGACCTTGCCGGGCATGATCGACGAGCCTGCCTGGCGCGGGGGCAGCGTGATCTCGCCGATGCCGGCCTGCGGCCCCGACGAGAGCAGGCGCAGGTCGTTGCAGATCTTCGAGAGCTTGATGGCGCTGCGCTTGAGCGCGCCGCTGAGGGTCATGAACACGCCGGTGTCGCTCGTGGCCTCGATGAGGTCGGGGGCGGTCACGAGCTCCATGCCCGACAGCTCGCCGAGGTGGCGGCGGACGGCGTCGGCGTACTGCGGGTCGGCGGTGATGCCCGTGCCGATGGCCGTGGCGCCGAGGTTGATCTCGCCGAGCAGCGGCACGACGTCGCGGAGGCGCTGGACGTCCTCGCCGAGGGTGTGGGCGAAGCCCACGAACTCCTGGCCGAGGGTCATCGGGACGGCGTCCTGCAGCTGCGTGCGCCCCACCTTCAGCACGTCGTGGAACTCGGCGCCCTTCGTCGCGAAGGCGGTCGCGAGCAGGTCGAGCTCATCGAGCAGGCTGCGGAGCGTCAGCACCATCGCGATCTTGACGCTGGTCGGGTACGTGTCGTTCGTGCTCTGGCTGCGGTTGACGTCGTCGATCGGGTGCAGGTGCTCGTACTCGCCCTTGCCGTGTCCGAGGAGCTCGAGGGCGCGGTTGGCGATCACCTCGTTGCTGTTCATGTTCGTCGAGGTGCCGGCGCCGCCCTGGATGACCCCGACGCAGAACTGGTCGTGCAGGGCCCCGTCGCGGATCTCGACGCAGGCCCGCTCGATGGCCTCGGCCTTCGTTCGGTCGAGCACGCCGATCTCGACGTTGGCCCGGGCGGCGGCCTGCTTGACGAGCGCGAGCGCGGTGACGAGGTCGGGGTAGACGGAGATCGGCCGCTGGCTGATCGGGAAGTTCTCGAGCGCCCGGGCCGTGTGGATGCCCCAGTAGGCGTCGGCGGGCACCTCGCGGCTGCCGAGCGAGTCGGTCTCGACGCGCGTGGCGGCCCGGGCCGAGCGTCGGCCCCGAGGCGTGTCGTCGGGGGTGTCTGCGGTGCTCGGGTTCTCGGTCGTCACGGTCGTCGCGCCTCCGTCGTCATCGTCTGCCGGGTCGCCTCGTGAGCGTCGCCGGTGGGCCGCGTCGAGCCTACCGACGGCGGGCGGCGGTCGGGCGGCGCGCATGAGATCATCGACAGCCGTCGGCGATCTGGCCGCCGACGGGAATGCCGTCGTCGACGACGGACTTGCACGGTGTGCAGCGAGACGCTCGCGCGGACCTCCGCGCCCGGGACCGCGCCTGCACGAGACCACCGACGCCGAGCCGCCGAGCCCCCGGGCCGCCCCACCGAGAAGACGACATGACGACCACGCCCGACGCCCCGCGCGAGACCGCGCCCGCCCCCACCGCCGACGCGTCCGCGTCCGACCGTCGAGCCCGCGAGCGGCTCACCCGCACCCGCGACCCCCGCGTCGTCGTCGCGGTGCTCGCCTTCTCGGGCATGGTCGCCGCCCTGATGCAGATGCTCGTGATCCCGATCGTGCCGTCGTTCCCCGAGCTGCTCGACGCCGACCCGGCCGACACCGCCTGGATCATCACCGCGACCCTTCTCGCCGGCGCGATCGTCACCCCGATCGCGGGCCGCCTCGGCGACCTGCTCGGGAAGCGCCGGGTCGTGCTGGCGCTCGTCGTCGTGCTGGTCGTCGGCTCGGTGGTCTGCGCGTCGACCTCCGACCTGCTGCCGCTGATCGTCGGACGGGCCCTGCAGGGCACCGCCCTCGGCATCATCCCGCTGGCCATCAGCATCCTCCGCGACACGCTGCCCGCCGACCGCCTCGGCGGCGCCGTCGCCCTCGTCAGCGCCACGCTCGGCTTCGGCGGCGCGATCGGGCTCCCGCTCAGCGCGTGGATCTCGGTCACCTTCGACTGGCACGTGCTCTTCTGGACGGCCGCCCTGCTCGGCGTCGTGGTCTTCGCCCTCGTGGCCCTCCTCATCCCGGTCAGCACGCTCCGCACCGAGGGCCGCTTCGACCTGCCCGGCGCGATCGGGCTCGCCGTCGGGCTGACCGGCGTGCTGCTCGCCGTGTCGAAGGGCAACGACTGGGGCTGGCTCAGCGTCGGCACCCTCGCGTCGGGCCTCGCCGGCCTCGCCGTGCTCGCGACCTGGGGCGCCTACCAGCTGCGCGTGACGAGCCCGCTCGTCGACCTCCGCGTCGCGGTGCGGCCGGCCGTGCTGCTCACGAACCTCGCCTCCGTCGCCCTCGGCTTCGCCCTCTTCGGCAGCAACGTCTCGCTGCCCCAGCTGCTCGAGCTCCCCGCCGAGACGGGCGTCGGCCTCGGCCAGACCGTCATGGTGGCCTCGCTCTGCCTCGCTCCCTCCGGCGTCGTCATGATGCTCATGGCGCCCGTCGCCTCGCGCGCCACGGCCCGCTTCGGCGCCCGGGTCTGCCTCATCGCGGGCGGGCTCGTCATCGTGCTGAGCTACGCCGTGGCCGCCGTCGCCTTCAGCCAGGTGTGGCAGATCGTGCTCGTCTCGGTGCTCATCGGCATCGGCATCGGCCTCGCCTACGCGGCGATGCCCACCCTCATCATGCACGCCGTGCCGGCCACCGAGACGGCCGCCGCCAACGGCCTCAACACGCTGATGCGGTCGCTCGGCACCACGAGCGCCTCCGCGGTCGTCGGCGTGCTGCTGACCGCGAACTCGACGCCGTTCGCCGGCACCTCGGTGCCGACCGAGGCGGGCTTCCGCCTGACCTTCGTGATCGGCGGGGCCGTCGCGCTCGTCAGCGTGCTCATCGCGCTGGCCATCCCGCGGCGCGAGCCGCAGTACGAGGGGTCGTCGCTGCCGACCGGGTCGGTGCCGCTGCCGGTGCGCTGACCCGCGCCTCCGGCGGTCCGGGAACGGACGCCTCGCCGACCGGGGCGACGCCGGGACGCCGGCCCGCGCCTCCGGCGGTCAGGAGTGCAGCGCGGGGACGATCAGGTAGATGCCGAACAGCACGCCGAGCGCGCAGACGACGAAGCAGGCGTAGCCGGCGGCCGTGCGCACAGCGCTGCGGTCGTCGACCGTGAGCAGGCGCAGCCCCACCGAGTAGAGGCTCACGAGCGCGGCGGCCGAGAACAGCGACACGAGCGCCACGACCACGAACGCGGACCAGTCGATCATCGGTTCCCTCCCTCGGAGTCGTCGAGGCGGACGAAGGGCGCCTCGACGCCCCCCGCCGGCGTGTCGACGCGACCCTTGCGCTCGGCCCGGCGGGCCCGACGGCGCGACAGCACGCTCGTGGCGGCGACGTCGACCTCCATGGCCGACGACTGCTCGTGCGGACGCCGCCGCGAGAGCAGGAAGATGCCGGCGATCACCGCGACGCCCACGACGGCGTCGACGACGAGCCCCGCGGCGCCGGTCGAGGCGATGAGGGCCGCGACGGCGCCCACGGCGGCCGAGGCCGGGAGCGTGATGAACCAGGCCGCGACGATCTTGCCGGCCGTGCCCCACTGGATCTTCGCCCCGCGGCGGCCGAGGCCGGCGCCGATGATCGACCCGCTCGCGACCTGCGTCGTCGAGAGGGCGAAGCCGAGGTGGCTGGACGCGAGGACGGTGGCCGTCGTCGACGCCTCGGCCGAGAAGCCCTGCGTCGGCTTGACCTCGGTCAGGCCGCCGCCCATCGTCTGGATGATGCGCCAGCCGCCGGTGTACGTGCCGAGCGCGATCGCGAGGGCGCAGACGACGACGACCCAGAGCGGCGGGCCCGAGCCGGCCCCGAGGGCGCCCGACGCGATGAGGGTGAGCGTGATGACGCCCATCGTCTTCTGCGCGTCGTTCGTGCCGTGCGCGAGCGCGACCAGCGACGAGGTGAAGATCTGTCCGTAGCGGAAGCCGCCCCGCTCGCTCTTGTCGTCCCGGCGGCGGGTGATCGTGTAGGCGAGGCGCGTGGCGGTGTAGCCGACGAGCCCGGCGATCAGCGGCGCCAGGAGCGCCGGCAGCACGACCTTCGACAGCACGACCGAGAAGTCGACCGAGCCGACCCCGGCGCCCACGACGGCCGCGCCGATCAGCCCGCCGAAGAGGGCGTGCGACGAGCTCGACGGCAGGCCGCGCAGCCAGGTGAACATGTTCCAGACGACGGCGCCGATGAGGCCGGCGAAGATCATCTCGGGGGTGATCAGGACCCCGCCGTCGCCCTCGCGGATGATGCCGCCCGACACGGTCTTCGCCACCTCGGTGCTGAGGAAGGCCCCCACGAGGTTGAGGACCGCCGCCACCGTGACCGCGACCTTGGGCTTCATCGCCCCCGTCGCGATCGGCGTCGCCATGGCGTTGGCCGTGTCGTGGAAGCCGTTGGTGAAGTCGAAGAAGAGGGCCACGGCGATGACCAGGACGACGATGAGCGTGAGATCCACCGGGCAACACTCGCAGGATGGTGAACGGGGGTCAACTCGGAGGTGTCCGGCAGGTGGACGGCACGGCCCGGCCCGGCCCGGGTCAGATGTGCGGCACGAACTCCTGCCACGCCCGGCGGCGCTCGCCCCGCGGGTCGTGCTCGACCCGGTCGACCGTGTCGATGATGAGCGTGCGCCGCCGGTGCGGGTCGTAGGTCGGCCAGTCGGCGACCTCGCCGGTGCGGACGAACTCCACCCAGCGGGCGCGCATGCGGGAGGCGGTGCGGAGGAACGCGCGCCGCCCGCCCAGGGCGCTCATCGCCCACCCGAACGGCGTGTCCATCCGGTCGTAGAGCGCCCAGAGCTCCAGCCCGTGGAAGGCGTCGACCCCCGCGACCCGGAGGATGCGCGGGGCCGCGTCGAAGCGGTAGAACCGCGTCGGCTGGTGCACCGCGTGCCGCTCGGCGACCTTGACGGTCGGGAACCAGAACGTGTAGTCGCCGCCGAAGTCGAGCGCCGCGGGCCGCTCGGGCAGCCCCGGGTACTGCGCCTTGATGGCCTTCCGCGACTTCTTGCGGGTCGCCGCGAAGATCGCCCGGATGCGCTTCTTGTTCGTCGCGAGGATGTCGCGCCGCCCGGTGAACACCGAGCCCTCGCGGTCGTTCGTGCCGATGACGAGCGGCACCGGGTGCGCCCGGCCCGCCTTGAACGCGTCGAGCGGCCGCTCGGGCAGGAACTCGCCGTCGATCACCGGGCACAGGCTGATGGTGCCGGGCTCCTCGTCGGGCGTCCGCCGCTGCAGCTCGGCCGTGGCGCGGACGATCGCCGAGGCGGGCGCCCGCTCGAGCATGGCGGCGGCGCCGTCGAGCGAGGTCGACTCGAGGTCGTCGTCGCCGACGTGGCGGCTCAGCAGCTCGAGGAACTCCCCCGCCCACCGCCGGGTCACGTCGGGCGGGTAGACGGCGTTCGTCGGGGCGCTCTGCGCGATCGCCCGGTGGAAGAGCCCGTGGGCGGCGGGCACGGTCATCAGCGTCGTCACGGCCCCGCCGCCCGAGCTCTCGCCCGAGAGGGTCACCGCGTCGGGGTCGCCGCCGAACGCGTCGACGTTGGCGCGCACCCATCGGAGCGCGGCGACGAGGTCTCGCAGCCCGAGGTTCGACTCCAGCGGCCGCTCCGGCGTCGACCAGGCCGAGAGGTCGAGCCAGCCGAGGCCGCCCAGGCGGTAGTTGACGCTCACGTAGACGATGCCCGACTCGCGGACGAGGGTCTCGCCCTGCCGCGGGTGCTCCCGCGACGACCCGACGCTGTACGCGCCTCCGTGCACGTAGACGAGCACCGGCAGGCGCGAGCCGGCCGTCGCGCCCTCGGGCGCCACGACGTTGAGGGTGAGGCAGTCCTCGTCGGTCGGCGTCGACGCGTCGACCCCCCCGAACAGTCCCCTGTCCTGCGGGGCCGCCGGCCCGAACCACGAGGCGTCGCGGACGTGCCGCCAGGGCCGCGGCGGCTCGGGCGCCCGGAACCGGCGGGCACCGGTCGGAGGCGCGGCGTACGGGACGCCGCGCCACGCGGCCACACCCCGCTCTCGGACGCCCCGCACGTCGCCGTGTGAGGTGCGGCGCACGAGGCCCGCGGGGTCGCTCGTCGGGGTCATCCGACGACCCTACGAGACGACGGCCGGGGACGGCCTGGCGGAGGCGCACGACGAGCGTCGTTCATCGGGAGTTCTCCGAGCCGTCGCCTGAGAGACTGGTGCACAGACTGCACGGAAGCCCGCGACGGAACGAGGACGCTGACCGATGGAACTCGCCGAGGTCCTCATCATCCTGAGCGGGTCGCTGCTCGTCACCGGCTTCGCCCGCTGGAAGGGCCTGCCGGCGCCGCTGCTCACCGTGGCCGTGGCGCTCGCCGTCTCGTTCATCCCCGGGGTGCCCGACGTCGAGATCGACAGCGAGGTGATCCTCACGGTGGTCCTGCCGCCGCTGCTCTACTCGGCGTCGCTCGACGTGTCGCTGCTGAACTTCCGCGAGAGCCGGGTGCAGATCCAGCGGCTCGGCATCGGCGCGGTGGTCGTGACCGCCTTCGTGGTCGGGGCCGTCGCCTACGTGCTGATCCCGGACATGACGTGGCCCGCCGCCGTCCTCGTGGGAGCCGTCGTCGCGCCTCCGGACGCGGTGTCGGCCGCCGCCATCGGCCGCAAGCTGGGCCTGCCGCGCAAGGTGATGACGGTGCTCTCGGGCGAGAGCCTGATCAACGACGCGGCGTCGCTGACGCTCGTCAAGGTCTTCCTCGCGATCGTGGGCGGCGCGACGCTCACGGTGTGGCAAGACCTCGGCATCTTCGGCCTCGCGATCGGCGTCGGCGTCGCGGTCGGCCTCGTGCTCGGCGTCGTCGCGCACCGCGTGCGGATGAAGGTCGACGACCCCGTCGTCGAGAACGTGCTCGGCCTGCTGCTGCCGTTCGTCGCCTACATCACCGCCGAGGAGCTCAGCGGCTCGGGCGTGCTCGCGGTCGTCGCCGCCGGCCTCTACGTCGGCTTCAACTCGCCCCGCACGGGCTACGCCACCCGCCTGCAGGAGAGGCCGTTCTGGGCCGCGGCCGACGTGCTGCTCGAGGGCTTCGTCTTCGCGCTGATCGGCCTGCAGCTGCGCACCGTCGTGCAGGAGGTCGCCGAGAGCGACCGCGGACTCGCCCAGAGCGTCGGGGTGGCCTTCGTCGTGCTCGCGGTCGTGGTGCTCGTGCGGCCCGCGTTCGTCTTCGCCAGCTACTACGCCGCCCGCGTGCTGCGCTACCTGCTGCTCTCACGGCTGCTGCGCGGCATGCGACGCGTGCCGGCGCTCCGTCGCGTCCGGTACCACCCGCAGCCGCGGCTGGACTGGCGGCAGCTCAGCGTCATCTCGTGGACGGGCATGCGCGGCGTGGTGACCCTCGCCGCCGTCGTCTCGATCCCGGCCGTCACCGACAGCGGGGTGCCCGTGCCGGCGCGCGACACGATGTTCCTCATCGCCTTCGTCGTCACCGTGGGCACGCTGCTGCTGCAGGGCCTCACCCTGCCCGTCGTCATCCGCTGGCTCGGCGTGCAGGACGACGGGCAGCGCGACCGCGACCTCGCCGCCCAGCTCGCCCTCGTCGCGACCAGCACCCGCGAGACGCTCGAGTACGTCGAGGCCCGACGTCCCGCCTGGACGGCGCAGTACGGCCCCGAGCTCACCGAGCGGGCGATCCAGGCGGCGACCACCCGGCTCGTCCGCGAGAACGAGGTGCTGCAGCGCCGTGCCGTCTCCGACGCGGAGGACCGCGACGACACGGGCGCCGAGCGCGACCGCCGCCGGGCCGTGCCCCGCGCGATCGGGCAGGTGCGCCGCGAGCTGCTCGACAAGCGCCGCGAGGTGGTCCTCCGCGAGCGCGACGCGGGCGCCCTCGACGAGGAGGTCATGCGCCAGGTGCTCATGGGGCTCGACGCCGAGGAGCTCGCGATGGACACGAACGCGCTCTCGAGCACGCGGTCGTGACGGGCGTCGCGCCGTCGGCGGCCGGAGCCCGGGCGGCCCCCCGGCCCCGGCGTATCGTGACCGACGGGACGAAGGAGGAGCGGTGACGGTCGACGCACGCAGGCACGACGAGCAGGGCGCGGGAGGCGCGGGGCACGTCGTCGGCGACGTCAAGCCCCAGCCCGGTCGCTTCCGCCGCTGGTACTCGACCCTGCACCCGTCGCTGCAGCTGATCGGGCTGCAGCTCTGGCTGCCGCTGTTCTTCATCGTCGGCTTCTGCCTCTGCTACATCGCCGCCTTCCACGCCCCGCACCCGCACGACGTGCCGATCGCCGTCGTCGGGTCGTCGAGCCAGCTCGGCACCGCGCTCGAGGAGGCCCAGCCGGGCGTCTACGAGGTGCGGTCGTACGCCGACGTCGAGGCGGCCCGATCGGCCGTGACCTCCGGCCACGCCGCCGTCGCCTGGGACCCGTCGAGCTCGACGATCTACAAGGCCAGCGCACACCAGTACCAGGTGTCGGCGCTGATCCCGGCGATGCTGACGCCCGTGCTCGAGGCCGGCGGCGCGACGCCGACGGTCACCGACCTCGCCCCGCTGCCGGCCTACGACGAGTACGGGACGGTCTCGCTCTACCTCATGCTCGCCTGGTGCATCGGCGGCTACATGGTCGCGATGTTCATCGGGCTGATGGGCGCGCCGCTCCGTCACCGCACGCGCATGACGGTGATCGTCGTCGGCGGCGTCGTCATCTCGCTGGTCACGAACGTGCTCGCCGGTCCGGTCGTGGGCGCCGTGCAGGGCCACTTCGCCGAGCTCGTGCTGCTCGGCTGGGCCTGGATCGTCGCGATCGGCCTCACCGTCAACGGCATCAGCTACTTCGTCGGCCGCTTCGTCGCCCTGCCGGCGATGATCGTCTTCGTCTTCTTGTCGATGCCCGCATCGGGCGGCGCGTACCCGGCCTGGTTCATGCCGCAGCCGTTCGCCTGGCTCAACGCGGTCGTCGTCGGCAGCGGCATCACCGAGATGCTCAAGCGGGTGCTCTACGACGTGGGCCCGGGCTACGGCCGCGGCCTCACGATGCTCGTCTCGTACGCGGTCGCCGGCCTCGTGCTCACGCTCGTCGGCAAGCGCTGGTGGGAGGCACGCCGCGTCCGTCGCATCGTCACCGGCCGCACGACCATGTTCGCCGACGCGCAGACGGCCAACCGCGAGTTCCTCACCGCGGAGCGGGACGAGGTGCTCGCCCGCCACGGGCTCGTCGCGACCGACACCGGCACCATCGCCACGATCACGCCCGAGGAGCGGGAGCGGCTGGAGCGCGGCGAGCGCGCCGTCGACGACGACCAGCCGCTCGGCGACATGCTGCTCGGCGGAGCGGGCGGCCTCGAGGCCGAGGAGATGAGCACCCGGCCGGTGGACGTGGTGGCCGGGCCGCGACGCGGAGCCGGGGCCGAGGGCACCGGGCGGGCGGACGACCGGGGCGGGCGGGGCGGCGGACGCGGGCGCGCCTCCTAGGGTCACGGGCCGGCCCCGTCGGGGCTCGGACGACCGAGGGCCCGGACGCAGGTGCGTCCGGGCCCTCGGCGCGTCGGTCGGTCGACGGAGCCTGGTCAGCGGCTCGCGGCGACCGCCTCTCCCGTCCCTCGACGCCGGGCCAGGGCCTGTTCGGCGGCCCGGTCGGCGCGGGAGGAACGGACGGCGTGGGCGGCGAAGACCGCCAGGGTCGTGACGAGGCCCGCGGCCGAGAGCACGAGGCCGGCGCCGCCGAGGAGGGCGCCGACGACGAGGGCGGCCCCGGCGAGCGCGAGCAGGAGCGGGACGAGGTGCGCGAGGGCCCGGCGGTCGCCCGCGACGGGGGCTGGCCGAGAGCTGAGGGGCGCGGCGACCGCGACGCGGGTCCCCTCGCGGGCGGCGCCGGCGATGCTGGTCATGTCGCGTCCCTCGGTCGCACGGCGTCGTGGACCGGTGTCCGGACTGCTCGTCCCGACCGACTCTAGGGACGGCCCGGACGGGCTGCGCCCCCCTCTCCCGGGGCCACCCGCACGGGGGCAGAACGAGTCGGAGTCGGCGATTCGGAGGACACGGGACGTCGGTCGTCGGGGGTCATCGGCCGGTCGTCGGCGACCGTCGCGAGGTCGGCGGCGAACGAGTAGACGTGCTCCACCCGTCCGCCCGCGAGCACGCCGGGCAGCCAGCGCCGGGCGTCGTCCCACATCTCGTCGAGCGGGAGGGCGTCGACGTCGTGCCAGGCCGGCGCCAGCTCGTCGGTCTCGACGGGGTCGCCGGTCCAGCGCCGCGTGACGAAGACCGTCGAGTGCTGGCTCCAGGCCTCGCGGTGCGGGAAGAGGTAGAGCAGCTGTCCCCGGAGGTCGAGGTCGGCGCGGTCGACGACGACGCCCGACTCCTCCGTGATCTCGCGGAGGGCCGCCTCGACCGCCCCCTCGCCCGGCTCGAGCTTGCCGCCGAGGCCGACGTGGTACCCGACGCCGAGGCCGGTCTTCTTGCGGCCGAGCAGCACCTCGGTGCGCCCCTCGCGGTCGCGGAGCAGGTAGGTGACGCAGACGCGGTAGGGCATGCGGGCAGGGTACCGGGGCGGGCGGGCACGGCGTCGTGGGGAGGTCGCGCTGTCGGGAGCGGCGCTGTCGTGAGCGGCACTGTCGGAGGGCTGCGCCGTCGGGGCTTCCCTGTCGGGGGCGGCGCGTAGGCTCGTCCGCATGCCCGAGACACCCGACGCCCTCCGCGGCGGCGTGCCCGAGTTCCGCGGGGCCGGGCGCAGCCTCGAGGTGCTGCGCGCCGAGGCCCACGACGAGCTGGCCGCCCTGATCGAGCTGCGCTGTCGCGGCGGCGAGGACCCGTGGGACGTCGTCCCGGGCCTGCCGACCGTCGACGAGCAGGTCGTCATCTCCCTGCGCGCCGACGCCCGCGGGGTCGGCGGCGTGCCGGTCGGCGGAGGCGGCGGCGCCGACGACGAGCTGCGCTTCCTCCGCGGCGTGGCGCTGTGGCACCCAGAGCTGTCGCGGGCCGTCTGGTCGCTCATGGGGCGCATCGACGCCGCGTCGCGCTGAGCCGCACGGCGGGCCTCGGGCCTCGCGCCGTGTCGGTGGCCCGTCGTACCCTGACCGCATGCTCTGGACCGACGTCGTCACCGTCACCCTCGGCGCCTTCGTGGGCGCCGGCGCCGCCTTCGGCGCCAACCTGCTCGTGCGCCTGCTCGAGTCGCGGCGGGCCGAGGCCTCCGCGCTGAACGAGCTCGTCACCGAGATCCACTTCCGGCGCGTGCTGCGGCGCATCGTGCCGACGCGCAGCCCCGACGCGGCCGAGGACGACCCCGACTGGGCCCACGCCCGCCGCTCGATCGGGGCCCTGCGCGGCGTCGTCCGCGGGGCCCGGCGGCACACGCGGCCGAAGAGCGCCGCGCTCCCGGTGCTCAACGAGATGACCCTCGCCTGCAACGAGTTCCTCGACGACAGCGAGGACCACCCCGACCTGTACCGCCTGCACCTCATGCAGCTGCACGCCCGGCTCAACGCGAGCGTGCGACGGCTCCGCTCCGACCGTCGGGCCATCGCCGACCTCGAGCCGGGACAGGCCCGGCTCGGGGCGACGGTCGAGGGGCTGCGCCCGCCCACGGCGCTGCCCGAGGTGTGAGCGTAGCGTCGTCGTCATGAGCCACGCCGACGACACCGCCCCGACCGAGCCGCACGCCTCCGCCGCCGAGGGCGACGTCGACGGAGTCACCGACGACCTCGCCTTCGAGACGGCTCGCCTCGCCGCGGGCGAGGACGTCGACGGCACCGCGACCCTGCCCGGGGTGCACTCCCCCTCCGCCGCCGAGAAGGCCGGCACCGGCGACGACCCCGACGACCTGGGCTCGGCGCCCGACCCCGCCGACGCCGACGTGGCCTCGGACGAGTACCCCGAGCGGCCGCGCACGCCGGGGCTGACGTCCGACGACTCCGGGGCCTGACACCGCGCCTCCGGACGGCCGTGCCGCCCACCGGCTGAGCGTCGGAGGCGCTGGCTAGGCTGGGCGGATGGCCTCCGTCCCCGCTCCCCGCGCCCCGCGCAAGCCCGTCACCCGCCGCCACCACGGTCACGACTTCGTCGACGACTACGAGTGGCTGCGTGCCAAGGAGGACCCCGAGGTCATCGCGCACCTCGAGGCCGAGAACGCCCACACCGAGGCCGAGACGGCGCACCTCGCCGGGCTCCGCGAGACGATCTTCGAGGAGATCAAGGGGCGCGTGCAGGAGACCGACCTCGGCGTGCCCGTGCGGGAGGGCTCGTGGTGGTACTACTCGCGCACGGCGGAGGGGCGGCAGTACGGCATCCACTGCCGCGCCCCGATCAGCGGGCCCGACGACTGGACCCCGCCGCAGGTCGCCGCCGACCGCCCGGCCGACGGCGAGCAGGTGCTGCTCGACGGCAACGTCGAGGCCGAGGGCACCGACTTCTTCTCGATCGGCAGCTTCGACGTGTCGGCCGACGGGTCGAAGCTGGCCTGGGCCGTCGACACGACGGGCGACGAGCGCTACGTGCTGCGCGTCCGCGACCTCGAGACCGGCCGCGACCTCGACGACCGGGTGGAGGACACCGCGCCCGGGGCCGTCTTCGACGCGACCGGGCGGTACGTCTTCTACCCCACGGTCGACGAGTCGTGGCGACCCGACACCATCTGGCGGCACGAGGTCGGCGGCGCGGGCGACGACGTCGCCGTGTTCACCGAGGCCGACGACCGCTACTGGATCGGCGTGGGCCTGACCCGCAGCCGCCAGTACCTCGTCGTCGACGTCGGCTCGAAGATCACGAGCGAGACCTGGCTGCTCGACGCGAGCGACCCGACCGGCGAGTTCCGCGTCGTGTGGCCGCGACGGGAGGGCGTCGAGTACGACGTCGAGCACGCGATCGTCGCCGGCAGCGACCGCCTGCTCGTCGTGCACAACGAGGGCGCCGAGAACTTCGAGCTGGTCGACGTGCCGGCCGACGACCCCACCTCGACGACCGACCGCCGCGTGGTCGTGCCGCACCGCGCCTCCGTCCGGCTCGAGTCGGTCGACGCGTTCGCCGGCCACCTCGTCGTCGAGTACCGCCGCGACGCCCTGCCGCGGTTCGCCGTGCTGCCGCTCGGCGCCGACGGCTACGGCGAGGCCGTCGAGGTCGAGTTCGACGAGCCCCTCTTCGCCGCCGGCGCGGGCGGCAACCCCGAGTTCGGCCAGCCCACCGTGCGCTTCGGCTACGGCTCGTTCGTGTCGCCGTCCTCGGTCTTCGACTACGACGTGCGGAACGGCGAGCGCCGCCTGCTGAAGCAGCAGGCCGTGCTCGGCGGCTACGACCCCGCCGACTACGAGCAGGCCCGCGAGTGGGCCACGGCCGCCGACGGCACCCGCGTGCCGATCTCGCTCGTCTGGCGCCGCGACGCCGTGCCGGTCGACGGCCCGGCGCCGGTGCACCTCTACGGCTACGGCTCGTACGAGCACAGCATCGACCCCGGCTTCAGCGTCGCGCGGCTGTCGCTGCTCGACCGCGGCGTCGTGTTCGCCGTGGCGCACGTGCGCGGCGGCGGCGAGATGGGACGCGCCTGGTACGAGCAGGGCAAGACCCTGACCAAGACGAACACCTTCACCGACTTCGTCGACGTCGCCCGCCACCTCGTCGCCGAGGGGCGGACCACCCCCGAGCAGCTCGTCGCCGAGGGCGGCAGCGCGGGCGGCCTGCTGATGGGCGCGGTGGCGAACATCGCCCCCGAGCTCTTCGCCGGCATCGTCGCGGCCGTGCCGTTCGTCGACGCGCTGACGAGCATCCTCGACCCCGACCTGCCGCTCACGGTGATCGAGTGGGACGAGTGGGGCGACCCGCTGCACGACGCCGAGGTCTACGAGTACATGCGCGGCTACTCCCCCTACGAGAACGTGCGCGAGGGCGTGCGGTACCCGCGCATCCTCGCCGTGACCTCGCTCAACGACACCCGCGTGCTCTACGTCGAGCCCGCCAAGTGGACGGCGCGGCTCCGCGACGTCGGCGCGCCCGTGCTGCTCAAGACCGAGATGTCGGCCGGGCACGGCGGCGTCAGCGGTCGCTACGAGTCGTGGCGCGAGCGCGCGTTCGAGCTCGCCTGGCTGCTCGACGTGCTCGGCCGGGCCTGAGCGACGCGGGCGGACGAGGTCGTGGGCGGGGACGGCGGGGCCGGGGGCGGCGCTGGAGCGCGCGGCGCTGAGGTCGGGCGCGGCGTCGACCACGTCGCCCTCTGGCGTGGCGTCAACGTGGGCACCGCCAAGCGCCTGCCGATGGCCGAGCTGCGGGCGACCGTGGCGGCCCTGGGCTGGCTCGACCCCGCGACGCTGCTGAACAGCGGCAACCTCGTCGCGACGACCGACGGCCCGGTCGGGCCCGACGACGTCGCGGCCCTGCGGGCGGCGGTGCTCCGCGACAGCGGGGTCGACGCCGCCGTCGTCGTCCTCGCCGGCGCCGAGTTCGCCCGCCTCGCCGCGGCCGACCCGCTGCGCCGGGACGGACGACCGCCGACGCTGCGGTCGACGGCCTTCGCGCAGGTGTGCGGGGCGCTGGCCGGCGTCGCGCCTCCCGACGTCGACCTCGGCGACGAGCAGCTCGTCGTGACGCCCGACGTCATCTACCAGTGGCTGCCCGACGGCGTGCTCGCCTCGCGGGTGCCCGCCGCCTGGTGGCGGGCGCTGCCCGTGCCCGTGACGGCCCGCAACGGGGCGACGGTGCAGAAGATCGTCGACCTGCTCGCACGGCGGGCCGTGTCAAGGCCCTGACGTGGGACTCACGGGCGAGGCATGTGCCCCTACGATGACCCCGTGGCCCCTCCCGCGCTCGCCGACCGACGCCTCGTCGTCGTGCCCGGCCCCTCCCCCGTGGGGTCGCGGGCCGGAGGCGCGCCGCCCGCCTGCCTCGAGGGTCGCGACGACCTCCTGGCCGGCCACCGCTACCTGCTGACCCTGTCGCCCGTCGATGTGCCGTGGCTCGGCGACCAGGAGTGCTCGGTCTTCGTCCGCTGCGGCTTCAGCGTGTACGGCGACGAGAGCGACTGGCCCGAGATCGGGCTCTGCGCCGTGCTGCACGAGCCGTCTCCCCGCGGCCACGCCGTCGACGCCGCCCTCCCGTCGCTCGGCGAGGCCGCCCTCGTCGTCGCGGCCGAGGTCGACGCCCCCCGCGGCGCGACCGCCCTGGTGCGGGCCGGAGGCGCGCCCGACCTGGTCCTGCAGCAACCGCTCGACGCCCTCCCCGTCGTGCGGCACGGGCTCACGTACCTCTTCGAGGTCGACGACGACGGCTGGCCCGAGGGCTTCGCCGAGGAGCGGCCCCTGTCGCACGGCGCGGTCTACTTCTTCGGCGAGGTCGGGGACGACGGCGTCGTCCGTCAGGTCGTGCCGGGCGTCGTGCAGTTCTAGGCCGGGTGCCGGACGTCGGGT
>Ga0265798_10005358_pt1 | contig 17293 bp, 23 predicted proteins | sample P3T30metagenome_FD_192430 | JGI IMG/M metagenome (GOLD analysis project Ga0265798, IMG submission 192430) | Plant litter microbial communities from East Loma Ridge, Irvine, California - P3 T30 | ecosystem: Environmental > Terrestrial > Plant litter > Unclassified | place: USA: California... | reverse complement strand
GAAGATTGTGCACACTAGTCACTACAGTGCAACATGGGCCAAAACCCCCCCAGTAGCCTTTAATTCCACCAAACACTAATCCTATTCGATATCCCATTCGTGGTCCCAGTTCCGAATGTAGGGGCTCAAACCTTGGACATCCCTAGCCGCCGTTGCCTTGACATCGCCATTGCCCAGAAATGCGAATCGGTTCCTGTATCTGTATACGTAGTCGTAGTCTTCCCAGCGTGGTGTCTTGATCGACTTGAGGAAGTGTATCGTCTAGTTGTGTACGAGTCAGCATGCGTTGGACGCGGTGCGGGGCAGATACGGGGGAGCGCGGATCGTTCGGGATAAGGGGGATAACTCACCGCACCAGGCCAAAGATAAATCCTGTTCTTGATCTGACCGTCTTTGAACCAGCTTCTACACGCCTCCTGCCATACTGTGGTCTTGTGAAATTCGTCGAAATGCGCATAAATCTCATCCAACGCATCCTGCTTTACACTCATGGCCTTGATGCCCTCCGTCTGCATCTTCTTCATGCACTGGATGCTGTACTCTATCGTCGTCTCGATACTCGGTATCAAGGTACCATTGCTCCAAGTTGCGCCAGGTCCAACAATGGTGTAGTAGTTGGGGAAACGTGGCGCGGAAACACCCATGTAAAGATTAGGGCCACTAGCCCAATCCTCCTGTATCGAGCTATTGGAGCCGTTGACAACTTTGAAGGCTGGTTTGAAAGCGACTTGGAAACCAGTGGCGCACACAATGGCATCCAGTTTGTGGACTTTCCCATCGACCGTCTTGATTCCTTCCGGGACTATACGTTCAATACCGCTAAATACCGGCGTTACGTTGTCTTGTACCAATGCCTCCAGAAAGCCATCGCCAGGGGAGATGCGCCGACATCCGACAGACCATTTGGGTATAATGGACTCTTTGAGCTGTTCGTGACCGGGACCCATGCGGCGGTGCATCTCCTTGGTGATGACGTCTTGGAACTGATTCTGCAACGCCGAGTTTTGTTGGTACATGCCGAATAAACTATTGATCTCGGCTTCGATCTTCTTTCGAAATTCCAGGTGGTATTCCGGGTCTTCCTTGAACTTCTTGATATCCGTCTCAGTGAAAGTGTATTGTCGCTGGCCCGGATCCACATCTTGGCCCTTTTGCAGATCGTCGTTGAGTGCACCGGCACCGAATGGTGGCGAGATCCACGTGGGACTTCTAATAAATACCTCAAGCTGCTTGACAATCTTTTGTAGCGACGGCACGATTTGGACACTGGTAGAGCCGACACCGATGATGGCCGCAGTGATGTTCTTGAAGTCGACACTGTGGTCCCAGGATGCCGAATGTAGCAAGGGACCCTTGAAGTCATGCAGGCCTTCGATTTCTGGCCATTTCCAGTTATTCAGGATACCTGAATTAGATAAGCAATGTGCAACCTAGGTGGAACAAAAGAGTCTCACCTGAGCCGTTGACTAAGACATGCGCCCAATCTTTCCTCATCGAACCGGTTCTTGGGTTTCTGATGGTTAGACTGTAGCAGCCATCTGCATCGTTCCATATGGCCTCCTCAATTCTACTATTCATCTGCATATACCTCTTGCTCCCATGCCTCTCTGCAAAATCCTCAAAATAGCCTTGAATCTCCTTGCCCGATGCGAAGAAAGTTGACCAGTCTGGCTTGGGGTCCCACGTGAAGTTGTAGTCGTGCGAAGGAATATCACATGCAACCCCAGGGTATGTGTTCTCGTACCAAGTGCCCCCAAAGTGCGGGTTCTTCTCGTACAGAGTCAACTCCCAGGACCCCGGCTCCAACATCTTCTCCATCTTGTATGCTAAGCAAAGACCTGATGCACCGGCACCGACGCATGCGACTCGTAGCTTGGCTGGCTTGGAATGGTATTGGTCGAGAATCTTATATGGGCCATCGACATGTGATGGTGGGTAGTCGTAGTTGTGCCCATAGCCATTGACATTGAGCCCGTTTGGCATCTCTGAGCCCCCCATTGTCGCGGTTGGCGGTGGATATGCAAGCGTATCTCGTCCAGCGTTTTTGAGCTTTTGTAGTGGTGAGCGTGAGTTGAAAAGGAGAAGAACACAGCGAAAGCAGTACTTTGGATTACGCTCGCAAAACAGCAGATGCGTGCTTAAAGGGTATGTGCTACTGAAAGAGACGACTGAGCTACCACACCACTACGCCTCCGGCATCTCACACCTCTGGAGTGTTTAGCCGTGCCCCGGGTGTCTTGATACATGCTCGCTGACCTCCTCGCACGCCGGTTGGTGCAGGCCATGCGGGTCACTTTACGCCCATTCCCGCTGGCTTTGTTAGCGGTGCAGACTGAACATGCCGGGGTCGATGCAATTTCTGGCTGCATCAGCGGGTTTGGCATGCATGACTCTGGTGGAAGCTTGCGGTGGCGTTGTTGTTGTCAACGAGGTGCGTCCGTTGAGGGGTCACGGAAGAGTTTACGCGGGACAGTTCCGCAAACCAGCAAATCACATGATGGCGGACAACAACCACTCGTTGCGATCTGGTTCACCATAGTGTAATCTGACATATCTGGTGGAAACAGCTAAGTAATCATTGACCGTTTTGGCACCTCGGACAATGCGACGCAAATAAGCCCTCATCACATGGTACAGTATAATGCACAGGATATGCATGCAGTGCGTACATTACAAAAACTAAACTTGGTATCGTTCACAGTTTCGCTTTGCTCATCTTCTCAGCATCCTTCTTCGCCCAGTCTTTCAACACCTTCCTCATGATCTTCCCGGACGCTAACTTTGGCACCTCATCCACAAACACAATTCCTCCTACGAGCTGTTTGTGTTTCGCAACCCTAGCCTTCATGTGATAATGAATATCTTCCACGGTTGTCTTGCCTTTGTAACCGTCCTTGAGAACAACATATGCGCGCGGCCACTCTTGGTCATCATACGTGATCCCAACAGCAGCTGCGTCGGCAACAGGATTGAACTCGAGGAGCGCGGCTTCAAGTTCGGCAGGGGCAACTTGTAAGCCATTGACCTTGATTAGTTCCTAGTTATTCTTCTTTTAGCTCTCTTTCGATTCTAATACTGGTGGGACTGCTGCTTACCTTCTTTCGGTCGACAATCCAAAACCATCCGTTCCTTACAACAGCCACGTCACCCGTCTTCAACCAGCCATCTGATGTGAACGTGTCTTTTGTCGCATGTGGGTTGCGCCAGTATCCCAAGCAGATGTTTGGGCCGCGGACATAGAGTTCGCCTGGCTGGCCATCGAGCACCTCATTACCCGCATCATCGAGAAGCCTGGCTTTAGTATTGGGAAACAGCTGGCCTACGCTTCCAGAGCTAGTGCGGCTTAGAAGTGACCCGGAAAATGCTAGACTCTGACTTACTCGTCTGTAGTACCGCCTGGTACCATCAACACTCCGCAAGTGACCTCTGTCATGCCATAGCCCTGTATAACCTCACACCCCAGCTTGCTGCTAATCTCGTTCTGGAGTTCCTTGGATAAAGGCGCGGCACCGCACAAGACATCAGTCACACTATTGAGGTTGTACTTTGCAGTCTCTGGTCTTTTGCTGAGCATGACCATGACAGGTGGCGCAAGCTGCAAGTGTGTTACTTCGTACGTCTCAATGAGTCGCAGAAATTCTTCGAATTCGAACTTGGGCATAACGTAGCTGGTTATCCCTAGCTTAAGCCCCATACATATAGTGTATTGTTGGCCGTAGGCATGATATAACGGTAGGAATCCTGCCCATGTCTCTCTAGGTCGCGTCTCAGCGGTCCAGGGCTTTTTAGCGTATTTCATAAAGATGCTTTGTTCGAGACCGGCGATCAAGTTATGATGGCTGACTGCAACACCCTTGGGCATTCCCGTAGTGCCAGACGAATAATTGACTGTCGCCGGCTGGGTTGTTGCTTCGTGTTCAGACAAGGCTGGAAATTCGTATCCCTCGGCTTCGGCAAGAGAAGGCGAAAAGTCTCTCCAGTCTCTACAGCCATCCACTGGCGCACAGCGCTCGTCCGAGAAGAGCAAGACGCTTCCGTCAGGAAGGCCTGCAGCCTTGGCTGCTGTCACGGCTGATTTTGCGTACGTCGGGTGTGCGAGAATGAAGCGTGCTTTGCTGTCTGAGATTTGATGTACAATTTCTGGGGACTGTTAACTCAGTAATCTGATTTTGTGTATCAAGCACATACCCGGTATGGTGTTTGCTGGATTGACGCCGCTGAATACACGTCCGGAGCCTACAATCCCGAAGTAGGCTACGGGCAGAAAGACGTGATTTGACGTGCAAAGCATGACAATCTCTCCACGCTTGCTTCCAATACGGTCCAGTCCCATCGCCAGTCGTTTCGCCCATTGCAGCAATGTACGTCGTGTGAGATAACGGTCAGGGTTTTTGGAATCAACCCATAATGGCTTGTCTGACAAAAACTGGCCCTTGGGAAATAAGTGATGCAGTAAATTGCATTTCAGGATATCAAGATCCGGGAACGGAGAGGATACAAGCATGTTGATTTTCAACGTAGGACCTAACTATTCATAACTTGTGCGATAAATTGTCCAACACCAAAGATGACAATGGAAACACAACTCAAGGAACGAGGCAATGGCTATCTTTTGTGAAATATTCGCGGTTACATACCTGTAAGAACTTGACAAGAGGCGGTAATGCAGTGGCTATCCTATTACGGTATAGCCTGGTGGACAAGGAATGTCTCGCAGCCGATCAGATGGATGCAATTTGTCGACCTCGGGCCAGTCGGAGGGGGCGGGGGTCTACATATCAAATCCTATGGGACTAAACGTAGGCGCAAATTACTCGCCAATACCTCAATGTTTGCCGAGGTTAATTATGGGTAACGTTACCTGGACCCCTTGGCTTATACGTCAACACAAACTGACGCAGTCTACTCGAGACAGCTACCTAGATAGTGAAGATGCCGCACCGCAACAGTAGTCTTTGCCAATTATCTAGCATTCTACTACTCATCCCCAAAGGAGATTAACTGCTATGTCCGAGCTTAAGGATTTCAGCCGCATGTTTCGCCTCGACGGCAAAGTTGCGCTGGTAACTGGTGGTAGGTCTGCACGGCAATTAATGCCCTCGAAACTTGTCTTAATCATCAGCTACAGGTTCTAGAGGTCTTGGACTTCACACAGCTACCGCACTCCTTCTTGCTGGCGCGAGAAAGGTCTTCATTTCGGCGCGCAAGGCCGAGGGAGAGCAGGGCATTGATCAGGCTGTCGAGAAACTCAACAAGCTTCCTGTTTCTGGCAATGCAGTTGGCGTAGCTGCAAACGCCGCAGATACAGAAGATATAGAGAGATTAGTGAAGAAGGTACAAGAGACTCAGGATTCGTTGGATATCTTAGTCTGCAATGCTGGGGCAACGTGGGGTGGCCCGTTTGATCCAACACCAGATTGGTCGAGCAAGAAGGTGTTGGATCTAAATGTCCGCGGCGTTTTCAATCTGGCAAGACTGTTAGTATTAGGGATGCCAGGTCTCGTTGGGGATTTCCTGACTCCAGCAGATTCGCGCCTCTCCTCGAACGCGCTGGCACCCGTCAGGATCCCTCGCGTATCATCATCGTCTCTTCCACTGCCGGCACCACTGTACCACACGTCGGCGAACATGGTACGATGATGTACAGTATCTCAAAAGCTGCTGCGCATCACCTTTCTCGGCAGCTTGCTGTTGAACTTGGGCCTAGGAACATTACCACGAACACCGTTGCGCCTGGCTTCTTCCCTTCCAAGCTTGCGAATGGGCTGATCGAGATGTTGGGTGGCCAGCAGGAACTAGAGGAAAACAACCCGAGGAAGCGGCTGGGTGAGCCAGAAGACATTGCGGGCGTCATGATATTTCTGTGCAGCCCTGCAGGCGCCTACATCAACGGCGAGGACATCGCTGTAGACGGAGGGATGAGGTTTGTTTCTGGACGTCATTCCAAAATGTAGAAACATCTAATAGGCTGTACTGACTCCAGTCTCTACGTTCCATTCGAACCATTCGCAGCCCCTTCGATCCTACCCCAGATGCGCTTCCATCCTCGTGTGCTTCACCATCGCTTCCAATTTCGCATCGCAAGGCTCAGACTTATCTCTGAACTAGAAGTTCTTCCTAATGAACTCAACCCTCAGCCCCCAGGTTTGATCCTTCGTCTTCACCGCCCCTTTGCATCTTTGATATCACCCCCATTGATGGGCTTCATCACAGCATCCATCAGTACCTCTATTGGTGTGAAGACTTTTTCGGCAAATGATTTCCATCCTTCGTCCAATAACATGCCAGTCTTCATGGGGCCAGGGCAAATTGTAAAAGCACGGAGTCTCTCGTGGTGGTACAGTTCTGTTATGGAGCCGTTGAAGTTCACGACAGTGGCTTTACTACCAGTATATACCAAGCAGAATTCCGCAGGGTAGAAGCCGCGCCTTGTGATGAGGTCATGATAAGCACAGGATCTGACCCCTCTCTCCCGTGCTTGACGAGAGACTTCGGGAAGCAGTGTAGAGCAGGGCATGAGGTGTTGACCACTGCTTTGTAATTGACATCCACGCTCAGTTGGCTTGTAGGAGGGGGTGGTGGACCATCGAGATTATGCTTCGTGTAAAAATTGTCGCGTTTTATGATACCGGCGTTTACAAAGACAAAGTCTAGGCGCTGATGGGTATTCCACGCTGCTTTAAAGGCAGATATTGAAGGTTTGTAGTCCGTGGCATTGGTCTTGTGGAAACTTGCGTTCTTCAGTTTGGAGGACGCTTGTTTCTCGGCTTCTTCGTTTGAGTCGATAAGATGAATGTTCCAATCGATGGTAGGATGAGAAGAGAGAACTGCTGCTACAGCAAAGCCCATGCCAGATGCACTACCAGTAATGAAGGCGACCTTCTCATGCATATTTGAATTTTGTACAACTCTACGTTGGAGGATCTCGTTTAGCTGTGACGAGCTGTTTCGCAAGACTGAGAGGCACTATCTGAGTCATCTATCTACATAATTGGTACCCCTGAAGATGCACGAAACCGGAATGCCGCGAAACACACATTTACACTGCATATCCTTGGAACTCCTGGAAGGGATAGGTATATTTGCTGTATTCCCTCCCCTGCATAGTCGAATCTCAGCAGACCATTTCTTGAGCCGTTACTTTGTACAGGATGCCTCCTCGTCCTAGAATTCTGTACGGCTCGTCACGTTTTCATGAAGAAAAGTGTACTATCTGGAATTCAATATACTCTCTTACGCTCAGATTAGCTCCTGGAAATACGTATATATCTTGGTATGGAGCAAAGCTTCAGTGCCTTTTCTTGTGATTGGCCATGCCAGGCGCCAGAATTCGCTACTGCTGCATCAATAAGATGCATACACATTTCCATGATAATAACTACCGGATCTCCACACTAGAGTACACAGCAAGTACAGGAAATGTGGTCATGAGCGTTATCTCTTCGTGCGGGGAAGGTGGAGAACCTGACTCGCTACAAAAAGTTGCTAGGCAGGGCGGAAAACAAAGCGCGAACACACAAGTCATGAACACAAAAAAGCATGCGGCAGCCAAGCCAATTTATATTTATGCAGTATTACACATGGTTGCATCGCTGTTGCACAGCCGAGACGGTCCGCCACCGGCTTTGTAGCCATACGGCTAGTGTAAGAGTTTCTGCTTTGGTTAAGAAGTGAGACCGCTTAGCCAGCAAGTAAACCATTTTGAGATGAAATAACACAACCGCCCCCGCCCCCCCAACAATATATATCCTACTCATTCCGCTCTTGTGTTGTTGTTGTTGCTTTTTGCTTCTCTTCCTATTCTTTCCACATCTCATTCATCATGGGCCTCACGTACTCAGTCAAGAACTTGCCCAAGCAAATCTTTATAAACAATGAATATGTCGACGCCAAATCACCCAAGAAACTCACTCTTCATAACCCGAAAAACGGAGAACTACTAGCCGACGATGTGCCATTAGCAGGGGAGCAAGATGTGGACATTGCAGTTGACGCAGCAGAGAAGGCACTCCCAGCTTGGAAGAAGATGAGCGCCAACCAACGCAGAAGCATATTGAACAAGTTTGCGGATCTAGTTGAGAAGAACGCAGACGAAATTTCACAGTTGACGAGGATCTCTTTGGGGCAACCATCGGCGTTTGGATCATTTGAGATCGGGCTGTGTGCTGAGGTATGCACCCAGGTATCCAGAATATCCCTAGAATGACTACTAACATTGCAAAAGGTATTCCGGTACAATGCCGGTTTCATTGACAAGTTTGGTGGAGAGTCATGGCCCCAAGAAGACGGCTTTCTCAAAATCGTCCGCAACGAGCCTTTGGGCGTAACGACCGGTATCGTCCCCTGGAACGGACCCATTGGCACCATTGGCCTCAAAGCTGCACCTGCACTAGCAACAGGCAACTGCTTCATCTTGAAGCCCTCAGAAAAGACACCCTTCTCATCACTCGCCCTCGGCACCCTCATCAAAGAAGCCGGCTTCCCGCCAGGAGTATTCCAAATCCTCAGCGGAGACGGCAGCACCGGCGCATTACTCGCAAGCCACATGCGGATCCGCAAGGTGAGCTTCACAGGAAGTATCGCAACCGGCAAAAAGATCCAAGAAATGGCCGCCAAGTCGAACCTCAAGCGCGTCACTCTTGAACTCGGCGGCAAGTCTCCCGCCGTCGTCTTCGATGATGCCAACCTTGACAACGCCGTTACCTGGACCGCAAACGCCATCACTGCAAACACAGGCCAGGTCTGCTTCGCGGCTAGCCGTGTCTACGTCCAGGAAGGTATCTACGATCAGTTCATCGAAAAGTACAAGGCGGCCATGAAGGAAAAGGCAAACGAGATTGGTGACCCAGACGAAAAGACTACTTCCATGGGTCCGCTGGTTGATGAAGCGCAATTCAAGCGCGTACAAGGCTTTATAGAACGCGGCCAGCAAGGCCAAGGTACTCTCGCTCTAGGGGGCAAACGTGTCGGCACCAGCGGGTACTACATCGAGCCCACCGTCTTTACAGACGTGGACCCTGCATCTGAAATCCACTGCGAAGAAATCTTCGGCCCAGTCTCGGTTGTCAAGTCCTTCAAGACGGAAGAAGAAATCGTCAAGCTGGCTAACAATACAAACTTTGGGCTCATGGCTGGTGTCTTCACCCAGGACATCAACAAGGCGTTGCGGGTGGCAACAGACTTTGACTCGGGTATGGTGGGTATCAACTGTGTGAGCATCATGTTCACCACGACGCCATTTGGTGGATCGAAGGAGTCAGGCTTAGGCCGCGAATGTGGTGTTCATGCGCTCAGGGCGTTTACGGAAACGAAGACGATTATGATCAACATGAACTACTAGAGTTCGGGACTAGGTCATTACTACTCACGTGAGTTGCTCAGATAATTCAAGAATTCACTAAAACGAGCAAGCTATCACAGACGCCAGCTCCGTCACGGCAATCTACGGGATGATCTTGGCCTTCCTCATGCGATCAAACACGCTGTACCATGCAGTCGCCGTATCTCTCTCTTCTGTGAATCCTGTGCTATATACCTTACTCATGTCAAAGTGCCTGTCGAAATCAAATTTGGTCATGAGTAGATGCTCAGACAGGAACAAAGCCTTTTCGTTTTGTGCATGCCCTTTCTGCAGCCCATATTTGTCCTCAGCCTTTGACCAAGTCTCGAAGTTATCGGTAATGAATTGCCGAATATCGATGGGCTCAGGTCGAGGAGCGGTAGCTTTGAGTCCAAAATAAGAGCACAGAATGGGCCATTTTTCGACATATGAACTTGGGGTTTTGCTGTCGGCTACGTTATAGATGGCGCCCTTTGGTGTCTCAGAAGAGAGTGTAACATGAATTGTTTGGCGGGCTATCATGTCGCTGCTGCTGTCGTTGCTCAGGGCTTTCCAAACCTGCTCTGTTCCTGGAAAAGGGCATTCCGCGCCTTCACCGTGGACTTCCTTCCACAAACTTAGATATATTCCCAATGTCGTAGCCAAAGAGTAAAAGTTCTGGTTCGGTACCAGACCTATGACCAGGTCTGGTATCGTAACAACGTAACTCCACTTCTTGTCTTTGGAGTAGTAGGCGATGAAGTCCATTTGCACATGGTAGAACAACATCTCGGAAAAGGGACTTGGTATGCGGGGATTTGACTCTTTTAGCGGCGGTGCGGGTAGCGGCGGTGCGGTAGTACCTTTGAGAGCGGATTCGTCGTACCATGGGAGCATAGCTTTGAGATGGCAGCCATCTTTTCTGGAGTCAGTATTCGCACGAGACATACTCCGGGGTATGGAGATAGCAACATACAGTATTTTGAGCCAATCTGCAATACCACAAACTCCAAGTTGGGACAAAGCTTGTCCACAGCTTTTACAGCTTTCGAGAACATATCTAATGCCTCCTCCTGTTCCTTCACTATGTCCATGCCCGCCTTGTACGCAAAGTAGTACACGTGTGTCACTTCACTAATATCAGGTATCTTGTGTTGCATCTGCTTTTCGATGCTTTCCTGGTTATTGGCGAGCAGATCGATACCAGACACCATGTTCAGGCGAGGATCCTCGGGCCATTGCGACTGGGATAGCGTGAGGGGGCGGTTGCTAAGAGCATGGGCGCGCTTCCACACGTTCTGCGCAGGATAGTCCGACAAAATCTCATTGATGAATGACCATCCAGTCACGCCTGAGGCGCCGAACACGAGGGCGGATTTTGACATGGTTGACAGTGAACAGTGAGGTTGCAAGTCGAAAGGAATGGGAACGAGTGGGGTTTTAGACCATTCTTTTTTACCGCCCAAGCGCGCGGACAAGGGACAAAACGGTCATCGCTTCGTTGGTCGGAATACCAAGGTGGAAGGTGGGGTGCGCAAGCAAGCATAATCGGTGGAGACATGAGCTCTAGATGTAGAGACACGGGCTGCTTCAAACCTGCTTGCTGCTGTTGGCGGAATTTGAGAGCGGATCGCTCGCTTTACCACTCACCTAAGTCCTTCCCCCTTGGCGCATTTGCTACAAGAATCCCAACCCTGAAATCAAATGCTGAGAAGAGATCACATCTCTACTTTCTGCTCTGTGAATCAAGCCCGATAGACTCCGGCTCATGAGGGGGTATCGCGGCGGGATGGCACACCATGATACGCTAGTCGAGAAGCTGTTGTATTTTCCCGCGCTACAGGACCAGTGGATCTATCGCATACGCAGGGCCTCACATAAACAGCCTTTTCAGTCAGCTAAGCGCCAGCTTGGAAATCCAGGCTTCAAGTCGGAATGTAAGCCGAACTGCTCAGAAAGCGGCCGAAGTGTGTCCGTGAAGCTCGACTCATTCTAGCTCCTTCTGTACGTGTAGTTGATTCGTGAGGGACGGGACACAAGTCTGGCATTTTTCGCCAGGCTTAGCGCAGAGAGTGTTTTTAACGCGATAATCCAGGAGGCTCGATGGTGGGTGTTTGGGGTTTTGGCTGCGATGGAGAATACAGGAGAGAGCTCCCATGAGACTGAGTTGGATGCCCTGAGCAGGGGCCATCTCATGTCATGACGTCAGCTGTCCATCGGCGAAATTGTTAGGTTTTGCGAGAGAGCTTTTTCACTCCTAATCTTGGGAAGTAACCAAGGCCTTGTTATTACTACGAGTGTCATGTCATATGTCTTTGTAGTACTATCGTGAATTGGTGACGGATGCTGAGCAGTAGAGCTGCGAGTTCAGACGCACCTGGAGCAACATCTGCGGGAACTGTCGATACATTCATCTCTTACAGTTAGTCCATCCCTCAAAAAACAACCACCTGCCTCTTATCCGCCTTCCCATTTTCCATGTCCTCGACCATTTGCGGCAAGTCCTCGATCTTGCGGAGCTCCACTTCAGGTTGTATTCTGTTGCGTAAAAATCAGTAATAAGTCCCCTTCTCACATATCCATCGAGCACCAAACATACCGATGCTTACCAGTAAACTCGACCGCCTTCTTCATCCGCTGCGGAATGCCAGTGCTATCAGCTTTGATGCGATACTTTCCCAGAACCAGATCTAGAGTCGACACAAAGTCAAGTGCCTTGGGAGTAATACCGATAACCATGAGTAAGCCGCCTATTCGCAGGATATCTGGTGCGCCAGCATACGCAGCGTACGAAGCGCTGTAGACGGCAGCGGCATGGCATCCTTTCCCGCCAGTGAGATTCTTTATCTCTGCCACGTAACTCTTGTTCGTCATAGTGTTGAAGACGGCGTCTGCGCCCACCTTCTTCGCGATGTGGAGTTGGGCGTCGCTAATGTCCAGACCGATGGTCTTGTACCCCATCTTCGTTGATATTAGCCACCAGACTGCGATCTTGCTCTTCTTGACTGTCACCTACCGCTTTAGCATGCTGTATAGCATACTGCCCCAAACCTCCACATCCAATTACAGCCAACCATTCCCCCTCCTTTAACTCACAGCCATCCACGGAGTGAAACGCCGTGATACCCGCACAAAACAGCGGCGCAGTCCTGCTCATATCCAATGTCTCAGGCAACTTGATAGCATTCTGCCAATCGACCACTGCATACTCTGCAAAATAGCCATCCACAACCACACCCTGGAGTTTCTGGTTCCCAGTCTCGCAATGCATGTTGTGGACCATGCAGCCTTCGCATTCGAAGCAGCAGTCAATGAAGTAGCCGAAGCCGATGGCATCGCCGACTTGAAAGCCTCTATTCGCGGCTGAAGAACCGATAGACTCAATATGACCGACGCCTTCGTGGCCCATGGTAACGGGGTAGTCGGGGCGCATGTGCATCATTAGGTCGGAGTGGCATAGTGAGGCAGATTGGATTTTGACAAGGAATTGATTTTGATTTTCAACTGGCTTGGGGATGTCGTTTATGACGACTTTTTCTAGTTTTCTGTTGTTGCAGTGAGCGTTTTGATGTTTGGAGGCTTGATATACATACGGATCCCACTGTCCAGCCTTCATTGTTGCAATGTTCGCCTATACTTCGCTTGTAGATGTTTGTTGACTGGGATACTAAGCTGACTTGAATACTGATATATGTATCATGATGTAGCCTTCGAACACTTCGTATAAAAACGAAGAGGGTGAAAAGAATAGGAAAGACACCTATGTATTGTTGCGCGTCATCCTATAGTGCCAGGTTACAACATGCCGGTTGTCCTACACCCGACATGACTCGCACGCACATAAATAGCCAAGTACTGGATATATTCAATGAAATTCAATGAAATGATAGGTCGTGAGGGATCGCATGCGGCACTCCAGACCTTGCTGTAGTCGGACATGACCATTATTACTTGACCCTGCGCGGATTACAGCGACGCCTAGTGCGGAAATACGCATTCTATTGGGCATGGCCTCGTTTATCACTACACGGAAAACCAAGTCCGAAATGATATGCGGATGGGCCAAGGAAGGTTACTACGGGATGGCGCAGTGTGGGCACGATGAAGCGGGGTTGAACGGACGCTTTTGGATGCACACGCTTGGCAGACTTCACCCTGCACTAACCATGTCGGGTGCATCCATTATACACAAGTGACTAGGCTACTTTGCTTTCTTCTAACCTTGAAATACGCAGGAGAGAGGATTACTAAACCAGTGACCAGCACACGAAGCCTCGCGATCCCTATGATAGCACAAACTTGATACCTTCACCCATATTTGCAAAGAATTGCTTTATGGGTTGTTCAAGCTTCGGCGATGGCCAACCGAAGAAGTAGTGCGGATAGCCTTCATAAAAGTCGATCTTATTATCGCAACTAATCAGGTCAGCATTACAACTGTCGCGAGACCTATGATCATTACCCAATGTCATCAAGCTTCTGCTTCATGAGCAATCCATCATCCCTGAGTGTATCATGCCCGCAAACAGCCAGGTACACCTTTTTCAGTTCCTTCAGTCTAGGATGTAGAAGGGGCGATCCATATTGATCAGTGGGTGGTACTCCGAAAGCCTCTGGACAGTTGTCAGTATGGTCGAGGACCATGCATTGTCACTACACTTACGCCAAAAGCTTCTCATCGCACTCGCAGAATTGACGGTGTGCTGATCATGCTCATCCATGGCCGTGTACTTGGACCGAAGCTCATCAGGAACGCTGTCTGGATGAACAGTCGCGGGTATAAGCGTAAACACGCCCACGAGCTGGTTTTCCAGGCCCTCGTCGATAGCCCGCAAGGCCGTCGCAAAAGCCAGCTGGCCACCAGCCGAATTCCCTGATGTGATGAACTTACCTTGGGCAGTATTGAGCCTCTTCGAGTTATCCAATGCCCATCGCAGAGCTTGGTAACACTCGTTCATGATGTGAGCGTGCTTGTTTTCCGGAGCAAGTCCATACTCGACAGAAACTAGTACAATGCCGCCCAACTTTGAGATTGCTCGGCTAGGGGCATCATCGGCGTTTATATCGCCCATGGCCCAACCGCCGCCATGATAGTACATACACACCGGCTTGTCACCCGTGTAGCCATTAGGCGTGTATATGCGTATCTTGGTACCGCTGGTAGTCGTAGTGTCTTCGGCCTTGACGGACGAGTCAGGCGCCGGGAATGTGTATTTCGAGGCGGCCAGGCTACCCCATTTTGTGAATTGCTCTATCATCTGGCTGAATGGTGGCTGCAAGACCATGCGCTCGCCAAACTCCTCTTCGAACTACATAGTCGACCCCGTGTCAGTACAGCTGCGATGCCGAAATCGAACGCCTGCAAACCTCTAACCATGGTTTCGCGAATCCCTCTGTACCTATCATGTTCGCGACTTGTAAAGTTCGGTTGTGTAAGCAACAGATGAATTTCTCCAGCTCGGAAGAAATCAAGAGCGAGGCACAAAGCCTCTACCTACCGGAAGATGGGTCCTCCCACGCTTAAAGAACTCCGACCTTCCCCGCCAACCCCAACCGCGTCCCTCGGCTTAACACGCTCGACACCACGCCGTCAGGCGCGACGAGTCATGCTTGTTGTCACCATGCATACAATCTTCATCTTCATGCCCGGATTCCATTTCTGGACGTACCAGCCGGAATAGAAGTTGGCTAAGGTATACAGTACACGCAGACACCTTCTCGCCATGGCCGCGAATATTGACATGGACAGCAGCCCAGCGTTCACGCGTATACCGCCATGGGTGAAAGCCAAGCTCCGCCCAATCGCAATTGAAAAGATACAACGGGTTTACGACTGGGTTGAGACGGAATGCATCCCTGCTGAACGCATCTACAAGGCCCAATTGAAAGAGAGCAAGACGCGATGGAGTACACCCGCCATCATTCACGACCTGCGGAAGAAGGCGAAAGCCAGGGGGCTGTGGAATCTGTTCCTGCCCAAGCATTTCGTAGAGAGTCCAGGTCTGACCAATTTGGAATACTCATGCTGTGCTGAGATCATGGGGAGGGTGTACTGGGCGGCACAGGTGAGCTTCCACCATCATATCACAATCATCCATGGCCTCAACTTCCAACACATCACTAGACCATGAACTGCCACGCCCCCGAAACCGGCAACATCGAGCTCCTCGCGAAATACTGCACTCCCGAGCAAAAAGAGAAATGGCTACACCCCCTCATGAACGGTGACATGGCCTCCGCATACAGCATGACGGAGCCCGACGTCGCCTCCTCAGACGCAACTCAAGTGGGCATCAAGATGGAAATCACCGACAGCGAAGTCATCATCAACGGCCGCAAGCTGTACGGAAACTGCCAATACAATCCGGAGATGCAACTCTTCATCCTAATGGGGTGTTCAGACCCGCACAACCCCAACGCCTGGAACAGGCACACGACACTGGTCGTGCCCGCAAACTTACCAGGTCTGACCCAAGTCCGCAACCTGACCATTATGGGTTACGACTGGGCGCCCGAGGGCCACGGCGAATACGTGTACGAAAACGTGCGCGTCCCCCGCGAAAACATCATCCTCGGTCCCGGCCGCGCCTTTGAAATCGCACAGAGCCGGCTGGGCCCCGGTCGCATACACCATTGCATGCGGCTGATCGGACAAGCTGAACGCGCTTTTGAGCTCGCACTCGTGCGCTGCATGGATCCGCGGAAGAAGCCTCGCGGCAAGTTCATCGGCGAGTTCGACAGCAATATAGAGCGCATAGCGGATATGCGCATGACTATCGATGCGATGCGGCTCGTGGTGCTCAATGCAGCCGATACCATGGATCTCCAGGGTAACAAAGCGGGCAAATATGCCATTGCGCAGAGCAAGATCATGGTGCCGAATGCACTGCTCAAGGTTATCGATGAGGCCATGCAGATTTATGGGGGTCAGGGACTCACGCAGCATACGCCCTTGCCGGAGCTGTGGACGTATGCCCGCTTTGTGAGGGTGGCTGACGGGCCGGACTCGGCGCATAGACATCAGGTCGGGAGGGATCAGATGAAGACTGCTCAGGCGTTCCGCGATAGGGCAAAGCAGTATACAGAGAGGTACAGAGAGTTGTGTGAGAAGTGGGGCATAGAGCCAGAGGTGTTCTTGGGCATACTGTGATGACGCTATATACGTATAAATATGGGCGGGACACTCGATCAACATTATATGATTTTGCCCTCTTTCATGACTCGTGGATGTCGATGACTGCGTCTCTCGCCAAACTCACAGACTTCTTTTCATCGTCACCTGTGACCGTGCCCATCCTTGTTAATCCGCTCTCCCTGCCCTCGCCCATTCGCTCCACCATGCGCTGAATATGTGGATGGCTAGGCGCTGGTCGGTGGCTCGATCTTCGCCGTGCAGTGCCTGTTGCACTCACAGTCCCCCCTCTTTCCTTTAATCTCAGTCGCATTCCCTCCTCAGTCGATAGGCTCCTATGTGGTCGGATCGGCGGCTTCAAGTCTGTGTCGTCTGGGACGCTGGGTTCCCTCTTTGGCCGCATCCATCGCCACAACTGCTTGGATTTCTGTGCCATCATCGAGTATCCATATTTTGTGGAGAGGAAGCCGATGATACTGAAGAAGGGGATGCATATCGCGGCCAGGACGATGCCAAAGGGCCAGAAGGGAGAGCCGTTCCCAGGCATGTTGGTCATGCCGAAGACGGAGGTTACAAAGGTTAGAGGCTAAAAATCAGTTAGTTTCATGTGCGCGATGTGGGGTTTGGCACAACTTGACGCACCATGAAGAACAAGTTGACAATGGTTAGAACTTTGATGTTGTACCCTTGATGCACTGTAACATCAGCCAGCTCTACAGACTTCCGCGACTCTTGAATGCTGGTTCCGGAGAACAATTGCTCTTGCAACGTCTCAATCTCGTGTCTCCTTTCATTGTTTTCAGCGATGATGATCCGAAGTTCTTTCATCTGCCGCTCAAACT
>Ga0265798_10005357_pt1 | contig 17296 bp, 13 predicted proteins | sample P3T30metagenome_FD_192430 | JGI IMG/M metagenome (GOLD analysis project Ga0265798, IMG submission 192430) | Plant litter microbial communities from East Loma Ridge, Irvine, California - P3 T30 | ecosystem: Environmental > Terrestrial > Plant litter > Unclassified | place: USA: California... | reverse complement strand
TAAGGCGGAAGATGAAGGTGTTTACGTTGCAGAGCATATTGTTGGTCAAAAGCCACATATCAATTATAACCTGATTCCTGGTGTTGTTTACACCTGGCCTGAAGTTGCTTCCGTAGGTTATACCGAGGAGCAATTAAAAGCAAGCGGTACCAAATACAAAGCAGGTTCATTCCCATTCAAAGCCAGTGGTCGTGCAAAAGCGAGCATGGATACCGATGGATTCGTGAAAGTATTGGCAGACGCAACTACAGACGAGATCTTAGGTGTACACATGATTGGTCCACGTGCAGCTGATATGATCGCTGAAGCAGTTGTGGCAATGGAGTTCCGTGCTTCTGCAGAAGACATTGCTAGAATCTGTCATGCACACCCGACCTATACCGAGGCACTTAAAGAAGCTGCAATGGCAGCGACAGAGAACAGAGCGATTCATATTTAAGATTAGCTTTATACAAAAGAGAAAGCCGCTTCCACAAGGAGCGGCTTTTTGCTTTAACAATAAATAAATTCAAAGCTCAGGAATAGCGATTACTTGACTGGGCGCTTAAGAAAACGTTCCAAATGTACAGGTGCCTACAAAAAAAGAGGTTGCCCTTAGGAGCAACCTCTTTTAGAATATGATCACGCGACTTTCGTCGCGCTGGTATTTTTATTCTGCATGAAGCACACCTGCATGTTCTTCAGGTTTATAATTCGCTTCCAGTTCAGCAAGTTTCTTTTTACCGTAAGCCAGTCTGGTGATTAATACAAATAGTACCGGTACAATAAAGATTGCCAGAATGGTTGCCGAAAGCATACCAGCGGCCACGGTCCAACCGATGGTCATCCTGGATACCGCACCTGCACCATGTGAAATAATCAAAGGTATTACACCCAGAATAAAGGCCAGGGAGGTCATCACGATAGGGCGTAACCTCAACTTAACCGCTTCCATTGTTGCCGGAAGTAATCCCATACCCCAATCCACACGCTCTTTCGCAAATTCGACGATTAGAATCGCGTTCTTCGCGGAAAGACCGATCAGCGTAATTAAACCAACCTGTGCATAGATGTTGTTATCTAGTTTAGGCAGGAAGGTTAGTGCCAAAATCGCTCCGAACAAACCTAGAGGTACTGCTAAAAGGATGGAGAACGGTACTGACCAACTTTCGTACAATGCTGCGAGCAATAAGAATACAAAGACAATGATCAAGGCAAAGATCAGCGTGGTACTGCTACCTGCCTCACGTTCCTCCAAACTCAAACCAGAGAAGTTATAATCGTAGTTTGCTGGTAGCGTCTGTGCTGCAACTTCTTCAAGTGCATTCAAAGCATCACCAGAGCTATAGCCAGGCGCCGCTGCACCACTTACTTCAATTGAACGGAACAAGTTGAAGTGGTTGATAATTGACGCGGTTTCAACCAGTTTGTGTGTTACCAATGTGCTCAGCGGTACTGGTGTACCAGCTGCATTCTTAACGTACAATAGTCTTAGATCGTCAATGCTACTTCTGAAGTTGGTATCAGCCTGGGCAACTACCCTGAAGTTACGGCCGTATTTTGTAAAGTCATTGACATAGCTACTACCCAGGTAAGTTGAAATGGTGCTGTAGATTGCGCCCACAGAAACACCCATTTTCTTAGCCTGCTCACGGTTCACCTCAAGTTTATAGTTCGGCGTTCTTGCGTTAAACAGGGTATAAGCCATCGCAATTTCCGGGCGTGCATTTGCAGCACCTAAGAACTTGCCGACGTTTGCTTCAAACTGCTTGATGTCGCCGGTTTGTTTTTCCTGGATCTGTAAAGAGAAACCTCCACTGATACCAAGACCTGGGATTGGAGGTGGTGCTACTGCAAGCACGCTACCTTCTTTAGCAGCAGCAAACTCCTGCGAAACTTTAGCAATGGTACCTGCGGCATCGCCTTCGCGCTCATCCCAGTTCTTCAACTGCACGAAGAAGGTGGCGGCGTTAGACTTAAATGATCTGTTCAGAATGTTGATACCACTGATCGAAGTGATGTTCAATACTTCTGGATATTTCTTTTGAATCGTAGTCGTGATCCTATCAATAAAAGCATCCGTACGGGCTGCTGAGGAACCTTCAGGAAGTGTAACCCCCATCAGGAATACACCAGCATCTTCATTTGGAATAAAGCCTGAAGGTTTGGTCATAAATAATCCTACAGTACCTACATAGATACAAGCAAGAATGACCATTACCAAAGGCGCCTTTTTCAAAGCCCATTTTACACCATTTGAATAGTTCTGTGTTACCCGTGCAAACCATTGATTAAACCTGTAGAAAAACTTGTTCAATCCTTTTGACTCGGCAGTTAAGTTCATCGGAGTCAATAGCAACGAACACAAAGCAGGTGTAAGTGATAAAGCCACGAATGCAGATATCAATACTGATACCGCAATGGTAATTGCGAACTGCTGATAAAGCTGTCCCACCATACCGGGTATAAAACCTACTGGGATAAACACTGCTGCAAGGATCAATGCGATTGCAATTACAGGAGCCGTAATGTCATTCATCGCTTTGCGTGTGGCATCTGGGGCAGAAAGGCCTTCGTGGTCCATATAATGCTGAACCGCTTCCACCACCACAATTGCATCATCCACCACAATACCAATGGCGAGTACGAAACCAAACATCGTCAGCACGTTGATGGAGAAACCAAGCAGCGTGAATAAAATGAAGGTACCAATAATGGATACCGGAATCGCCAGAACAGGGATCAAGGTCGCTCTCCAGCTTTGCAGGAAGAAGAACACTACGATGGTTACCAGGATCAGGGCCTCAACAAGGGTATGAATTACCTCGCTGATGGATACTTTAACGATCGAAACCGTCTCATAACTGATCACGTAGTCCATATCTTTCGGGAAAGATGCTTTTAACTCATCTAAGGCCTTTTGGATACCCTCGGCAGTTTCTACCGCATTACCCCCTGGGGTTTGGTTAATCGCCATCATGGATGCAACTTGGCCGTTTACTCTTGCAGTTGTGGAATAAGCGAATTCACCCAATTCAACACGTGCAACATCGCGCAGGTAAACTGGTGATCCTTCAGCACCATTTTTAATGATGATGTTTTCAAACTGTTCAACAGAGTTCAAGTCCGCATCTAACACTACCGAGAACTCAAACGTTTGATTATTATTCTGTGGACGACCACCTACTGTACCACCCGGCATACGGCTGTTCTGTTCGCCTATGGCTGCGGTTACATCCGCAGGTGTAAGTCCTAGGTTTGCGAGTTTACCAGCATCCATCCAAACACGCATACTGAATGGTTGTCCGAATGACTGTACATCACCCACGCCCTGAATACGTAATAACGCGTCCCTTACGTAGAGGTTGACATAGTTGGAAAGGAACTTCTGATCATAGGTGCCTTTTGGCGAAACAAGACCTACAACCATTAGGATATCGTTGTTAGCTTTCCTTGTGGTCACACCTAAACGTCTTACCGCTTCTGGCAATGCAGGTTCTGCAATCCCCACACGGTTTTGAACATCTAGTGTGGCAATGTCAATGTTTGTACCTACATCAAAGGTTACGGTAATCGCTGAACGTCCATCGGCGGTACTGTTAGAGGAAAGATATTTCATTCCTGGAGTACCGTTGATCTGACTTTCAATAGGGGTGGTTACCGTTTGCTCCACCGTTTGAGCGTCGGCACCGGTATAGGAACCCGAAACGTTTACAGTAGGTGGTGCAATGTTTGGATATTGACTAATCGGTAGGGTTGTAATTACAATCGTACCAACCAGAACAATCAATATGGAGATGACGATGGCCGTGACCGGTCGCCTTATAAATACTTCTGATATCATATAGCTGAACTTCTATTTAATTATTTTGCTGCTGCAGGTTGTTGTGCGTTTGCTTCACCTGGAGGCGTAGCGGTAACAACGGCACCATTCCTAACATTCTGTACACCGTCTACAACAATTGTTTCACCTTTTTTCAGGCCTTCACTTACCACAACATTGGTTTGAAACTGTCTGCCAAGTTTTACAAGGCGTGCTTCTGCTTTGCTGCTGTCGCCAACAACAAACACGTTAAACTCACCTAGTTGCTCAACAACGGCTTTGTAAGGAATAACCAGTTCTTCTTTCTGACCCCTGTTCAAAGCTTGAAGGTTGACGTTCATTCCGGCAAATAATCTACCTTCTTTATTCGGGTAGCTGATCCTTACTTTGATGGTCCCGGTTTGAGGATCTACTGCACGGTCAATCGCAACGATTTTTCCTTGGGCGCGGTACACTGTTCCGTCCTGACCCTGAATGGTGAAAACAGAATCAGCTACTACAGCGTTGTTTTTCTGTAAAGCAAGAAAACGTGGAATTTCACGTTGATTTACGGCAATGTCAACTGCAATTGGGTCGTTTGTAGATACGGTATTCAAAACCGTTGTACCCGGCGTCGCAAATGCACCCAACTTAACCTGAGAGATACCGATGGTACCAGTTAGCGGAGATACAATTAGGGAGCGTTGCAAATCTGACGACGCAGCACTTAGTTGCGCTTCAGCAGCAGCTACTTGCGATTCTGCATTTGCAAGATCTGTAAGTGCATAGTCTACACGTTGTCTTGCAACCGCATCTTGCTCTGCTAACTTGGTGTAACGTTCTGCATCTTTTTTGGTCCTGTCACGATTTGATTTTGCAACGGCAAGATTTGCTTTAGCAGAATTGTATGCTGCTTGATATTTTGTGCGGTCTATCTCGTATAACTTCTGACCTTTAGTTACCCGCTGACCATCTTGAACAAATATTCCCGTAATATAACCGCCAACTTGAGGGCGTAATTCAACTTCATTAAGTGCAACCACAACACCAGGATAAGCGTCCACGGTTGTTACCGGTTGTTCGCTCACCGTATAAGTAGTTACCGGAGTTGCAGGAGGCGGGCCTTGCTGTGCAGGTTGTTGACCGCCGCCACAGGAGGCTAATGTAACTGAGCCCAAGACCAGGACACCTAGCTTTATTCTATTAAAATTATTCATTGTATGGGTTATTGATTAACGGTTATTGTTCCTAATGCTTGTTTTACGTCTAGTTTTGATGCCAATAAACTATATAGTGAATTCAAATAGTTTAGTTGTGCGGTACGAAGGTCGGTTTCTGAAGTCATCAGGTCCAGATACGTTTTGATACCCTCGTCATATTGTAGTTTAATGGTGTTATACACGGATCTGGAAATCTCCACATTCTCCCGGTTGGTTCTTAGATCATTCAGGTTAGCTTTATATGTTGCAATTGCCGCCTCATATTGCGAGTTAATCTGATTTTTCACATTCTCCAGGTCCAGATCAACTCTTTGTTCCTGTAATTGTGCTTTTTTAATTTCATGTGTACGTTTGCCACCCTGGAAAATCGGAAGGACTAACCTCAAGCCAAGGATGGAACTTGGATAATTTTTATCATATAGGTTGCTGATTTCCTGGTTCTGGTAGTTGAAACCATAATTGTAGAAACCCGATAGAGTTGGTAGGTAGCTCCATTTGTTATAGCTGGTGTTGATGCTTTGCAACTGGCGCTGTGTTTCCAACAAGCGGAATTCCACACGGTTCTGGTAATCCAGCATCTGGGTAGTGTCTATTAAAACATCTTTCTCCATATCAGCTGCGGTGAACGACAATGTGAAGTTCTCTTTTCCCTGATAGCCGATAAGTTCTTTCAGGTAGGCATATTTATATTTTACCAGTTCTTCTGTACGTTTTTTATCTGCAAGTGAATTGCTTAAACTGATCTGCGCACGTTGAAAGTCGGTTTTGTCTACCAGGCCTGCTTCATATTGTGCACTTGCATCTTTCAGCTGTTTTTGCAGGCGGGCAATGTTCTCGTTGATGATGTTCAACTGTTCATTGCTGGTCAAGATATCATAATACGCTTTGCTAACTTCAACCACGGTGTTAATTCTGTTTGCTTCTGTATTTTGTCTGTACTGCTGTCTGAAGTATTTCGCAGATTTCGATGCCTGAATTAAGCCGGCATTTAAAAATTGCTGATCTGCCTGCAATACCAATGAAGATGTGTTTTTGGCACCGAAGGTTAGTAAAGAAGAAACCCCGTTCGTGGTAAGCACCTGAGATTGCTGCTTAAAGTTGTGGTTAAAGCTACCTGAGGCATTAATCTGTGGTAACCATCCAGACAAAGCAGATTTAATATCACGGTCGGCAATCTCTTCGTCAAGCACGGATTGTTTTACTTCCGGTCTGTTGCTTAATGCATAATCAATGCACTGCTGTAAGGTGGCATTGGTAAGTGGCTGTTCTGCTTTTACGATAGACTGCGCGAATACCGATCCGGGGAGTAGGAAAGGTATCCATAAAAGCATGGTAACTAGTAAATTACGTGATTTCATATATGTATTAAAGGTATTGAGTTTAAATTGTTTGATCTTTTATTGTTTTTTGATGCCATCCCATATCATGCTGATTACCACCTTGATGTCATCCTCTGAAAATACCATATGCTCCCTCAGGTGAAAGTTCGAAGCAGCAACTAAAGTTCCTTTTATGATCGGCATGAGCAACTTCGCGTCGATGTTCTTGAAATACTTGTTCTTAATACCATAATCAAAAAAACTGATCACATGTTTGAACCTTTCTTCATGATTATCTACTTGATTTTTCGCGTAGGGAGAATTGGCATATTGCTCCAAAAAGTATAGCGAGTCAGGATTGCTCACATAAAAGTTATAATGATTGAGCATGCTTCGGGAGAACCGCTCTTTATAAGGCTGTGATTCATCATCTCCAACCAACAATGCAGCAGCAAGACGCGTACTTTCATGCACATACAGCGCGTTAATCAATGCGTCCTTAGAATCGAAGTAATGATAGATTGTTCCAGCAGCTACCCCCGCATGTTTTGCAATCATGCTCATCGGTGTGCCGTGAAAGCCATACTGACGTATAAGGGCGAGTGTACTATTTAATACAGTCTCGCGTTTACCACAAATATCCTCTAATTGAACGTTCATTCGGTTGCAAAAGTAAAGTTTTATCGTGTACTTAATACACGATGTATTTGCTTATGACTTAAAAATGATCTTAAACAAAAATAGCCGATGTGCTACATTTTGTAAAGATCATTATGTAAACGGCATTAATTAAAGCACCAGTGGCACCAGCATCAGAAAGGCTCCACATCAAGAACAGATCAGACACAGGTCAGCCGCACATCAAACCCACGTTTTTGTGTGTTCGACGTGTGGTTTATGTGGGTTTGATGTGGGTTTGATGTGCGTTTGATCCGAAGCTGGTCCCGCCGCATTCCGGAACTGCCTAGAATGCAAAAAGCCCATATCCTTTTACAGATATGGGCTTTCTTAAAAATTTAAGTTACTTAGTGGGTATGTTCCATTTCGTATTCTTTCACTTCTTTATGGTCATAAGGTTCTACCATCAACTCTTCAATGGTTACGCCTTTTTCATTAAAACCTAGTTTATCAAGGATTCTGTCGAAGATCATGTACATAACTGGTACAATGATCAGCGTCAGGAACAATGAACTTAGAAGTCCACCGATAATTACCCAGGCCAAACCGTTTTTCCATTCCGCACCTGCTCCACCTGCTAATGCAATTGGAAGCATACCGATAACCATCGCGATGGTCGTCATTAGGATTGGTCTTAAACGTGCGTGGTTAGCAAGGATTAATGCGTCGTATGTACTTTTGCCTTCGGCTTTCATCTGATTTGTAAAATCGACAAGGATAATCGCGTTTTTAGCAACAAGACCGATAAGCATGATCAGACCAAGGATGGTGAAGATGTTCAAGGCATTGTTCGTCAGCGCAAGGGCGAGTAAGGCACCGATTACCGAAAGCGGGATCGAGAACATGACCACGAATGGGTAAACGAAACTGTCGTACAAGGTTACCATAATAAGGTAAACGAGTAAGATAGAAGATAACAAGGCAATACCTAAGGTGCCAAAACCTTCACCCTGGTTTTCGGCATCACCAGCCCAGAGATAACTTACACCAAGCGGTTTTTTCAGTTCGCCTGTTTGTTCTAATCTTTCCAGCTCTGCTTGGAATTCAGCAACCACCGTACCTGTAGGACGGCCAATAGCCTGTGCTTTTACGGATACGGATGTACTCTTATCGCGTCTTTCCAGCTGACTTGGTCCGGAGCCTTGTTTGATGCTTGCAAATTGTGAAAGCTTAATTTGCTGTCCGGCACTGTTTACAAAGATCAGGTTACTTACGTCATTGATGTCTTGTCTGTTGAACGACTGATATTGGATATTGATGTCGTACTCATATTCACCTTTTCTGAACTTACCATCAGTGTTACCACTAAAGGCAGTCTGCATGGTTAAACCAACAGTTTGTAAGGAAAGTCCAAGGGATGCCATTTTATCACGATCTACCTGAACGTTAATTTCAGGGCTACCTTCTTCAACTGAAAGTTTAATCTCAGCAGAGCCTTTGATCTTACGCAACACCTCCTGGGCACCTTTTGCATAACGCATGGCACTGTCCAGATCTGAACCCATTACCACCAGTTCAATCGGTGCATTTTCTGCAATACCTAAGATACTGATCGGAACGGTTTTAACTTTTACACCTGGCAGGTTCTTGGCCAACTCACGACTTACTTTAGTTGCATAAATACTGGCATCATCTGCACGGTCTTTACGTTCTACCAGTCGCACGTTAATTTCTGACTTGTATGCTGTTGCCTGTGTACCACCAAAGTCACCACTCGCCTGACCCACTGTGGTAATCAGTTGCGTAATTTCTGGCTTTTTGGTCAGAAAGGCTTCTGCCTGTTGGGTTGCAAGGTTGGTTTGTTCAATGGATGCATCTTTCGGCATCTCTAATTGTACAAGGAACTCACCTTTATCACTCTTCGGGAAAAACTCTGTACCGATATAACCAGCCGGAATTAATCCACATGAAGCAACCAACATCAGGAATACCAAACCGATGGTCTTTCCTCTGTTTGCAAGTGACCATTTCAGGATACCAGTAATCCAGTTGGTGAATTTGTGTAATTGCTTTTCAAACCAAAGGATAAACTTTCCGAAGGCATTTTTACCTTCAATACGTTCCAGTTTACCGAAACGTGAAGAAAGCAGGGGAACGATGGTAAATGATGCGACGAGTGACAACAGTGTTGCAATAATTACCACCACACAGAATTGTCTCAGGATGTTGGATACCAAACCGGTAGTGATCGCAATAGGGAAAAACACCACCACAATTACCAGGGTGATGGATACTACGGTAAAGCCTATTTCGCTTGTTGCATCGTATGCGGCACGTACCTTATTTTTACCCATCTCCATGTGACGGTAGATGTTTTCCAATACCACAATCGCATCATCGACAAGAATACCGACCACCAGGGAAAGCCCAAGTAGTGACATCAGGTTTAGCGTAAAGCCAAACATCTGGATACCAATGAAAGTTGCGATCAGGGATGCAGGAATGGATACCATTACAATAAGGGCGTTCCTTAAACTGTGCAGAAAGAAAAGCATTACAAAAGCAACCAGGATTACCGCCAGGACTAAATCGTGGATTACCGCATCTGCAGATTCCAACGTATAAATGGAACTATCGTTTACGATATTGATCTTAAGATCATTGGTTTTATAGTCGGTCATGAGCTTAGCGATGGTGGCATGTACACCCTCACTTACTTCTACGGCGTTCGCATCGGATTGCTTAATGATCTGAATGGCAATTGCACCACGACGGTCAATACGCGCTAGTTTCTCTACTTCTTTCTGTCTGTCCTGAACGTCAGCAACATCAGAAAGACGGATCTGCGCACCATCAGGACCTGTGGCAACCACCAGGTTACGCAGCTCTTCGATGTTCTGGTATTTACCAGAAAGACGGATCAGGATATCCTGTTCGTTGGTTTTTACACTTCCTGTTGGGAAGTCTAGGTTTGAACTCAGAATGGCTTGTTGTACTTGTGGTACGGACAAGTTGTAGCCCTGAAGTTTATCTGCCATAAGTCCAACCTGGATTTCACGTTCCTGACCACCGATCAAGTTCACCTGTGCCACCCCGTTTACACGGGAAACAATAGGCGCAATCCGGTTATCGATTAGATCATAGAAAGTTGCATCGTCCATATTTGCAGATGCAGACATGGTGATTACCGGAAGGTCGTCTAGTGAGAACTTGCTTAACGAGGGTTGATCAACATCTTCAGGCAGATCTGCCAGAATGGAGTTTACCTTTCTTTGTGCATCATTAAGCGACAGATCGACATTTGCCTTATCGGTTAGGGTGATGGTTACTACGGATAAGCTCTCGTAAGAAACGGCATTCAGTTTCTTAATATTCTCCATAGAGGAGATTGCATCCTCAATTTTCTTGGTAACACTATTTTCTACCTCACTTGGCGAAGCACCAGGGTAAATGGTGGAAATGGAAACCACATTATTGCTGAACTTGGGCAAAAGCTCATAACTCAACGAGAAGTAGCTCAGCAGTCCCAGCAATGATAATGCGGTGAAAACCACAATTACCAATGAAGGTCGTTTAATTGATATTTCTGTTATTTTCATCAGAATCTTTTTTAATGTTTATGAAAGCTTTGCTTTCAAATTATTTAATCACAGTTACCGGGCTGCCATTAACCAGGTTGATCTGGCCACTGATGATTACGGTTTCGCCTTCTTTCACGCCCTCAAGAACTTCCACCTGGTCGCCGATAATTCTGCCGGTTACCACCTTACGTACTGCTGCTTTATTGCCGTTTTCCAATACGAAAATCTGGTTGCTGCTTACGCTATTGATAAATGATCCACGTGGAATGGTGATGGTTGGTGCCTGATTAGGGAATTTGAAGATTGCCGTACCGTACATACCAGCTTTAAGTTTGTTGGATTGGCTATTTGCAACTTCAATCTCAATCGGGAAGTTCAAGGTGTTATCCGCTTTCGCTGCGATAAAAGTGATCTTTCCGGTAAAGCTGTCTGCAGGAAACACATTGCTCTTAATTTGAACGGCATCGCCTACATTCAGGTTTGCAACCTGATTTTCATTTACATTAACCTTTAGCTTCAGCTTGGAAACATCTACCAGTTCAAATAACTGTGTACCCTGAGCGGTAACAAAAGCACCAACTTCAATAAATCTCTTGTTTACAATACCGTTGATTGGTGCTTTGATGTTGGCATCACTTACCCTGCGGGAAGCACTCTGTAATCTTAATCTTGCATTCTTTACTGCCAGACGTGCTTGATCTAATTGTTGTTGGGTTACACCACCAGTTGAGAAAGAACTGCTGTATCTGGCTTCATCGCGGATGGCATTTTGCAAAGCTGCTTCTGCGGTTTCGCGGTCTGTGTTTAAGATCTCTGCATCGATGATGGCAAGTACCTGACCCTTTCTTACGCGGTCACCCTCGTCTACCATAATCTTTGTTACCCGGCCTGCATTTTCAGATAAGAAGTTAATTTCTGTACCCGGGATAAAGGTGCCGTTTGCACTAAAGTCTAAATCAACGGCTTTCTTTTCAACTGAAGCAACACGCACGCTCACAGCACCACTACCTTCTGATACGATTGCTGTTTTGGCATCATTGTTTTTCTTGTTGTTATTTAGAACCAGCCATATGCCCACAAGCGTAGCGACAACAACTAAGGTTATAATAATTCCTCTTTTCATTTTAATAGTGATTTTATATTTCCGTTTGATTTTATGAGTTGAATTTCGGCGATCTTATAATTAAGCAGCGCCTGGGTATAGCTGTTCTGTGCTTCAGTTAAGGCATTCTCGGTATCCAGCAAATCTGTTAAGGCTGCCAACCCATTGTTATAGTTGTTTTGGGTACTTTGATAAATCTCTTCTGCAAGCTGCACGTTTTGACGTTGCGAGTTGATCGTGTTAATGCTGTTGCGAAGGGCAATCTTGGCATTCTCGTACGCCAGATTTAAGGCGTTCGTCGTTTCTCTGCGATCTTCCTCGGCTTTAAGGATGTCTACGTTCGCTTGTCTTACTCGTGAGCGGGTGGCGAAACCATCAAAGATCGGTATTCGTAACGTTAGGCCAATTGCGGAGGCATCATACCAGAAAGCCGTGCTGTTGCTTTTGCGTTTAAATAAATCAAATTTATCACTTTGTCCAGTAGAAGAGTAGTTCGCGCTCAAAGCCAGGGTAGGATAGTATTCGGAAATATAGGCTTTTTTCTGAAGGCCTAGAAGTTCACGTTGTACGTCCAGTAACTTAATCTCAGTTCTGCCACTTAAATCAACAGTATCGGCAAATGAAGGCAGATTCTTCACCTCGGTAAGTTCTGTTGTGGGAAGTTCAATGTCGGTTTCAACCGGCATGCCCATATAGAACTTCAATTGGTTTTCCAGTTGCGTTACCGCATTAATCACCTGATCACGCTGATTTTCCAGGTTGGTTAGGTTAACCTTAATCCGGTCTACATCGATCTTCTTCGCCAAACCATTTTGATATTGGTTTAGAATGATGCGCTCTACAACACGAACATTCTTGATGTTGGTGTCAATCACGTTGCGTTGTTGACGGTTCACCAGTACCTGATAGTATGTGTTTGCAACTTGCTCAATGATCTGCTCCTCGGTGAGGTTTTCGTTTAGCAGGTAGTACAGTTCGCTGGTTTTCGCCGCCTTTAGTCCCGTGAACACCTGCTGGTTGAAGAGCTGCTGGTTTAACTGCACACCACCATTGGCATTCCATTTTCGTCCAAGTTGGAAGCTTTGGTCGCCTACAACCAGTTGACCTATGATCGGGTTGTAAGTCAATCCGCCATTACCAGTAATTTGTGGTAGAGCTTGTGCACGGACCTCCTGTGTTTTGTACTTTCCACCTTGGATCTCTAACTTGGATCTGCGCACGTTACTGCTGTTTTCAACGGCATAGTTTACCGCATCACGCAGGGTAAGCTTTTGTTGTGCCGAGACATAGTTCGACAAAAGCAGGCCCAGCAGTAGTAGCGGAATAACTTTTACCTGTTTAAATTTAATCTTCATCGTTTATTGTTCTGGTTATTGTTTTTTTAAACCTTTGACGAACAACTGCGCAAGCGCAAGCTGTCTTTCAATCATATTCTTGAGCTCTTTTTTGCCTGGCATAAGCTCCTTGTTGCCTTGCATGATGCATAATGATGTCAGCCCATCTTGACTGGTCATGTACAAATCCGCAATTTTATTGCTGTCCTGATCTTCTATTTCACCTCTTTCGATGGCTTCTTTGAAGAGTTCTGCATGGAAGCTGAGCACTTTAGATCGCATTTTCTCTACAAAGTTTCGCAGCTCTGCAGAATTTAATGATGAATCGGGTGCACCTCCACTCAGGTGAAGCATATAGTACTTCTGAAAAAAACGGTGTTTTACTTCAATTAGCCGGGGTATAATCACCTCTAGCGAAGGATTATCTTTCTTTTCTTTGATGATTACCTCAAAGAAATCGTTAAAGATTTTTTCGACTACCCCAAGAATGAGGCTCGTTTTATCAGGGAAATAGTAATACAATGAAGGTTTGGATACAGATAAATCATCTGCAATTTCATTCATCGTTGTTTTGTTAATGCCGAAATGAATGAATCGCTTGATCGCCCCTTCAATTATTTGTTCTCTTTTTCTATCAGTCTCTACCATTCTACCTTTAAACTTTCTGACTATTCTAATAATCTAGTCAAAAGTACGACCATATTATTCCATATGCCAATATAGCATTTCAGTTGTCTTTAATATTGCAAATCTATGACACTATGAAGCTGACAGTCCTGACAGAAAGATCTTTGCGAGAAACTTTTCTTTAATGAAGATCTGTTTAAACTGCTCCTGACTGGGGCAGATGTTTTTGTGACGACTCAAGATATTGAAGTGAATTCCGCTTAGTGCTTCGACAAGTACTTCGGTGGTTAAATTGATATTCTCAACTTGAAATTCACCTTTCTCGACTCCGCGGCGGAGGAGTGATGCGATGATCTTGAGTTCAAAGGCACGTGCCCTGGAAAACTTTTCATGAAGATCATCGGGTAGGTCTGGCCCCACAAGTTTATTAAACTCCATTAGGTTGTAGTATTTTTGAATATACCCCTGTCTTTTTTGAAGGACCATGAGTACACCTTCAGTGCAGGTGCTGGTTTTTTCGACAGATTTCAGGATGTCTTTGCTGATGGTGTGCATCAAATGTTCGATCACGCTAACATAAAGACTCAGTTTATCTGGGAAGTAATAGTAGAGTAAGGCTTTTGAAAAGGATATATCTCTGGCGATATCTGTCATTGTTGTTTTTGCAAGTCCATAATGTGCAAACCGCAACAAAGCAGCATTGATGATAAGGTTTCTTTTTTTGTCCTGATTTTCCATTAAATACTCCTGTGCAAATAAGCCGGGCTTAAACTATGCAGTAAATTTATTATTAAGTAAATGATATTTTATACTGTTCTTTAGAATTACTTTTGCCGTTAATACAAAAAGCAATAAATGGGCCCTATTATACAAGAAAACGTATCATTAGTAAATTTTAATACATTTCGTATCAACGTATCTGCGAGATGGTTTGTGGAGATTGAATCTGAAGCTGACTTGGTTAATGTACTTCAATCGGATTTTATCAAATCGAAACAGGTGCTTGTTTTAGGTGGTGGAAGTAATATGTTGTTTACGAAAAACTATGATGGAGTTGTATTGAAGATCAGTATTCCAGGGATAGAGGTGTTGACGTCTGCGAACGAGAATGTGCAAGGCGAGGTTATTGTTCGTGCTGGTGCAGGTGTGTCCTGGAAGAATCTGGTAGACTACTGCGTAACCCAGGGTTTTGGCGGTATTGAAAACCTGAGCTTGATACCTGGAACTGTAGGCGCTTCACCGGTGCAAAATATTGGTGCATACGGCGTAGAGTTGAAGGATATTTTTGAATCCTGTACCGCAGTTGAGATTGCTACCGGCACAACACGGACCTTCAACTTCGAAGCCTGTAGCTTTGGTTATCGTGAGAGTGTTTTTAAGTCTTCCTTAAAAGGCAAATATATCATCACCTCCGTAAGCTATCATTTAAGCAGGAATGCAAAGGTTAATATAGGGTATGGTGCAATCCAGCAGGAATTGCAGCGGCGCCAGATTGAGCAACCAACGATAGCGGATGTTGCAAAAGTAGTTTCAGAGATCCGGGTAAGCAAGCTACCTGATCCGGCAACCATCGGCAATGCTGGAAGCTTCTTTAAAAATCCTGTAATATCTACGGTAGAATTTGATCCCCTGAAAGCAGCATTTCCAGATGTAGTCAGCTTCCCTGCAGGGAAAGATAAGGTGAAAGTCGCGGCCGGCTGGCTCATTGAGCAATGTGGTTTTAAGGGTATGGTTTCCGGGAATACTGGAACCTGGAAAAACCAAGCGTTGGTGCTTGTAAATCATGGTGGTGCCAGTGGACGAGAGGTGTATAATTTTTCAGAACATATTATTGAAGCTGTAGCTGATAAATTTGGAATCATGCTCGAAAGAGAGGTTAATATACTTTAAATTCGAGTATTTCTTTCGATATCAATCCGGTAACTACCTGAAACCAGAAAGCCAAATTCCTTTGGTACATATGTTGTAGAACATTTAAGTGTGCAAGATTAAACAAACCTGAAGAGCCACAAATATTCCCATTCAAGTTTGTTTATGCATTTAAACCTTTAAAACTTAAATCATTATGACAAAAAATGAATTTAATCTTCAGCTGAACAACCATGCCGGTTCTCTACAGTCATTCGCTTTAAATTTTACTAAAGATGTGGAGGACGCTAATGATCTGGTCCAAGACACCATGTTAAAGGCAGTAACTTATTACAGTAAATTCAAAGAAGGTACAAATCTTAAAGGTTGGTTATTTACCATCATGAAAAACACCTTTATCAACAACTACAGACGCCTGGTAAAGACAAATTCTCTAATTACGCAGTCGGAGGAAATCTCATCATCAAATCTGCACTACAGTGCAACCAAGAATACAAGTGATAGCAAGTTTATCATTGGCGACATCAATAAGGCCCTTGCAACTTTACAGCCAGAATATTATGTGCCGTTTATGAAGTATTTTGAAGGTTATAAATACCATGAAATTGCTGAAATTTTAAATATTCCGATTGGTACGGTAAAAACCCGGATCCATGTAGCCCGGCAAATTCTGAAAAAGTATCTTAAAACGTATTCAAAAGATATGTTAGGTGCTGAAGTGGTATAGTTTATCGCACGCTAATAAAAAAGGACCGTTCATTTGTTGAATGGTCCTTTTTGTTTTGATTGCCGGGTTAACGGGATTAAATTCTATTTTTGATGCTTATTCTGAATTACTGAATGAGTACTTATCTTCTGCTACTGGCTGTACTGCTGGTTATTTCCCTATTTCTGTATTTTCAATCTTCGTCAGGCCAGATCTGGAAAGCGTTATTGCCTGCAGTTTTTGGTGGGGGGGTAATCTATATGATTGCAACGCTTACCTTAAAAAGGATTAGGGTGCTTAGCTATGATCTTGCGCACTTTGCCGGCGCGGATAACTCAGGTGTACCTTACGAGGTTATTCTTAGCGCCTTCATACTTCCGTTCGCTGGTTTAGCGATCTATAATTTTCTGAATTCCAGATTTCCTGCGCAGCCTTTTGAGAAATATAGCCTTGCATTAAGCAACATCTTGATGGGCCTTTGTATCGCTATGATCTTCTTCGCTTATACGAAGTGGTATCCGGTTTTTACCTTTTCATTAATGATCATCACGCTATTCCTTGTTGAGTATAAGAACAAGATCCGCTTTATGTATCGGTTCTACCGGGCATACTTGATCTTTGTTCTCGCATATTTAGCCGTTGTGCTGCCATTTCACTATGCGGGGTACATCGGGTTCAATGAAGCTCAGACAATCAAGTTCAGGCTCGCTTATGTGCCATTTGAGAGTTTTTTCCTCCTGTTTAGTATTATGTTAATCAGCATCTGGCTCTTTGAGGTATTTAAGAAACGATTCAAGCTTGTATCAGGAAGATCGATTAATGCGTCTTCTTCAAGTGAATCTGCCAATTAGGATATGAATACTTATAGCAAGCAGCAGCTGGCATTGAGGAATGGACAAGACAAGCCAGAGATTTGGGTTGCATTTGAGGGCAAGATCTATGATGTTACTTCCAGTCGCTTATGGCGTAACGGAAAGCATTATGAACATTGGGCAGGGCAGGACCTTACGGACGAGCTGAAGGATGCGCCGCATACCCGATCGGTATTCGAAAAGTTTGATGTAATTGGTATTTTAAGCTCCTGAAAGGGACCCTTCCAGGAGCTGATATTAGATTATGCTTCTATGGTAAAGGCACTC
>Ga0265798_10005354_pt1 | contig 17304 bp, 16 predicted proteins | sample P3T30metagenome_FD_192430 | JGI IMG/M metagenome (GOLD analysis project Ga0265798, IMG submission 192430) | Plant litter microbial communities from East Loma Ridge, Irvine, California - P3 T30 | ecosystem: Environmental > Terrestrial > Plant litter > Unclassified | place: USA: California... | reverse complement strand
ATTCGATATGCACCGGCTAGACGCTGCGCAGCACGGCAAAGCTCATGTCCAGCGGCGCGGCGCCCGGCGCGCCGTACATCGGCACGGCGGTGTAATCCATGTCGCCGATCATGCGCAGCGTGTTGAGCGTGTACAGGCGGCGCGCCTGGGCCGGGATGTCGCCGGCCGGGTAGCGCTGGCCGAGGTAGGGCACGAGGTCATCGCGCCGGCTTTCGGCGACCACGTCGCCGCTGTCGTCGGCGCGGAAGCGGTAGGCCATCACGCGGTCGAAGCCCGTGAACTCGCGCACCTGTGTCACGGCGGCGTTGAGCAGGCCTTCGATGGTTTTCTGGCGGCGCAGGCGGTCGATCGAGCCGTGCGCCTTGACGGCAAATTGCGACACTTCTTCGCTCGAGCTTTCGCGCAGTTCGAATTCGGCGGTGACGCGGCCGTTGGCGGCGTGCACGACGCAATCGTATTCGGCATCGCCAATCGACAAGCCGGCCACGATGGGGCCGGCGTCGTCGTCATGCAAGGTGTCGATGGAGTCGCTGATGGCGTCAAAGGCGGCCACCGGCAGTGCGAGCGCATCCAGGCCCAGGCCCAATTGCGGCGACACACCGAGCATGGCGGGGGCGTTTTCGCTCCAGCCGGCCAGGCGTGCGTCTGCGGTAAAGAAGAGCAGTGCCCCATGTGGCTGGATCGAGCCCGGAATGTGAATCGGCTCGTCGGCGCAGGACGACAAGTCGACCTGCTGCCCATGCTCCATGGTAACCGCTTGCGTTGCCTTCAAATCACACCACCCAAAGTTGAATAACCGGCGAATGACCGGCCGAGAGGAATTCTACAATCAACCGGCACATGACGCAGGCACTGCAAAGACGAACGTTGCAATTGTTACACCGGCATGTTGCATTGCCCACACAAACGGCGATTACTCCAGCAGCGCCGCGCGCAGCAGGGCGATGAGTGCGCCGTGGCCACCGTCTGAACGGCCGGCCGCGCAGAACGCGATGACCTCATTTTTCTGCACCAGCCAGCTGTGCACAATGCCGCGCAGCACCGGCTCGCCACCCGGCGAGCCGTAGCCGACGCCGTGGATGATGCGCACGCAGCGCACGCCACGCCGGTTGGCGCGGTGCAAGAAGTCGGTAAGGGCGTCGCGCGCGGCGTCGCGGTTCAGGCCGTGCAGGTCGAGTTCGTCCTGGATCGGCCAGTGGCGTTTGCGCAGCTTGCGCACGACGTCGGCGCCGACGCCGTCGCGGGTGTAACTGAGGGCCGGGTCTTCGTCGAGCATGCCTTCGACGTCGAACTGGTCCGACAGCGATTCGCGTAGCACGGCTTCGGTTTCTTCCTCGGCGGACAGCACCGGGCCCTTCTGGATGGGGCGGTTGGGGGCGACGTACACCGGGCGATGCACATAGCGGTCGGACTCGGGCAGCTTGCGCACGCCCTGCATCGAGCTGCGAAATTCCACTGCCCGTTCGCGCGCCAGGCGTTCGCGTTTTTCACGCTCGGCCTGTTCGATGGCGCGCACGCGCTCGTCTTCCTTGAGCTGGTCGCGCAAGCCTTTCAGCTCGGCGAAGTCTTTCATGCCTGCCATCGAATGCGGCCCCCCGTCACGGATTTATTGTGGATCGTCTTCCAGCGCTTCAAGGTAGCGCTGCGCGTCGAGGGCGGCCATGCAACCGGTGCCCGAGCTGGTGATCGCCTGACGATAGATGTGATCCTGCACGTCGCCGGCGGCGAACACGCCCGGCACACTGGTGGCGGTGGCCATGCCTTCCAGGCCCGACTTGGTCACGAGGTAGCCGCCGCTGTGCATCTCGAGCTGGCCTTCGAAGATGCCGGTGTTCGGCTTGTGGCCGATCGCCACGAACAGGCCGTGCACGGTCAGGTCCTTGAATTCGCCCGTCTGGGTCGATTTCAGGCGCAGGCCGGTCACGCCGCTGTTGTCGCCCACGACTTCGTCGAGCGTCTGGTTGTATTCCAGCACAATCTTGCCTTCAGAAACCTTGTGCATCAGGCGGTCGACCAGGATCGGCTCTGCGCGGAACTTGTCGCGGCGGTGGATCAGCGTGACCTTCGATGCGATGCCGGCCAGGTACAAAGCTTCTTCGACGGCGGTATTGCCGCCGCCGATGACCGCGACTTCCTGGTTACGATAGAAGAAGCCGTCGCAGGTGGCGCAGGCCGACACGCCCTTGCCCATGAACGCCTGCTCGGACGGCAGGCCCAGGTACTGGGCCGAGGCGCCGGTGGCGATGATCAGGGCGTCGCAGGTGAAGGTGAAGCTGTCGCCCACCAGGCGAATCGGCTTTTCGTTCAGGTACGTCGTGTGGATCTGGTCGAACACGATCTCGGTATTGAAGCGCTCGGCGTGCTGCAGCAGGCGCTGCATCAGCTCGGGACCTTGCACGCCCAGCGGGTCGCCCGGCCAGTTCTCGACATCAGTGGTGGTCATCAGCTGGCCGCCTTGCTCCACGCCCGTCACCAGCATCGGCTTGAGGTTGGCGCGCGCGGCGTACACGGCTGCGCTGTAGCCGGCAGGACCGGAACCGAGGATGAGGACTTTGGCGTGTTTAGTTGTAGTCATGGCGGCGCTTCGTTGATTGTTTATAGACACACGGCAATTGGGGGCGGCTTGAGAAGAATCAAGGTCTAAACTGCTGCCGATCAGGGTGTGCGAAAGAGGGCAGATTATAGACGATGCGCCGCTCCGCCATGAATCGTGGGGCCAGCGCGACCATATATCGCTTAGAATGTCCGGATCGCCGATCCGTACTTACCACCTGGTCACCACGCAGTGCCTGCAATGAGCAAGAATAGTCCAGCCGCCACCTCCGGATACACCCGCACCAAGCAAACGGCCCGCGCGCCGCTGCCAGGCCGTCTGTCGCGCCTGCTTTCCGAAGCGCGCTGGATCGCCGGCGCCGTCGCCCTGTTGTATTTTGTTCTTATTCTGCTCAGCTACAGCAAGGGCGATCCCGGCTGGTCGCACGCCAATTCGGTGCCGCGCATCGATAACCTGGGCGGCCACGCCGGCGCCTGGCTGTCCGACCTGTTGCTGTTCATCTTCGGCTTTTCGGCCTGGTGGTGGAGCGTCATCTTCCTGCGCCAGGTCTGGCGCGGCTGGCAGCGCCTGACCGACAAGCTGGGCACCGCTGCGGCCGAACCCGTGCACCATGGCGAAATCTATGTGCGCTGGATCGGCTTTGCGCTGATGTTCGCCGGCAGCGTCGGCCTGGAATACCTGCGCATGTGGTCGTGGGATGTCGAACTGCCGCGCGCGCCCGGCGGCGTGCTGGGGCAACTGATCGGGCACGCGAGCCAGGTCACGTTCGGCGCCACGGGCGCCACGCTGTTGCTGTTGCTGCTGTTCGGGCTCGGCTTTTCGCTGTTCTTCCAGGTGTCGTGGCTGGCCGTGGCCGAACGCATCGGCGGCGTGTTCGACGACGCGTTCGACTGGTTCCGCCTGCGCATGGAAGATATCGAAGACCGCAAGCAGGGCGAAGTCGCGGCCGTCAAGCGCGACGAAGCCGTTGATCATGGCCGCGCGAAATTTACCGAGAAGCATTCGAATGAGCCGATCCCGGTCGTGAAAGCCGAGCCGTCGTTGGACATGGCGCCGGCGCCGGCGCCGGTGATCAAATCGACCGCATCCCTGGCGCCAAGCGTGTTGCCGAGTGGGCAGGCTGCCGCATCGACGATCAAGATCGAGCCGCAGATGGTCAACGTGCCCAAGTCCGAGCGCGCCGAGAAAGAGCGCCAGACGCCGCTGTTTTCCGATCATCGCGGCGATACCGACCTGCCGCCGCTGGCGCTGCTCGATGAAGCCCCGCCCGTGACTGAAACAGTCAGCGTCGAGACGCTGGAATTCACCAGCCGCCTGATTGAAAAGAAATTGTCCGACTTTGGCGTCGACGCCAAGGTCGTCGCTGCGTACCCGGGCCCGGTCGTCACGCGCTACGAGATCGAACCGGCCACCGGCGTGAAGGGCAGCCAGATCGTCAACCTGGCGCGCGACCTGGCCCGTTCGCTGTCGCTCACATCCATCCGCGTCGTGGAAACCATCCCCGGCAAGAATTACATGGCGCTCGAGCTGCCGAACCCGAAACGCCAGATCGTGCGCCTTTCCGAGATCGTCGGCTCCAAGGTGTATGGCGACAGCGCCTCGAGCCTGACCGTGGCGCTGGGCAAGGACATCGCCGGCAAGCCGGTGGTGGCCGACCTGGCCAAGATGCCGCACTTGCTGGTGGCCGGCACCACGGGTTCGGGTAAATCGGTCGGCATCAATGCCACCATCCTGTCGCTGCTGTACAAATCCGATCCGGCCGACGTGCGCCTGATCCTGATCGACCCGAAGATGCTGGAAATGTCGGTCTACGAAGGCATTCCGCACCTGCTCGCGCCGGTCGTGACCGATATGCGCCAGGCCGGCCATGCGCTGAACTGGGCCGTGAACGAGATGGAGCGCCGCTACAAGCTCATGAGTAAACTCGGCGTGCGCAACCTGGCCGGCTACAACAACAAGATCCTGGACGCCGCCAAGCGCGAAGAGCACATCCCGAATCCGTTCTCGATCATGCCCGACAATCCAGAGCCGCTCGAGAAGCTGCCGACCATCGTCATCATCATCGACGAGCTGGCCGACCTGATGATGGTCGTCGGCAAGAAGGTGGAAGAGCTGATTGCCCGTATCGCGCAAAAGGCGCGCGCGGCCGGCATCCACCTGATCCTGGCGACGCAGCGGCCGTCGGTCGACGTCATCACGGGCCTGATCAAGGCGAACATCCCGACCCGGATCGCGTTCCAGGTGTCGTCCAAAATCGACTCGCGCACGATTCTCGACCAGATGGGCGCCGAGGCGCTGCTGGGCATGGGCGACATGCTGTACATGCCCCCCGGTACCGGCCTGCCGGTGCGCGTGCACGGCGCGTTCGTGTCCGACGACGAAGTGCATCGAGTTGTAAAACATCTGCAATCGCTCGGTGAGCCGAATTATATTGAAGGCATCCTCGAAGGCGGCACGCTGGAAGAAGGCGGTGCTGCCGACGGGGCCGCAGCAGGCGAGGGCGGCGGCGAGGCCGACGCGTTGTACGACCAGGCGGTGCAAGTGGTGCTCAAGAACCGCCGCGCATCGATCTCGCTGGTGCAGCGCCACCTGCGCATCGGCTACAACCGCGCCGCACGCCTGCTGGAACAGATGGAAAACAGTGGCGTCGTCTCGCCGATGCAGTCGAACGGCAACCGGGATATCCTGGTGCCGGCGACGAGCGCGGAGTAATTTCGTAGAGCGGTGCCGGTTGTTAGCGGCATCTGTTCACGTTAGCCCTCGCACGTCGTTCCCGCGGAGGCGGGAACCCAAGTTTCACGCGCTGGCCAAAAACGCGACGCGGGTCCGCGACGTACTGGGGTTCCCGCCTTCGCGGGAACGACGTGCATCGGCGACTGGCCAGTTCAACCTGCCTTTGCAGGCCCAATAAGACAAAAAAAGGACCTCCACATGCAAGCAAGCAAATTCATCATCGCCGCACTGTTCGCCACGAGCGCGTTGGCTTTCTCGACGGGCGCCAGCGCCGCCGCCCTCGACCAGTTCAAATCGTTCGTGGCCAGCACCAAGTCGGCCAAGGGCGAATTCACGCAGCAGCAACTGGGCAAATCCAAGAGCGGCAAGGCCAGCCCCGCATCGAGCGGCAGCTTTGTCTTCGCCCGTCCAGGCAAGTTCATCTGGACCTACCAGAAGCCGTACGAACAAGTGCTGCAAGCCGACGGCGACCAGCTTTATATCTACGACAAGGACCTCAACCAGGTCACCGTGCGTAAGCTCGGCAATGCGCTGGGCTCATCCCCGGCCGCGATCCTGTTCGGCAGCAACAAGCTCGAAGAAAACTTCACGCTGAGCGAAGCGGGCGAGCGCGATGGCATGGAATGGCTCAACGCCATGCCGAAAGCCAAGGACACCTCGTTCGAGCAGATCAGCATCGGCCTGAAGGGCGGCGTGCCGCTGGCGATGGAGCTGAAGGACACGTTCGGCCAGACCTCGCGCCTGACCTTTACGAACTTCCAGCGCAACCCGGTCCTGGGCGCGCAGCAGTTCAAGTTCGAGACGCCGAAAGGCGCCGACGTCGTCAACCAGTAAGCCGTACCGGGAACCTGCCGTGGATGACCTGTTCAAGACTGCGCCGGCGGCGCCGCTCGCCGAATTGCTGCGTCCGCGCACCATCGCCGAGGTCGTGGGGCAGAGCCACCTGCTCGGGCCCGGCAAGCCTTTGAGCCTGGTCTTCAAGTCGGGCAAGCCGCACTCGATGATCCTGTGGGGGCCGCCGGGCGTGGGCAAGACCACGCTGGCGCGCCTGACGGCGTACGCCTTCGATTGCGAATTCATCGCGCTGTCGGCCGTGCTGTCTGGCGTAAAGGATATTCGCGCGTCGATCGAGCAGGCCGAGCAGTATCTTGCGCGCGGCAAGCACACGATCCTGTTCATCGACGAAATCCACCGCTTCAACAAATCGCAGCAGGATGCCTTGCTGCCGTTCGTCGAAAGCGGGCTGGTGACATTGATTGGCGCGACCACCGAAAACCCGTCGTTCGAGGTCAACTCGGCATTGCTGTCGCGCTCGCAGGTATACACGCTCATGGCGCTCACCGATGACGAATTGCGCCAGCTGCTCGCGCGCGCGAAGGAATCGGTGCTGCCTCACCTTGAATTCGACGAGGTCGCCATCGACACGCTGATCGGCTATGCCGACGGCGACGCGCGCCGCTTTTTGAACCTGCTAGAGCAAACCAAGACGTCGAGCGACACGGCGGGTGTCACGCACATCACCGCCGACTTCGTCGAGAACGCGCTGACGCTGAACGTGCGCCGCTTCGACAAGGGCGGCGACAATTTCTATGACCAGATTTCGGCGCTGCACAAGTCGGTACGTGGCTCGCATCCGGACGCCGCGCTGTACTGGTTGTGCCGCATGCTCGATGGCGGCGCCGACGCCAAATACCTGTCGCGCCGCATCGTGCGCATGGCCTGGGAAGACATCGGCATCGCCGACCCGCGCGCGATCCAGCTTGCCAATGACGCCGCCGCGACATATGAACGGCTCGGCTCGCCGGAAGGCGAACTGGCACTGGGACAGGCGGTGATTTATCTGGCGATTGCCGCCAAGAGCAATGCCGGTTACAACGCCTTCAATGCGGCGATGGCGTTCGTGCGCAAGGACAAGTCGCGCGAGGTGCCGGTGCATCTGCGCAATGCGCCGACCAAGCTCATGAAAGAGCTGGGCTACGGCCACGATTATCGTTACGCGCACGACGAGCCGCATGCGTATGCGGCCGGTGAAACCTATCTGCCGTACGATATGCCAGAACCGGGCTGGTACCAGCCGGTGCCGCGCGGGATCGAAGCCAAGATCGCCGAAAAGATGGCATGGCTGCGCGGCCTGGACGACGAAGCGCGCCGCTAGCTTCCCTCAGCAGCCTTCACCAACTTGACCTGTAAACGGCGTTCCAGCGAAGGCTGGAGCGACACATGTAGTTGGCTTCAATATCGCATCGGGCATCACGTCGATTGCAGCGCCGGCCATGCGGCCGGTCGCACGGCGGCGCATTCTGCGCCGCATATCGTGCGTTTTGTCGCAAGTCGATGGCGATGCAAGGGGGCGGTGGCTACAGTACCACCATACCGCAGCACTTCTGAACCTTGACCCCACCCCTGAAGGAGCCATCATGAACATCCGTAAAAACGCCGAAGCCCTGTTCCTCGCCATCGCCGCACTGGGCCTGGTTGGCAGCTACGCCACTGCCAACGATCGTCCAATCACGATCGCTGCATCGAGCACTGCAACCATCGCGGCATCGACTGCGCCGGCGCTCGACCTGGCCAGCATCCAGACCGTCGTCGTGAGCGCCCCGCGCTTGACCGCCGCTCTGTAAATCGCCGCTGACCGGCGGGCAGGCGAGGGCCCGGCAGAGCGACTGCCGAATCTCGCAAAGAATACTGGTCGGCTTGGTACAATTGTGGTTTCGATACACACAGCCTGGTCCAACCCGACATGATTGACATCCAACTGCTCCGCAAAGACATCGACACTGCTGCCGCCCGCCTGGCGACCCGCAAGTACCAGCTCGATGTGTCCGCCTTCAATGCGCTGGAGGCCGAACGCAAGGCGATCCAGACCCGCACCGAAGAACTGCAGGGCAAGCGCAATTCGCTGTCCAAGCAGATCGGCATGCTCAAGGGCAAAGGCGAAGACACGACAGCCGTGATGGCCGAAGTGGCGGGCCTGGCCGACGAGCTCAAGGCCAACGAAGTGGCGCTGGCGAAGGTTCAGGAAAGCATGGCGCACTTTATGGCGGCCGTGCCGAACCTGCCGCACGAAAGTGCCCCGCAAGGCCTGGACGAAAACGGCAATGTCGAAGTGCGCAAGGTCGGCACGGTGCCCGCTTTTGACTTTGAAGTACGCGACCACGTCGACATCGGCGAGCGCCTGGGCCTGGACTTCGAGACCGCCACCAAGATCACCGGCTCGCGCTTCTCGATGATGAAGGGCGGCATGGCGCGCCTGCACCGCGCGCTGGCGCAGTACATGCTCGACACGCACACCGAACAGCATGGCTACACCGAGTGCTACACCCCGTACATGGTCAACGCCGATTCGCTGCGCGGCACCGGCCAGCTGCCGAAATTCGAAGCCGACCTGTTCTCGGTGAAAAAAGGCGGCGTCGAAGGCGAGGGTGAAACCTTCTACCTGATCCCGACGTCCGAAGTGTCGCTGACGAATGTGGTGCGCGACGAGATCTTGCCCCTGGATGCGCTGCCGCTCAAGATGACGGCGCACACGCCATGCTTCCGCTCCGAGGCTGGCAGCTATGGCCGCGACACGCGCGGCATGATCCGCCAGCACCAGTTCGACAAGGTCGAGCTGGTCCAGGTGGTGCATCCGGAGCAGTCGTACGCGACGCTCGACGAGATGGTCGGTCATGCCGAGTTCATCCTGACGTCGCTGGGCCTGCCGTACCGCGTCATGCTGCTGTGCACGGGCGACATGGGCTTCTCGGCCGCCAAGACCTTCGACATCGAAGTCTGGCTGCCGGCGCAGAACACGTACCGCGAGATCTCGTCGCTGTCGAACTGCGAAGCCTTCCAGGCGCGCCGCATGCAGGCCCGCTTCCGTAACGCGCAGGGCAAGCCGGAACTGGCGCACACGCTCAACGGTTCCGGTCTGGCCGTGGGCCGCACGCTGGTCGCCGTGCTGGAGAATTACCAGCAGGCCGACGGCAGCGTGATCGTACCGGAAGTGCTGCGGCCATACATGGGCGGACTGGAACGGCTGGTGCCAGCGGCCTGAGTCGGGCAACGAAGGGCGAAATAAGCCAGAGCGCATTTTCTCCCTTCCATTTCTCGTGCAATCCGCTATAATGGCGGTCTCTTGCAGCTTATAGCAAGAATCGACCGAATCAGGAGAGGTGGCAGAGTGGTCGAATGTACCTGACTCGAAATCAGGCGTACGCGCGAGCGTACCGTGGGTTCGAATCCCACCCTCTCCGCCAAGTAGCATGGAAACAGCCACCGCAAGGTGGCTTTTTTCATTCCGGAACGTCCCAGAGGAGCAGGGCGCCTGCGCGCCCTGCGTGTGGGAGTCGAAGGCCATCGCGTACTAGCGATGGGGCGGCCTGCAGCATGTAGGCGAATCCCACCCTCTCCGCCAAGTAGCATGGAAACAGCCACCGCAAGGTGGCTTTTTTCATTCCGGAACGTCCCAGAGGAGCAGGGCGCCTGCGCGGCCCGCGGCATGTAGACGAATCCCACCCACTCCACCAAATAGCATGGAAACAGCCACGTCACGAAGCCGAGTTGATTCGAGCGCGTGTGCGGCATCACATCGTGAGTGGACTTGTTTGTCCTCGAAGCGCGTTGCAGACGCCGTTCAGGCCGCGATCGCCTGCCCATCGCGCCGGTGGTCCGAGCCCGCCACGTAGGCGGCGCCGTCACCGGGCGCGGTCGGCAGGCAGGCCGCCAGTTGCGCGCTGCCGAAGTCGAGGTTGTCCGGCGCCAGCACGGTCGGCGCATGACCCATTGCGCGCAGGCCGGCCACCACGTCGGCCGGCACCGTCGGCTCGAGCGTCAGCGTGGCCGCGTCGTTGATGCGCCAGCGCGGCGCGTCCGAGCAGGCTTGCGGGTTCAGGCCCTCGACCACGTGGCGCAGCACCATCTGGACGTGGCCCTGGGCCTGCATATTGCCGCCCATGACGCCGAAGGCCATGACCGGCTTGCCGTCCTTGCTGAGAAACGCCGGGATGATGCTGTGCGCAGGACGCTTGCCGCCGGCGACCTGGTTGGCGTGGCCCGGCGTCGTGACAAACCCCGAACCGCGGTTGTGCAGCGAAATGCCGGTGCCGGGCACCACCACGCCGGAGCCGAAGCCGCGGTAGTTCGACTGGATGAACGAGACCATGCGGCCGTCGGCGTCGGCCGCGCACAGGTACACGGTGCCGCCGCTGTGCGGCTTGCCCGAGACGTGCCGGCCGGCGCGCGCCGGGTCGATCGTGCGTGCGCGCGAATCCAGGTATGCGGGCTCGAGCAGCTGGGCTGGCGTGTGACGCATGTGGTCGGGATCGCCCAGGTGCGCGTGCGTGTCGGCGAACGCCGCCCGCATCGCCTCGATCTCGAGGTGCATGCGCGCCGCCGAGCCGACCGCGGTAGCGTTGTACGGCAGGCGCTCGAGGATGCCCAGCGCCAGCAGCGCCGCCAGGCCCTGGCCGTTGGGCGGGATCTCGTGCACCTGGTGGCCCTGGAAGTCCACCGCGATCGGTTCGACCCAGGCGCTGGCGTGCGCGGCCAGGTCGTCCTTCGTCATGGCGCCGCCATGCGCCTGCGAAAATGCGACCAGCGCATCGGCCAGGCGGCCGCGGTAGAACGACGCGCCTTCGGTGCGGGCGATTTCTTCGAGCGTGCTGGCCTGGTCGGGGAAGCGCCAGATCTCGCCCGTCGCGGGCGCGCGGCCGTGCGGCATGAAGGCATCGAAGCCCGGGTGCATGTGCAGGTCGGCCACGCCCTGCTGCCATTGGCGTGCGATGACGGGGCTGACCGGGAAGCCCTCGCGCGCATGGCGGATCGCATCAATGAACAGGTCGGCGAAGGGCAAGGCGCCAAAGCGGCGCGACAGGTCGACCCAGCCGGCTACCTGGCCCGGCACGGTGACGCTGTCCCAGCCGCGCAGCGGCATCGTGTCCAGGCTCGCGAAGCGGTCGGGGTGCCAAGCCGCCGGCGCCCGGCCAGAGGCGTTCAGGCCGTGCAGCCGGCCGCCCTCCCAGACCTGCGCGAAAGCGTCGCCGCCGATGCCGTTCATCGTGGGTTCGACCACGGTCAGCGTGATCGCTGCGGCCAGTGCGGCGTCGATCGCGTTGCCGCCCCGGGCAAAGGCGGCGGCGCCGGCCTGCGCCGCCAGGGGCTGCGACGTCGAAATCACGTTGCGGCCCATGACAGGTTGGCGACCGGAGGGGTGGGGCAGATTCCAGTTCATTGCATGTCCTTTTGGTGTTGCCTTTCAGCGTCGCCACGATGGTATTGCATATCTGGGCCGCCGCGTTTGGAACGTGCGTGACGGCAGGGCACGTCGTGTCTTGCGGCGCGAAGAAAAGCCTGGCGACCGGCATCCCGCTGGCGCACATGCTCATTCCCGCCGCCAGCATCAGCCTGGTGGTGCTGCCGCCTCTTCATCAGCGGGCTAGCGTTCCCGGCGCATCTCGTGTCGGCGCGGCTCGCCTGCCTGATCCTGCGCTTCGCGCCCGGGCCACGCGCTTAACTCGCCGCCCCGGCGTCGGGCGGCGCCAAGCGCATCTGCCAGTACGCCACGTCGATCCACTGGCCAAGCTTGAAACCGACCTCGGCAAAGTGCGCGACCTTGGCAAAGCCGAGGCGCTCGTGCAGCCTGACACTGCGCTCGTTGGGCTGCGCGATGCCTGCGATGACCGTGTGCAGGCCGCGCGTGCGCAGGTCGTCCAGCAACTGCGCATACAGGCGCGTGCCATGGCCATGGCCGGCCAGGGCGGGATCGAGATAGACGGTGCTCTCGACCGCGTATCGATAGGCGGGGCGTGCGCGCCACTTGGTGGCGTAGGCGTAGCCGACGATGGCGCCGCCGTCGGTCAGCACCAGCCAGGGCAGGCCGCCACCCTGCACATCGTCGATGCGCTTGGCCATCTCGTGCTCGGCGACGGGCGTTTCTTCGAACGAGATCGTGGTGCCCTCGACGTAGTAGTTGTAGATGGCGCAGATGCGGGCGGCGTCGGCGCGGCAGGCAGGGCGGATATGGGTCATCGTCGTGCGCACCCGGGGTAAAACACCATCATAAGGCACGCCGGGTGGCGGGTCACAACTGTGCGATCTGCCGGTCGATCGCGCGCTGGGCGCGCTCGCTGCGCTCGCTGTAGCGATCGGTCAGGTAATCGCTGCTGCCGCGCATGAGCAGCGTGATCTTGACCAGTTCTTCCATCACGTCGACCACCCGCTCGTAATAGCTCGACGGGCGCATGCGGTCGTCGTCGCCGAATTCCTTGTACGCCATCGGCACCGACGATTGATTCGGGATCGTAAACATCCGCATCCAGCGTCCGAGCAGGCGCAGGTTGTTGACGACGTTGAACGACTGCGAGCCGCCGCAGACCTGCATCAGCGCCAGTGTCTTGCCCTGGCTGGGCCGCACCGAGCCCTGTTCGAGCGGAATCCAGTCGATCTGGTTCTTGAATACCGCCGTCATCGCGCCATGGCGCTCCGGGCTGCACCAGACCTGGCCCTCCGACCAGATGCACAGGTCGCGCAGTTGCACGACCTTCGGATGCGTCTCCGGCACGCTTCCCGCCAGCGGCAGGCCGGCCGGATCGAAGATGCGCACTTCGGCGCCGAAGTGCTGCAGGATGCGCGCCGCTTCTTCCACCAGCAGGCGACTGAACGAACGCTCGCGCAGGGAGCCATACAGCAGCAGGATGCGCGGCGCGTGGGTCAGCGTCGTGGGCGGCGTGAGTGCGCCGGCTGCCGGCAGGTCCAGTCGCGCCGGGTCGATATTGGGCAGGTCGGGCAGGTCGGGCAGGTGGGTCATGTGAACAGGTCTTTCCAGTGTGAAGCGTGGTCAGCCCAGGCGCAGCGCCAGCGCGCACAAGGTGACGAACAGGATTGGCAGCGTGAGCACCAGGCCGACGCGCAGGTAATACGCCCATGATATGCGGATGTCTTTCGCCGCCAGCACGTGCAACCAGAGCAGCGTGGCCAGGCTCCCGATCGGCGTGATCTTCGGCCCCAGGTCGCTGCCGATGACGTTCGCGTAGATCATCGCTTCGCGCACGGCGCCGTGGGTGTCGGTGGCGTCGATGGCCAGCGCGCCGATCAGCACGGTGGGCATATTGTTCATCACCGACGACAGCAGCGCGGTGATGAAGCCGGTGCCGAGCGCCGCGCCCCAGACACCATACGCGGCGCAGCGTTCGAGCAGCGCGGTTAGATGGTCGGTCAGGCCCGCGTTGCGCAGGCCGTAGACGACCAGGTACATCCCCAGCGAGAAGACCACGACCTGCCACGGCGCCTCGCGCAGCACCGTGCGCGTGGAAATCACATGCCCGCGCGCGGCCACCGCCAGCAGTACTACTGCGCCGGCAGCCGCGACGGCGCTGATCGGCATGATGTCGCCGAGCCAGAAGAAGCCGACAAGCAGGGCGCCCAGCACCCACCAGCCGGTGATGAACGTGGCGCGGTCGTGGATCGCCGCGCTTGGTGGCTCCAGCTGGCCGGGATCGTAATCGGCCGGGATATCCTTCCAGAAGAACGCCAACAGGGCGGCGAGCGTCGCGGCGACCGCCACGAGGTTCACCGGCGCCATCACCGCTGCGTAGCGCGCGAACCCGATGTCGAAATAATCGGCCGAGACGATGTTGACGAGATTGGAGACCACCAGCGGCAGACTGGCCGTATCGGCGATGAAGCCGGCCGCCATCACGTACGCCAGGGTGGCCCGGGGCGTAAAGCGCAGCGCCGCGAGCATGGCGACCACGATGGGCGTGAGGATCAGCGCCGCGCCGTCATTGGCGAACAACGCGGCCACGGCGGCGCCCAGCAGCACGAGCATGACGAACAACCGCTTGCCGCTGCCCCGGCCCCAGCGCGCGACATGCAGCGCCGCCCATGCGAAGAACCCGGCCTTGTCGAGCAGCAGGCTGATGACGATCACGGCGACGAATGCGCCGGTGGCATTCCAGACGATCGCCCACACCACGGGAATGTCGGCAGCGGTGACCACGCCTGCGGCCAGGGCAACGAGGGCGCCGCCAGCGGCGCTCCAGCCGATGCCCAGGCCGCGCGGCTGCCAGATCACGAGCACCAGCGTGGCGAGGAAGATGAGCGAGGCGGTCAGCATGAATCGACTCAGCGCGCCAGGGCGCCGATGTCGTGCAGCGCGCGCGGCAGCGCGACGTCATCCTGCGCCAGCGCGAAGAAGGCTTGCGTGCGGGCCAGGATGATCTGGTACGTGCGCTCGAACGCGGCGTCGATATCTTCCTCGCTGCCAGTGACCAGGCCCGGGTCGTCCAGGCCCCAGTGCGCGCGCGTCACCTGGCCCAGATAGGCCGGGCAGGTCTCGCCGGCCGCATTGCCGCAGACGGTGATGACGACATCGGGCGTGACCGACAGGTCGTTCCAGGATTTGCTGGCCAGGCCGGCGGTCGATATGCCCTTGCGCTCGAGCAGCGCCAAGGCGCGCGGGTGGGGCGTGCCAGTCGGCTGGCTGCCGGCGCTGATGGCGGTGAAACCGGACGGGGCCAGGTGATTGAAGACGCCCTCGCTCAGGATCGAACGGCAGGAATTGCCGGTGCAGAGGAACAGGATATGCATGGTGGTGTCCGGTGCGTTGATGATCGGTTAGTGGATATCTCAACGTTTCAATAGATATTGAGATATTCCAGTGTAACCTGCCTGTGCAGATAGTTCAATCGCCAACCGAGGGGAGACCGGCCGCGCGGGAAGTGCGGTTACAATCGCCTTTTCGCTCGCTTCAACCATGGACACCAAACACGTACTGGCGGCGCTGTCCGCCCTGGCCCAGGAATCCCGACTGGCCATCTTCCGGCTCTTGATCCAGGCTGGTCCGGACGGCATGCACGCCGGGGGCATCGGCGACGCGCTGGGCATCGCGTCATCGGCGTTGTCGTTCCACCTGAAAGAGTTGACCCAGGCCGGCCTGGTCACGGCGCGCCAGGAAGGCCGCTTCGTGATCTACACCGCCGAATTCGCCACCATGAACGGGCTGATCGGCTTTCTTACCGAGAACTGCTGCGCCGGGGCACCGTGCGGCATCGACGGGCCTGCCTGCAGTACCGCGCGTTGAGCACGCCGCCCGGCGCGCAACGCAACCGATATTCCCATTCGAGGAGCCGCCATGCCTGCGCGTCGCGGTCTGCCGCGACGCGGCCTGGCTCGGGGTCGAACTCGATCCGGCTGGCAACGCGGCGCCGCTGGCCGGCCCGGCCTGTATCAGCCTGCCATCGAGCCGGGTAGCCGTCTGGCTGGTGCCGGCCAATGAAGAATCGATGATTGCCCGCCACGCGCGCGACCTGCTCACTGCATCAACCGGCGGCGACCGCGCGGACGTGCAGGCCGCGCTGCAGCGGCCTGGTCTGCCCGACGCCTTCGCGCCGCGTCGCCTCGTGCCACTGGCAGCCGGGCAGGCGCTGCAAGAGCTGCGCCTGCAACGCCGGTGCGGCGTCGCGTTCGACGCATAGCAGTGCGCGCACGGCGCTGCCACTCGGGCAGGCATCGATGCGTAGAAAACGCACCGCGTCCAGGCCGGCGCGGATCACCGCCTGGCGCAAGCTCGTCGCCGATGCAGTATCGACCTGTAGCCAGACCAGCATCGCGTGATCGGCTGGTACCTGGCGCCGTACGGCGGGGTAGTCGGAAGTAGCGTGCCACATGATCATTCTCCTTCAATAACTGTGTTCATCAGCGCGTAAAAAAAAGCTGCAAAGCGTCGCGCGCAACGCGTAAAGCCCTTGTCAGCGCCACAGCGCGTGCGCGGCGTCCATCTGCGCCCCGGTGGCGAACGCCATCGTCGGCACGGTCGCGTACACCTCGTCGTACAGCGCGCGCATCTCGGCAGCGGCGTCGGGGTCGCACGTTGCGGCGTCCGACACGCAGCGCCCAGGCCCGTAGTCAAAGTCGGCTGGGGCGTGCAGGACCGTCCCGGCCAACGTGGCGCCCTGCACCCGCGCCACGTGCGCGAGCACCGCGGCGCGTTCGCTGGCGTCGGGTCCGGCCGGGCCGCTGACGGCCACGAACAGCACCCGCATGCCCGGGTTGAATGTGCGGGCGCCGTTCAGGCGCGCCAGCAGGCGGTATTGCAGGTCGAGGTCGAGCGCGCCGCCGCGCACCGGCACCACCACCAGCCGGCTTGCCGCCAGCACGCAGCGGCACCCATCGGTGTCGCGCGTGCCGGCGTCGATCAGGATGTCGTTGAACAGCGGACGCAGGGCGGCCAGGCGTGTCCTGACCGCGCGGCTGCCCACCTGGCGCGTGTCGATCCACGGCCGCACGCCGGCTTCGCTGCGCTCATTGCACCAGTCGCTCTCGCCGGTGCCGGCGGTGGTCATCAGGCACACGCGACGGCCGCTGCGTGCGCGCAGCACCGCCAGGTTGCGCGCCACGACCGTGCGGTCAGGGCTGCTGTGCTGGTTGACGATGGCGATGATCATGGCAAGCCTCCGGGGCAGATTCGATACGCCCAGCGTAGCTGCGCGCCCGTAAAAACAGGGCAAAAGAGCCGGGTGGGTTCGTCAATGCCGTGTAAACGCGGCCTGTGGGGCGTGGCAGGACAGGGCAAAGCAACCATGGCGGGCGGATGGCGCGTTGGCCGGCATTGAAAAAAGTTGCAGCTCATAACTTGCAAGGTTCGCCAAGGTGTCGGTATAATGCGGCCTCTCGCAGCGATGCGAGACGACCGAATCTGGAGAGGTGGCAGAGTGGTCGAATGTACCTGACTCGAAATCAGGCGTACGCGCGAGCGTACCGTGGGTTCGAATCCCACCCTCTCCGCCAAGTAGCATGGAAACAGCCACCGCAAGGTGGCTTTTTTCATTCCGGAACGTCCCAGAGGAGCAGGGCGCCTGCGCGCCCTGCGTGTGGGAGTCGAAGGCCATCGCGTACTAGCGATGGGGCGGCCTGCAGCATGTAGGCGAATCCCACCCTCTCCGCCAAGTAGCATGGAAACAGCCACCGCAAGGTGGCTTTTTTCATTCCGGAACGTCCCAGAGGAGCAGGGCGCCTGCGCGCGCTGCGTGTGGGAG
>Ga0265798_10005353_pt1 | contig 17305 bp, 10 predicted proteins | sample P3T30metagenome_FD_192430 | JGI IMG/M metagenome (GOLD analysis project Ga0265798, IMG submission 192430) | Plant litter microbial communities from East Loma Ridge, Irvine, California - P3 T30 | ecosystem: Environmental > Terrestrial > Plant litter > Unclassified | place: USA: California... | reverse complement strand
CGACACCCGCCGCGGCCAGCACCCCCGCCGCCTGCGGATCGCCCAGCGCCGCGGCCTGCGTGACCAGCGGCGCCAGCGCGGCGATACGGCTGCGCTCCCCCTGCATGTCGCCATAGACGACGCCGCACAGATCCAGGTCGTCCCGCAGCGCCAGCGTGCGGCGCATCAGCTCATGCAGCGGACCGCGCGGCGCGCGTCCGTCGCTCATGCGCGAGAACAGCGCCAGTCCCGCGCGGGCGATCCAGTACGCGGAGCCCTCGTCGCTGAACAGCTCACCCCAGCCACCGGACCGCGCGCGGCGTCCGGCCAGTTCGCCATACGCCATCGAGCCCGTGCCGGCGATGACGCTGATGCCGTCGGCGCACGCCAGCGAACCGGCCCAGCTGCACACCATGTCGTTGCCGCACAGGTAGCGGCGGTGGCCCAGCACCGCGTATGGCAGCTCGTCCAGCAACGGATCGGCGGCCCGGTCCTCGCCGTAGGCCGGCAGGCCGAAAAACGCGAACGTGACATCGCCGGGACCGATGCGCGCCGCGCCAAACAGCGCGGCGCAGCCTCGTGCCAGCACGCCGGCAACGCCGTCGATACCCACTTCCACGTGGTAGGAGCCGCCCTCCTCGTGTTGCGCCAGCACGTTGCCGGCGCCATCGACCAGCGCGAACGCCGTCTTGCTGCCGCCGCCGTCAACCCCGAGGAACATGGCCGCCTCCCGGAAACGGATGGATCGTCACGCCGCGCACGACGCGATTGACGGTGCCCGAGACGCTCGGCGTGTCCGGCCGCAGGCCGAGTGCCAGCGACTGCAGCAGCGCGAACGACTGGCAGAACACGATGTAGGGCAGCGCCAGCGCCACGTCGTCGACAGCGTCGGCCCCGGCCAGCACGACGCAGCCGTCGCCCAGGTCCGGAGCGGGCTGGCCGCTCAGGGCCAGCACGCGGCCGGCCCGCCCGTCGCCGCGCAGCTCGCGCAGCAGGTCCAGGTCGTAGCGACGCGCCTGCGGGTCGTTCGACAACAGCACCACCACCAGCGTGTCGCCATCCACCACCGTCTTCGGACCGTGGCGGAATCCCAGCGGCGAATCGAACAGCGCGACCACCTGTCCATCGGTGAGTTCCAGCAGCTTCAGCGCCGCTTCACGCGCCAGGCCGCGCAAGCTGTTGCTGCCCAGGTAGACGACGCGCCTGAAGCGAACCGCCGCCAGCGACTGCAATTGCGGCAGCGCGTGCTCAAAGACCCGGGCGGCCGGACGCGCAAGCTCGCTGCCCGTCCCGGCAGGCACCAACCCGAACGCCAGCGCGGTGGCCAGCAGCATCGACGTGAAACTGGTCGTCATCGCGAACGCCCGGTCGTGCGTGGCGTCCGGCAGCAGCAGCGCGAACGCGTTGGCCGCGCCGCGCGCGGTGCGGTATAACTCGCCGTCCGCGTTGCAGGTGATGACCAGGTGGTGCACGTCGCCGACCAGCTGGTCCGCCAGCGCGACGGCCGCCACGCTTTCCGGGCTGCTGCCGGAGCGGGCGAACGACACCAGCAGGGTCGGCACCGCCGGCTGCAGGAAGCGCAGCGGGCCGGAGACGAGATCGGTGGTGGGAATCGCCTCGGCGCGCCAGCCCTTGCCCAGCAGCGCCGGCACAAGGCACTCGCCGATGAAGGCCGACGTGCCGGCCCCCGTCAGCACGATGCGCAGGCCTGGCCGCGCCAGCAGCGGCGCCAGGAATGCGGCCAGTGCGCCGCGTTGCCGCGTCACGAGTGCGTCGATCTCCGGCCAGACGTGAGGCTGCTGCACGATCTCGCGTGCCGTGATGCCGCCGCCGGCGCCGTCGAGGCGCACGCGATCGATACCGAGAATGTGTGTTTCCGCTAACTGCATGTTTCCAGCTCCTTCGTTACGCCGCGCGCGGCGCAGGCATCCATGTACTGGCGCAGCACCCTGGCCACGCCCTCTTTCAATAATTCGGCCGGCCGGTTCTGCAGGCACCCCGCGCGCACGGCCTCGTACTGCACCGGCAGGTACTGGCTCAGCAAGGTAAGCGGCGGCGGCGTGCGTTCCAGTTGCGCCAGCAGCCGGGCTTGCGCCTCCTGCACGGCCGGGTGCGGCCAGTAGTAGCGGATCCGGTCGCTGAGGCTGTACTGCTGGTCGAATCGCGTGCGCTGCGCGTCGCCTTCGCCGTGCACATAGTATTTGCGCCAGTATTCCGGCTCGGCGCGCATCACCTCGAGCACCGCGTTCTTGAAGTCCGAGCCGTCGCCGAACATTTCGTCCTCGATGTCGGCCAGCGCCCACAGCGTTTCGCGCAGCGCGAACGTCAGGCCGGGCCCCACCTTCAGGATGGCGAAGTGGTCGCGCACCAGCGCCGCCAGGTTGGCCGGGGTCTGGTAGTCCGTCGAATGGGCTTCGTAGACCAGCGTCGGCTCGTCCTCGATGAAGCGGGACAGCGCCGCCGCGTTGGCCGGCACGTAGTCGATGACCTTGTGGTGGTCGAATTCCACGCCGGGCTGCACGACGAGGGCGATCACGCGGGGCCATACGGCATCCAGTCCCGCGGCAGCGAACGCGGTGCGATGCGCGGCGATGGTCGCGGCGGCCGATGCCGGCGTGGTCACGCTGAGCGTTGCGAGGTCCTCGTGCGCGCCGCCCGGCACGGGGACTTCCGTGCCGACCACGTAGACCGGCGCCTCGCCGCCCGCGGCGCGCCAGGCCCGCTCGGCGACGGCGCACAGCTGCGCCGCCCGGCCGGCCACCACGGCGTCCGGCAGCGGCACCGGGTCGCCCGCGCAGGACATCGAACAATCCAGGTGGATCTTGCGAAATCCCGCCGTCACGTACTGCCCGATCAGCACTTCGGCCTTGGCCATCGCCGCCTCGGCCGGCTCGTGCTGCCATGCGTTCGGACCAAGGTGGTCGCCGCCCAGCAGCACACGCTCGCGGGCGAAGCCGGCGCGGTCGGCGATGCCGTACACGAAGTCGCGGAACGCCGCCGGCGTCATGCCCGTGTAGCCGCCGTACTGGTTGACCTGGTTCGAGGTGGCCTCGATCAGCACGGGCAGGCCGCGTTCGATGGCCGTCGCGACGGCCGCCTCCAGCACCAGCGGGTGGGCCGAGCACACGGAGTGGATGCCGGCCGGGTCGCCCGCTTTGTGCCGGCGCACGAGGTTAAGTAGATGATCCATCGTCAGACTCCTCCATTCGGTTGATCGTTGTCCGGCTGCAGCGCCAGGCACAGGGCGGCGGCCAGCGACAGCACGATGCCGGCGAGCTTGTAGCCGTTCGGCAGCGCGCTGGCCGCCGCCATGGCGATCACGGTCGTCAGCAGCGGTGCCGCCGCGTTGACCAGGGGCGAAACGACCAGCGCCTTGCCGTACCGGAACGCATATACCAGCGTCAGCGCGCCTACCGCGTTCAGCGCCTGCGTGACAGCGGCCAGCAACGGGCCGGACGCCCCGTAGTTGATGGGCTGCGTGAAGTCCGTCATCGCCAGCGCCGCAGGAATCATCAGCAGTGCGGACAACGTCATGTAGAAGAAGATGCTTTCCGCATCCATCGTCGCGTTGGCCCGCTTGATGAAGTAGGCCTGCAGGCCCCATGCCACGAGTACCGCGAGCGCCAGCACGAACCACAGGCCGTACTCGCGCGCCGCCGCCCCCGGCGTGTAGTCGAACAGCGGCAGCGCGCAGGCGGCCAGCACGATGCCGGCGACGCCCAGCAACCCGGTACGCTCGCGCAGCAGCAGGTACGACAGCGCGATCGTCAGCATCGGCGACAGCGAAATGAGCGGGAAGATCAGGTACGTCGGCCCTGCCTTCACGGCGTGGAACAGCACCATCTGGCCACCCGCGCCCAGCAGGCCGATCGCCAGGCCATAGCCGACCGAGCGGCCGTCGCGGCGCACGCGCCAGCCCGCGCGGGCCAGCGCCACGAGCGCCGGCGGCACCATCGTCAGCGCCCAGACCACGTAGACGAGCGTTTCGGGAAAGCCGTACTGCACGGGCAGCCCGGCGCAGGCGCCCCACACGCCCCACAGCAACGTGGTGGCCAGCGCGTAACCCAGCCAGCGGGGGCGCCGCATGCTGGCCGCCAGTGGCGGCGTGGCGCTCGTCGTTTCCATCGGCCGGCCCATCAGAATTTCACGCTCATGCCGGCCACGTAAGTGCGGCCCCACGTCTCGAAGCCATACAGCCCGTCGCTGCGGCCCAGGTTCGAGCGCGTCTCGGCATCGCCCAGGTTCTTCCCTTCGACGAACAGCGTGACGTTCTTCGTGACGTCCCACGAGGCGGACGCCGTCACCCACGTCAGCGAGTCGACCTTGGCGGGACGCCCGGCGATCACGTTGGTGCTCTGCGTGTAGTCGCCGGTGTAGTCGAACGAAATGGAAGCGTTGATGCCGTTCTTCTCGTACAGCAGGCCGAGCGACGAGGCGGTGGGTGCCACGCCTTCCAGCTGGCCCACGTACTCGCCGCCCTGATAGGCCTTGGTCAGCGTCTTGGCGAACTTCGCGTTGATGCCGAAGCCATTGTCGAACAGGTGCTGCACGCCGATCTCGAAGCCGCGCACACGCGCCTTGTCGCCGTTGATGGGATGCGTGACGGTGTACAGGTAACCCGGCACGCCGATGTCCACGTGCTCGTCCGTCTGGTAGGTGACGAAGTTCTTGATCTGCTTGGCGAAAATCGCCGCCGTAATCGCCGATTTCGGCTGGTAGTACCATTCGACCGACACGTCCTGCTGCACCGCTTCGGTGGGTTTCAGTTTCGGGTCGCCCACGATGTTGAGCAGGTAGCTGCGGTCCAGCGTATTGTCCGTGCGGGTGGGCGCCAGCTTGTCCAGCGACGGCCGGGCCATTACCTTGGCGGCCGCCACACGCACGACGAAGTCCTCGCGCGCCCACCAGCTGAAGTTCGCCGACGGCAGCAGCTTGGTGTAGCGGCCCTCTTCCGATACCGGCTCGGCGGGGCTGTACGTGATCGTCGGGCTGCTGGTCGGGACGTCCGGCGTCGGGTCGTCGATGGCGACGATGCGGTCGATCGCGCTGTTCGACGTGGTGCGGGTGCGCACGAGGCGCGCGCCGACGCTGCCGTTCCAGTTGTCGCCCGCCAGGTCGAACTGGCCGTACAGCGTGGCCGTCTTCTCGCGCACGGCATACGAGTCGGTCGGCACGAACACGGGCTGGGATTTCGCCACGTCGAACGTCTCGCCCGTCGGCTTGCCTTCGCTGTCGAGGACCGGTTTGCCGTCAAGGCTCTTCAAGGCGGCGAAGTAGGCCGGCACGTCGAAGCGTACGAAGCTGCCTGGGAAGCTGCCGCCCGCATTGCGCATATAGTTCGGCAACGTCATCGGATGCACGACATTGGCGCCCAGCGACGCGAACGTCGTCGTGTACATGTCGCAGTACTGGCAGGCGCCGCCGCTCTTCTCGTTGCCGATCGACGTGCGGTCCTTCTTGCGGTTGGTGGCGCTGGCGCCGAACTGGAAGCTGCTGACGTACCATTTGCCGTCCAGCGCGAGGCGCCCTTCCACCGTGGCGCCGTCCACCGTGTCCTTGATGTTGGTGCCGGTCAGGCCGGCGAAATGGATGCCGTAATCCTTGTCGCCCAGCCGGCCCGCCGCCAGTTCCGTGGCCAGGTCGCGGCCATCTTCCAGCGTGACGCGGATATCGGGCAGCCCGCCATTGTTGGCACGGTAGTAGCCCGTGTTGTGGCCGGCGATGCCGGCGACGACGAAGTTGTCCCGGCCACCGGAATCGCGCTCGGAGGTGGAGCGGTACACGTCGCCCGTCAGTTTCAGGCTTGGGGTGGCTTTCCATTCGCCGCGCAGGCCGAACTGGCGGGTATCGACGACGCGGTCGGTCGTCACGTTCGACATCTCCGGCACCAGGTCGCGCACCGTCATGCTGGTGATCAGGTTGTCCTTGACGACGACGTCGGACCAGCGTCCCGGCGCGTGTTCGATGTAGTACGACTGCTGGTAGCCCACCTGCGGCGCATCGAGGCGCGTGGCCAGCGCATCGGCGACAAGCCTGAACTGCGGCGTCAGCTTCCACTCGAACGCGCCGGACAGCGCCACCCGCTTCTTCTCCTCGAACACGGAGCCGAACGACACGCAGCACGGCGCCAGCAGGCCGCTCTCGCCCGTGCCGATGGCGCCGTCGCCGTTCACGTCGAAACTGCCCGGCGAGTCGGCGTTATAGGTCATGTAGCCCAGCGAATCGGTGCGCACCTTGCGCTTCGAGACCACGGCGCCCACCAGCACGCCCATCGTGTTGTTGTTGAACGTGTTGCTGTACACGCCGGACAGCTTGCCGCCGCCCTTCTCCGACAGGTCGTTGCGCTCACCCTCGAATCGCAGCGAACCGTGCTGGCCGGGGTTGTCCATTGGCCGCGCCGAACGCAGGTTGACGGAGCCGCCGATGCTGCCCTCGATCTGCATCGCGTCGGCCGACTTCATCACGTCCGCACCGCTGATCACTTCGGACGGCAGCACGTCGAACGCGAAATCGCGGCCGTCGCCGTCGGTGGCGAGAATGCGCTTGTTCAGGGTGACGATGTTGTAGCCGGAGCCCAGGCCGCGCACATTGATGTACTGCCCTTCGCCGCCGCGGGTACGCGATACCGACACACCGGAAATGTGCGTCAGCGAGTCGGCCACGTTATCGTCCGGGAAGCGACCCAGCTCCGTCGCCGAGATGGAGTCCTGGATCACGTCGGCGTTGCGCTTCAGGTCCAGCGACTTGGCCAGCGCGGCGCGCGCGCCGGTGACCACCACGACTGCCGGCTCGGGGTTCACCGGTACGCCGGCATCCGGCGCTCCAGCCGTCTGCGCAAACGCGGCGCCCGTTACTGCCATCTCCACCGCGACCGCCATCAGGCTGCGCCGCATTCCCAACCTCATCCTGTTCCGCATGTCCGCTCCTTTGTTTTTGTCGGGCACCGCCGTGCCCGGTCTGTTGTCTGAGCAGATAATATTGGGCAACAAAAGAAAATGCAAGTAACTTTCGAAAGCTTTCGTTTATTGTTGTTTCGGCGCGGGCGACAATCCTCCGAAACGGGAGCACGCGAGTGCGCCTCAATGACAAATTGCCGGCGCGGCCCGCACCCATGTGCGCGGGCCGACCGGCATGCATCCGGCCTCGCGGCCCGCCCGCTCGCGTGCCGCTTACGGCGCCGTGCCCGCCGTGGTGCCGTATTCGTCGGCGCCCAGGTCGATGCTGCCGCCTTCCACGCGCTGCTGGCCGTCGTAGTCGCGGTTGCCGTTGGCCGGAATGGACCCGGACGGGTAGTACGTCGTCCACAACGGCGATGACCACCCCGTTACCGCCGCACCCAGGGTGCCCTGGCCGATCGCCGGCGACGTGGCCTGCAGGCGCAGGTTGCCCGTGTCCGGGGCCACGTAACGCGGGTCCTGGAACAGCGTCGTGCCGGGGATGCCGCGGCTGCTGCTGGTGCTTGGCGCCCACCACAGGTTCCTGCCCCACGTGTTGCCGCTGCTGCCGCCCGGGCTCGCGATGTAGCTGTCGGCGATCGTGCTGGCACCGTAAATCGCGTTGTTGTTGAAGCTCGAATCGATCACCTTGTACTGCAGCGTGATCTCGCTGGCGAAGCCCTTGTTCCTGTAGAACGAATTGTTGTTGACGCGGATGCGCCGCGCCGCGCCACGGTCGGCGTCGTAGCCACCGAGCGCCAGCCCGCCGTCGCGGTTCAGGTAGACGAAGTTGTTGGTCATCAGGATGTCCTCGGTGGCCTTGCCGGGATGTTCGCTGGCGAATTCGAAACCGAGGTCGTTGCGCGTGGCGATATTGCGTTCGAAGACGATGTAGCGGCCGCCGTCGACATAGAAGCCCGCCGCCGAGCCCTTGAAGCTGTACCAGGGATTGGTGGTGGTGCTGTTGTTGGCCGCCCGGTTGCCGCGCACGATGCCGTTGCGCACACGGTCGTTCTCGCCGCACCCGTCGCATTCGCCCTCGTAGCCGATGAAGTCGTAACCGATGTTGTTGTTGTCGTAGACGTCGTTGAACAGCACTTCGAAGCGGTTGACGTTGCCGTTCAGGACCAGCGCCTCGCTGGCCTGCAGCACGTTGTCGTGCACCTTGTTGCGCTCGATGCGCACGTCCGTGATGCCCGCCGCGCTGGTGCCGTACACGGCCAGGCCGTGCGCGCCCATCTGGCAGTCGTCGGATTCGGCGCACGTGGCGGTGTGCCTGATGTCGTGGATCTCGTTGCCGACGATCTGGATGTTCGAACCGCTGCCCTCCACCAGGATACCGACCGGCATGCGCTCGGGATCGTTCGTGGCCAGCCCGGCGACGGTGAGGTTTTCCACGCGGATGTACTTCGAATCGCGGATCGTGACCAGGCCCTCGCGGTCGGTCGTCACCACGCTCTTGCCGTCGATGATGGCACCCGCTTCGCCGCGCAGCGTGATGAAGGAGCCGGCCGCGCCGCTCTTCCCTTCGATCAGTACCTTCTGATTATGCGTACCTTTCTGCAGCAGCACGACGTCGCCGGCTTTCGCCGCGTTGACGGCCGCCTGGACCGACTGTCCGGGAGCCACGGTGATCGTGGCGGCATGCGCCGCACCGGCGACGCAGGACAGCAGCATGGACAGCGCCACCGGGGTGGCGATCGTTTGCGGAACTTTTTTCATCATCAAAGCACTCCTGGGATGCTCGCAGCACGAGCGGGGTTGCGGAGCGCCGGGAGGCGCTCCGGGGAACGTCATGTGAGTGGTTCGAAGGCGCGCGATAGTGCCTGGAACGGCCGGGCACTGCGCCTCCGCGCCTGCGGAATGATCATATTCGCATCACTTCGAAAACTCAACGGTCTTTCGCAAGCTTTCGATCATTTGTTTTTTGACGCGCCCCGGATTCACGTACGCCACAACTGCACTGCGGTCGAAGCCGAAGCGTCGAGCGTCCCCGGCATCGTGCCCGGTCACGGACGGCCCTGCCCCAGGCGCGCCGATCTGGCACGACTGACGCGCGATGCACTAAACTACGGGCCTTCAACATATCCGGACGACAGCTTGACCACCCCACAGCAGGGCTTCCTCCTGACCCGACACTGGCGCGACACGGACGCCGGCACGGAAGTCGACTTCTGGCTGGCGACCGATGACGGCCCACGCCAGCTGCGGTTGACGCCGCAGGAGTCGGTCGCCTTCATCCCTGCCGAACAGCAGGAGACGGCGCAGGCCGTGCTGCGCGGACAGCAGGGCTGGGACCTGCGTCCCCTGGCGTTGCAGGACTTCCGCCACCGCCCCGTGGTCGGCCTGTACTGCCGCCACTACCGCCAGATGCTCAAGCTGGAGAAGCGCCTGCGCGAACACGGCGTGGACGTCTACGAGGCGGACGTGCGCCCGCCCGAACGCTACCTGATGGAGCGTTTCATCACGGCGCCCGTGACGTTCGACGGCAGCGAGGAAAACGGCGTGCTGCAAAACGGCTGGCTGAAGCCCGCGACGGGTTACCGCCCGCGCCTGCGTCTTTGCTCGCTCGATATCGAAACGACGGCGCACGGCGAGCTGTATTCCATCGCATTGGAAGGCTGCGGCCAGCGCAACGTCTATATGCTGGGCGACCCGGGCGGCGACAGGGGCGGCGTCGACTTCGCGCTGGATTACTGCGCCACCCGCCCGGAGCTGCTCGAGCGGCTCAACGCGTGGATCGCGGCGCACGATCCGGATGCAATCGTCGGCTGGAACGTCGTGCAGTTCGACCTGCGCGTGCTGCGCCAGCACGCGGAGCAGTGCGGCATTCCACTGCGGCTGGGCCGCGACGGCAGTGCCATGGAATGGCGCGAGCATGGCAGCGGGCAGCACTACTTCGCGGCGGCGGCGGGCCGCCTGATCGTCGACGGCATCGAGGCGCTGCGTTCGGCCACGTGGAGCTTTCCTTCGTTCAGCCTCGAAAACGTGGCGCAGACGCTGCTGGGTGAAGGCAAGGCGATCGACAATCCGTACGACCGCATGGCCGAAATCGACCGCATGTTCGCCGAGGACAAGCCGGCGCTGGCCCGCTACAACCTGAAGGACTGCGAGCTGGTGACGCGCATCTTCGCGCACACGCGGGTGCTGGACTTCCTGCTGGAGCGCGCCAGCGTGACGGGCCTCGCGGCGGACCGCAGCGGCGGTTCCGTGGCCGCGTTCGAGCACCTGTACATGCCGCTGATGCACCGCCAGGGTTTTGTTGCGCCGAATATCGGCGACGTGCCGAACGAGGACAGTCCGGGCGGTTTCGTCATGGATTCGCGCTCGGGACTGTATGACTCCGTGCTGGTACTGGACTACAAGAGCCTGTATCCGTCGATTATCCGCACGTTCCTGATCGATCCGGTGGGGCTGGTGGAAGGCCTGCGATTGCAGGGCGAAGGCAATGAGGAACAGACGGTGCCGGGGTTCCGCGGCGCGCGCTTTTCACGCACGAAGCACTGCCTGCCGGCGATCGTGAGCCAGGTCTGGCAGGGCCGGGAGGCGGCCAAGCGCGAAAGCAACGCGCCGCTGTCGCAGGCACTGAAAATCATCATGAACGCGTTCTACGGCGTGCTGGGGTCGTACGGCTGCCGCTTCTTCGATGCGCGCCTGGCGTCGTCGATCACGATGCGCGGCCACGAGATCATGCACCGCACGCGCGAACTGATCGAGGCGCAGGGCTACCCCGTCATCTATGGCGACACGGATTCCACGTTCGTCTGGCTCAAACGCGGCCACGATGCCGACGAGGCAGACCGCATCGGCCGCGCGCTCGTCGCCCACATCAACGACTGGTGGCGCAACCACCTGCTGGCGGAATATGGCCTGGAAAGCGCGCTGGAACTGCAGTACGAAACGCACTACCGCCGCTTCCTGATGCCGACGGTGCGAGACTCGGACGAAGGCAGCAAGAAGCGCTACGCGGGCCTTGTGGTACGTCCGGACGGCAGCGAACACGTCGTCTACAAGGGCCTGGAGACGGTGCGCACGGACTGGACGCCGCTGGCACAGGGCTTCCAGCAGACTCTATACCTGCGCATCTTCAAGGGCGAACCGTACCGCGACTACGTGCGCGACTACACGGAGCGCATGCTGCGCGGGGAGCTGGACGACCTGCTGGTCTACCGCAAGCGCCTGCGCCGTGCGCTGGCCGACTACGACCGCAACGTGCCGCCGCACGTACGCGCGGCACGCATCGCGGACGAGTACAACGCCGCCCAGGGCCGCCCGCTGCAGTACCAGCACCGGGGCTGGATCCGCTACGTGATGACGACCGCCGGCCCCGAGCCGCTGGAGACACGGCGCGCCGCCATCGATTACGAACACTACCTGGAGCGCCAGCTGCAGCCGATCGCCGATGCGATCCTGCCGTTTTTGGGCGACAGTTTCAGGCTGCTGACCAGCCGGCAGCGGACGTTGTTCTAGGACCGCTGCCCTGCTGGGGACTGGCTCGCGTCTCGGGGCCTCCCGGCCCCGTGACGCGAGCCAGTCCCCGACGTTCTCCATGAGCCGCCGGAACGCATGCCAAAGGTCGGGGACAGGCACCTCGTCGGGCGTTCGCCCAAAGAGGTGCAAGTCCCCAGGCGACTACCGGTATTTGTGTAGCTTCACCTTCTGCACCGAAAACGCATCCCCCGGCAGCCGGATATGCCGCCCCTGGTGCGTCTCGTCGCCATTCAGCCAGCGCCCGTCCCGCCAGCGTCCGTCGACAAACGTCCCCTCGATCACTTTCTCCAGACCGACGCCATCGCGGCCGGCGGCGTCCTTGAACACGACCGTCAGGCCACGTCCGGCGACGAGGAATTCATCGGCGCCGGTCTGGATCACGAGTCCGCCGCGTGAATCGTATTCGGCGCTTTCCGTCTTGCCCCACTGGTTGGCGAAGCTGACGTCGAGCTGGTAGCCGCCCAGGGCCGCCTGGACGTTCCTCGTCTCGACCACGCCGTCATACGACACATCCGGGCGGAATCCGCGCATCCTGCCCTGCCCCTGCGCGGCCAGGATCTCAGGCGCCAGGTTCTTCAGCAGCGCGTAGGCGGCCGGCAGCACGTCCGCTTTCGCGTCGCGGATATTCTCGATGGCGAACGGCGAGAAGCCGATCGCATCCAGCTCGCCGATAGCCCAGAACGCGTTGGCACCCAGGTCGGCGCGGCCCGCGCGGTTCGCCTCGGGCACGAACAGCGGGTTGTCCGGCCGCCTGAACTGCCGTGCCCAATGCGTGAAGTTGGGGAAGTAGGTGTCGATGGCGAGGATGTCGATCGACGGACCGGCCGCCTTCCAGATGTCGAACAGGTGCGGCAGCGGGCCCGCGCTCGGGTACTCGCCCGGCTTCTTGCCGGGCCGGTTCAGCGCCACGTTGACGAACATCGGCAGCGGGTATTGCGCCTTGCCCGCGGCCGTCAGCCCCTCCGCAAACGTGGCGTAGTGCCACGCCTGGAACACTTCCTGCGCTTCGACCGACGTGCCGAACACTTCGGACCACGTGCCTTTGGTGCGCGCGCCGCCGGCTTCCCACAGATTGCGCACGTACGGATGGAGGCGCGCCCGGTTGGCCTGCAGGTATTGCAGCAGCGGCGCCGGCACCTGCTGTTGCAGCGCCGTGTCGGCAAGCGGGCCGTAGTCGCGCACGTCCGGCAGCATGCCGATCTCGTTCTCCACCTGCACCATCAGCACGGTGCGCTGCGGGTCGGCCTGGCGCAGGTGCCGCATCAATGTCGCAAAGGCCGCCTTGTCCGCCGCCAGCGTATCGGTGCCGAACGGCGTCAGGATGTCCTGCGGCTCGCCGGCCTTGTTGCGGGCGCGGGGGAAGCGTGCGTTGTCCTTCTTGACCCAGGCCGGAACGTAGGTCGACATCGAATTTTTCCACGCGCCGAACCACAGCAGCACGAGCCGCGTGTCGTTGGCGCGCGCCTGCTTCAGCATGCCGTCCAGCACAGTGAAGTCGAACCTCCCCTCGGCCGGTTCGATCTGGTCCCACTCGACGGGCGCCAGGATCGTGTTCAGTCCCACGGCTTTCAGCTGCGGCCACAGCGCCTGCAGGTACGGCAGGCTGGAAGCGGACGAGTTGTACAGCTCCCCGCCCAGCACGAGAAACGGCTTGCCGTCGACGATCAGCTGCTTCGTCGAGCCTTGCGTGCGCAGCGCCGGGATGGGCGCTTCCGCCGCGCTGGCGGCCGCGAACGCCAGCGCCAGCGCGGTTGCGATCAGCCGGCGCATCCTCAGAACTTCATCCGCAGGCCGAGGGCGAACGTGCGGCCCGGATCGTACTGCGACATCGTCGCGTTGGCGAACTGGAAGTAGCCGCGGCGCTTGGCCTGGTTCACGTTGACGACGTCGAACGTCAGCATCGGCAGGCCTTCCCGGTCGAAGATGCGGTCCAGTTCAAAGCTCGACGAGAAGTCCAGCTGCTTGTAGTCGTCGCCGTACAGCGCGGCGGCCGTGATGCCGCTCTGGTTGGCCGTCGCTACCTGGCTGCCCTTCGAGTACGTGTGTGCCAGGCGCACCATGTATCCGTTGTTCTCGTAGTAGACGCCGAAGTTGTTGGTCCGCTTCGGCACGCCCAGCGCGATGAAGCCGCTGCTGCCCTCGCCGCTGGCGCGCTGGTTGATCAGGGTCAGCGTCTCGTTGAAGCCGAAGCCGCGCCATGGCAGCCATTTGTCCAGCGGCTGCACCCAGCCCAGTTCCAGGCCGCGGATGCGCAGGATGCCGTCCGCATTGCGTGGACGCGTCATGACGACGGTGGCGTTTTCCGGGCCGCCGCGCGAGTCGATCGCCAGCTGCTGCGCCGGGATCAGGGTGCCGTAGTTGATACCGTATTGCGCCAGCGCGGAAAACGGCATCGAGATGTTCTCGTTGACGGTGAAGCCGTTGACCCGCTTCTGGAACGCCGTCACGGAGATATAGCCTTCGCGGCCCGTGTACCAGTCCACGCCAAGGTCGATATTGTCCGACAGGTAGGGCTTCAGGCCCGGATTGCCCATCGTGCCCACGTCCGCCGAGACGCCGGAAAAGTTGATGCCCGGGCGCAGCGCGTTCGGGTCGACGCGCGTCATGCTGCGCGACGCGGCCGCGCGGAAGACGATGTCCTTGCGCACGTCCACGGCGACCGTGGCCGACGGCAGCGTGTTGCTGTAGTCGGTATCCTGGTAGACCCACTGGCTGATGTTCGGGTACTTGCTGCCGTTCAGGGTCAGGCTGGCGTTGCGCGGATCGCTGGTGGAGTTCAGGGAGCCCACCTGCTGGTTGGTGCGGATGTAGCGCACGCCCGCGTTCCAGCGCAGCGGGTAGCCGACGAGCGCCGCTTCGCCGCTGGCTTCGAAATAGACCGCCTTGGCCTTCTCGCGGATGTAGCCGGCGCTGGCGCCCGTGGACGATGCGCCCGAATCCTGCGCCGTGGCGTTGTAGTAGTCGTAGTTGGAATCCTGGCGGAAGCGGTCCCAGTCCAGCGCCAGCCGGCCGTACGGTCCCGGCACCAGATAGCTGCCCAGCGCGCCGACGGGAATCAGCGAGCCCTGGTACGTGAGCGGCGCGTTCTGGCCGGCCGTGTAGCCGGTGCCGTAGCCCGGGTACAGCGCGGCGGCGCTGGCGCCCGGCGTGCTGGCGCCGTCGCAGGGCGGGGCGCCGTTCGGCCCCTGCAGGAACACGGTCGGGTTGTTGCCGCAGACGGCCGCCTGCCACGCCGCCGAGTTGTCCTGGGCGCGGATGGTGCGGTCGATGTCGTCCCAGGCGAAGCCGCCCTTGAGCGTCAGCTTCCTGTCGCCCCAGGCGAGATTGGTGTGGAAGCCCTTGGTTTCCGTTTCGCGCAGCTCGTTCTGGATGTTGACACGCCCGCCCGTCCACACGTAGCTGGCCGGGTTGTTCAGGTCCAGGCTCGATTCGATCGACGGCACGCCGCCGTTGTTGGCGTAGGTGATGGTATTGCCGCTGTTGGGCGCCGTGATCGGCATGACCGTCGGCGCCTCGTGGCGGAAGCGGCTGCGGTTCCAGTTGGCCTGCGCGTCGAGCGTCAGGTTCGGCGCGATCTTCCACTCCACGCCGGGATTGATGCCCAGCAGGTCGACCTTGTCGCGGCGCGGGCCGAATTCGATGAAGTTCAGCGCGTTGGCAAACGTGCCGGACGTGACGACGCAGCCGTTGCCGCAGTCATCGCGGTCGACTCCCAAGTTCAGCGGGATCGACGCGTTGTTGCGGACCGCCCACGTGTAGGCGTTGCGCTGCATGTCGTCGTCCTTCTTGCTGTACATCGTGTCGAGATAGAAGTGCAGACTCTCCGTCGGGCGGTACTCGGCGGAGAAGACCGTCGAGATCTTGTCGCGGGTGCCGTAGTACTCCATCGAGCGGCCAAGGCGCGGCACGATCGCGTTGTCGATCTGGCCGATCGACAGGCCGGGATTGTGCGACAGCAGGAAGGCCTGGTCGATGGCCGTGCCGGGCACGAGGCCGTTACCGGCATTGACGGGCACCGTGGCCGGGATCGTCCAGTTGCCGCCGCCCGTGTTGTTGCGGGTCGGTGAGCTGCTTTGCGCCGCCGTCAGGTTCGGATTGGTCCAGCCCACCGTCTCGAAGCCGCGCGTGCGCGCTTCCTGGCGCGAGAACGAGATGCCGCCCAGGATGCCGAACTTGCCGTCCCACGTCTGGCTCGCCAGCACGGAGCCGCGCGCGCCCGCCTTGTCGGCGATCTGCTGCTTCGTGCCCGTCAGGCTGACGGACAGCTGGCGTCCTTCCTTGTCGAACGGGCGCGCGCTGCGCAGGTTGACGACGCCGGCGGCACCGCCTTCGATCATGCCCGCCGTCGGGCTCTTGCTGACGGTGAGCTTGGTGAACAGGTCCGTCGGCAGCAGGTCGAGGTCGACCTCGCGGTTGGTGTTGGCGCCGTCGATCGGGCCGGACGACGCCACGGCGATCGGCGAGTTATTCAGCAGGATCTTGGTGAAGCTGGAACCCAGGCCGCGGATCTGGATCGTCATGCCCTCGCCCGTCACGTCGCGCCCGACCTGCACGCCCGGCACCCGGCTCAGCGATTCGGCGATGTTCTTGTCGGGGAATTTGCCGAAGTCCTCGGCGTTGATGGAGTCCTGGAAGCCGACAGCCTCCTTCTTGTCCTTGGCCGACGACAGCAGGCTGTTGCGGTAGCCCGTCACCTTGACGGTCTGCACGCTGCCGGAAGGGTCCACGGCGGCGGCGTTGGTAGCGGTACCGTTGACGGGCGAAATTTCCTGGCCATAAGCCTGGGCGATCAGGCCGGCCATCACGGTCAGGCCGAACAAGACGTGACGACGGGGGCGCGCAGCGCCCGCACGATGGATCTGCAGCATGGTTTGTCTCCTGTTTTTTTATGCGGTGTCAGCGCTCCTCCGTGTGGACCTTCGGTAGCGCAGCGATTTCGAGTGTAGGAGTGGGGAAATGCAAAGTCAACAATTTTTAACATCAATTGTTATGCGCAACCATTGGCGCTGAACGCTTGATGCATGGTGTCATTTCGTTGACGCGGGCGGTGCTGCCGAGGGTGCTCCGGCAGGAGGAAATAGCGGGAATGGAGGATGAGGCGGAACTGATGCGTGCAACCATGAACGACAGCACGGCGCAGTGGGGAGCGTTGTTAAAACCGCACAGGCTGTTTCAACGTTGGGGAAACAAGACGCGCCGCGGCAAGGCAGCCGCGGCGGATACATCGGGGGGCGATCAGTGACCGTGCTGCGCTTCGTATTCGTCCGCTTCGGCCTTCGTCAGGTGCACGGTGCCGTCCGGGTGTTCCGGCGGGGTGTACAGTGTGTACAGGTGCAGCAGTTCGGCGTCCGACGTGTTGATGACGTTGTGCGTCGTGCCGGCCGGGATCACGACGGCCACGCCGTCTTCCAGCTTGTGCTTCTCGCCGTCGAGGATCGCGACGCCGTGGCCGGACTCCACGCGGATGAACTGGTCGTGCCCTTCATGGCGCTCTTCGCCGATCTCATCGCCCGGCTGCAGCGCCATGACGACCAGCTGGCTGCGCTCGGTGGTGTACAGCACATTGCGGAAAGTGGTATTGGCCAACGTTTTTTGTTCGAGATTGATGCTGTAACCGGACATGAGAGCTCCTGCATAGAATTGTAAACAGCGTCTTTGTACCACACCAGCGCCACTCGCGTCGCCGCAGGCCCCGAAACGCCACCAATGGGGACCGCGCGGCACGGCCATGCAGGAGGGGAGCGGCTATCCCTTTTGCGGGAAGCGCACCCATGGCGTGATACCGCAACCTTTGCCGTGCACGGCCACCTACCCGGACGGGGGAGCGCCGCCCCGCCCTTCCGTCCCGTAGACGGTCGGCACCGTCGTTACCGACAATGACTGCATGGCACGGCGCCTCA
>Ga0265798_10005352_pt1 | contig 17309 bp, 19 predicted proteins | sample P3T30metagenome_FD_192430 | JGI IMG/M metagenome (GOLD analysis project Ga0265798, IMG submission 192430) | Plant litter microbial communities from East Loma Ridge, Irvine, California - P3 T30 | ecosystem: Environmental > Terrestrial > Plant litter > Unclassified | place: USA: California... | reverse complement strand
AAGCACGACCAATAATGCGAAAGCCTCCTTATCCCGCTTACTATGCAGCCCTTCTCTCTCCACACTTGGCGACCTCTCATCACGCTGCCTTTCCGCCAGAAGCTTCTCCCTCACATCATCTCCCCTATCTGACCGGTTCGAGCTATTCGAGTATGTCCTATAAAGTCCTTTTTCCTCTATATCATTGACATCTTCAATATTCTTTGCTGACCGCCTTGAGGCTCCTTCGCGATGTAACATTACGTCCTCTTCCTGTTCCTCTTCTTTGACCCCTCGATCAGGCGATGACTCCGCAGAAGAAGACGGAGCTGTCTCTCCTGTGGCGTCTGGGGTGGAAGCAGAGGTAACGTTTACCTCGCTGATATGGGATGTTGCGCGCGTAATACGACGTCGTAATGGCGAAGATGGCTGTGTCTTTTCGCGTTTCCGTAATGTCGGCATGAGTGTTGCTGGTTATACAGAGTGATAGTAATAGGCTGTCTTAGTTCAATGATGATATACAATGACTAGACCGACATGACTACCTTACCCCCTTTTGCTACCTACCTGTATAATCTGACAAAGGAAATCGTTCATTAGACGTGGAGGTAAAGAACAGTGAACGTGGCCAGGCACGGATCTAAATTCGACGCGAACTCGTTTCTAACGCGATTCTCATCACTTTACCTCTCAATTCACATATACACAATGGCAACCACAACTCCAGCAAACGTATTCCCAACAGGCATCAAGCCATTCGCAGAGCGAAAACACCCAAAGGTCATCTGTATGTTTGATGTCGATGGAACCCTTACGCCGGCACGACTACAGGGATCCAAGACGATGTTGGATTCGCTAAAGAAGTTGAGAGAGTATACCGCAACTGCATTTGTTGGTGGTAGTGATTTCAAGAAGATCGAGTGGCAGCTCGAGATCCTCAATGAGAAGAGTAAGTGGATCCTCTTCGAATCGGCAATGAGAGGGGGTCAAAGCTGAACATACAGTCGTTGATAACTGGGATTACTGCTTTGCCGAGAATGGTTTGACAGCTTGGAAGCTCGGAAACGAGCTTGAATCAGCTTCATTCATCAAGTTTGTAGGAGAGGAGGAATATAAAAAGATGGTCAACTTTATCCTTCGATACCTCAGTGAGGTCGATGTCCCGGTCAAGCGGTATGTCCGTCCACCGTCGCATTGCAGCAATACTAACGTGTTAAGAGGTACTTTCATCGAGTTCCGAAACGGTATGATCAACGTCTCCCCAGTCGGTCGAAATGCCAGGTGAGCCAGTTGATCCTTTACTGCTGTCCAAGCTGATGGGAAGTACACAAGAGCGAAACGACTTTGAGAAATTCGACGAAGTGAGCTAGCTTCTCTTTACGTTTGCCTGGAACCAAGCTGACGAGTAGGAACACAAGATTCGTGCGACCATGATTGCTGCTCTGAAGAAGGAATTCGGTCATCTCGGCTTGACTTACTCTATCGGTGGTCAAATCAGTTTCGATGTCTTCCCCACTGGTCAGTCATTTTTTCTTCTCGTCAAGCAAGTCCTGACTAATGTACAGGCTGGGACAAGACTTTCTCTTTGAACCATATCCAGGATGAGGGTTTCGAGGAGATCCATTTCTTTGGTGACAAGGTCAGTCAAGTGATGCGTGATTTATATTCAAGTTGACTTGTAGACCTACATGGGAGGAAACGATTACGAGATCTACGAGGACAAGAGGACTATCGGACATGCTGTTACTAGTCCCGAAGACACCGCAAAGTTGCTCGAGGAACTCTTCTTCTCCAAGGCATAGGTCCGTGATGCGTACAGCTAGATTTTGGGACCTGGTATATGCATAGGACATGCATAAGGCCGGAGATAACCTGAAGAAAATGCGCTGATCTCTGTTGCATTTCGATGTACGCAGAGCAATCATACATCCTCTATGCGCTTTTACCTTACTCCTGCGCATCTTCCTTGACCTCTGCCGGCACTTCGGTCTCTATTTCACCCATGGACTCGACAGTCTCGGCAAACTCTGTATCATCTCCATCGACCCCTAGCGCAACAGCGACCTCCTCCTTGCCCCGCCTTAGCAACGTCTCGGCAAATTCATACCCCTCCTTCTTATCCAGTACGCGATCGCAGACTTCTCCATATGCCTGGCTAATACGATATAGAGCGCTGCGATGGACTTTTTCTGCTAATTTCGAAGATGACAGTAAAGCAAGGCGTGGTGTAGTGAGCACGTCTAGGGACGTGAGGAATTGAGAGAATTGGGCCAGGGAAGCTGTCAGGGATTTGGCTGATGTGGTGGGTAGGCGAGCAAGGGGTGTCTGGTTATTAGAGTCATGTCATGGACTGAAGTGAGCTGAAGAACCTACGTCTGGCGGTCGAGTCCGGAAGGTTTTCATGATTGGGCCAAGACCAGACTGCTCCAGTAGCTTGCCGTGCTGTTCATCAGCTTTAACTCGATCGACGCCCATCCAGGATGAATACTCACATGCTCATATGTCATTGATTCGACATGTCGTTGTATCTGAGCCTCTAGGAGTTTCACCCGTGGTTCTGTAAAGGGGTACACCTCGAGTGTATGCTGACTCGTTAGCTTCACCCCTAGCCCGAGTTAGCAGACATACCTGCAAATAACCCAGACAATTGATCAAGAAGATATCCCTCTCCCAATCCCCTCCACTACCTTTCCTCATATCTGCCATCCTCTCACACATTTCCACAGCAGGATCAACGGCCTTTTCAAGCAACTTGGCGAAATCCTCATCATTCGCTCGATCGCTATCGTCTACTAAAGATGTATCGTATACTGCGATGATTTCGCGTAGAATCTGAGTCGAATCACGTAGTGCGAGTGGTGGAGAGAGGGTAGCATCGGGAGGATGAAGAAATCGGAGCATACTTCTTCCTTGAGCTTCGAGAGCCTCAAAGAATACTGCGTAGGCTTCCGTGTAGATTCTGTTGTATAAGTATCTGGTTGAGATTGTTTATCACGAAACTCACTGTTGTAGAGTTTCTGTCAAGACTGCATCTGACCCAATTGTCTTGCGCATAGTGACGAGGTAGAACTGGACTAGGTTTGTTATTTTGTAAGTCATGATGATCCCTTCCTGACTCTTGATAGTCTGTTGAATCCGCATCTACCATCAGTAAGTGTCTCACTGTTCGCATCACGTACCTTGAGCGGCCGTCCCAAACCCTCGAGATTCTTATCGAGTATCTCGGCAACCAACGTTTCGTCCTCTTCCCTCTCTTCCGATCGCTTTGACCCAATCATCCTTCTCCTCTCCTCGAGACCGAAAAGGCTCGACAAGAACTCGTGCTCGCTCGCTGTAGCTTGATGAATCCATGCCAGCATATCTCCCACATATCGCGTCGGGTCGTGAGCATGGATCTCGATTGGTCGGGGAAGACCGTTCGGACCTCCGCGCGTCAATGCCTCAAGGAAAGCATTCAAGACTGATGATTGGCGGGTGGAAACAAGGATCTGACATATGTCGCTGTATATCAGCCTAGCACCGTGTGCTGCGTCTCAGCCATGACGTACTCCAGAAGGGCCGGACGGGATTTCAGCCTCTGAAGAGCCTGGCGGAGTAGAGGCGAGACATCCAATTGCCCTTCCTTGACAAACTGGCTAGTCTCAAACTGACACCATCGATGTAATTTCTTATATCCCGCCTCCATTTGTTTAGAAGTAGCAGCCATGATATCCATACTATCCGTTAGTTCCTCTCCCCCAAACGAAGTGTGACATACCCAGCTTGGACTGTCCCCTCCTCACCAGCCAAAAGGGCTTGACAGTCGAATCGGATCCTCTCGACTCTATCTAGAGCTTCGAAAAGGCCTGTTCCGACTGGTATCTCGCGGGACGTCAATGCCGCCAGTTCAGATTCCGAAAGGGTGAATCGCCCGAGAAAACGCTCAATGATCAGAGACCGTAGTTGTGCAGATGCTCTGTCCCATCAGCTCTGTTAGCGGCCCAAGGTATTGTACGACTGACCGCTGTGACCGCAATCCATCCGCTCGCTCTAGGAGATATTTCGTGCCCGAATTCGCCTGATCCAGCTCGGACTGAACTTGATCACATCGAATCTGCATTTCCTGCATATGTTCCCGTAACACATTCAATCGCTTTCCATCAGCTCTCGTCCCAGACGAAGACGAACATCCTCCAATTTACCTGATCAACCTCGCCGAAAGCATCCAAGAACTTCCTACTGCCTTCTGCTAATTTCCGCTCGACATCCTTTTTCAAGTATTTCCGAGCAGTAGCTGCCGACTGCCCCTTGAGCGTCCTGCGCCTCGGTAGCTCTTCGTCATCATCATGGCCATTCACCAGATCGCCAATCTCCTTCTCTTTGCCCTTGATCGAATGGGTCGGTGCGTAGAAGCTGGATACTAGCTCCAACGCCTCGCGAGAACCGACATCGTCAAATGTCGTTCCTATCGCTTTATATATCCTCAGTGAGATTGGATTGTTCCGACTTGAGCTCAATGATGACGGAGGGGCGAATGACGATGAAGGGCCTGATTGTGAGAGTGATCTCGAGGGTATTGGTGGTGGACTGGCCATGCCTATGTGGGTATGAGTAGTAGTAGCAGCAGTAGTAAGGCTACTAGTAGCTGAATGCACTCACTCTCGCCTGACGCGTATATTTGATTCCGCGTTCGGGGTAACCGTCGGTCAAGTATTGGATTCATTTCCGGTGACGAAGTCAATACACACTACTAGTACCGATTTTGGGTTTATTGTGTCTTACTTTCTACATTATACATACAGTATAGTCTGATTAGATAGTCAGGCGGAAATCACACAGACAAGTGGTACGATCAAGTAGACTCTGCGAGAACTGTAAACCTCGACTCACGGATACGACGCATTGAACGAAGATGGCACCAACGACTCGCTCTAAACAAGCCACCCCCGAGCCTACGTCGGCTACCACGGCCATTCAAACAGGCATTGAAGCTGTCACTCCCAACATCTTGAAGAGAGAGACAAGCAGGACCAGGCCGAGGGAAGAGGTCTTTGATCCCAAATAGTGAGTTCCATTTCTTGCTGGGGAGGAAATGATGTCGAGATAAGCGAGATAAGGATTTAAGGCTAATTTTCAGTGCAGTCGACCTTGCGTAAGTTATCGAATGGCAAATCAGTATATTGACATGAACTAACCCTTCTTTTTCTCATATAGCACCACAACGTCAGTCACCGAGTTATACCTAAGGCGCAAGGCTGACGAGCAGGATTGACGAGAATGTTTTCCTCTTCGTTCCCAACCTCATCGGATACCTCCGAGTCTTGACCGCTGCCGCATCGCTGTATTACATGCCAATCCACCCAAAAGCATGTACAGTACTATACTTTGTCTCTTGTATCCTCGACGCAGTCGACGGACAAGCTGCAAGGGCTTTGAACCAGACTTCCAAATTTGGAGCTGTCTTGGATATGGTCACTGATAGGTAAGCTCCGACTCTCAAGCTGTGATCAAGCTGACATGTAGATGCGCTACTGCTTGCCTCCAGACTTTCTTGGCTATCACATACCCCCGTTGGACCTTGTTCTTCCAGTTCTTGATCACTCTGGACTTCTCCTCGCATTACATGCACATGTACTCGTAAGTCAAGTCAAGTCTGCTCGACATCTGAAGACCCTCACTGACCGACAGCTCCCTGACTACCGGCTCAACTTCGCACAAGGCCGTCACTCAAGACGTCAGTAGGATCCTCTGGTACTACTACAACGATTCTGTAAGTAGTCTCCCCCGCAAGCCCTTTGATCCACCTAATGTTCAGCGAACCCTATTCGTATTCTGTTTCGCAAATGAAGCGTTCTTCGTTTGCCTCTACTTGGCGGCATACTGGGTATCACCTATTGCCCCTCATCTCCCTCTACCCGATTTCTTCCTCTCATCCGATTTAGCCAAAGACTACCCCTACATCTTTGGACATATCGTTTATGCGCTTAGGCACGCGACTTGGCCTCAGGTAGTTGCTGCTCTCACTTTCCCAATTATGGCCGGTAAACAAATCATCAACGTTGTTCAATTCTGGAAAGCTAGCAAGATTGTACGTCACCGACACATTTTAGGGATGGAAGCTGATATATAGCTGGTCGGTGTCGATCTAGCAGAGAGGCAAGCTGCCAGAGAAGCTGCCATCAGGGCCAAGCGTTGATAGTGGACCGAGGCGGAGAGTTGGGGAAGGAACGGAGTGATGATGCGATATCGGGGAGGGTGTCAGAGCACCCAGGTCGATGTCAGTGGAAGAAGGGGGGGATGATATTGCGGATAGATCGGTATAAAACGGCTGCGAAGTCATTAATGGAAGAGATGGGACGAGGGATGGTTGACAGTGATGAGGAGCGGTGATGTTCGCTTGCGAATTGCAATAATGCTATGAATATAAGACCTGGGATACATAATTTGGAGATGCAACGATACTGTTTCCCGTCACCGCTGAAAGAGTACAGTGAGCCAAGCACGTCCTACCCCACAGGTTCCCGTAATAGTCTGCATGCTGGGAGTGCCGCAAATGTACATCATTTTTGTTTTTCATACAGTACAAAATAGTCTATATATCACAATATCGAGGAAAACAAAGTAGTATGATATCAACGACTTTCTTTTTCCGGTTACTTCACTTGCTACTACTGCTACTGCTACTTCTTTCTTATACTGGCGCAAGCACCTGAGACGTCAAGAGTGGTTTGTGTTGTTTTTGATTTGATTTTTCAATCTAAATCGGAGTGGTTGATGGATTGATCCAATGATAATAGAGATCACTTAATCGAGACTCTGGCTGGTGCATTTCCAAGACTAGCTCTAGTCGCTCGTTTCGATACAGCCGCAGGTGCAGGTGGGGCAGGTGTAGTAATACCAGTCCTAGGAAGGACTTTACGTACAGCCTGAGCAGGACCTGTTTTGGTAGACTGAATGGGCGTGGTGGAAACGGGAGAAGAGGTGATGGGGGATTGACTACCAGTCTTCTTGATTATACTGAGCGGAGCAGGTTTGGGAGTGATGCCCTCGACGATCGTGGCGCGTCGTCTCTTCGGCAGCGGAGCCGCTTCGAGAGGTGTGGCGGGTGATTGACGAACCAAGGGACCTTTAGGAATGGGTTTGCGAATGGAATCCTGCGCTGGGGCAGAAGTGGATAGCGCAGGGAGATTGGGCGTAGATTTGGAATTGGCCGATGATACTGATAAGCTCGTTGGGACCGGCTTGGTGATATTGGTTGCGGCCAATTTCGACTTGATCTTGTCTTTGTCCCCAGCTTGGGTCTTGGCACCCTTTTGACTGAGGGGTACGAACTGATATCAGCATCTATTACTGCACAAATGGGACCAACTCACAGTGGAAAGACCAAACTGGACACCAGGCGCATGCTTAGGATTCAAGCTAGCCATAGTGGCGAAAAGATGGAACAAGTCATCCCGTAAGATATTTCCAATGGGTGTGTCCCCCACTTCGGCGACATTCACTCCGGTGAGAGACTGGATAATCCCCTGAGCTTGAGCCAAACTGACCCAAGTACCAGAAACACCAGGCGAGTGATCAGTTCCAATGACAGTCTGGTATCGAACCTTGTCGTCAGGATAGATATGTTTGTCGTGCTGATCTATCGGTAGACCCATGGCGATGAGAAGAGTAGTTGCATTGACTGAGGTAAGCAATTGTCTGACTTGTGTGAAGGAGAAGACATACCGAAATCAGAATCAAGTCGTCGGAAGACATCGACCTTTCCAATCCCCTTGAATGGTCCAGTGACATGGACATAGACAGGGATATTATCCACAACGGTAGCCAACACCCCATCACAGACATTCTTGAGGATTGCGACGTAGCCATGGTATGGCCCCTCGTCGCCAGGAACATATGTGGTATTGGAGAAAGCAGACTTGGGAGCACCGATAGCAGACCCAAGCTTGGCAGTAGGCGCAGGCGATGTCGATGCGGTTGATGGGGCACTAGGGTCTGCAGGAGGTGGAGTGGCGGGACGTGTGACTTCAGCGGAAGGAGCGGGTTCATCTTCAGCCTGATGAGGTTCAGGAACAGTGGAAGTGACGTTGACTCGAGGAATGGGGATGGGCGCAGATACAGGAGCTTCGGCATTGGTGACGGGAGGCGGGAGCAACCCAGCAGCAGCTTCAGCTTCCGAGACCATTTCCTCCAGGTCGAAATCGGGTTGTGGAGCAAAGTGCGTTGCGGGGAATGGCGGGATAGGCGGCCCAAACATTTTCGGGTGGAACGTGGGGCTGACTAGATGCTTGGGATTCACACCAAAATCGGCAGTGTCGCCCAAAGATAGTCCAGCGACCGATTGGAGCATTACCGGACTCAGCATAGATGTAGCTGGGGTATGGACATGAAGCGAGTCGGTCGAATTCTGTCCCCAGGCAGATGAGAAGTCGAATGGAGAAGAATGATCGAGCCATGGTGTGGGCGGAGTATCGCACGATGCGCCAGATCGTCGACAGGCAGCTAGACAAGCACGATGCCGTTCGGCTTTCTGCTGTGCGACCTTCCTGTATGCTTCTTCCCTCGCTTCGGCTTCTGCTCTCGCAAGCTCCAGCTCCTCAGTACCGATCATGTCAAAGTCCAGATCAGGCGGATCGTGAGGCGGATCACCGGAGGACTGGAGTCGAGTGGCATGTGTGGGTGAAGACATGGGGGCTTGTCGTCGGCCTCTTGTTGATTTCTTGCGCTGTGATCCCGTCGAGAAAGCCAACAAGGCTCTACTTCCTACACCGATTGACGAGAACGATGTATCCATACTTCCGATCGACAGTCCAGTATCGCCCTTCCTACCCTTGCGTCGAGGTGTCTTTTCCTTGTTGACTGGTAACCATCCCTCGAGCTCATCGATCGTGACGGATTCGGGACCAATCAGGAGTTCCTGCAAATCGAAGCGAGCAACATGCTCAGAATCGAGTTCAGGTAAATCCAATTCGGAAGAGCTTGACGAGTGGGTTTCGAAAGCGGCCGACGAAGCGCGAGATCCATTCCGGTACCCACCACTTCCATCATCGGTAGTGAGAGGTGATGGATAGTCCTCAGGTTCCTGCTTGACCTGCATCTGATTGCGGCTAGCAGCAGCTTCACAAGCCCAGGCGAACAAGTCGTTCTGTTTCTCCTGTTCGAGCGTAGTTTCTCCGGCACTAGACAAGTGATCCTCGAAAGAATCGTCAGGGGATCTGACGGGTCCCTCGCCCGATTCATCTATCCAAACAGGACAATCGATATCCATCTCGCTAGGCTCAAACGAATCGCGCAGTCGAGAGATATGTTGCGTGGGACTGACATCGATAGGTAGTGTGGTGTGTCGCATGTCGGGAGAGCCTATTGGGCTCGAGTTGCCAGCCCAGTCAGCGAGAGGAACAGCAGCGCATTCACGGGCTTTCATCCCTTTCTTGGACTTGCCCACAGCGGTCGTGGTCGAAATCGATTCGCTGACGCTTCCGTTGTCGGACACAGCAGGTAGACGATCGTAGTACTCTTCAATCGGGTCTGATAGATGTTCCTCTTCGGGCGATCCCATCGGAAACAATGCACGTAGAGCATCGGTAGCTTCCTTGATCTGGCACTCATCCTCTGCCGCTGACCACACCATCGCGTCATCCGTTGTGCCATCGCGTATCATCACGCCCGAAACCATTCCCCAGTCCGACTCGCGCATCTCGTCGTCCGAGCTTGAGCTTGAAGTCTCGAATTGAGCAGCAGCGTCTTGATCGCGTCGCACGGTCCAGGTAGTATTGTCAAGCGAGTGAGAGGGACAAGGTGAGAACTGAGGTCCGCCAAAGTTGGGGGATTGAACCAGCCCAGGTGACTGGAGGAAAGGAGCATGATGTCGCGGAGAGTTGGGTGTATAGTGCGAGAATGGTGTATTGAGAGATAGTCCAGGTGGTTTGCGTGACTTGAGCCGGGACGAAGCAACAAGTTCAGGTTCAGAATCTGAAGAAACACTAGCGCCCGAGCTCATGGTCGAGTCGCGTCTTAGCATCGGCGGTTTACTCGATACTTTCCGTAATCCAGGCAAAGTGATGGTTGCGCGACTACTGGCCGAGAACGAGCGTGAAGGTGCGCGAGGTCGAGGTGGGTGGGCGACGATATCGCTCTCGTCGTCGCCATCAGCCTCTGGCTTTTGAGCTTGACCTTGAGCCGTCGAGATGCGTAATGTGATGCGTGGGGCAGGAGCTGGAGCAGCGGAAGGAGTAGGTGATGCTTTGCTTTCGACCTTCTTAGCGATAGGAGCCGGTTTCGTAACCTTCTTCTTTGGCATCGTAGGCTTCTTGGCGGTTAAGAAGGCTAGGTCGATCCCTTCGAAAGGATTCTTCCATTTCTTCAGTCCGATAGGAGCGAGATAATAGACGTATCCCTTTGGCCTCAATGCCCCTTCAAAAGCACCTGGTAAGAGCGCAGTGGCAAGCACCGATTCGTGCGCAGCTCCATGAAGCTGAACACGTCCAAACAGGTTCTTCCTGCCCTCCTTTTCGCATCGCTTGGTATGTGTACGTATGGCACTGTTGATGGGTGTAGAGCGTTCAATGGCGGCCGAAGGTGCACGTAGCCAGGCGTTGTCTTCAAAGATGATACGGGCGAGGTCGTCGGGTGTCATTGCGCTATTCCCCTGATTGGTCAGCATGTATAGAGAATCAGGAGGCAAAGTACTCACAACTTGGGCTAGTGCTGCACAACATGCCATCAAGACCTCATCCTGCTCATCCTCATCCGATACTCCACACTTGGCACTTCCTCCGTATTGCTCCGGGAATGGGCACGTCTCCCTATCTTTGTCTCCATGATTACGCGTCTGGTGGTTTTTAGGCGCGACGTATGACTTCGACAGGGGGTTGGGTGTACGCGATGGACCTGCTACGGATGCAGGAGAAGGAGCGGAAGGAGTCGAGACTGCAGGGGTGACGGGAGCGATCGGAGACGACGGTGCGGTCGACGAGACCGAGTTGGACTGCCGACGACGCGAAGATCTTGTTGGACCGGGTGTGGACTGGAGGTGGGCAGGAATAGGGGAGGCGACTGCTATTGGACCACCGGGCATGATTGTCGATTTCGGCTGAGCATGGTGTGGACTACGACCCATGTGATATGAGGTAGTCGACTATATGCTCTGTACTCGTATTGATCCAGTGGCCAAACGAGCGAGCAATTGAGAGTGATCCAATGTAATTGAGAAGTTGATAAGCGAGGGTTGATTGACAATGTCGAGTCGATTCGTATGTATTGTTCTCTAGTTCAACTCGAGAGAAGATTGGAAGGAAGTGTACATGAGCGGCGAGGGGTTTCGTTATAGATGGGGAGATGATCCACAATAAAGGAAGGCCAGAAGGGTATATCGCTCGGGCGCGTTTACGCTTCGACCAGAAAATAAAGGGGTCACGAGTTGTGTTGGCTCTGCCTGAAGGATCCTTTTCGAATTTGAAACTGGGCGTGAAAGGCGGTGATCAAAGTCTGATCTGTTTTGTGTCAAATGCGATGGTGGTCGAACAATTGTTGAGCAATGTAGACAATGTTGATGGAGATCGCGTATTTTCAACTATCACTTTAGGGGAAGCGAAAGCTCGGGTGATTTTGGGTTGCTCGGGTTGAACGATGGTGGTAGGGTCTGGTAGTTTTGTTGCGAGTCTGTTGTGGCGATAATGGGGGACGAGTATTGAGCGTAGATTGTATAGCGAGTAGCGAAGTGTCGTGACAAGGATAGTCGAGAATGGTATGTAACGTAGAGGTTGAATGTTGAAAAGGTAAAGGTATAACAGGAAAGGAGAACAAGGGTCAGCGAGAGTTCAAACAGAGCCGAAGTACTCAGAGACCGGGGAACAAGGGTCTAAGACGGGAGTGTGTGTGTGAGTGAGTGGGTATGTGTGGGAAAGAAAGAGGGTAATGAAGGACGATCATTGTCCTTTGGACAATATGTGTCTTCACCCCAAAGGATGGCTATCCCATCTATCACCGCCTCTTTGGCCAGCTCTTCTCTATGCTTGTATAGATGTCCGTATTGTGCATGATCGCCGTTACCCCCACCCATCATGCAACTTGACACCTCGATCCACGTTGTATTCGGACGATCCCGTTCTGTATCCGGGAAATCTCACTCACCTCGGCCTGCCGATGAATATTCCTTGATATCCTTTTTTGTATCTTTAATTCTACCGGGTCTAGTCGTTTTCTAATGTATTATACTGTAGTTGTTTTGAATGTGTATCTGGGTATCCGGGTCGTTAAAGATCTATAAAGTGTAGAGAGTCCAGTCGATGAAAGTGAGGGTAGTAATGGCGAATGGGAAAAAGGTGGATGATGATGGCGAGTAGGCTTAGTCTTCGGGTCTAGCGTGCTATAGCTTTGATCGCAGTTGGATAAGGGTAGGGAGAGAGAGGGAAACAAAGAGATTTGCTGACTGTGCTCGTATTCAGGGTCCATCTGAATTCCATCCATCGCCACGTTGCGCCTTTCACACTTTAATTTAGGGTCTAAAACCAAGGGCGCGGCTTTAAGGGATATCGGAATCAGCATCAGTCTAGCCAGTAAATCGCATGCACCCACTCAGTAGTCACGCAAGAGTCCGTAAGAGACCGGTGTTAGTGAATAGTGGAGGCCCTTTCATCAAATGAAACAACTTGATTCAGATTTCGTCAATGATTTTTTACAATTAGACAATTGATACGATGAGGCGGATTGGTAGGGACGGCAGGTCCAAGGGTATCGACAGCGAGACTAGTCGAAGAGAGCTATGAGATGTCAATGCATGGTCAGTCATCTACAGCTCTTCCCAAGGACGATTCTACTGATGGATACATCCCCGAGGCCTCGATCCTTTACCAAACCGTACCATCCAGCTCCCGACAGAGGTTCACATTCAATATGTTGGTCCTGGACCTCCCGTTGATCCTGGACCTAACGTTGATCCTGGACTCATATGCACATCCAGCATAGTAGTCGTCGATTCGTGGGTCCCGGGCGATGGGGCAATCCGGACTCCTCCTCGACAGCATCCTCTCCAAGTCACGCCTCTTCTCCGCCTCCCTCTCCCTCGCGTGTGCCATGACCGCCCTAGCCGCCAATAATTCTTGCTGTATTGCTCTTTCCCGCTTCGCCCTTCGCAGCTCTTCCCTTTCCCGCTCTTCCCTTTCCTGCTCTTCCCCTTCCCGAATCATCATCAATCTTCTCTCTAGAAGATCGCCCAGCAGGTCCTCTAGTGCCTTCTTCCTTCTCAACCTCTGCGTCTCTGCTATCTCCAGCTTCCTCGCCGTGTCTGGCCAGACCATAGGCTGACCTATATGACCAAAGAGCCAGTTGAAATGCTTGTAGCCATCTTGATCGACGATTGGCCCCGAATCTGCGAATCGCTTGTATCGGTAGCCATGTTTGCCAACACCGGTCAACTCCTCCTCCGAATCGGACGAGCGATCGACTTGGGCCCGTGGTGTACCATCGATCGTCGCTTGTGAGCTCCACTGGTCACCCTCGGTTTCACTCGACGGAGACATGGGGGTGACCTGTGGTATCAGCGTGTGTCCTTGTATCTTCAGTCGATCCCCCGACAGGGACTTACCGTGGCAGGGTCATCGACAGTCTCGACTTCAGGCGACGGCAACGGCATGGCAGTCTTTGTCGGCGACTGCTTCATCTGCCTTGTCGACTACCATGACTATGGCATGAAGCACTTACCCTTTTGCTGACCTTGACCTTTACGCATCCATTGAAAACAACGAGATCGACCTCGTCGCCTTCGGGTGCTACCCGTGGTGCAGTTATAGCAGAGCTATAGGACATCATGGTGGGTATAGATGGTAAAGGTGGGTATAGCAGTGGGTTGGCACCGAAGAAGGTATCTCGGAAGAAGGGAGTGGGTGTGACGATGAAGAGCAGAAAGAACGTTTGAGTCCGAATATATACCTCAGCTCAGAGATGTTTGTTCAACAACAAACGACCCCATCAGACGATCTGATCGAGATTTGTGTCTCAAGACTGCGCTCCAGGGATCGAGTATAGGGCCACGACGACAGAGGGTGGTGAGATAGCGCGGCGGATGGGGATCGTGGGCGGTGTAATGGTGATGTTCCTGATCGTGAGCGGGTCTAAGTGGTGTCTCAGAACAGGTAGTACGACGCGGCGGTGCAGCGATACTGTCGACGAGGGCGACAGGACGATGATAGAAGCCGATGGATGGGTGAGAATGGGAATGGTGATGGTGATGGTGAGGTTGTTTGTCGACAAAGTCTCGATTGTGCGACGTGGAGGTGGCACAGTCGAGTATGTAAGGGTGACTTACCTATCGCGTCGAATATCTCGAGATCCCATCTCAAGGGATGAACGGCCGTACAATCCCCGCGAACCCTACATTCAATTGGTCGGAGGGCCGATGCCGATGGGTCTCAAGAGGTCGAGTCGCGCGAATAAAGCCGGTGACCAGGTTAGGCATGAATGGATCAGGTAGGCGGATCTGAACAGGGAGTTTTCCAGACTGCAGTTGAAGGGCGAGGTGCGCGAGCTCGGTGAAAACAGCTGAATCCAGCGAATTCGATTCCTGGCCGTCTAGAAATAGGGATAGGCTTGGCCGGGGATACATGTATATCGTCGTGAGATTTAGTGGTGTGATCTTGAACGTAGGAAGTGTAGTGCGCGACGTGACTGATTTCGAAAGTGACGACTGGGATTTGTTGTGTGATAATGCCTGATCATCTGGCTGTGGCACTTGCCGCCCTGACTATCTGGAGGCGGGGGCGACATTGGTGGTCGGACGAGCTAGGTGGACGACATGAGGATGGTAGAGGAGCTGAGAGAATGTGCGGGAGTTAAGGTATGAAATGAAGTCGTTAATTGATTGTGTGGTGTGTTTAATTATTGTGTGTGGAATATCATTCAACCTTCTTCGTTTTCGCGGCATCCTTCTTCTACTGATTTTTTATCTACTCTACCACTCGAAAATGCACGTGTTCGACTGTAAATCGTCTGCGGAAGACGATGGACTAGGGAGCGGCTTGGATTAGCACCGGAGGGATATTGAATTGGACGGTATGTCGCCAAGGAATGCGACTGCAACTAAACTATTGTTTCTTCTGTCCTTTCAATTCTACAGTGGACTTTTCTCGATATCAATCACGGGCTCATGACTACTCATATGGGGGCCGGAGGAAGTCGGCGCTGGTCTGGCTGAAAGTAGAGCACGGATAGACATCACGGTCGCGAAGGACGCCAGGAAGGATGTTATTGCCCTGCAGTATCCGCAAAGCAATCTATGTAAGTCTGTCGACATTCCAACGCACAGTACGGACCCATAACGAACATACATAGCAGATGCACAGGACTTTAGGACTCACGTAACGGATCCAAGAAGTAGAAGAAGATGTAAGGGAAGCATGTATGCATGATCGTGAACTATGGTATAATGAGAGAAAGAGTCTTATGAATATGTTATGCGAAGGACGAAAGGTGGTATAAGAAGGGGAGAATACTAATACAAGAGTAAACGGACATGACAACATCTATGATATGGCTAGCTAGGCTACATGAAGAAGCAAAGTCAAGTAGGGCAGGTGTACGAGAAGAGGAAAGGGGGATATGAATTTATGTTGAGTAGACGACGGGGGGAGACAAGTTGACTGATGGACTCATTGTTCCCCTTGTATTGAGTTCTAGACCACCATTGCCATTCCCACCGAAGTCGAGGCCGATAGCACTATCACCACTTGATGAAGAGGCTTGGCTTGGGCCACCCTGAGTCGAGGACGAGTAAGTGGAGAAGTATGACTCGGATGGTGTCGATGACATGGAATGAGAATGAGAGTGAGAGTTTGACGAGCTTGGTGGTGGTTGGGTGCTGGAGAAATATGATCCGGACCCTGGTCGTTCACCATGTGGTGTACCCACATGCGATGTCGAGGCTTGAAAATAAGCATCAAGTGATGTGGTCGAGTGTGAGCGACGCTCAAAGGATGGCCGCTCGAGGTGTTGAGTCTGGGCCAAAGGTGCACCACCGCCCCAACAAAATCTGACAGTCAGTACGAGTTGGAGGGCGGACAGTTGAGCAGTGATGAAGGAGACCGTAAGGTAGGAATGGAAAGAGCGCAGAGTGAAGATCGACGATGAAAGGTAGGAGGTGTATGAGAGCAGGGATAAAGTCTACTTACTTCTCGATAAACGAGGCATAGTTGGTCATACCCTCTTCACTTCCGACTTTATCACTAGTCGGACTCCACCTGGCAAGCGTAGCCTCTGGAGGGGACTTAGGAGATTCGCTCGGGGTATCATCAGTTCCTGACCCGTGTGACGACTCGAGGTTAGGTGGCGAGACCGTCGTAGGAGCATTAGGGTCTTCGGTACTAGGTGATGGCTCCGGCGAAGGTCCCTGAACTTGGAGGTTGGGGACCACAACATTCCTTTGCTGGGTGACGGAATGGTCGACTGCGGGATTTCGGGTGATGGAATGGTCGACAACGGGAGGACGGGTGATGGAATGATCAATCGATGGAGTGACTGTCACTGACGAAGTCGCAGTGGACGAGGAAGTGGTAGACGAAGAGCTGAGTGTCTGCGAGACGAGTGGAGGAGAAAAGAATCCTCCATTGACCGAAGGTAGATTATCTGTCCTTGGAGAGTAAAAGTCCATCGTAGGTCGACCCCGTTCAGCTGGCAAATTACTTCCATACTTTAATAACCCAGTCCTGACTTCTGGTAATTCGACATTATCCTTATTTGGTGAATTCGAGTTTCGTCGAGCAACCTTGAGAGCACTGTTGAAGTCGTATCGAGCAGCAAGCGCTCCCCCAGCAACAGGCAGATCACTGGCATCAGGCCTGGCATCGAGAGCAGAGACTGTTCGTCGAGGCGACCCAGATGAGGGACCACCAAGAGTAACAACCCGTCGTTGTGGCGAGAACGAGTTGTGCCTGGCCGAAGAAGGCGAAACTTCTGGAGGTGATAGTCCGTGATCATCCGCTTGAAGTCGATCAAGCCTTGCCCTGAGGTCGGCTAATCGATCATCGTCATCTCCACCCGTCACACTCCATTGACTTGTTCTTCCTCCAATGGCCTTGCCCATACCCGGTTGTATACTAAGCGAGTTCTTCTTGGGCATCAATCGCATGGGAGCGGGTTTAACCTTTTCAAACAGAATCTGATAATTGTGTCCTTCGTTCGAATCCCAAATCTCCCTTCCATCCGTGTTGTACCTGATGGCAAGGAACAATGTCTTTTCTTCAATCTTGGGTAGTAGATCGTGAAGCTTGATGACGAACGAGAATCGATCATAAGCGCCTGATCGTACGCTGTCCTTGTGGGTAGCAGTAACTTCAGAAGTAGTCTGCCACCAATCAAGA
>Ga0265798_10005351_pt1 | contig 17310 bp, 14 predicted proteins | sample P3T30metagenome_FD_192430 | JGI IMG/M metagenome (GOLD analysis project Ga0265798, IMG submission 192430) | Plant litter microbial communities from East Loma Ridge, Irvine, California - P3 T30 | ecosystem: Environmental > Terrestrial > Plant litter > Unclassified | place: USA: California... | reverse complement strand
TATTGGTTGCTGGTGAGTCCAAGGTCGTCTTGGAAACCATTGAGGCGGGCGAGGGTGATGGCATTGCGGTCTAGGTAGTTGAGCCAGTACATCAGCCAAAGCATGGGCTGGATCGGGTAATTAGTCAAATTTTGGGAGGTGTGCCAATAGTTGACTGACCATAATCCAGATATCCAGCTTCCTGACGAGCTTCTTTTCCTCAGGGCTCGTCTTAGCCACGGCCCCAGAGTAATCACCTTTGACCTCGACTTTCTCATACTCCATATGCTGGCTCTGGAACTTCTCATCGATGGGGTCCACGGTGTGACCTGACATGGGAGATTCTACACCCTGTACGGGCTCAGGTTGTGGTACCGCCATGGTATCGTCGATAGGGTCTTTCAGCGTCAAGAGTAGGGCAAGAACCCAGGCTAAAGGCACTGCGAAAAAGATGCATGGCCCTATTGACGGCACAGTGATTTATATCGAATCTCGTTCATTTACCCCGCGCATCGAACACTAGTCCTTCTCCCCATGGGGTCGCCCCGGATAATGGTGTCCTCGCACCAGATATCGACATGAAAGTCAGGGTTGGGGCGCTAAGATCCCAACTTTGGTAGTCCCGCTCCGAAGCGCTGACTCGCAGTGGCGGGTCACCACCCCTCGGCGACGCCGCCCCGAGCAAGACTACCGGTGGACTGCTTGGCAACGACGCCGCTCGGCGTGCCCACGCCGAAAGACGCAAATGTAACTATTCCAGAGCGACCGCATCTTCCGTGAGCCGCAAGCGTGACAGATGTGTGGTGATTGTGGCGCCGATAATTCCAGCCAATTGATTGTGGCCAATTTCCGGCACACTCGAAACTGTCGATTGCTTCACCCCGCGCAAAAGCGGGCAGCCTCATACGAAGCCAGCTTTGGCAACGGTGGAAGCATGCTAACATCAAAAATGCGTATCCATTGTCATGTCGTTGAGCTGAGGTTCCATACCACCGTACAAGTCGAAGCTGTCGAACCACGCCTGAGAGAACCGATACACGGACATGTCGACTTGTTGTTGATCGTACATTTGTCGTAGATCATACGCAGAGCCCTTGAATTCATTTTCGATCGCCAGTGGGGATGCATTAGACACCATTCCATCGGTTCCAACAGGCTGAAGGTACTGTGGGTGCATCCAGTGAGGCTGGCCCAACCCATTCGAGTCTGCATCCGCCGCCAGCTCCGACCGGTTGCTGCACTGGTGGGCACTGTCTTCTGTGCTGTTGGCCGCAGGGGCGGTGACGGCGATGGGGTGTGTGCTGAATTTGATAACGTCGATTAGGATAGCATCGCTCAGCCTGTTGAAGACATCGACGCAGCGTTGCAACGACTTCCATCTTTCCGATACCGCTACAAGGACGTTTGAGCATGTTCGTGTATCGCTAATCACTTCCATAGTGCTTGGATTTCTGATCAGCAGACCACCTAGTCGTTGACCTTGCTGTCTCCGAATGGCCTGGTAGTGCATCGTTACAGCGTACACATATGATAACCCTGCCATAAACAAAGCTTGTAATGAAAGCCAGCTGTGATTCAAGAGCCCCATACGATGAAGGCTAGCATACGAGGATATGGAAGCCTGAGAGGAGGCGAAAATCGCTTGTACCGCAACTGAGTCTCTTGACGTGTCCAGTGTGGGCGATGGTCGATGGAGCATTAGCACGGCGTTATGGTATATCATCTCGAACCAAGTTGGTGAAGTGAAGCAAGATGAAGGCCTGCCTTCATCCAGAGAACCCGGATGAGCGACGGTTTCGGCATTCAGGCGCCAAACTCTGAGGTCGGCAGCGAATTCATTTCTACGGTGGCGGAGCTCATCATCCGACTGATTTCTTCGACGGTGACTGTGCAGAGTCTGGATGATATCACCACACAGTAGGCGATACTTGATGATCTGAACGAAAATTGGTATGCGGCGGCATTTGACCAGGTTCTCGACCATGGGCGTTTCGAGTCCAGAAAGCAGGATCACGTCACATAGGTCAGACGGTAGTGCCGCGTCTACGTCGTCGTTGTGAATTGCCAGAGGTCTGCCAAGTATATTGCTGACTATTCTAGTACGCTGTCAGCTAGTTCACCCTCTGGCATATGCTCGCGTCACAATTGCTTAACATACCTGTCCATAGCCACAATGCTCCAAAAGCAAAGCCGGGAAACTTCCTGCTGTACAAGATCGGCACTCAAGTCTGCATTACTTGTAGAGTCATCCGAGCGTTTGTAAGGATATGCAGTTTCACAATGAAGGCCAAGTTCCAGGGCAATTCTGCTTCCCACTCCTACCAGATGCCACATGCCTGTGTAATTATTAGATGGCTCTTGCGATCAGGCAAGATCTGCTCTGATGTATGGAGGTGTAGCAACATACTGGCTGAGGTATCTTCCATGGAACTGCTCATGCGATACTGAATCAACAGGATAACTGCTTGAAGTGCGCCGAGCCCGCCTTTCTCCAAGACGATCGAGGCTCGCTTCATCGCCCGTATGTAATGAGTATGAGCACTTGGTAGCCCTTGCCAATCGGACCGGCAGATGCTGGCTGTCGCGATAGCGAGAACCATGTCGAAAATGAAGGTTTCACTTGCGGAGCGCGTGGATGAAGTCGCGTTCGAGCTATATATTTCCGAAAGCATCGCACCGAGAGTAGCAGGGAGGACCACAGGGTAGCGTAAGTGGTCATGGTTGAGATATGACAGTACAAGTCTGCTCGCTGTCTGTTCAGATGGTAAGTCTCGAGCAAACTCAATAGCGGAAGCAGTCGCGTTGATAGCATCAGCGTCAACAGGTGGAGTTGTCGACGGCGTTGAAGTTCCAACGTCCACATTGGCTCTGATGAAGTTCGCGAGAAGTATGCCGCTTGACGACCCCAGATAGTTCCTTTCTCCGGACGCATTGATCGAGAGGTAGGACACTTCACCCGCGACGTCGGTAGATGTACGACGCTGCGAAGTGCCACTGTCGTTTCTGGAATGATTACTTTGGGCATTGGGGGCGGAATTTTGGCCTGTAGAGGATACTGAGTCTGCCCTCCTTTGTTGCACAAGAGTCCTATTTTGAACTTCTAAGCGCTTAATTCTGCGTTCAAGCGTGTCTACGTGGGCCTGGCTGTAGGTGCGCGCTTTGGTCCGATCTGTATAGCGGCATTCTGATCCATTCAAGCTGCATCGTCGGCACGGGAGAAGCTTGTCGCATCGAACTTTCCTCTCATGACAGTGATCGCACCTGCACGTCGACGTTAGCGCTCTATACGCGTCGAGACGCGTTGTGACCGACCGGGTAATGGGCTACGAAGACATACGCTTGCATGGCTAGGATCGTGCCCTTGCGCGTCTGAGAAGCTCGGTGCCCAGATCCGAGGGTTTCGGTGTGTGGGAGCGAGATGTGGAGTAGGAAGAGAACCGCTGGCCGAGATGTTGGCATGGTGCAAGTGCCGGCACCGGGAAGCGGGCGAGCAGTAGCGTGATTCGGCCTCGGCCCTCCACGACCGAGGATGGAGTCATTCTGCACGAACAATTACGCTAGGATGATGGCGTCGATGTCGTGAATTGAAGAGTAAACACGCTCGCAATGTGCGCGATAGATTGTGGGGTAGTTTACTTCCCAACGTTGACATGCGACACGCGACATCTTCCAAGGTTGTGCCTCGCCCACTCACGTGCACTTGCCTGCGATGACGCAGAGCGCAATGAACCACTCACAACTTCCGCAGCCTTAACACTGCGAGAGAATGTGCAGCGATACCCGAAGACCATGTTTATGGTCATCAATACCAAAACAGTAGCGAATTCAGGGGAACCTTTTGATAGCAGCCCCAGGCGACAGACAGCCTGAACGTCAAGACCGACAGCAATATCACCTGGGCAGGCCTCGCGTCAATTCGAACCCGTACTACTTCCAATATTTAAGTATACAGGCTCATCTTTCTAGAGAGTAGAACTGGAGTACATCACCTCGTGTGTCTTCGTTACCACGAAGCCCCTCTGGCTACATTGCGATCGCGCAGGCAGCAGCGACATACATTACACCCGCAATTCAGCGCGACTTACGACGTGCAACTTCCTACAAACACCGTTCTTGGTTCCACTCCTGCTCCCATCTTCAACTCTTGCCAACGAAGCCCAATCCATCACCATGGTAGTCAGCCCGCTCTTAACACAGCCGATGTCCTATGAGCCCATCGAACCCCGCCTTGCCGCCATGCGCGCTGCTCTATCCGAAGGCTTCTCTCCCAACGAAGTCGACACGCGCCCCCGCGGTGTAGGCCGCCCGCTAGACTGTGCAATCGAAGATGGCTGGCCCGCCGACTTTGCCCATCTCAAGCAAAATCTCCCTATTGTCAATCTGCTCCTCGACGCCGGGGCTGACCCCAGGCTTCCTTCTCGGGATCCGCGCGGCCACTCGCCAATTGATTCCCTAGAGGCCTGGTTCAAGCAGTATGACATCAGAGGGCATGAATTCGGCCCTGAGCATTTAGAGCTGAAACCGTTCTTTGAGAAGGCTTTGGAAGCTATGAAAAAAGTTGCAGATGAGCTTAATGGTGAGTTTGCGTTGACATAGTGTTGTGTATGTCTCTTGTTCGTTGGCTAAGCTGGAGTGCGATTAGCAAAAGACGCCGCTGAAGCAGCTGAAGCAGCCAGAAAAGCTCGTAGAGAGAGACCGTTGTTTGGTAGACTGAAGTTTTGGTGACGCGATCGATGTAGCCGCAAGAGGTGGTAACAATGCGTTTGCGCGTTTAGCCCGCGGAACAGGCTTAGCCCTTTGCTTATGAGGCGGCACCGCAATTTATCTGGTGGCTTCAGCATAATCGAGAGCACTGTATAGTGTGGGCAGTGAACAGAATGTAGTATCTTGTACCTGTCTCATGGGTCTGAGGCGATCCGGCGACAAACTTCCAAAATCGCGACTATTGGGACGGGAAGATGGAAGACAAGAAGGCAGAAAGGCGGCAAGGGAAGGAACTGCAAAGAGCGCCAATGGGGACGAATGCGATTTGTCCAATGCGCATGTGTTCCTACCTTTTGTATATCGTACGTCCTTGTCTGTTTATACACGCCACATGCAAGTTGATAGGGGCTCTCCACCATACAGCTTCGTCATGTAGTGGCATTTTCAAGATATTATACTGTACAACCCCATACCATCCGATCAATCCTCGATATCATCATCACTCAACGTGAGACTAGCACCTTTGTCCGCTAAACCAGCAATCGCTGTTTCCGGCTCTTGTGCCTTACTCTCAAACTTCACTCGTCCTCTCTTCTTCGGCGTCTCCAGAGTCGGTTTGTCCGTAGACCACTGCTCTTGCTCGCCAGGGCGAATGTCTTCCTCAGCATCATCTTCTTCAGTGGCACCAGAGAGAGCGTTTCCGGTGAAGGCTGTGATCTTCCGGATTTCGCGCACGGTGGCTGCTGTGTATGGGTTCGGCATGCGTGATTTGCGCAAGATGGTGGTCATGTAAGGTAGACGTTCCAGGAGCATTTCATTTCGCGCCGAGCCGCCACTTCCAAGGTGAATTGAAGCTGGCGCATCGTCTTCGGCATCTTTCGAGCCGGATGCTGATAAGGGCTGTGAAAACGAGGTATTGCCTTTCCACGACTCGACTCCTCCGCTCAAGAAAGCCGCTTTCGATGTAGTTGACCCTGTCGAAAAGAGCTCACCACGCTGCGCCTTTGATACCCACATCTCCAGTGAGCCCTCAATCTCTTCCTGTTGTTTCCATATCCGTAGCGACGCCGGATAGTACATGACAAACGCGTTGCCTTTGGCCGCTCCACCACTTGCTCCTTGGCCTTTCGCCTTGATGCCCATGATGCCTGGAGGCGGTGCAACGCGCTTGACGGGATATGGCAGGTTATACAGAAGCCCGCGCACGCTCGTCTGAAAGCACATCTCGTCTTGACGTAGATTGTCCGCACTAGTACCTTGGAGGGCCCGTCGGCCAGCGCCAGCGCCGAAGCGGTCCGGCGATAGAAGGTCGGCATCGGAAAGAGCTTCTATACAGCCCTCGATAGAATCCATGGTTTCCTCGCTATCTGCAGCGCCGCAGGACAGGACGTAGTTCTCATGTAGAGCAGCGACAAAGGTTTGGGTATCGGTACCCAGCTCATCGATGAGAGTGTCGACATTGACCTCCGAGGCCTTCGGTCTTCGCCTTTCGGGAAACCAGTTCGGTGGATGTGCCATGGGTGTGTTAGGGTCCTCCGGTAGACGCTTGTTGTACACAACCCTCCCAACAGCATGAAAGATGCCGAGAGTGCTTTCGCGCTGCGTCACCATTTCGAGCGACTCTTGCTCGATCTTCGTCATCGGTATGTCTTTCGGGCCCTTCTTCTTCGTGAGGTTGACCTTCGCGCCCCAGCCTTCCGCATCATCACCTCGCAGGCAGAGGAATTCGAGGGAGGAGACAGCGCTGCGGATGTCTCCAAGTTCTGCAAGACGCTGAATTGCCTGTGGCCCTAGAGTCTTCTTGCGCCCGGATTGGCGCGCCTCCTTGACAACAATCGTTTCTAGCGCCTTTGTCATGTATGTGGGGGCGATTGGGTTGAACTCGAGAACAGACACTCCGGGATGGGTCAGAATCTCAGGGCCCAACAGCCGATGTGCAGTGAAGCTGTCGGCTGCCGCCGTGTTGGTAGACAGCAGGGTCTCGGATATTATCATTACGATTGGGGTCACTGGCTGCTCGGGATCGACCTGGGTCGAAAAGAAAGCAGTGGCTGATTGCGTATTGGCAGCAAGATAGTTGAGGACGGAAGAGCGAAAAGATTGAACGGCCGAAGAAGTACGTGTGAATGTATTCGGAAATTCCTCTACTAGGACCAGCTGCTTCTGCCTTTCAGTCTGACTGTTCGACGAAGCCGTCTGGGCACTCATTGTCGGCTCATCGAAGGCCAGACTACCAAAGGCTCCAGTCCTTCCAACGAATTCTTCGAACTGTGCAGTAGCGGACACAAAACTGTCGGAGGTTGACATGGAACCTATAGGGTTCTTCCATTCATGCATGTGGATGCCCAGTTCCTTGGACAGCAGGGACATAGTGGTGGTCTTCCCGCTGCCAGCAGGGCCTTTGAGCAGCAGCAATCGCTTGCGTGCCTTGCCGCTGAAGACGTCAGTGAGCCATGTCCGCACGTCCGCCACCTTCCTCTTATGCACAGCGAGCTCATCGAGCGACACTGGGCCGTACTTTTCAGTCCACGGCCGCCGGTCTTCTGTATCCTGCCGCGCTGGCTGGGACGATATCGGTGTTGTGGATAGCGGTGTTGTACTACGCGCTCCGCTCGCTGTTCGCAAGAACTTCTGCCTGTTGCTCACAGCATTGGCAGGGTCCGTTGGCGCTGTCGCAGCGATCGGTCTCTTACGAACGGGGAGGGGTTTCGGGGGCTTGATGGACGGCGCATCGTCTGAGGAATCAAAGATATCGTCTACATCTTCAATTGACAGGGCCGGTTTCTCAGGGCTCGGCGTGGGGTGCAGCGACTGCGAGCGCGGTATATTACTGAAGAAAGAAGTGATGGGCTTGGATGCTGGCTTTGCTTTAGCCGGCGATTTGGCTGGAGACTTCTTAGTAGGAACTGCTCGCGATCGCGTGGGCGAGGCTGCACGTGTCTTGGATCGGGTAGCCTTCTTTTCTCCATGCGCCCCAGTCGCGACGCCTGTTAGTGTGCCCCTCTTGGGACGCGCGGGAGGCGGTGTATGTGAATCATCCGCCTCAGACTCGGATGAGACGACGATCGGCTTTTTGCGCGTGGCCCGAAGCTTAGCCATGCCGCCCCCGTTTGATGGACCTGGAGAGCACTCGAACGCAGAGTGACATGCTCAGTGCTAGGCCGGTTGGGGGTGCAGAGCGCGTGATGGGAGTCCAGCAGCCGTGTCGAGGCTGCGTCGCGTCGGAGCGCGGAGGAAGTTCCACGGGCCCAAGCGCGCTAGGCACAGTGGGGCCAAGAGCTGCTAAGGCTGTTGACAACGCACCTCTTTTCTGCATCTTCACACACACCGCTGCTCTTTTCCCGCTAGCACCCGCTGTAGTGCGCTCCTTTCGAGGCTCATATGCAGCTAACTTGTCCAACCGGAGACCGCCACAACGCCCTCCCTGCCACTGCTGCATGAGGTTCAATTTTCGAGCCCCAGCGGCGTCATCGCGTGCATATCGGCTCGTTGAATCGCTGTCCGACAGTAAACATCAACAAAGAATTCGGTCCATGGCCTGTGGCCGGTCCACTGTCGCTGGCCGCCATCGTCGTACAGAGTGAGCAGCGCAGCAAGACCATATAGACGTAATTGTACCAGACACGCGAAGTCGCATACGATGGCTGGTAACGCAACGCTCGGGGCATATAAATTAGACCGCTCGAGTTTACGATGAGCTGGCACTTCCCTGCCAATCTCCCATTGGGCGGGAAGGCGTTTGCAGCTTGTACTATCCTCTTCCATTCTTTTCACTGCCGCATTCCTTATATGCTGATTTCGCGCGTGCTCGTTGTTTTTTGACATGTTCCCCGTCGTCATGCCCCGTTAACAGGCGCCTTTTCTAATTTTTGCGAGTATCTGAGCTCAACGTGAGAAGCGCAAACGCCAGCGCAGGATTTGGGAGTTCTTGTTGTCTTTAACGCTATTTACAAGAACTATCACGTTTGGCGGCCGTTATGGCAAAGAAGAAGAAAAGCAGCAAGAAACCGGTGGAGCCCGTTGCTCCACCTGACAACGTGCCAACGAATGCTGCGGAACCAATTCCTGATGCGCCTGAAGCTCCATTGACAGCAGAGGAATCAGCCACAGAAGCAGAGTCCGGGGAGCAGTCCATGCCAACCGCTTCCGAAGTGGAGCCCGACGAGGGTACGGTTCCCACGCTGGTGGACGAGTCCACATCTGCACCCTCACAACACCCTGAGACCATAGAGACTATACCAGACGAGGCTGCAGAGGCACCGGCCACTGAGATCATACCTGCTGCAGAGCTAGATCCACCTATGGGGGAAGAGCAGGAATCTGGGTCGCCAGCGGATACTACCGAGGCCGTGGAGTCAGAGATTGCCGGGCAAAGCGCTGAAGACATGCATCATACTACAGAAGAAGATGAAGAGTCATCGGTTATTTGGGTTGGAGACACGCAAGACCCAGAACCCAATGCAGAGCAGCAAAATACTCCGGAGGAACAGCAGACCCTACAACTAGACGAAGAGTCCACACCCCAGCCAGACCTCGTTCCAACTCAAGATTCTATTGAACCAGCAGACACGCCGGTTGAAGACACACTCCCGCCACAAGAATCCACAACGGAGTTAGCGCCTGAAGCAGAACCTGAAGTAATTACTACCACCACGGAAGAAGCTATCGAACCGATAGACCAGATGGATGGCGGTCTTAAGGAGAACGGAGCTGAGCAAGATCCGGCGGAGATAGCCGAGGCACCAGAGGCACCAGAGATAATGGAAGCACCTGAAGTACCAGAGGCGCCGGAAGTGCCAGAGGCACCCGAAGCCCTAGACACACCCACAGTACCTGAAGCGTCCGAGGCTCCCGAGGCTCCCGAAGCGCCGGAAGTGCCAGAAGCACCAGAGGCACCGCAACCACCAGAAGCTGCCGAAGCGCCAGAAGTACCGGATGCGCCCGAAGCACCCGAAGCAGCAGAGGTACCAGAAGTGCCTGAGGCCCCAGAAGCGCCAGAGGTACCAGAAGCACCTGAAGTACCCGAAGCACCTGAAGTACCCGAAGCACCTGAAGTACCAGAAGCACCTGAAGTACCAGAAGCACCTGAAGTACCAGAAGCGCCAGAGGCTCCCGCTGCCCCTCAGGCTCCATCAGTGGTGTCAGTTGGGAGTGATGAGGACGACATCATCGAAGCTTTTACAGTCGAGGATCTATCAGCACCGGAACCAGAGTCCGAGGCCCTTCCAATAACAGTCGAACGGTCGGTGGACGTCGGGCTACCAGATGCGCCTGTCGAAGGAATATCAGCACCAGAAGCCCCTGAGACAATCACACAGCCTGAGCCTATTCCCGAGACTTCATCTACAGATGCCCACATTGAGCCGATAGAAGAGCTCGTCGTAGCTGCCCAAGACAAAGTACCAAGACAGCATGCCGACCAAGAGCAAGAGCGGCTTGAGGCCGAAGCAGCGGCTGCTGCTGAGGCTCAAGAATCTGCCTCGCTAGCGCAGGCCGCCCAACCCCAGGAAGACGCACAGCGAGAAGAACTGAAGAGATTGGAGCAAGAAGCAATCGAGCACGAGAGGTTAGCGAAGGAGGCCGAGGCCAACAGACTACTGGAGGAGCGACGCGCAAGAGAGGCCCAGGAAGAGCTGGAAGCTGCCGAAGCCGTGAAACGGGCTCTGGAAACCATGAGAGCCAAGAAGGAAGAGCAGCATAAGGAGACCGAGAGGCTCGAACAAGAGCGACTGGCCCGTGAAAGGCTCGAGCAAGAGAAGTTAGAGCAGATTGTCGAAGCGAGGAAGCTTCTGGCATTAATGGAAGAAGAACGGAGGGCCGCGGAGATCCAAGAAGAGGCCGAAGCCGCTGCAGTCGCCGAAAAGGCTCGGAAAGAGAAGGAAGAGGTCGAAGCTGCAGCTGCTGCCGAACGTGCTCGACAAGAGAAGGAAGAACTCCGGCAGGAACAATTACGACGTGAGAGAGCCGAAGAGGCTCGAATTGCTAGGAAAGCCCGAGCAGCTGCGGATGTCCTTGCGGAAGAGCAGAGAGAGGAAGCAGAACGGTTGGAACGGCTGGCCCAGGACGAGTCACGTGAGCAAGCCGAGATACCATTCATCGCACGTCGATCCATGATCGAATCAGCACGTGCTCCGTCACCTCCTTCGGGAGTACCTGACATGCACGATCGTTCTCCAGTCTCTGATCGACCGTTTCGATCGTATCGATCTTTCGCGCCACATGCACCGAAGCTTAGAACACACGAAGCGGGTCCAAACCATGCACCGAAGCCTTATGCTGTGGCACAGCTCATTGAGGATAACAGACCTGCGGCCCCGAGCCCGCCAATGAGTAAAGCTCGACCAAGGTATGTGAATTCCATTTCTCAGTCCGGTGAGGTAGTCTCTCGGCGCTTCTTCGGCGGACCGTCAACCACGACGCCGGACCCAAAGCGAACATGCTCGAGATACATAAGGTTCCTGGCCGAACTCTGATGGATTACGATACTAACTACATGTTTCCCTCTAGACACGCTCCCACCTTTGACAGCGACGACGATTCAGATTCTGCTCTAGTACAAAACAGGATAGCGTCGAGGCGTCCATTTAGCGGTGAAGCGCATGAAGTGTCGCGGTCCCACTTAGGCCCACATCAACCACGTAGCGCTTTTGCATCCCGAGTGCCTGTTGAGCCCACCTATCCGGCCCCTCCACCAAATTATCATCCCAGCTACTATGCCCCGCCAGCCCAGCCGCCTCACCACTACCCAGATCATGCCTACGGCATGAGTCAGCAGGGTTATCCCGCGCCTAACCCCAATCCTTACGGCCCTTCGTCGCATTCTTCCTCCCCTCCCTACCAGGAATCATGGAGCCAATACCCACCCGGGTACCCTCCTTATGGCAGCCCACATCATCGACAGGACTCCTCTGGTTCTAGAGACCTTCATTCACATGTTTTAGCCAGTCGACCTGCAATCGAACACGTGTCTGGCGACGCACTCTCACATATCCCGCAGACTGATCTGCACGTTCTACTTGCGCATTACAAAGAGACTCACAACCAACTGCGTGCTAGGGAGGACCTGCTTCGTCGGCAAACTGCTGAGCAAGAGCAGAAACTCCGCGCAAAGGATGGTGAGATTGGTGAGCTGAAGCAGAAGATTCGCAACTTGGAAGACAGGCATTCAGCCGAGGCAACCAGACTACACTTTCAGATCGGGAATCTGGAAGAGCAAGTCAGAGAGCTCCGAGAGCTGATTGCTGAAACCAAGAAAGCTAGAAGAGACGCCGAAGAGACCAAGTTGGTACTGGATGCAGCCATGAGGTCGTGGGAGGACAGGTACAAAGAGCTGGAAGATGTGCATCGCACGCTGGAGAGGACCTCTGCCGAGGAGAGGGAAAGAGCATGGAGAGATTTCGACGAATGGAAGGAGGCCACGAACACGAAACACGATGCGGAGAAGATCGCCCTTGCTATCCAATTCGACAAGAAGCTGAAGCAAGCTGGGCAAGATGCTGCCGAGGCGGCTGAGCTCAGGGCTCAGCTTCAGGCAGCTCTTGACCGAGAGCAAGAACTCATCAGGGAGCGCGACGACCTTCAGAAGATGCGAGAAGACTCAGATCGCCGGGCTGGGGAAGAAGCAGCGAGAGCCGATCAACTGGCGAGAGAGAAGGATGAGCTGATGAACTCGTTCGACCAACTCAGAGCCGAGAGTCAGAGGGAGAAGGAGGTCATCAGAAGCGTTGCCAGCAACCTTGAGTCGGAGAAGTCTAGACTTGAGAAGATGATGGAATGCTATGGTGACATCGCCGAGATCAAGAGCAAGGGCGACAGCTACTAGTAAGTGATTCCCCGTTTTGCACATTCGCTCTTGATGCCGGCACGATGGTAGCAGGGGCTGCATTGCCGCCAGTGTTGGTTGATGGTGGTCGGTTTGGGTGCGCTTCGTTATCCTTCAACGGGCAATGAAGTGCACCGAGATCAGTTGCTTATCTTCTGGCCGGCGGCTGTGATGATGCAACGGAAGCCACCGTGTATTGCCATACACTGTCTTTCTCGTCTACCGCTCGCGTAATGCGATGTTTGTTATCGCGTCCCTTCACTGTCGCTTTGTTCAGTACAGAGTCGCTCGCTAACATCATCGCGTCTAGCCTGGTATCCTTCACTCAGCTTCAAAGGCAAATCATCGATCTTGCTACAACCCATTTCGTTCACCTTCCAGTAAGGCCGCCGCCGGAGGATCTTGCGCAAGTGCCGTCCAACCTACCGTCCTTCCTTGGTGATAGCATTGCCTCCAGACAAGTCCGAACCGCATACATCGCCCACACTGTATCGAAGCTCATTACTTTCCGTGTCTTTGGCCCATTCCTGTTCAGTCTTGGACGCCGCTACGACAAAGCCGACTCTCTTTTCTCCTCGATGAGCCACCACATTCGCGAGAAGAGCACCCGCAAAGAAGCGATTTGGCGACAACAAACACTCCTTGCTGCTTTTACCAGCACTGGCGCGAAGCAGCGCATCAATACTGCTGCCGGAACCGTTGTCGAGGAGATCGTCAACGCTATCCGACACTTTGCTGATCCAAAAGAGGAGGAAGGCATCAAGATCGCCGTGAAGCGCATCGTGAAGGTCGCTGCGGAGACATGGAGATTTGCTCGTCTCGAGCGCGAAATGATCACCGCCGTCATGCCTGCGCTGCACGACGAAGAACATCAATTTACCAGCAACCAGTTCTGGCCAGCTTACAGCCCAGAAACAGGCTCAGCGACGGATGACCCACCTCCTCCTGATTCGCAACGACAATTGTTACTCAGGATCTTCCCGGTTGTATACCGCGAATCGAAGCACGAGATCTTCCAGAACAACGAAGAGCAGCGTGACGAAGGCTGCATTCTCCACCATGGGCTGGCTCTGTATGATGATGCAGAGCCAGTTGTGACGAGAATGGAGGAGCTCAAATCTGCTGGTTTGCCTCCCCATACCACTGCATTAACGAGTCCGACTGACGAGGGCAAGTTTCCGCCGCCGGTACGTAACACCACCCGCGTGTTCACCTTACCCCAGCGTTCCTAGCACCGCTTTCGAGCTTCCTTCACCCAGCCTCTGACAGGCTCGCGATATATCGAGATCTACGTAAGATGAAAAGACTGCTTCAGATCACTTGGCTAACACGCTGGCTTTCCAGGCTTGCCCGCCTCCTCGCGACCCGATACCACCTCCCCCCTCTCCCCCCGCCCCTCGATCTCCGACGAAAGCCGAGACGAATACGGATGAGGAATCTCCAGTGTCACGTCCGATGTCACCGGAGAAGCCAGAGAAGCCCAAGAAGCTCTCGGCTATCGAGCGAGCGTTGAACCTCTTCTCTAATCCTTCCTCGGATGACAAGATGAAGCCTCCACCTCCAGGCTCTACCTTCTCACGTCCGCCGGCGCCCCCGACGTCCGTGTTTACGTCGCCCAGGAACTTCATTGGCATGCCCGTCGAGAGTTTGGCTCCCTCACATGCTCCGAGTGCAAGGAAGAAGCCCCCGCCACCACCGCCGAAACCTGCGTCGAAGCCTGACATACCTTCAACGGCTGCAGAAATCGCGGAAGCCATACGCCATCGCCAGTCTGTGGAGAGCGCGATCCTACCGCCGTCCTTCTCGCGGACTACGACGGATGACACTATCCACGAGCATCCCGATTCGCGAGCTCCTACGCCGGTAGACACGGTGTCTCACATGTTCGATGCCATCGATGAGATCGAAACGCTGGTGCCCCAACGTACGCGAACTACGTCGACCTCTACCACGCATTCGCGACGCCGCTCTACGCACACTCGCCGATCTACCGAACACGCCATCGAGGACGAGCTGTTTGACATCACTCCTCGACCGGATCACACTCGCAGAAAGAGCGGTTATGCGGCAAGCATTCGCACGACTAAGTCTGCCGATACCGAGCGCACTGATCGAAGCGAGCGCACCGACAAAAGTGAGCGCACCGATAAGAGCGAACGTACCGAAAAGAGTGAGCGGACAGACAAGAGCGAACGAACAGACAAGAGCGAGCGAACCGAGAAGAGCAGCCGCAGCCATCGGACAGAGAAGAGTGACCGTTCGGATAAAACCGAGCGCGAAAAGGCTCGTTATGTGTACGAGACGCGTGGTGCTGCTATGAAAGCTTTATATCCCAACACTCCGGTGAAGGGCTCCCATGGCAGCGCTAGACACTCCGAGAAGAGTGTGAAGAGCGAGAGAAGGAAGGAAAGAGGCAGCAAGGACTCAACCAAGGAATCAAACTTGACGAGAGAATCCCGAGAGTCGAGAGAGGCCAAGAGAGAATCACGAGAGGTCAAGAGACAAAGGAGTATCTCCGATGCTGGCACATGGGATACCAACAGCATCATGACTCACGACTTTGCGCCTACAACCATCACGACCAACGCACCCTATCCTTTCATGTACGACTCAAGACGAGACTCGAAAGAGTTGAAGCGAGAGTCCAGGGAGATACGGCGGCAACGCAGCATCTCTGACGCTGGCACTTGGGACACGAGCACTGAGATCAGTCAGCGTCCTCCACCGACCACGGTCTCGACCAACGTTCCCTATCCTACAGGAATGCCTTGGGAGCTGAAGCGATCACGAAGCATTTCCGACTGCGGTACCTGGGACACCAGCAGTGAGGTCACTCAACGTGCGCCTCCCACAACCGTATCGACCAATGTGCCCTACCCTATGGAACAACACGTGGACGAGTCGGAACGATGGTCTATGCCACCACCTCGCAACTCAATGAGGATGGAGGTCTCCGACGATGAAGTGTCTGACACTGGGACCTGGGATACCAACACTGAGATCAATACCCACCGTGCTCCCCCTACGACCGTGTCTACGAACGTGCCCTACCCTTCCTACAACGCTCCTTCTACAATTATCTCTACCAACACCCCTCGTTTCACACAGCCTCCTCGACAGCTACGCCGACCCAGCGTGTCCGACGATGACGCGTCTGATGATGACGTCTCCGACACTGGGACGTGGGACACCAATACCGAGATCACTACTCATCGCGCGCCTCCCACGACCGTCTCCACCAACGTCCCCTACTCAAGCATAATGCACCGCCAGCTGAGAAGGCTGAGCGGCAGCGATACCGGCACATGGGACACCGCTAGTGAGGTCACTCAACGTGCGCCTCCCACAACAGTGTCCACCAACGTCCCCTACCCCTCCGCGCAATTCAGCGACCTTGGCCCATCGAGCTACCCACCCGGCCCCTTCGAGCAGCTCAAGCGAGTCGAGCAACTCCGAAAGCAGCACGAGCACCACAGTTTCTCTGACGACGGGTCTGACTCCGGCACCTGGGACACAAGCAGTGAGATCACTCACGCTAACAACGGGCCTGCTACTGCTACGCAGGTGTCCCAGAATAAGTCCTACCACCGTTCTGAAAGGCCGAGGGCACCAAGGAGACAGACGAGCCCGGCTATTTCCGAGGCGGGGACGTGGGATACCAACAGTGTGATTACGAATAACGATATGAAGACGACTGTTTCGACGAATGTGGGGTATGCTTCTGAGCGAAGATCTCGATAGGTGGATGCGAGCATTGTGTGTGAAGACGGTCTAAACGGTCCGCGTGACACGGCTTTTTTCTATGAGTTACTGCTATTGCGCTTTGTTTCTTTTTGTTTTCGCTTTATGCGTATGGCCGCAGCTACGCAGTATTGTAGGAGCTCATGTTGATGATGCAGACGAAGGATGAACACGAGTGAGGATATATATGGATTACGGCCGAGCAATGCATGATGAAGAGTCTCGAGATGGTTGCATTTCTGTAGCAGGGCGTTCTGGTTCCTTGCTTGTTTGATTCGAAGTAGACGAGCTTGTAAGATAGTTATCATATCATCTGTTTTCAAGTGCAAAATACTGCTCTCATGATGGGATTGTGTGACGAAGTTCGTGTGTCTTTAGTTGTGCCTGGCAAAGTCATTGCTGGGACGCGTAATTCTATACTCGATTCCAGAGCCTTAGAATCCCCAAAAGGTATTCTGGTCTAGGAATTGTGCTCTCGTACACGCGGAGGTCTTGGTGGTGCCACCAAAGAAAGTGAAGGAAAGCTCCAAAACGCCGAGGCTAGCCCGAACATCAATCGCGCTCGAAGCTCAAGCTGCCAAGTCGCTCTCAAGAAAGTCCAACTTCCCATCTCAACACCACAAACAACAATTCTCACCTCCTTCAACCGCGCCAATTCGCGTCAAACACCCAGAAGAACTCATACCGAGCTCCACAAATGGCAGAACCATCTTCCAACCCAGCGGTCGCAAACCCCGACATCGATCCGGCACTCACAAATGGCGAGGCGCAACAAGCACCTACAGACCAACCCGCAGATGTAGAAATGGCAGATTCAGGCGCAGCACCAGTGGTAAGCGGCCCCTATATATCAGCAACCCGAACCCTCACTAACACACCCTTCAAGCCCACCACCCTCGACGCCTCAGCCTCAACAACCACCCACCAACCCAGCGTACAAACCGTCCCGCCCACACCCTCCACCTCAACCCCAGCACCGCCCTCCGCACCAACTCTACCGACCGCTACCACAGCGCCGACACCTACGCCCGCAGCCTCATCGCGCAACTCACCACACCCGACTG
>Ga0265798_10005350_pt1 | contig 17311 bp, 18 predicted proteins | sample P3T30metagenome_FD_192430 | JGI IMG/M metagenome (GOLD analysis project Ga0265798, IMG submission 192430) | Plant litter microbial communities from East Loma Ridge, Irvine, California - P3 T30 | ecosystem: Environmental > Terrestrial > Plant litter > Unclassified | place: USA: California... | reverse complement strand
CCAGCGATCTTCTTTGCCGACGGCACCCGCATCCCGGGCGCTGTCGACCTGAAAACGCTGGAAGCGCGCATGACCTCCGCAAAGCAGTAAGACTGCCGTATCATTTGTTTCAGAGCGGGCTGCAGACCCGCAGGAACCGGCGCGTCCAGCAGGACGCGCCGTTTGCTCATCCAGACCAGGAGATTTCATGGTGATATTGAATATCAATGGACGCGACACGCAGGTCGACGCCGATCCCGCCACCCCCATCCTGTGGGCCCTGCGCGACAACCTGAACATGACGGGCACGAAGTTCGGCTGCGGCGCGGCGCTGTGTGGCGCCTGCACGGTGCACCTGGCCGGCCAGCCGATCCGCTCCTGCATCACGCCGATCTCCGCCGCGGTCGGCCAGAAGATCACGACGATCGAGGCGATGGAAGGCGACCGGATCGGCAAGGCCGTGCAGGACGCCTGGGTCAGGCACGACGTGCCGCAGTGCGGCTACTGTCAGAGCGGGCAGGTGATGAGCGCGGCCGCGCTGCTGAAGTCGAACAAGGCGCCGACGGACGCCGATATTGACAGCGCCATGGCCGGCAATATCTGCCGCTGCGGCACCTACCAACGCATCCGCGCGGCCATCAAGGACGCGGCCAAAACGCTCGCCTGAGGAGACCCGCATGCGCAAACAATGGATCGAAGGCAGTCTCGCTGGCGCAGTTCCTTCCGCCGGCATTTCGCGGCGCGGTTTCATGAAGGGGGCAGGGCTGGTGCTGGGCTTTACGGTCGTCGCTGGCGGACGGATGGCGCGCGCGGCCGGCTTGCCGCAGGCGGCGCAGCAGCCTAACGCGTTCCTGCGCATCGCGCCGGACAACACCGTCACCGTGATCGTCAACCGGCTCGAATTCGGCCAGGGCGTGCAGACGTCGCTGCCGATGCTGATCGCCGAGGAACTCGATGCCGACTGGTCGCAGGTGCGCGGCACGCTGGCCCCTGCGGGTGAGGCGTACAAGGACCCGGCATTCGGCATCCAGATCACGGGCGGTTCGGGCAGCGTCGCGCACTCGTGGGTGCAATACCGCGAGATCGGCGCGAAAGCGCGGGCCATGCTGGTCGCCGCGGCCGCCGAACAATGGAAAGTCCCGGCCAACCAGGTCAAGGCCGTGCAGGGCGTACTGACCGGCCCGGGCGGACGCAAGGCCACGTATGGCGAGATGGCCGAGGCGGCGATGCGCCAGCCGGTGCCAGCCCACGTCGTGCTGAAGAACGTCGAAAACTTCCGTTTTATCGGCAAGCCGATGCCGCGCCTCGATGCGCGCGCGAAGTCGAACGGCAGCCAGCAGTTCGGCATGGATTTCAAGCCGGAAGGCACCAAGGTGGCCGTCATTGCGCGGCCACCGGTGTTCGGCGCGAAGGTCAAATCGTTCGATGCCGCGGCGGCCAAGGCGATGCGCGGTGTGGTGGCCGTCGTGCCGGTGGCGCTGGATCGGGGCGGCGAAGGCATCGCCGTGATCGCGGACGGCTACTGGCCGGCGAAGCAGGCGCGCGAGGCGCTGAACATCGACTGGGACAGCAGTGGTGTCGAGAAGGTCGACACAAGCAAGCAGTTCGCGGCCTATCGCGCGCTGGCCGCGAAACCGGGCACCGTTGCGAAGCAGGGCGATACGTCGAAACTGGCGGCGGCGCCGAAGAAGATCAATGCCGTCTACGAGTTCCCATATCTGGCGCACGCGCCGATGGAGCCGCTCAATTGCGTGGTCGACCTGAAGCCCGACGCCTGCACCATCTGGGCGGGCAGCCAGTTCCAGACGATGGACCAGGCGGCCGCCGCGAAAACGGCCGGCCTGAAGCCGGAGCAGGTGACGCTGAACACGATGATGGCCGGTGGCGGCTTCGGTCGCCGCGCCACGCCGTCGTCCGACTACATCGTCGAAGCGGTCAATGTCGCCAAGGCGTACGGCAAGGGCCCCGTCAAAGTGATCTGGAGCCGCGAGGACGACATCAAGGGCGGCTACTACCGCCCCGCCCACGTGCACCGCGCGGCGCTGGGCCTCGACGCCCGGGGCAGGATCGTCGCGTGGGACCACACGATCGTCGGCCAGTCGATCATCACGGGCTCCGCGTTCGAGCCGATGATGGTCAAGAACGGTGTCGATGCGACGATGGTCGAAGGCATGGGCGAACCCTATAAAGTGCCGCTGCATCTGACGGTCCACAACGCCAAGGCCAACGTACCCGTGCTGTGGTGGCGCTCCGTTGGCTCCACGCACACGGCCTTCGTCATGGAGACGCTGATCGACGAAGCGGCGCATGCCGCAGGTAGCGACCCGGTCGCCTACCGCAAGAGGCTGATCCCGGCGGACCATAAACGCCATCACCTGGCGCTGGATCTGGCCGTCGGCAGATCCGGCTACGGCACGAAGAAGCTGCCGAAAGGGCAGGCGTACGGCGTGGCGGTGCATGAATCGTTCGGTACCGTTGTCGCCTACGTGGTGACGGCTTCCGTCGAGAACGGCGTGCCGAAGCTGCATACGGTAACGGCCGGCGTGCACTGCAACCAGCCCGTCAATCCGTTGAGCATCGAAGCGCAGGTGCAGGGCGCGATCCTGATGGCGGTCGGCACGACCTTGCCGGGCGCCGCCATCACGCTCAAGGATGGTATCGTCGAACAGAACCAGCTGTCCGACTACACCGTCGCGCGCATGCCGGACATGCCGAAAGTCGACGTGCACATCGTGCCGTCGAACGAGCCGCCAACGGGCATGGGCGAACCGGGCTTGCCGCCGCTGGCGCCGGCTTTTGCGAATGCCGTGTTCCGGCTGACGGGCAAGCGGCTGCGCAAGCTGCCGTTCGACCTGGCGTCGGCAACGAAGGCATAGGCTTGGCTCTCGACATCGTCGGCGTCCTGCTCGCCGCGGGGCGTGGCCGGCGCTTCGATCCGGAGGGCGTGCGCAACAAGCTGTTGCAGGAGCTGAACGGTGCGCCGGTCGTCGCGAGCAGCGCCCGGCATATGCTGGCGGCGCTGCCGCGCGTGGTCGCCGTCGTGCGCGACGACGACGATGCGACGGCAGCGCTGCTGGCGCAACTGGGCTGCGAAGTAACGCGCTGCGCGGATGCCGATACCGGCATGGCGGCATCGCTGGTGCACGCCCTGCGGCAGGTGGCGCAGGCCGATGGCTGGGTGGTGGCGCTGGGCGATATGCCGCATGTGCTGCCATCCACCATCGCGGCATTGCGTGAAGCGGTGGCGCAGGGTGCGGCGATCGCGGCGCCGCTGTATCAAGGAAAGCGCGGTAATCCGATCGCCTTCGGCCGCCATCACCTGCCCGATCTGCTGGCACTGGCGGGCGACCGCGGCGCGCGTGGTATCGTCAGTAAAAATCCCGTCAACGATGTGGCGGTGGACGATGCGGGCATCCTGCTCGACGTCGATACGCCGTCCGACTTACGATGAAAAAGAAAAAAATCTCCAGCCAGGCCCCGGCCGTTGCTTACACCATCGTCGCGAAGGATCTCGCGGCCCATCTGTTCCAGGTCACGCTGACCGTGCAGGATCCCGCACCGGAAGGCCAGGTGCTGGCGCTGCCGGCCTGGATCCCGGGCAGCTACATGATCCGCGAATTCTCCCGCAATATCGTCCAGATCCGCGCCGAAGCGGAAGGCCGCACCGTCCCGCTGACAAAGCTGGACAAGCATTCGTGGCAGGCACCGGCCGTTGCCGGCCCGCTGGTCGTGCAGTACGACGTCTACGCGTGGGACCTGTCGGTACGCGCGGCGCACCTGGACCAGACGCACGGCTTCTTCAACGGTACCAGTGTCTTCCTGCGCGTGGCCGGGCAAGAAGAAGTGCCGCATGTCGTCGACATTCGCCAGCCGGAGATTGACGCGGCGCGCACGTGGCGCGTGGCGACGGCGCTGCCGGAACTGCGTGCAAAACGCTACGGCTTCGGCACGTACGTGGCGACGGACTACGATGAACTGATCGACAGCCCCGTCGAAATGGGCGACTTCGCGCTGGCGACATTCACGGCGCATGGCGTGCCGCACGACGTCGTCATCACCGGCCGCGTACCAAATCTCGACATGGACCGGCTGTGCGCCGACCTGAAAGCGATCTGCGAAACACAGATCGCCTTCTTCGAGCCGAAAACCAGACAGGCGCCGATGGACCGTTATGTCTTCATGACACTGGCCGTCGGCGACGGCTACGGCGGCCTGGAACACCGCGCATCGACGGCGCTGATCTGCGCCCGCGCCGACCTGCCGACGACGGCTGCGCAGGGCAAGGAACGCAGCGAGGGCTACATCAAGTTCCTCGGCCTGTGCAGCCACGAGTACTTCCACACCTGGAACGTCAAGCGCATCAAGCCGGCCGTGTTCGCGCCGTACGACCTGCAGGTGGAGAATTACACGCCGCTGCTGTGGCTTTTCGAGGGGTTCACGAGCTACTACGACGACCTGTTCCTCGTCCGCAGCGGCATGATCACGGAGCAGCAGTACTACAAGATGCTGGGCAAATCCGTCGGCGGCGTGCTGCGCGGCGCGGGCCGCACGAAGCAGAGCGTGGCCGATTCCAGCTTCGACGCGTGGGGCAAGTACTACCGCCAGGACGAGAACGCGCCGAACGCCATCGTCAGCTACTACGCCAAGGGCTCGCTGATCGGGCTGGCGCTGGACCTGACGATCCGCGGCAAGACGGCGGGCAAGCGCTCGCTGGACGACATCATGCTGGCACTGTGGCAGAGATATGGCCGCGAGTTTTATCCGGATGGCCGCCGCGGTGTGACGCCGGCGGAAGTGGAAGCGCTGTTCGACGAGATCAGCGGCATGAAACTGAAGCCGTTCTTTGAAAAATACATCCGCGGCACGGAGGACGTTCCGCTGGCGAAGCTGCTGGCGCCGTTCGGCGTCAAGTACACGGACGAGCGCAAGGGCGCCAAGCCGAGCCTGGACGCCAACATCGGCCGCGAGGGTGCCGACTGCAAGCTGTCCGCCGTCCACGAAGGCGGCGCCGCGCACCGCGCCGGCCTGTCGGCGGGCGATTTGCTGGTGGCGATCGACGGCCTGCGCGTGACGGGCAATCCGTCGAACCTGGAAAGCCTGCTGGGCCGCTACAAGGTCGGCAACACGATCGAAATTCACGCCTTCCGGCGCGACGAGCTGATGACGTTCACGGTGCAACTGCTGGGCGAGCGCGTGCCGACGATTACGCTGGCAATCGACAGCGCCCGCAAGCTGGAAGTGCCACGGCCAACGATGGCACGGCCGGCCGCCGTGCGACCGCGAGCGGGATGACGACTGGATGAAGGTGCTGGACCCCTACAGCCTCGTGCTGATGGCCTCGATGATGTGCGGCGTGATGAGCGCCGTGCTGTACCTCGTGCGGCGCAGCTTTCCGCCGGAGATCCGCGGCCTGGGCTACTGGTCGGCCGCGCTGGGCGTGCAGGTGCTGTCCAGTGTCTCTTACAGCTTCAAGGGCACGCTGCCGGACGGCCTGGTGCTGCCGGTAGCGAACCTGCTGTTCGTGTTCGGCAATGGCCTGTGCGTGATCGGCCTGCAGGCCTTTCATGGCCGGCCGCAAGGCTGGCGCATGTTGGGCGGCGCGCTGGGCTTCTCCCTGATCGGCATGGTGTACTGGCTGTTCGTGGTGCCCAGCTACACGGCGCGGGTGGCGTGGATGGCGCTGCCGATGTCCGTCATCAATGCTACTGAGTTGTGGCTGGTGCTGCGCCATGGCCGCCGCCATTTCGCCACGTGGTTCCTGGCGTCCCTGATCGGCGTGAACACACTGGTCGTGGCCACGCGCGGCGTGACGGCACTGCTTGCGCCGGCAGCCACCGTGGACCTGAGCCAGCCGGGCGCACTGCAGGGCGCCTACCTGGTGATCACGGCGATGGTGCCGATCCTGCTGGCCGTTGGCTTCATCATGGTGGCCACCAAGCGCCTGCAGTTCACACTGGAGCGCCGCTCCGCCAGCGACCCGCTGACAGGGGCGCTGAACCGGCGCGGCTTCGGCGCGGCCTATGCGCGGGAGCTCGCCCGCTTGCGCCGCCGGCCGCGCGCGTTGTCGCTGCTGGCCATCGACCTGGATCACTTCAAGGCGGTCAACGACGTGCATGGCCACGGCATCGGCGACAAGGTGCTGATGCGCACCGCAAGCCTGATCGATGCCGCGCTGCGCGAATCGGATTATCTGGCGCGCTTCGGCGGCGAGGAATTCATCGTGCTGCTGCCGGACACGGACGTGACGCTGGCGGTAACGGTCGCCCAGCGCATCCAGGCGGCGCTGCGGATTGCCTGCGACACAGGCCTGCCCGTCTGCACGGCCAGCATCGGCATCGCGGCGCAAACGAATCCACTGCAACGACTGGAAGACCTGCTCGACGCCGCCGACCGCGCCCTGTACCGCGCCAAGGCGAACGGCCGCGACCGGATCGAACTGGCGGAGACGGGGCCGCAACAAGCCCGCGCTTGATGATGAGCTGGGGACAGGCACCTTTCTTCGGGTCTCCGACCCGAAGAAAGGTGCCTGTCCCCGACGTTTGCCTCCGGTAGCCCAGGTCAGGCGAATAACCGGCGCAGCTCGGCGCCCGGGTCGTCCGCCCGCATGAATGCTTCGCCGACGAGGAAGGCGTGGACGTTCGCCGCCCGCATGCGCGCCACATCGGCGCCGTTGAGGATGCCTGATCAAGGGGTCAGGTCCGACATTCGGACATTCCAGTCGCTGCACGTCGAGCTCGTGTCTGAATGTCGGACCTGACCCCATGGATCGCAAACGGGGTCAGGTCCGACATTCGGACATTTCAACGCTGCACGTCGAGTCCGTGTCTGAATGTCGGACCTGACCCCAAAAGTTGACTCGGAAATTCGTTGCCTAGACCGGCACGAACTCCATCGTCCAGTTGGTCTCCCAGCGCTCTCCGCCGTCGTTCGAGAACGCCTGCTCCCAGCGCGGGTTGGCGCCCGGGTGCGCGATCCATGTGAAGCGCACCCGGATCGGCTGGCCGTCCAGCACGTCGTCGGCGTAGAACAGGCCGACATTGTCGGCAAACCTGCCCGTCACCGGCACGTCCAGCGCCGTCGGGTTGCGGCCGTCCAGCCACCAGATCGACCACGTTCCCGCCGCGCGGCAGTAGGAACGCACGGCGATGGCGCGGAAGGCGCCATCTGGGAATGCCAGCAGGTTGTCTTCCAGGTTGCCGAAGCCGCCCAGCGTTTTCACCGTGGACGACAACCCGTCGAATTCCTCCCAGTCGGTGCAGCCGGTCAGCCGCGAGCGCAGCCGGCGATGCCGGACCTGCCAGTCGCCGATGATGAAGTCGAAGTCGCGCGGTGCCGCGGGGTCGAGGGGCAGGGCCACGGCGCTCAGGCGAACAACCGGCGCAGCTCAGCACCCGGATCTGCCGCCCGCATGAACGCCTCGCCGACGAGGAACGCGTGGACGTTTGCCGCTCGCATGCGCGCCACGTCGTCGCCGTTGAGGATGCCCGACTCGGTGATGACCATGCGTTCCTGCGGAATGCGGTCCAGCAGATTCAGTGTCGTATCGAGCGTCACGTCGAACGTACGCAGGTTGCGGTTGTTGATGCCGATGAGGTTACTTTTCAGCTTCAGTGCGGCCGTCAGCTCGTCGCCGTCATGCGACTCGATCAGTACGGCCATCCCCAGCTCGTGCGCGCACGCTTCCATCTCCGCCATCAGGCCGTGGTCGAGCGCGGAGACGATCAGCAGAATGCAGTCCGCACCCATCGCGCGCGCTTCGTAGATCTGGTACAGGTCGACCATGAAGTCCTTGCGCAGCACGGGAATGCCGCACGCGGCGCGGGCCTGCTTCAGGTAGTCGGCCGAGCCGTGGAAGAACTGCTCGTCCGTCAGCACGGACAGGCATGCGGCGCCGCCTGCCTCGTAGCTCACGGCGATATCGGCGGGACGGAAATCCGCCCGGATGACGCCTTTCGACGGCGACGCCTTTTTCACTTCCGCGATGACGGCGGCATTGCCCGCCGCGATCTGGCGGCGCAGGCTCGCTTCGAAGCCGCGCAGCCCGGCGCGCAGTTCGCGGTCGCCTTCGACTTCATCGCGCAGGCTGGCGAGGCTGCGGTATTTTTTGGCGGCCGCCACTTCGTCGGCCTTGACGGCCAGGATTTTATTCAGGATATCGGACATGGCTTAGTTGGTTAATTGCGTTCGGCCAGCGCCAGGCGTGCGCCCAGCATCAGGAACAGGCTGCCCGTCACCCGGTTCAGCCACAGCGCCACGCGCGGCTTGACCTTCAGGCGCGCGCTGGCAAATGCGGTGAAAACGGCCAGGCCGTTACACCACAACATGCCGTTGAAGTTGAAGATACAGCCGAGGATGAGGAAGGCCAATGGTTTGTTGGGCGCGTCCACGGAGATGAATTGCGGCACGAAGGCCAGGAAGAACAGCGCGACTTTCGGATTCAGCACATTGGTCAGGAAGCCCTGCGCGAAGATGCGGCGGTAGGGCAGGGCGGTGACCGGTGGCGCGCTGACTTGCCCGCCTTTCAGCTTCGCCCGCAACATGCCGATCCCGCACCAGACGATATACGCCGCGCCCACCCATTTGACGACGTTGAACGCGGCCGCGGACGTGGCCAGCAGCGCCGACAGCCCGACCGCGGCGGCCAGCACGTGCACCATCGTGCCGGCACCGATGCCCAGCGCGGTGACAACGCCGGCGCGCCAGCCCTGCGTGGCGCTGCGCGTCATGATCAAGAGCGAGTCGGGACCGGGCATGATGTTCAGCAGCAGCCCGGAAACGACAAACAGCGTCAGGTCGTGGATGCCGAACATGCCGGCTCCTTATGCGTTGCTGGCGCCGAGCGCCTGCGTCACCTCGACGAACTGACGCAATTTCGCCAGCGCCGCGCCGGAGCTGACGGCGGCGCGCGCCTTGTTCAAACCGTCCTCGATCGACGACGCGACGCCTGCCGCATACAGCGCGGTACCGGCATTGAGCGCGACGATGTCGCTGGCCGGACCGGGCGTGCCGGACAGCGCTTCCATCACGCGCTGCTTCGACTCGATCGCATCGGCCACCTTCAGGTTGCGGCTGGCGATCATCGCCAGGCCGAAGTCTTCCGGGTGGATTTCGTATTCGCGGATTTCGCCGTCGACCAGCTCACCGACCATCGTGCCGGCACCCAGCGACACTTCATCCATATTGTCGCGGCCATACACGACGATCGCATGCTGCGCGCCGAGGCGCTGCAGCACGCGCACCTGGATGCCGACAAGGTCGGGGTGGAACACGCCCATCAGGATGTTCGGCGCGCCGGCGGGATTCGTCAGCGGGCCCAGGATATTGAAGATCGAGCGCACGCCCAGCTCGCGCCGCACGGGGGCCACGTGCTTCATCGCCGCGTGGTGGTTCGGGGCGAACATGAAGCCGATGCCCGTCTGTGCGATGGATTGCGCGATCTGCTCGGGTTTCAGGTTGATATTGGCGCCCAGCGATTCGATCAGGTCCGCACTGCCGGACGACGACGACACGCTGCGCCCGCCATGCTTGGCCACGCGCGCACCGGCGGCGGCGGCCACGAACATCGCGGCGCTGCTGATGTTGAAGGTGTGGGCACCGTCGCCACCCGTGCCGACGATGTCGAGCAGGTTGGTGGTGTCGGCCATCGGCACCTTGGTGGAGAACTCGCGCATGACCTGCGCCGCGGCGGTGATTTCGCCGATGGTTTCCTTCTTGACGCGCAGGCCCATGGTCAGGGCGGCCACCATCACGGGCGACATCTCGCCGCTCATGATCTGGCGGAACAGGTGCAGCATCTCGTCGTGGAAAATTTCCCGGTGCTCGATGCAGCGGACCAAGGCTTCTTGATGTGTGATCGGCATGGTGCGCTCCTTAGCGGACGAGGAAGTTCTTCAGCAGGGCATGGCCATGCTCGGACAGGATGGACTCGGGGTGGAACTGCACGCCTTCGATATCGAAGTCCTTGTGCCGTACGCCCATGATTTCACCATCGTCGGTCCATGCCGTCACTTCCAGGCAGGCGGGCAGCGATGCGCGTTCGATCGCCAGCGAGTGGTAGCGGATCACCGTGAAGGGGCTGGGCAGCCCGGCAAACACGCCTTCGCCCGTGTGGGCAATGGCGGACGTCTTGCCGTGCATGACCTGCTTGGCGCGAATGACCTTGCCGCCGAATGACTCGCCAATCGCCTGGTGGCCCAGGCACACGCCGAGAATCGGCTTCTTGCCGGCGAAGTGCTTCAATACCTCGACGGAGATGCCCGCCTGCGCCGGCGCTTTCGGTCCCGGCGAGATGCAGATGCGGTCCGGGTTCAGCGCTTCGATTTCCTCGATCGTGATTTCGTCGTTGCGGAACGTGCGCACGTCTTCACCCAGCTCGCCGAAGTACTGCACGATGTTGTAGGTGAAGGAGTCGTAGTTGTCGATCATCAGCAGCATGTCAGAACTCCCCATCCAGGCCATCTTGCACTTGTTCGGCCGCACGGAGCACGGCGCGCGCCTTGTTCTCGGTTTCCTGCCATTCCATTTCCGGGATCGAATCGGCCACGATGCCGGCGGCGGCCTGCACGTACAGCATGCCGTCCTTGATGACGCCCGTGCGGATCGCGATCGCCACGTCCATCTCGCCGCCGAACGACAGGTAGCCGCAGGCGCCGCCATAGATGCCGCGCTTGGAGATTTCCAGTTCGTCGATGACTTCCATCGCCCGCACTTTCGGTGCACCCGTCAGGGTACCGGCCGGGAAGGTGGCGCGCAGCACGTCCAGGTTCGACATGCCCGATTTGAGCTTGCCCTCGACGTTCGACACGATGTGCTGCACGTGCGAGTATTTTTCGATGACCATGCGGTCGGTGACCTTGACGCTGCCGGTCTCGGAAATACGGCCCAGGTCATTGCGCGCCAGGTCGATCAGCATCACGTGCTCGGCGATCTCCTTCGGATCGGCCAGCAGTTCCTCGGCCAGTTGCGCATCCTTCTCCGGCGTCGCGCCGCGTGGGCGGGTGCCGGCGATGGGGCGCAAAGTGACTTTCTTTTCGCCGTCTGGCAGGGTCTCGTTGCGAACGAGGATCTCGGGCGACGCGCCGACGATCTGCATGTCGCCGAAGTTGTAGTAGTACATGTACGGCGACGGGTTCAGCGAACGCAGCGCGCGGTACAAGGTCAGCGGCGAATCCACGTACGGCTTGCGCAGGCGCTGGCCGATCTGCACCTGCATCAGATCGCCGGCCATCACGTATTCATGGGCCTTCGCGACGGCCTTCAGGTACTCTTCCTTGGGGAAGTCGCGGATGATGTCGGTGCGCACGGACGACGACGTGACGGGCGCATCGACACCGCGTCGCAGCAGCGCGCGCAGTTCCTTCAGGCGCACGCGCGCCTTGTCGAAGGACTCCGGCTGCGTGGTGTCGGCGTACACGATCAGATACAGCTTGCCGGAGAGGTTGTCGATGACGGCCAGTTCTTCCGTCACCATCAGCTGGATGTCCGGCAGGCCCAGGTCGTCCTTCTGGGCACTGTTGGCCAGCTTCTTCTCGATGTGGCGCACCGTGTCGTAGCCGAAGTAGCCGGCCAGGCCGCCGCAGAAGCGCGGCATGCCGGGACGCAGCGCGACCTTGAAGCGGGCCTGATACTGCTCGATGAATTCGAGGGGATTGCCGTCGTGCGTTTCGATCACTTCGCCGTTGCGAATGATCTCGGTACGGCTGCCGTGCGTGCGCAGCACCGTCTTCGCCGGCAGGCCGATGAACGAGAAGCGGCCGAAGCGCTCGCCGCCGACGACAGACTCCAGCAGGAACGTGTTCTTGCCCGTGTTCTGCGTCTGCGCCAGTTTCAGGTACAGCGACAGCGGCGTTTCCAGGTCGGCAAACGCTTCCGCGATCAGAGGGATACGGTTGTAGCCTTGCGTGGCCAGCGATTTGAATTCGAGTTCGGTCATGGTTCTCTCCAATCCGCCACGCTTGGGATGTGGTGGTGGCGGTGAGGTTCAACAAACCTGCCGGGAGCGAGCGGGGAAAAATGCGCCAGGCAAATGCGGTAAGCAAATGCGCCAAGCGCAATGGTCGAGCACAACTCCGACGGCAGCAATCTGGTGGCTTATTCAGCCTGACTTATGCAGTCCAGGATTGCCAGCGTCGCCATAGCCAGGCCTCAATCGAGCCTTGGTGGGTAACGTTGTGTCGTTTGTTGAGAAACATGAGTGGTGTTGCCGAAGCGTTTAAGCGGATTCCGCAGAGTTGTTGTGCAAGCCAATCAATCTTGCCGCATGCAGCAGCGTGTCAACTATACCATCGGAATCCGTTTTATGTATAGCCTCGCCGTGGTTATAACCATACGGCACCGTCAGCACGGGGCAGCCAGCCGCGCGCGCCGCTTCGGCGTCGTTGGACGAGTCGCCGATCGCCACGACCTGCGCGGGGGGCAGTCCGAAGAATTCGCACGCCTTCAGCAGCGGCAGCGGGTCCGGCTTCTTTTTCGGGAACGAGTCGCCGCCGTAGATGACGTCGAAATAGCCGTCCAGCTCTTTCAGCTTCAACAGCGGCAGCGCGAACGCGAGCGGCTTGTTGGTGACGCACGCCAGGCGCAGCCCGGCGCCCTTCAGCTCGGCCAGGCCGGCGGCGACGTCCGGATACAGCGTGCTGTGATGGCCGTTGATGGCAAGGTAGTGGCGCTGGTAGGCGTCCATCGCTTCGACGAAGTGGCGCTCGATGCCGGCGTCGTCATGGTCCAGCGCAAGCACGCTGCGGATCAGGTTTTCCGACCCCTTGCCGACCATGTTCTTGATCTGCTCGGCCGTGATGGGTTCGAGGCCCAGTTCCGCGCGCATGCGGTTGATGGCGACGTGGAAGTCGGGCACGGTGTCGAGCATCGTGCCGTCCAGGTCGATGATGGCGGCGCGCACGCCGCACAGTGGGTGAGCGCCGGCCGTCATATTAAATCCCCGCCAGTTCGGCGCGCATCGCGTCGATGACGGCCTTGTAGTCGGGCTGGCCGAAGATGGCCGAGCCGGCGACGAAGGTGTCGGCACCCGCTTTTGCCGCGGCGGCGATATTGTCGATCTTGATGCCGCCGTCGACTTCCAGCAGGATGTCGCGGCCGGACTCGTCGATCAGGCGGCGCGCCTGGGCGATCTTCACCAGCGTCTGCGGAATGAACGACTGGCCGCCGAAGCCCGGGTTCACCGACATCAGCAGGATCATGTCGACCTTGTCCATCACGTGTTCCAGGTACGACAGCGGCGTCGCCGGATTGAACACAAGGCCGGCCTTGCAGCCGTTATCGCGGATCAGCTGCAGCGAGCGGTCGATGTGATCCGATGCCTCCGGGTGGAAGGTGATGATGTTGGCGCCTGCCTTGGCGAAGTCGGGAATGATGCGGTCGACAGGTTTCACCATCAGGTGCACGTCGATCGGTACTTGCACGTGCGGGCGGATCGCCTGGCATACCAGCGGGCCGACAGTCAGATTCGGCACATAATGGTTGTCCATCACGTCGAAGTGGATGATGTCGGCGCCGGCGGCGACGACGTTTCGCACTTCCTCGCCCAGGCGGGCAAAGTCGGCGGACAGGATGCTGGGGGCGATGCGGAAAGTAGTCATGACGCTCTGGTGAAAAAAAGATGCGCTATTTTACGCTGCGACGGCAGCGCGCGCGACGCGCAGCTTGCGCCTCAGCGCAAATTGGAGTGCAATGGGCGAGAACGATAGCAAAACGCCATATTTGAATTTTCGGCATAATTGCACGTCTGCTACCATGCAACAACCAAGGAATATCGATGGCCCAATATGAATTCGCCGTGTCGGTGCGCACCCAGTACCTGCCCGAACAGTCCGACCCCGAGCGTACCAACTTCGTGTTCACGTACTCGATCACGATCAAGAACACCGGCACGGTGGCCGCGCAGCTGATCTCGCGGCACTGGATCATCACCGATGCCAACAACCATATCCAGGAAGTGCGCGGGCTGGGTGTCGTGGGTCATCAGCCGCTGCTGCAGCCGGGCGAACAGTTCGAGTACACGAGCGGCACGCAGCTGCGCACGCCGCAGGGCTCGATGGTGGGGGAATATTTCTGCGTGGCCGAGGACGGCCACCAGTTCGAAGCGAAGATTCCGGAATTCGTGCTGTCGCTGCCGCGCACCTTGCACTAAGCTGTTCTCTATTGCTCGGGCTCACCCGGTCGCCGCGCCGGCGGCGCCTTCTTCTTGCGCGGCATCGTCCACCAGACGATAAAGACCAGCAGGAACAGCGCCACCAGCGCTTCCAACATCAGATACCACATACCGCCTCCATGTTATTTGCCCACGTCAGTCTAACCCGTTCCGCCCGTCCGTTGGCACTGGCCATTGCCGCGCTGCTGGCCGGCTGCGCCACGCCGCCTCCGCCACCCGCGCCACAGGTGCCGCAACCAGTGCCCCAGCCAGTGCCGGTGCCGCCGCCGCAGCCGGTGCCGCCGCCACCGCCCGCGAAAACGGGCTTTGTGCCCGCGACGTTTGCGGACCTGCCGGGCTGGGCGAGAGACGACCTGCGTGCCGCGTGGCCGGCGTTCCTGTCGTCGTGCAGCGTGCTGGGCAAGCGGACCGAGTGGCAGGAGTCATGCAAGATCGCGCGCACGGTGGACAAGAACAGCGAGCCGGCAATCCGGCTGTTTTTCGAAACGTTCCTGCAGCCGCAACGCGTGATCGCGCCGGACGGCAGCGACAGCGGCCTCGTCACCGGCTATTACGAAGCGCAGCTGCGCGGCTCGCGCCGCCAGGCGGGAACCTATCAGACGCCTTTATATAGAGTGCCGGAGGATCTGCTGACGATCGACCTGGCCGGCGTCTACCCCGACCTGAAGGGCAAGCGCCTGCGCGGGCGCCTGCAGGGCAAGAAAGTGGTGCCGTATGCCAGCCGCGCGGAAATCTCTACCGCCGGCTTCCCCGGCAAGGAGCTGCTGTGGGTGGACGACCCTGTCGAAGCCTTCTTCCTCGAAGTGCAGGGCTCGGGGCGCGTGCAGCTGGACTCGGGCGAGACGGTGCGCGTGGCGTACGGCGACCAGAACGGCCATCCTTATAAATCGATCGGCAAGTGGCTGGTCGAGCAGGGCGAGCTGACGGCCGAGCAGGCGACGGCGCAGGGCATCAAGGCGTGGATCGCCGAGCACCCGGCACGCCGGCAGGAGCTGTTCAACGCGAACCCGAGTTACGTATTCTTCCGCGAAGAGAAAATCCCGGACCCGAGCGTGGGGCCGAAAGGCTCGCTGGGCGTGCCGTTGACGCCGCAGCGCTCCGTGGCGGTGGACGCGACGCAGATTCCGCTGGGTGCGCCGATGTTCCTCGATACGACGCAGGCCGGCAGCGACGTGCCGATGCAGCGCCTCGTGATGGCGCAGGACACGGGCGGCGCCATCCGGGGCGCCATCCGCGTCGACTTCTTCTTCGGCTTCGGCCCGGAGGCGGCCGACAATGCCGGCCGCATGAAGCAGCGCGGCCAGGTGTGGGTATTGCTGCCGAAGGCTGCGCAGTAAACCTTAGCGCAGCACGAGTACCGGCAGGTGGGTGTGCGCCAGCACCTTCTGCGTTTCGCTGCCGAGGAACAGTTTGTTGAGGCCCTTGCGGCCGTGGGAAGCCATCAGGATGATGTCGCAGTTGTGCTTTTCGGCCGCCGCGACGATTTCCTCGTAAGGGCTGTGCGAGTTCGCCACGATGCCCTCGAACGGAATTCCGGCCGCGGCCGCGGCGGAAGCGATCTTGTCCAGGTGGCTGGTGGCGGCCACGTTGGCCTGGGTGTCGAACACCTCCGCATCGGGAATGACGGCACCGTCCACCGCCATCGGCGTGAACGGGAAGGGCTGGACGACGGAGACGCCGACGATGCGCGCGCCGTGCACGCGGGCGAACTCGATGGCGATGGCGGTCGCTTTTTCCGACAGCTCCGAGCCGTCGGTGGGCAGCAGGATACTCTTGAACATGGCGGACTCCCTTGTAAATATGTCAAGTGCCCAGTGTAGGCCGGGCGGCGCGTCCAAGGCGCACGCTTCGGCTGCGCGCGGGCGTCGTCGATCACCTGTCGGCGCCGATCTGACGCTACAATCAGCGGATAACCGACACCCTCGAGGAGACACGCATGCAATATGAAGATCTGATCGTCGAAGTCCACGGCAAAGTGGCCCTGATCCGCCTGAACCGTCCGAAAGCGCTGAACGCGCTGAACGACAATATGATGAACGAGCTGGGCGAAGCGCTGGCCGCGTTCGACAAGGATGCGGACATCGGCTGCATCGTCCTGACGGGCAGCGAGAAGGCCTTCGCGGCGGGGGCGGATATTGTCGCGATGAAGGACTACACATACCAGGACACCTACCGCGACAACTACATTACGCGCAACTGGGAACACATCCTGAAAGTGCGCAAGCCCGTGATCGGCGCCGTTGCGGGCTACGCGCTGGGTGGTGGTTGCGAGCTGGCGATGATGTGCGACTTCCTGATCGCCGCGGACACGGCCAAGTTCGGCCAGCCGGAAATCAAGATCGGCGTCACGCCGGGCGCGGGCGCCACGCAGCGCCTGCCGCGCACCATCGGCAAATCGAAAGCGATGGACCTGCTGCTGACGGCGCGCACGATCGATGCGGCGGAAGCGGAGCGCATCGGTATCGTCTCGCGCGTCGTGCCGGCGGACCAGCTGATCGCCCAGGCGCTGGAAGCGGCGAATACGATCGCGGCGATGCCGCTGTCGGTGGCGATGATGATCAAGGATGCCGTCAATCGCGCGTTCGAGACGACGCTGACGGAAGGCGTCAACTACGAGCGCCGCCTGTTCCACGCCGCGTTCGGCACGCCGGCGCAGCGCGAGGGGATGTCGGCCTTCCTCGAAAAGCGCTTGCCAAAGTTCGACGGGCTTTGATATGATTCTGTCCCTCGCAGCAACGCAGCTGTCATGAAAATGAAACAAGCGCGTTGATGTGAAGAAAAGAGAAGCTTGACGAAACGCACGAATGACCGCATAATCTCGCTTCTCTGCTGCTGACAAACACAACGATTTGTCGGGTTCCGAAAGGATCGCAGCAAAGGCCTCCGGGCAGAATTCTTTAACAATCAACAGTCGATAAGTGTGGGCGTTTGATGTGAATGTGCCCTGAACTTCGGTTCAGATGCTCAAAATATAGCATTAAACGCTTACACAAGTAATTAAACGTGACCTCGCAAGAGGAACGTCAGATTCTTGAGTGAGTGACCATGTCAGCAATGACATAAAACAGAGATTAAACTGAAGAGTTTGATCCTGGCTCAGATTGAACGCTGGCGGCATGCTTTACACATGCAAGTCGAACGGTAACAGGGAGCTTGCTCCGCTGACGA
>Ga0265798_10005349_pt1 | contig 17314 bp, 8 predicted proteins | sample P3T30metagenome_FD_192430 | JGI IMG/M metagenome (GOLD analysis project Ga0265798, IMG submission 192430) | Plant litter microbial communities from East Loma Ridge, Irvine, California - P3 T30 | ecosystem: Environmental > Terrestrial > Plant litter > Unclassified | place: USA: California... | reverse complement strand
ATTCCGAACAGAGAAGTTAAGCCCACCAGAGCCGATGGTACTGCGGTAACACGTGGGAGAGTAGGTCGGTGCCAAATCTTAAAGAAAGCCTGTAAGTGAAAACTTGCAGGCTTTTCTTGTTTATACAGATTTTTGTAGTTGCTGCATTTCTTGTTGCAGTTCTTTGGTTGCTGTGTATTCTAACAGTTTTCTGATCGCTATAATCTTAATGCTTTGTCTTAACATATTAATGTTATACCTGATGCTGTGCAGATATTCTTAGTAATCGGTAGGGCCCTCACTGCTATGATAGCTAACAGGCAGCGGAGCGCCCGTTTAAGGTAAGCAGCTACAAATTGTAGTTGGATTAGAATAATATAATATTGTATGTCAACGACTCTGCATGTCAATACCTTGAATTTTATTGTGCTTGCCGGATAAAAGAATTGTAACTTTGCTCTTTGACGAAGTATACAATAAGAAGCATTAGTAAAAGAAGGAAGTATAATGAGTAAAACGAATAAGAAGCAAGATGCATTAGATTATCACGCGCAGGGTAGACCAGGTAAAATTCAGGTTATACCAACTAAACCTACCGCATCACAGAGAGATTTAACTTTAGCATACTCTCCAGGTGTAGCAGAGCCGTGTCTGCGTATTGCTGATCACACTGAAGATGTTTACAAATATACCGCAAAGGGAAACCTTGTTGCTGTAATCAGTAATGGTACAGCGGTGCTTGGACTTGGAGACATCGGTCCGGAAGCGAGTAAACCCGTTATGGAAGGTAAAGGCCTTCTTTTTAAAATTTTCGCAGATATTGATGTATTTGACCTGGAGTTGAATACCAAGAATATAGATGAGTTCGTAAATATCGTTAAGGCCCTTGAGCCAACTTTCGGTGGTGTAAACCTGGAAGACATCAAGGCACCCGAGTGTTTTGAAATTGAACGTAGACTGAAAGAAGTCATGAACATCCCGGTGATGCATGATGATCAGCACGGAACGGCCATTATTTCTGCAGCAGCATTGTTAAACGCTTGCGAGCTACAGGGTAAAAACCTTGAAGACGTTAAGATCGTTGTAAATGGCGCTGGTGCGGCAGCAATCTCCTGCACACGTTTATATGTGTCATTAGGTGCTAAAAAAGAAAACGTGGTGATGCTTGATCGTACAGGTGTGATCCGTGCATCACGCGCCAATCTGGATGCTATTAAAGCTGAATTTGCAACCACACGCGAGATCGATACCCTTGCAGAAGCAATGGCTGATGCTGATGTATTTATCGGACTTTCATCTGCGGATTGTGTTACGGTTGAGATGTTGAAGTCTATGGCTAAGAATCCTATCGTTTTTGCCATGGCAAACCCGAACCCGGAAATCGCTTATGAACTTGCTATCAGCTCACGTGAAGATTTAATTATGGCTACTGGCCGTTCGGATTATCCTAACCAGGTGAACAACGTATTGGGTTTCCCATACATCTTCCGCGGTGCGCTGGATGTTCGAGCAACTACAATTAATGAGGCCATGAAGATCGCGGCAGTACATGCGATTGCAGACCTGGCTAAGAAATCGGTTCCAGAAGCGGTTAATATGGCTTACAACGCCAAGAACCTGAAGTTTGGAAGTGATTACATCATTCCAAAGCCGATGGACTTACGTTTGATGACGAACGTTTCTTCCGCTGTTGCGAAAGCTGCGATCGAATCAGGTGTTGCCAGAAAAGTTATTACCGACTGGGATGCTTACAAAGAAGAATTAAAAGGCCGTTTAGGTGGTGAAGATGCGATCATGCGCGCCGTAACCAGTCGCGCGAAATCTGCTGCAAAGCGTGTCGTTTTCGCTGAAGCCGATAACTATAAGATTTTAAAAGCTGCTCAGATTGTAAAAGAAGAGCACATTGCCATTCCAATTTTATTGGGAAATAAAACGATCATCAGCCAGATCATTGAAGAGCATGCGCTTGAACTGGATGGGGTAGAGATCATCGATTCAATGCAGGAGCCGGAACGCAGCAAGAAGTTTGCGGATGCATTGTTCAAGAAAAGACAACGTAAAGGCCTTACACAACTGGATGCAGGGAAGCTGATGCGCGATCGCAACTACTTTGGTGCTTCCATGGTGGAGTTTGGTGAGGCAGATGCCATGATTTCTGGTTTGACCAAGAATTATGCAAGCACCATTAAGCCGGCGCTTCATGTTATCGGTATTGAAAATGGCGTGAACCGCGTTGCGGGTATGTATATGATGATGACCAAAAAAGGTCCTGTATTCTTTGGCGATACCACGGTGAACGTTGATCCTACGGTTGAAGAACTTGTAGACCTTACTTTATTGATGAACAGTGCGGTGCGCAAGTTCAACATCCAGCCAAGAATCGCTTTATTATCTTACTCTAACTTCGGCTCAAACCGTGGTACCGTGCCTGATAAAGTGAAAAAGGCGGTGAAGATCCTGCATGAAAAACATCCTGATGTACTGGTAGACGGTGAGATGCAAGGAAACTTCGCCATGAATAATGACTTGTTGAAGGATAACTTCCCATTCAGTAGGTTGGCAGATGCACCGGCAAATACGCTGGTATTCCCGAATCTGGAGTCTGGAAACATTGCTTACAAGCTTTTACAGGAACTTGGTGGTGCAGAAGCGGTAGGTCCGATTTTGCTTGGTACGCGTAAGCCGGTGCACATTGTGCAACTGGGTAGCTCTGTAAGAGAGATCGTAAACATGGTAACCATTGCTGTAGTGGATGTACAAGTGAAAGAGGAAGAAGCAGCAGCAAAACAAAATAACTAAAAACAGCAAACGCTCATGTTCGACTATATTGATGGTAAGTTAACGTTCAAATGTCCGGCCTATATTGTTGTTGAAGCCGGGGGGATCGGTTATCACATCAATATTTCGTTGAACACCTACAGCTTGCTGGCTGATCAGGAACGCTGCAAAGTGTACACCTGGTTACATATTAAAGAAGATGCACATACTTTATACGGGTTTGCAGATGAAGGAGAGCGCAGGCTTTTCCTTCATCTGATTTCCGTATCGGGAATTGGTCCAAACACAGGCCGGATGATGTTATCATCCATTACGCCCAACGAAATTCAGGCAGCTATCGTAAATGGCGACCTGCCACTTATCCAACGCATAAAGGGCATCGGTGCGAAATCGGCCCAACGTCTGGTGTTGGAATTACAAGATAAACTTAAGAAAGAAGGTACGGGATCATTGATCGCGGCACCACTGAATACGACAGTCAGAGAAGAAGCGCTCTCGGCATTGATGATGCTTGGCTTTGCAAAACAACCTGCAGAGAAGGTACTGGATCAGGCCGTGAAGAGTGGCGGCACAGATCTGACGGTTGAAGAAATGATCAAGATTGCCCTAAAAAACCTATAATTATTTACCTTATTGCTATTGAGAAAAACAGCTACCTTAATTTTATTTTTGGTTATTTCTTTTGGCATACAACAGGTTTACGCGCAAGTGAGGCCTGGAAGAACCAATTCTGATAGCGTAAGGAATTCTTTCGGGATATGGGAAAAGGTACGACTTGGCATTCGGGACAGCGTTAAGCAATATAGCCCCTTACCCGGACTCTTTAAACGGGAAGTAAAGTACGACCCCATCAACAAACAATACATCATCAGAAACCGGATTGGCGATCGCCTCCTCGGTAATCCACAATACCTTAGCATAGACGAGTACCAACGCGTGATGGACGCTGAAATTAAAGCACAGCACTGGCGGAGCTTTTCGGATACAGAAGTCACCGACTACCGCAGGACAGGCATATTGCCACCCCTTACGGTAAACAGCAGAACCTTTGAGCGCCTGTTTGGCGGCAATACCATCGACATCCAGCCCCGTGGGGAAGCAGAATTTACCGTCCTCGGCCGGGTAAATAAGAACGAAAATCCGCTGTTTAATGAGCGTCAGCGTGTGCAAACCAACTTCGACATCAACCAGCGCATTCAAATGGATGTGATCGGTAATATCGGCACGAAGTTGAAGCTGAACATGAATTACAACACGGAAGCACAGTTTGACTTTGAAAACCAGATTAAACTAGATTATACCGGTGGCGAAGATGACATTATCAAAAAAATAGAAGCCGGTAATGTGAGCCTGCCTTTAAATACCAGTTTGATTACCGGTACACAGGCGCTTTTCGGTGTGAAAACACAACTGCAGTTCGGCAAATTGACCGCGACCAGTGTGTTCAGTCAGCAGAAATCCCAATCGCGGGAGATCCGTATCGCCAATGGCGCACAGCAGAACGAGTTCAGAATCAGTGGCGATGCTTACGAAGCGAACAAGCATTACTTTCTGGCGCAGTATTTCAGAAACAATTACAACAAAGCATTGGCAAACCCGCCGACCATCAACTCCGGTGTAAACATTACGAAGATAGAAGTCTGGATTACCAACAAAACGGGTAACACCACAGACTCCAGGGATGTACTCGGGTTTTTGGACCTGGGGGAAAACAATCCCTATAATACGGCCCTGATTCAGGGCGGTGCAGGCTATTCGGCCGTGCCGTCCGGCTTCATCGCGCCGAATTTTCCACGCGCTTCTAACAATTTGTTGGAAAGGCTGCCCGCGGCTGCACGGTTCACCAATTCCAACGAGGTAATATCCTTCTTTCAGGCCAATGGTGCGACGGACAACTTTGCGCGGCTGACTTACGCGAGGAAACTTACCGATCGGGAATACAGCTTCCATCCGCAACTTGGCTACATCTCTTTGAACAATGCATTGAACGCAGATGAGGTGCTGGCAGTGGCTTACCGTTATACTTTCAACGGTGTAGAATATCAGGTGGGGGAGTTCTCGACAGACGTTTCTTTCAATCAGGGAACGCCCAATGTTTTATATGCCAAGTTGCTGAAGAACGAGACCATTAAAACCAATTTGCCGACCTGGGATCTGATGATGAAGAACATCTATGCCATTGGCGGCTACCAGATTTCCCAACAGCAGTTTAAATTGAATATTTTCCGGATTGACGAAAGCTCGGGTATTGAAAGACCCGCCATTACTGAGGGGCAGCGTACGCAGAACCGGTTGTGGATAGATCTTACGGGATTGGACAGGCTGAACCCGCAGGATGAGAAGAAACCGGATGGCTTTTTTGATTTCCAGGCGGAGGACCAGCCCTTCGGCACGAGCAGCAATACTTCTTCTAATGCTTCACTGTCTGGCTTCGCCATGCAGAGCCGAAAAGGTTACATTACCATTGATCCTTTAAACGGCAGGATTATCTTTCCGGTTGTTGAGCCCTTTGGGCGTGATCTGGCGGCACAGTTCAGTCCTGCGGAGGCTTTGCTTGCTGCGAAATACACCTATCCCGCATTGTATGACTCGACACAAGTAGTTGCCCGACAGCTGTTCACCAAGCAGAACCGCTATGTCCTAAAAGGTAATTACCAGAGCGAGGTGTCGTCAGACTTCAGTCTGAATTCCATAAACGTACCGGAAGGTTCTGTACGGGTTTTCGCTGGGAATATTCCTTTGCAGGAAGGGAACGACTTCACTGTTGATTACATGGCTGGGCGGGTGAAGATCCTGAATACGGCAATACTGAGTTCCGGGCAGCCAATACGGATCACGACGGAGAACAATGAGCTTTTTGGTCTGCAGCAACGATCGCTGTTTGGCACACGCTTCGACTACCGGGCGAACAACAAACTAAACCTTGGTGCTACCATTATGAACCTTTCAGAAAAGCCGCTGACGGCTAAGGTGAACTATGGCGAGGAGCCGATCAATAATACCATGTGGGGCATGGACTTTAATTACAGCAGTCCGTCCCGCTTTTTGACGCGCATGGTGGATAAGCTGCCATTCATTTCTACGAAAGCCCCTTCGGCGGTAACGTTTTTCGGTGAATTTGCGCAGTTAATTCCGGGGCACCCGAAGGCGTTGAATGCGAATGGCCGAAAAGGTGGAACCAGTTACCTGGACGACTTTGAAGCTGCGCGTTCGGTGATTGACTTGAAAAGTGCTTTGGCATGGCAGCTTTCGGGTACGCCGCAGTTGTTTCCGGAAGCACAGCTGGTCGACGACTTAGGTTATGGTTACAACAGGGCTAAGGTTGCTTTTTACAATATTGATCCCAGTTTCTACAATCGGGATGGTGCTAATATTCCGGCGAACATCCGGACGGACCGGAATGAACTTTCCAATCACTATGTGCGGGAAATTATAGAACAGGAAGTGTTCCCTTTTAAAGAGACGCTGACCGGACTTGCGGTGAACTTACCGACACTTGATGTCGCGTTTTATCCGAACCTGCGTGGTCCTTATAATTATGCACCAACTGGCTTCGGTGCTGATGGTCGCCTTAACAATCCGCGTTCACGTTGGGGCGGTTTATTCCGTAAAATTGAGAGTAACGATTTCGAATCGCTGAATATCGAATACCTGGAGCTTTGGATGATGGACCCCAACATCTACAAGCCGAACAATACAAATGCGGGTGATTTGTACTTCAATCTAGGGAACATCTCTGAGGACATCTTGAAAGACGGACGTAAGTCGCTGGAGAACGGTCTGCCGGCGGACAATGATCCGAGTAAGTTCGATGAAACCAGGTGGGGCAGGGTGCCAAAACTTCAACCCGTGGTACAGGCGTTTGATAACAATCCGGATGCGCGGCGAGCACAGGATGTGGGCCTGGACGGCTTGTCTGACCTGCAGGAGCAGCAGAAGTTCAATGCGGCGCTGGACCAGATTAAAGCACAGCTGAATCCGGACGCTGCCTTGGCCATGACTGCAGATCCATCATCGGACAACTTCACCTTTTATCGCGGACCGGCACTGGATCAGGCGCGCGCCGGCATATTGAAGCGTTATGAAAATTATAACGGGCCAGAAGGCAATTCAAAGACCGCACAGCAGGCTATGGCTGATTTGGGATTGGAGAATGCAGCATCTACATCTTTACCGGATGGCGAAGATGTGAACAGGGATAACAACATGACGCAGTCGGACGAGTACTTTCAGTACAAAGTTTCGATGCGCCCTGCAGATCTTGAGGTCGGCCGGAACTACATAACCGATAAAGTCGTGTCACAGGTAAAGCTTGCAAATGGCCAGACGCAGCCGGTGACCTGGTACCAGATTCGCATACCCTTGGCGAACTATGAGCAAAAGGTTGGGAACATACAGGATTTTAAGTCGATTCGCTTCATCAGGATGTTCCTGACGAATTTCGCAGATACGGCGGTTTTACGATTTGCGAGAATACAGCTGGTGCGCGGCGATTGGCGCCAGTACAATGCGAACAATACGGCAGCAGAGTTGATTGTAGATCCTGCGCTGGTACCCGCTGCACCGGATAACTCCAGTGTTGAGCTGGCAACGGTAAACATAGAGGAGAACGGAAAAAGGTCGCCCATTCCGTATGTCGTGCCGCCAGGCATTGAGCGGGAGCGTGATTATAGCAATTATCGTGGTGACACCCGTCAGAATGAACAATCGTTGTCGTTCATCGTGCGTAACCTGCGTGATGGTTATGGGCGCGCAACTTTCAAGACCGGTAGCAATGACTTCAGGTCTTATAAAAGGCTGGAGATGTATGTGCACATGGAAGCCCTTGGCAGCAGGGTGCTGAACGATCTTGATGTAAGCGCATTCATTAGGCTGGGGACTGACAACCAGGATAACTATTACGAATATACCAAGCCACTTTATGTGACGCAGCCGAACACCAGTGATCCAAACGCCATCTGGCCGGAGCGGAACAAGATAGATATTGAGCTGGAGCTTTTTCAAAAGGCAAAGATCGCCCGGAACAATGCGGTGCTGCCCAATGGGCAGGCGTGGCCGATTAACATTCCTTATGATTACACCGATGGCAATAGTACGATTACGGTGAAAGGGCAGCCAGACATGAGCAAGGTGCGGCTGTACATGTTAGGGCTGAAAAATCCATTGCGAAATCCGGACCTGCGACAAGGGGATGACGGGCTGGAGAAGGATGCCGAGATCTGGTTCAATGAACTGCGGCTGACTGAATTTGATGAACGGGGTGGCTGGGCAGCAACGGCGGGCATGTCGGCCAAGCTTGCTGATTTCGGCGACATTCAGATCTCTGCGAGCAAATCGACCATTGGCTTTGGATCTATTGAAAAGAGGGTTTCTGAGCGGAACAGGGCAGATCACACGTTTTTTGATGTATCCTCTAATCTGGAGCTTGGAAGGTTCTTCCCGCGGAAAAGCGGTCTCGTGATACCGATGTTTGTAAGTTCCTCTGCGCAGATCAGTACGCCGCAGTATGACCCAAGAACGCCAGACATTGAACTTAAAAATGCACTTGATGGTGCTTCAAAGGCTGAGAAAAAGAACATCCTGAATTACGCCCAGGATTATACGACCAGGAACAGCATTAATTTTAACAACATACATAAGGAACGTACCGATCCCGAGCAGAAAGTGCGGCTATGGGATATCGAGAACCTGAATTTGAGTTATGCTTATACGCGGTATTATCATCGTGATTTCATCAATGAGCAAAATATTCAGCAGAGTTACCGCGCATCTTTAGCGTATCGGTATGCCGCACCGGCAAGGTCTTACCAGCCGTTTGAGAAGCTGATTAAGTCGAACACGCTGGCCATATTGCGGGACATCAACTTCAGCCTGCTGCCAAGCGCCATCAATTTCAGGATTGATTTCGACCGTTACTATTCAGAGAACAGCCTGCGGAACAATGATCCCGGGAATTCAATTCCGATCAATACGACTTACAACAAGAACTTTCTGGTAACGCGTGTCTACGGCATTTCCTGGAACCTGACGCGTTCTTTGACGCTGGACTTTGATGCGACGAATTATTCTATTATCGATGAACCGGACGGGCGGATCAATGGACTGAAAACGGATACGCTATGGCAGAACCTGAAGCGCCTTGGCAGAACCACGGATTACAATCACGACCTGAACATTACGTACAATCTGCCGATCAATAAGATTCCGGGCTTAAACTGGATCAATGTGGCTACACGCTACGGCACAAACTTTAACTGGCAGACAGAACCACTTTCGACCTTGCGCGACCCGAACGTAAATCTTGGTAACACGATACAGAACTCGCGGAACATTCAGGTGAATCCAACTTTAAACCTGAATGCTTTGTATAACAAGTTTGGCTTCATCAAGCGCTTAAGTGCAGCCAAGGAAGCTAGCGCGGGACGGTTCTTCGTTGGCCTGCTAACCAGCGTGAAGACGGTGAATGCTGCATTTACGCAGACCAAGGGTACGTTCCTGCCGGGCTATTTGCCGGAATCTGACTACCTGGGCATGGATGATGTGACCGGTGCACCTGGCCTGGGCTTTGTATTTGGCAGTCAGCGTGACCTGCGCGCCAGCGCTTTAGCTAGAGGCTGGCTCACCAATGATACGCTGCAGTCGCAATTGTACGTGAACACCCTCCGGGAAGACCTCAGCCTGACGAGCACCGTTGAACCTTTACGCGATTTGAGGATTACGCTTACGGCCAACCGCAACAGGACGATGAACTTCTCCAGCAACTTCCGTTACAGCAACGAACGTGGTGGCTTTGAGAATTTAAGTCCATATACCACGGGGGACTATAACATCTCTTTCATCTCGCTGAGAACCGCGTTCTCGGATAAGAATGGCAGTACAACTTCCGGATTGTACAGGCAATTTATGGCGAACCGGGCGGTTGTTTCGCAACGACTTGGCGCGCAGAACGGGAACTCCAATGCCGGCAATGGTGCTTTTGCGGATGGCTATAATGAACAGGCGCAGGATGTGCTGGTGGCGGCTTTCGTGGCGGCATATACCGGGAAGGATGCATCCGCCGTGCGCCTGAAAGGTTTTCCAAAGATCCCATTACCGAACTGGCGGATCAATTACGGTGGCCTGTCCAGACTAGCCTTTATGCAGGAGACCTTCAAATCGATCGACATCAGGCATTCCTACCGGGCAACTTACGCCGTGAACAACTTCAACTCGCTGCAGCAGTATCAGGAGATCGGTGGCAGCGTGAGCAGCAGAGATTTGAACAACAACTTCCTGCCGGCATTGCAGTACAGCCAGGTGACCATCACGGAACAATTTGCGCCACTGATCGGGGTGGATACCCGCCTGAAGAACAATCTGACGGCGAACTTTGAGATTGGGAAGAACCGCTTGCTAGGTTTGAGCCTGGGCAACAATCAACTGGCACAGTTGTCGGAAAACAACATGGTTTTTGGACTCGGCTATCGGACCAACCGCTTCAGATTTCCTTTTGGGTTATTCCAGCAGGTGCGGATGGACAATACCATGGACATCAAACTTGATGTTGCCGTACGGGATAATAAGACGGTGATTTACAGGGGTGATGTGGATGTGGCAGAGGTTTCATCGGGTGCGAAAAACATCGCCCTGCGCCCGAGTGTGGATTACATGTTGAACCAGCGGTTGAATGTTCGCTTGTTTTATGATTCGAACATCACTAAACCATATACTTCGTTAAGTTACAATACGGCTTACAGCAACTTTGGTTTCAGCCTTCGCGTAACGCTAAACTAGCATTTGCGGCACGAATTAACATTTGCATAAAGGGCCAGATTAATTACCTTTGAAAAAAACTAATACGATATGAATTTTCCAGCAGAGTTGAAATACACGAAAGACCACGAATGGGTTAAGGTTGATGGTGATCAGGCCATTATTGGGATCACGGATTTCGCACAGCGTGAGCTTGGCGACATTGTTTATGTTGACATCAATACCGTTGGTGATGAAGTTGCTGCAGATGATGTTTTTGGAACAGTAGAAGCTGTTAAAACGGTATCTGATCTTTTCATGCCGGTTACCGGAACAATTCTGGAGACCAATCCTGCTTTAAACGATAACCCTGAGCTTGTGAATACAGATGCTTATGGTGAAGGCTGGATGGTTAAAGTTACCCTTTCAAACCCTGCAGATCTTGACGGTTTATTAGATGCTGAAGCTTACCAGGCACTAATCGGCGCTTAATACATGCAGCTAATAAAAGAATTGAAGTACCAGGCATGGGCAATTGCCTGGACGCTTCTTATTTTAATTATATGCTGCATGCGTACAGATGGCGCAGCAAACAGCGGCTTTTTCTTCGTCGGATTTGATAAGTTGGTACATCTAGGCGTTTTCTATGTACTAACGGTGCTGATGTTTTATGGGAAAATCAATTATCAGCACAACTATCGCTTCCGCTCACTAACCATCTTTAAAATTATACTGATTACCGCTTTCATTGGCGCCGGAATTGAAGTGCTACAAGCAACTTTCTTTACCTACCGCTCGGCAGAATGGTGGGATTTTGGTTGCGATATGATTGGCGTATTTATGGGCGTATTCAGTTATGTCCTACTACATAAAATGGATTATGAAAAATAGTTTAAAAGTCTTTCTTGCGGTATGTTTGCTAAGTAGTTTAACGGCATGCAGCATTTTTAAATCCGGATGTGACTGCCCTAAAGTGAGCAGCAGTAAAGTTAAGGTGCATTCGGCACATAGCTAACCGTATTTATCTTCAGTGTGTTATCAGTTCTTGTTCACACACTTTTACACATGGGGCATTTTCTTGGGCTGTGTATTTTAAATGTTACCTTTAATTTAATATCGTTTAGTAAACCTTAAAGGGTTTGTGTAGTCTTATTGGGGTACTTTTACAATAGGTCATACATGAAAACTTTTACGAAACCCTTTACACTATTTCTCTTTTTACTTATCGGCTTTTGTGCCCGGGCGCAGGACAAGATTGGTTCTGTTACCGGAAAGATTAGCAATGCCAAAGACCAGTCGGCCGTAGAATATGCTACAGTCGCTGTCAGAAGCCTCAAAGATTCAAGTGTTGTCGGCACGACAACCACCAATGCACAAGGTGTATTTACCATCAAAGGACTTGCTCCAGGTGCATACCGTTTGTATGTTGCCTACCTTGGCTTAAAGAACACAAACAAAGAATTTACCGTAACACCTGCTGTTAGCAGTGTAAACATTGGCACGCTTGCCATGGCTGACGATGGTTTAAACCTGAACACCGTTGAGATTAAAGGCGACGCGCCTCCGGTGATTGTAAAAAAGGATACACTGGAATTTAATGCGAGCTCATTCAAAGTGCGGGAAAACGCCGTGGTTGAAGATGTGCTGAAAAAGGTTCCGGGTATGGAGGTTGACAAGGATGGCTCTGTAAAAGCACAGGGTGAACGAATTACCAGGGTTAAAGTTGATGGTAAGGAGTTTTTCGGAAACGATCCTTTACTGGCGACAAAAAACCTTCCTGCGGATATGATTGATAAAATCCAGGTCATTGATCAACTGTCCGATCAGGCGCAGTTTACCGGTATCGATGATGGTAACCGGGAGAAGATCATCAACATCACCACGAGAAAAGATAAGAAGAAAGGTTTCTTTGGAAACTCTAGTGTAGGCTATGGTACGGATGACCGTTATGACGCGAACATCAACGTGAACAAATTTAACGGCGATCAGCAGATGTCGGTGGTTGCGCAGTTCAACAATGTCAACAAGCAGAGCTTCGGTGGCGGCGGTGGAGGTGGTGGCGGTGGCCGTGGTGGTATGATGGGGGGCGGTGGCGCTACTCAACAGGGTATTACCACAACCAATGCAGCTGGTTTTAACTTCGCAGACGTTTACAACAGCGGGAAAACCCAGTTTAATGGTAGCTATTTCTTCAACAATACTTCATTGTTCAATGAACAGAATAGCTTCCGTCAGAACTTACTTGGAAACACCGTTACAACTTTCGATGAAGATCTGAGAAGCACCACGGAACGTTTAAATCACCGTTTGAACTTCTTGTTTGATACGCAGCTGGATTCTTTAACTTCAATTCGTATCCAGCCGAACTTCAGTTACTCGAACACAGACCTGGTTCGTAGTAACGCTTACATCAACAACTATAACGAATACACAACTGTCGGTACGCAGAACTTTGAGAACAAAGGCACCACGCCATCGTTGTCGAACAACTTATTATTGAGAAGGAAGTTTATGCGTTCTGGAAGAACATTATCCCTGAACGTAAATACCAATATCAACAATAGCGACTCAGAGAACTACAACAGAATAGAAAACAACACAACCAATGTGACTGGTACATCACAGGAGTTTACCAACCAGTTCAACGATCAGAACGGGAAATCTTTGGGAAATACCTCAAGGTTAGTTTACACGGAGCCGCTTTCTAAGACGATGAGCCTGGAGCTGAACTACGAGAACCGTTACAATTACGATAACTCAGAACGACTGACTTACAACTTCAACGACGTTACATCGAGGTACGACCTAATAGATCCAACATACACCAATGCTTATGAGAATACCACATTTACCAATGCATTGGGCTTTAGTTTCAATCAGAACGCTAAAAAGTACACCTGGAACGCGGGCTTAGCGGTACAGAATACCGACCGTAAGAACGAGAACCTGAGCACAGGAAACATCATCAATCAGAACTTCTATAACCTGACACCAAGTGCGCAGTTCCGCTATACTTTCAGCAACAGTAAGCGTCTACGCGTGAACTACCGCGGTAGAACACAACAGCCATCGATCTCACAAATCCAACCGGTACTTGATAACTCCAACACGCAGACCATTGCGATCGGTAACCCGGAGTTGAAGCCTTCATTTACCAACAACCTGAGCATATTCTATAACAACTTCGACTTCAAAAACTACCGTTCATTGTTTGTCTTTGCGAACATTAACCAGACGGTAAATGCTTTTGGTAACAACAGCTCAATCATCACAGATGAAAACGATGAGAACTTCGGTAAGATTGCGGTACGTCCGATTAACGTGGACGGCGTGTACCAGGGAAATGTGTTTGGTAGCGTAGGCTTACCGATCATCCCTGGAAACAAGCTGAACCTGAACATCAACCTTGGGGGATCTTACGCAAGGGGCGTGAACATCACCCGTGGTCTGGAAAACGTGACCAATGACGTAAGTTTAACCAATGGCTACAAAGTGGTTGCAACCTTTGACAAGTTCGACTTCACTGCTGGTATTAATGGTTCCCTGAACCGCGCAACTTACTCGGCGCAGCCAGCTCAGAACACCACTTACTATACTTTAAACCCTACATTGGACATCAGTTATGTGTTCCCGGGTAATATCCGCCTTGCGGCAGATGTTGACTACTTCCAGAATACCGGTCGTGGTGAAGCATTTGATACCAAATTCACTTTGCTGAATGGTTATGTGAGCAAGCAGTTCTTCAAGAACCGCGGTACTTTCAAACTTGCCGTTAATGACGCATTGAACCAGAACAAAGGAATTCTTAGAACCAGTAACGACAACACCATTACGGATCTAAACTTCAATGTACTAAAGAGATACTACATGGTTTCCTTTACCTACTCGCTAAATAGAATGGGCGGAAAGAACATGGACGCGAACATGGAAGGCCAGGGCAGACGAGGTCCAGGAATGGGCGGTCCAGGTGGCGGCGGCAGAATGCGCATGTAATCAGCATACCTTATCTTAGCAAAAAGCCACTTTTAGTGGCTTTTTGCGTTTATACAAGTTTTGTAATATTCATGGTAGCAGGGCAAATCAAAGGGCTTTATTTGGAATTATTATAGATAAAGGCTAAATTGCCCACTAATTCACGATATGAAACTGTCACAATTAACTCCAGGGCAAAGCGGTACAATAGTAGAATTTACGGATCTTGAAATGTCTGTAAAACTGATAGAAATGGGCTGTCTTCCGGGAGAAGTTGTAGAAGTTGAACGCATTGCGCCACTTGGCGATCCTATTGCGATCCGCGTTGCAGGATATCAGCTATGTTTACGTAAAACTGAAGCTTCAGTTATTATAATCGAATAGAATCTTGACGTCCACTATTAAAATTGCCTTAGTTGGTAATCCTAATACGGGAAAATCAACGTTATTTAACATACTTACTGGTTTAAACCAGAAAATTGGAAACTTCCCAGGGATAACTGTAGATAAGAAACTTGGCTACTGTAAGCTTCCAGGTGGCCGTCAGGCCGAAATCATTGACCTTCCTGGAACGTACAGCCTTTATCCGAAGAGCCGCGATGAGCGTATTGCTTTTCAGGTGCTGGCCGATAGCACAAATCCAAGTTACCCGGACCTGGTTGTCGTAATTGCCGACGCCACGAACCTTCGTAGAAACCTCTTGCTGTATACGCAGGTGGCCGATCTGGGCCTGCCGGTGTTGCTTGCCTTGAACATGACCGACATGGCCAAAAAGGAGGGTATCGACATCAATGTTGATAAGCTTTCCGAGCGCCTTGGCGTGCAGGTGGTGCCAATTTCCGCCAGAAGCAATCAAGGGATAGACAAGCTGAAGGCTGCCATCGTGAACACCACCATGGCTACCCAGTTGGCCGGTGCCGATATGGATCACCTTGCGCCGGGTGCCTTGCAGCACACCCGGGAGTTACTGCAAACCGACCATACCTACCTTTGCCTGCAGGTCTTGCACCAGCACGAACACCTTGGCAGATACACGGAACTGGAGCATGAAGCACTTGAAGAAATTAAGCGCACAAACGATTTTGACGCAAGCAAGCTGCAAGCGGCAGAAACCATCGCCCGGTACCGTTACCTGAGCAGTGTCTTGAGCGGCGTAGTGGTAGACACTGGCGCAAAGCGGAAGTTCGCTTTTAGCGATAAGATTGATGCCGTGCTAACGAACAGGTTCTGGGGCTTCATCATCTTTTTCCTCATCCTGTTCTTCATTTTCAACGCGATATTTTCCTGGTCTACCTTCCCGATGGACCTCATTGAAGGGGGCTTCGGCTGGCTGACCGAGTATGGTCATGAACACCTGCCGGAAGGTCTGCTCACAGACCTATTCCTTGACGGCATTCTGGCTGGTCTGGGCGGTATCGTCATCTTTATCCCGCAGATCGCCATCCTATTCGCCTTTATCTCCATACTGGAGGATACCGGATACATGGCCCGGGTGACGTTCATGATGGATAAAATCATGCGGAAGTTTGGTCTTAGCGGTAAATCTGTGGTGCCTATGATTGGCAGTTTAGCCTGTGCGGTACCATCTATCATGAGCGCCAGGAACATCGAAAACTGGAAAGACAGGATCATTACCATCATGGTTTCGCCACTGGTGAGCTGTTCTGCGCGTTTACCGGTATACACACTACTCATCTCCCTCATCATACCAGAGAAGATGCTTTTTGGCTTCATTAACCTGCAGGGTTTAACCCTGATGGGCATGTACCTGATCAGCATTATTGCGGCAATCCTTGTGGCCTGGGTAATGAAAATCATCATTAAAGCCAAAGAGAAATCATACTTCATCATGGAACTGCCGGTTTACCGGATGCCAAGGTGGAAGAACGTGATCTTCACGATGTATGAGAAATCACGGACCTTCGTGTTCGAAGCGGGTAAGGTCATCATTGCGATATCTATTGTATTATGGGTGCTTGCTACCTACGGTCCGCCGGAACGGTTTGCAGCCATCGACCGTAAATACGAGCAGATCGAAGCGCAGAAGATCGAGACCGAGATTGCCACTTTAGAGCGAGATCGCTCTGCGGAAAAGCTGGAGAACTCCTATGCCGGCATCTTAGGCCATGTACTGGAACCCATGATTAAACCGCTGGGCTTCGACTGGAAGATCGGCATTGCGCTGGTAACCTCCTTCGCTGCGCGGGAAGCCTTTGTTGGCACCATGGCCACCATCTACAGCGTTGAAGGTGGGGAAGAGGGTACAACCATCCGCAGCAAGATGCTTGCTGCACGTAACCCAGATACCGGTTTGCCGGTGTTCACCTTTGCTACCGGATTCTCTCTGATGCTGTTCTACGCCTTCGCCATGCAGTGCATGAGTACGGTCGCCGTGGTTTTCCGTGAAACGAAAACCTGGAAATGGCCAATCATCCAGATCATCTACATGACTGCACTGGCCTATGTCGCGAGTTTAATTGCGTACCAGTTGCTGAAGTAACCAAACCTGCAGTAAAATCAAGAGAAAGGAAGACGCATGGCAGATAAGGTTGAGGTATTAGCACGGTACATGCCGCCAACGGCTGCGCCGATCATTGCCAAGTGGATCGACTACTTCCAGTGTGAGTTCAAAATCTCCAAGACTCGCAGCACAAAACTCGGCGATTACCGCCACCCCTTCAAAGAAGCAGGACATAAGATTTCGGTGAACAATAACCTGAATGCTTACGCCTTTCTGGTTACCACCGTCCATGAGTTTGCGCACCTGGTCACCTGGAACGATCATAAGAATAAGGTTAAACCTCACGGACTGGAGTGGAAGCGCAACTTTCAAAAGATGATGAGTCCCTTTCTG
>Ga0265798_10005348_pt1 | contig 17320 bp, 17 predicted proteins | sample P3T30metagenome_FD_192430 | JGI IMG/M metagenome (GOLD analysis project Ga0265798, IMG submission 192430) | Plant litter microbial communities from East Loma Ridge, Irvine, California - P3 T30 | ecosystem: Environmental > Terrestrial > Plant litter > Unclassified | place: USA: California... | reverse complement strand
CGCCGGCCGACAGGGCGACCAGCTTGTGGTCGAAGCCCTGGTGCACGCGGTAGGCAATGGCACGGTCGTTGAACAGCGAGGCGAAAACTTCCTTGGCCGCACGAATGACGTTCTCGACGCCACGGATATTGAGGAAGGTTTCCTGCTGACCGGCAAAGGAAGCATCGGGCAGGTCTTCGGCGGTGGCCGAAGAGCGCACGGCCACGGCGATGTCCGGGTTGCCCTTGGAGAGCTCGGCGAAGGCGATGCGGATCTCTTCGTTGAGGCGCTCGGGGAACTCGGCCTCCATGACCCACTGGCGGATCTGCGCGCCGGTGCGGGCCAGGGCATTGACGTCGTCCACGTCCAAGGCGTCGAGGGCGGCGTGGATCTGCTCGTTGAGGCCACTGAGTTCGAGGAAGTCGCGATAAGCCTGCGCGGTGGTGGCAAAACCGCCAGGCACCGACACGCCGGCACCGGCCAGGTTGCTGATCATCTCGCCCAGGGAGGCATTCTTGCCTCCCACGTGTTCCACATCATTGTTGCCAAGCTTATCGAGGGAAACTACGTACTCTACCAAGGTGATCTCTCCACTGACTGGGTTGGAAAAGCTCGGGTGCCCGGCGCGAATGACCGCACGCGGGAGGCTGTGGCCGCAGCCTGGGAAATGAACGAGAATGCCTGGCAATGCTGGCCATCAATCGGGCCTATCATATCCAAGAATCGTCAGTTGCTTAAGGGCCGGGGCGCACAATGAAACGATCTGCATTCTTCATCTCCGACGGTACCGGCATTACCGCCGAAACGCTGGGGCAAAGTCTACTGGCGCAGTTCGAAAACATTACCTTCAGCAAGTTCACGCGGCCCTATATCGACAGCGTGGACAAGGCTCGGGCCATGGTACAGCAAATCAATAACTGCGCCGAAAAGGACGGTGTGCGACCGATCATCTTCGACACCATCGTCAATCAGGACATCCGCGAGATCCTCGCCACCTCCAACGGCTTCATGATCGACATCTTCTCGACCTTCCTCGCCCCGCTGGAAATGGAGCTCAGCGCACATTCCTCGTACTCGGTGGGCAAGTCCCACTCCATTGCGCACAATGCCAACTACATGGAACGCATCGAAGCGGTCAACTTCGCGCTGGACAACGACGACGGCGCCAGAACCCACTACTACGACAAGGCCGACCTGATCCTGGTGGGCGTGTCGCGCTGCGGCAAGACCCCGACCTGCCTGTACATGGCCATGCAATTCGGCATCCGCGCCGCCAACTACCCGCTGACCGAAGACGACATGGAGCGCCTGCAGTTGCCACCTGCGCTCAGGGCCCACCAGCACAAGCTGTTCGGCCTGACCATCGACCCCGATCGACTCACCGCGATCCGCCACGAACGCAAGCCCAACAGTCGTTACGCCAGCTTCGCCCAGTGCGAGTTCGAGGTGCGCGAGGTGGAAGGCCTGTTTCGCCGCGAGAACATTCCGAACATCGACTCGACCCATTTTTCGGTGGAAGAAATCTCCGCCAAGATCCTTGTCGAGAAAGGCGTCGAACGGCGCTTCAAATAGGCACCTGCACCCGTGACGCCCACCCCTGCCGAGCGGTCGACCCTCGAACTTCACGGTCGATTCGCACTCCAAGGCCTCGCCCGACCGTGCCTGCGCTGGCGGCACGAAAGCACCGTGCTAGAATGCGGTGCTCTCTTCCTGTTACCCGCGAAACGTTTTTGCGGTGCCCGATTCGGTATTCATAATTTCAATTCATGACTCTCAAACCCCTCTCCCGCCTGTTCAGCCTTTTATTCATTCCGTTCATTCCGGGCCTGGGCCTGGCTGCCGAAAAGACCACCTACGGCTTGAACGAGTACGCGCAGTTGACCGACATCGACCTGCGGGTCGCAGCCAAACTCGATACGGGCGCATTGACCGCCTCGCTCAGTGCCCGTGACATCAAGCGTTTCAAGCGCAATGGCCAACCCTGGGTGCGCTTCTACCTGGCGATCGACAATGCCCATTCCCACCCCATCGAGCGGCCGCTGGTGCGCGTGAGCTCCATCAAGCGACGCGCCGACGATTGTGAATGCAGTGCCCGCGAACGCAAGACCCACACCCAGCGGCCGGTGATCGAACTCGACGTGTGCATGGGCCATACCCAGCGCCGCATCGAAGTCAACCTCACCGACCGCACCGCATTCGACTACCCGCTGCTGATCGGCTCCGACGCGCTCACCCGCTTCGATGCGCTGGTCGACCCCAGCCGCAAACACGCTGCCGGCAAACCCGCCTGCGCCACTGTCGCCACCATCGCAGAGTAATTTCAATGCGCGCTCTAACCCTGCACCTGAAGATCCTGATCACCGCGCTGGTGGGGCTGGGCATCGCCATCACCGCCTATCAGATCCTCGTACTCGGCATCCCGGTGACCGAAGACGAAACCGACGATCTGTGGAACATCGACGCCAAGGTCGAATTCGTCGCCAGCGCCAAGGACCCGGTGAAGGTGCAGATGTTCGTGCCGCCACTGAGTCGTGACTATGTGAGCCTCAACGAAAGCTTCATCTCCAACAACTACGGGGTCAGCGTCAATCGTCTGGACGGCAACCGCAAGGTGACCTGGTCGGCCCGGCGCGCTTCGGGCAACCAGACGCTGTACTACCGCCTGGTGCTGACCAAGCGCTACAGCGGCGAAAAAATCAAGGTCAAGGGGCCGATCTTCCGCGACAGCCTGGCCGTGGAAGGCCCGGAAAAGATCGCCGCCGAAGCGTTGCTGGCGCCCATCCGCCAGCATTCGGCCGATGTCGAGACCTTCGTCGGCGAAACCATCAAGCGGGTCAACAATCTGGCCGACGACAACGTCAAGCTGCTGCTGGCCGGCGACACCTCGACCTTGCACAAGGCACGCATCATCGACCTGCTGCTGTCCATCGCCCACGTGCCGATGGAAAAGGTCCACACCGTGCGCCTGCTCGCCGACCAGGCGCAGACACCGGAACTGTGGCTGCGCAGCTTCAACGGCAACGACTGGCTGTACTTCAACCCCGATACCGGCGAGCAGGGCCTGCCCGAGGATCGCCTGCTGTGGTGGACGGGTGACGAAAACCTGGTGAGCGTCGAGGGCGGACGCAAGGCAACCGTCACCTTCACCATGAACAACAGCGAGATGAACGCCATTCGCCTGGCCAAGCTGACCGACGAGAACACCGACGCCGACTTCCTCGAGTACAGCCTGTACGGCCTGCCGCTGCAGACCCAGCAGACCTTCATGATCATGGTGATGATCCCGATCGGCGTGCTGGTGATTCTGATCCTGCGCAACCTGATCGGCATCCAGACCCTGGGCACCTTCACTCCAGTGTTGATTGCCCTGGCATTCCGCGAAACCCAGCTGGGCTTCGGCATCATCCTGTTCACGGTGATCACCGCGCTGGGGCTGTCGCTGCGCTCCTATCTCGAACACCTGAAGCTGCAGATGCTGCCCAGGCTGTCCGTGGTGCTCACTTTCGTCGTGGTGCTGATTGCCGCGATCAGCCTGTTCAGCCACAAGCTGGGCCTGGAGCGCGGGTTGTCGGTGGCGCTGTTCCCGATGGTGATCCTGACCATGACCATCGAGCGTTTGTCGATCACCTGGGAAGAGCGCGGCAGCGGGCATGCCTTGAAGGTCGCGGTGGGCACGCTGTTCGCCGCCTCCCTGGCGCATATCCTGATGAGCGTGCCGGAGCTGGTGTACTTCGTGTTCACCTTCCCGGCGATCCTGCTGATCCTGGTGGGCTTCATGCTCGCCATGGGCCGCTACCGCGGCTACCGGCTGACCGAACTGGTGCGTTTCAAGGCCTTTCTCAAGCAGGCCGACTCCTGATGTTCGGCCTGTGGAAAACCTGGAAAGCGCTGGAGGCCCGCGGCATCATGGGCATCAACCGGCGTAACGCCGACTATGTGCTCAAGTACAACCGGCGCAGCCTGTACCCCATCGTCGACGACAAGATCATCACCAAGGAGCGCGCCATTGCGGCGGGTATCCATGTGCCCGAGATGTTCGGGGTGATCTCCACGGAAAAACAGATCGATCGCCTCGACGAGATCATCGGCGGGCGCAGTGACTTCGTGGTCAAGCCGGCCCAGGGCGCTGGCGGTGACGGCATCCTGGTGGTCGCCGACCGCTTCGAGGAGCGCTTTCGGACCGTGTCGGGCAAGATCATCAGCCGCGAAGACATCGAGCACCAGATTTCCAGCATCCTCACCGGCCTGTATTCGCTGGGCGGGCACCGTGACCGCGCGCTGATCGAATACCGGGTCATTCCCGACCAGATCTTCAAGAGCATCAGCTACGAAGGCGTACCGGACATCCGCATCATCGTGCTGATGGGCTACCCGGTAATGGCCATGCTGCGCTTGCCGACAAGGCAGTCGGGCGGCAAGGCCAACCTGCACCAGGGCGCCATCGGCGTCGGCGTCGACCTGGCCACGGGCGTGACCTTGCGCGGCACCTGGCTGAACAACATCATCAGCAAGCACCCCGACACCACCAACGCCGTGGACGGTGTGCAGTTGCCCAACTGGGACGGCTTCATGCGCCTGGCCGCCGGCTGCTTCGAATTGTGCGGGCTGGGCTACATCGGCGTCGACATGGTCCTGGACCAGGAGAAAGGCCCGCTGATCCTGGAGCTCAACGCCCGCCCCGGGCTGAACATCCAGATTGCCAACGACTGCGGCCTGACCCTGCGCACCCAGGCCGTGGAAAAACACCTGGAAGCGCTGGCGGCCGAAGGCCTCGTGGAAACCGTCGAAGAGCGCACGCGCTTCGTCCAGGCACTGTTCGGTCATGTGCCCGCAGCAGTGAGCTGAGCGCGGACGCCACGCCACCCGCACACGCGGCGCCCGGCTGCATTACAATCCCAGCCCCGCTACTGGCCACCGACCTATCATGCCAACCTGCTCGCTTCACGCCCTGCCCTACCTGGCCGACCCGGCGCCCTATTTCGCTGCGGTTCGCCACGCGCCTGGCGCGGTACTGCTCGACAGCGCGCAGCCGATCGCCCAGCGCGGCCGCTTCGACCTGATCAGCGCCTGGCCGTTGCAGACCCTCGGCATCCAGGCCGGTGAGTCCGGCCAACAGTACCTGCAACGGGCCCGTGTCGCGCTGGCCGAATTGGGCCAGGCGCAATTGCCCGACGGCTGCGAGCTGCCCTTCGCCGGAGGGCTGATCGGCTACCTGAGCTACGATTTCGGCCGCAGGCTGGAGACCCTGCCAGCGCCCAACCACGACGACCTCGACCTGCCGCACGCCAGCCTGGGCCTCTACGCCTGGGCGCTGATCAGCGACCATCGCCGGCAGACCAGCGAATTGATGTTCCATCCCGCGCTGGATGCACGCGAACGGCAACGCTTGATCGACCTGTTCGCCCAACCGGCCGCGCTCGAAGCCCCGGCCTTCCGGCTGCACGCCTCGATGACACCGGACCGAACCGCGGAGCAGTACCGGCGTGCATTCGAAAAGGTGCAGGCCTATATCCAGGCCGGAGACTGCTATCAGGTCAATCTGACCCAGCGTTTTCGTGCCGCCTGCGCAGGCGACCCGTGGGCCGCTTATCAGGCCGTGCGCGCTGCCTGCTCTACGCCGTTTTCCGGCTACCTGCAGTTGGCTGGCGGCGCAGCCTTGCTGAGCTTTTCGCCAGAGCGTTTCATCAAGGTCACGGCTGGTCATGTCGAAACCCGGCCGATCAAGGGCACCCGCCCGCGCAGCCTCGACCGCGAAGAAGACGCGCGCCAGGGTCGCGAGCTGCTGGCCAGTGCCAAGGACCGCTCGGAGAACCTGATGATCGTCGACCTGCTGCGCAATGACCTGGGCCGAAGCTGCCGGATCGGCTCGGTGCGGGTGCCGCAGCTGTTCGCCCTGGAGAGCTATCCGAACGTTCATCACCTGGTCAGCGCCGTGACCGGTGAGTTGGCCGCGGACAAGGACTGTCTGGACCTGCTCGCCGGCAGTTTTCCCGGTGGCTCGATCACCGGCGCGCCGAAGATCCGCGCCATGCAGATCATCGACGAAGTAGAGCCAACCCAACGCGCCATCTACTGTGGTTCGTTGCTGTACCTGGATGTGCGCGGTGAAATGGACAGCTCCATCGCCATCCGTACCTTGCTGGTCAAGGACGGCCAGGTCTGCTGCTGGGGCGGTGGCGCGATCGTGGCCGACTCTCAGTGGCAGGCCGAATACGAGGAGTCGATCTTCAAGGTGAGCGTGCTGCTGGATACCCTCGCGGGGCTCTGAACCGGGTCATGTCGCCCGGTGTTTTTTTGTTACCATTGCGCCACATAGAGCGCCAAGCGCCACTTTGACCAGGAAGCCGCCTGATGAGCCAACCCTTCGATGTCGCCGACATGGCGACGACCTACGCGAACAAGTCCCCGCAGGACATTCTCAAGCTCGCCTTCGCCCACTTCGGCGACGACCTCTGGATTTCCTTCAGCGGTGCCGAAGACGTGGTGCTGGTGGACATGGCCTGGAAGCTGAACAAGAACGTCAAGGTGTTCAGCCTGGACACCGGCCGCCTGCACCCGGAAACCTATCGCTTCATCGAGCAGGTCCGCGATCACTACCAGATCACCATTGAACTGGTCTCGCCGGACAACGCGCTGCTGGACCCCTTCGTCAAGCAAAAGGGACTGTTCAGCTTTTATCGCGATGGTCATGGCGAGTGCTGTGGTATCCGCAAGATCGAGCCGCTGCGCCGCAAGCTGTCCACCGTCAGCGCCTGGGCCACCGGCCAGCGGCGCGACCAGAGCCCCGGCACCCGTAGCCAGGTAGCGGCGGTGGAAGTGGACGGCGCGTTCTCGACGGCCGAGCGCACGCTGTACAAGTTCAACCCCTTGGCGCAGATGAGCAGCGAAGAGGTGTGGGGCTACATCCGCATGCTCGAGCTGCCCTTCAATAGCCTGCACGAGCGCGGCTTCATCAGTATCGGCTGCGAGCCCTGCACGCGACCGGTGCTGCCCAACCAGCACGAGCGCGAGGGCCGCTGGTGGTGGGAGGAAGCCACGCAAAAGGAATGCGGGCTGCACGCGGGCAATCTGATCGCCAAGACCTGAGCCACGCGACGCCGCTCGGGCATGGCATGCCTGGGAGCGGCGACGCAATCAATGCTCGGGCAAGTCGACACCTTCGAACAAGGCTTCCAGTTCCTGCTTGTTGTGGCACTGGATGGCCTTGGCCATGACCTCGCGGGTGAGGTGCGGCGCGAACTTCTCGATGAAGTCGCACATGAAGCCGCGCAGAAAGGTGCCACGGCGGAAGCCGATGCGGGTCACGCTGGATTCGAACAGGTGATCGGCGTCGAGTACGACCAGGTCGTTGTCGAGCTTGGTATCGACCGCCATCTTGGCCACGATGCCCACACCCAGGCCCAGTCGAACATAGGTCTTGATGACGTCGGCATCGGCGGCGGTGAACACCACCTTCGGCGCCAGGCCGCGCCGCGAGAACGCTTCGTCGAGCTTGGAGCGACCGGTGAAACCGAACACGTAGGTGACGATCGGGTACTCGGCCAGTGCTTCGAGCGTCAGCTTCGGCACCTTGGTCAGCGGATGCCCCTGGGGCACCGCAATGCAGCGGTTCCAGCGGTAGCACGGCATCATGATCAGGTCGCCGAACGAGTCCAGCCCTTCGGTGGCAATGGCGAAGTCGACGGTACCGTCGGCGGCCATTTCGGCAATCTGCATCGGCGAGCCCTGATGCATGTGCAGGGCCACATCCGGGTACTGCTTGATGAAGCTGCTGATCACCGTCGGCAATGCATAACGGGCCTGGGTGTGGGTAGTGGCGATGGAGAGCGTGCCCTTCTTCTCGTTGGAGAACTCCTGGGCGATCTGCTTGATGCTTTCCACCTTGCGCAGGATCTCGCCGGCGGTGGTGATGATGCGTTCACCAGCCGGGGTGACGCGGGTCAGGTGTTTGCCACTGCGTGCGAAGACTTCAACACCCAATTCGTCTTCCAGCAGGCGGATCTGCTTGCTGATACCTGGCTGCGAGGTATAGAGGCTTTGCGCCGTGGCGGAGACGTTGAGGTCATGATGCGCTACCTCCCAGATGTAGCGCAGTTGCTGAAGCTTCATATGAATCCCTCACACAGGAAAAACCGCCAGTCATCGGCGACGGGTTATAACTATATTAAAGGTTGTAACAATAAATCTAGAACTTTTTATTAAATTTGTAGGAAAAATAACCAACCCAGACTCATCCTCTGGGTCGGCTGCGGTGCTCGGTCAGCGGCACCATGTAGACCGGCACCGGGGACAGCTGCAGCACGCGGGCCGCAGTGCGTCCCAGGGGAACGTCAACAGTGGCAGCGTGGCTGTGACTGCCGAATACCAGCAAGTCCACCGCCAGTCGCTGGGCCTGATCGAGGATGACCTCGGCTGGATCCCCTTGCCTTACGCGCACGGCGCGGATCAAGGCCAGGCCTGGCTCGTCGTCGCCCAGGTCGCTGCGCAGGCTCTGCAGGACCTTCTCCTCGATCCCGGCCATGACGGTATTGAGCCCTTGATTGTGCAGGCGGTCGAGCGTGGACTCGTCCAGGTAACTTTGCAGCACCGATTCGGCGATCAGGCCCATCGGCTCCACGGCATGAATGACATACAGCTGCGCGTTGAAACTGCGCGCCAGGGCTACGGCGTGCTGCATGACGAACGGGGCATATACCCCCAGGTCAGTGGCGTACAGCATGGAGCGGATCATGCGACCTCCGAAGTGGCCAATGCGACAGGCATACTTGAGCGTAGCAGTGCCGCCCGCCGTGCACCGGTCGTCGGCGCATGGCAATGGCACAAATCCGTTGTCTGCATGCGCTCTAACGCGCTAAGGTTCGACTCCCCCGCCGCTCATAATCATGCTGTGCCTCGCCGTGCGGGGTTCGCTGGCGGCCGGCACCCGTGACCTGACGAGTAACACGATGGCTGACCTACCGATCGACGACCTTAACGTCGCTTCCAACGAAACCCTCATCACCCCTGCGCAGCTGAAGCGGGAAATCCCCCTCAGTGCCGCCGCGCACACCACCGTGGCCGCTGGCCGTGAAGTGGTGCGCGATATTCTCGATGGGCGTGACCATCGCCTGTTCGTGGTCATCGGCCCGTGCTCGATCCACGACATCGATGCAGCGCACGAATATGCGCGCCGGCTCAAGGCGCTGGCCGCCGAAGTCTCGGACACCCTGTACCTGGTCATGCGCGTGTATTTCGAAAAGCCGCGCACCACGGTGGGCTGGAAAGGCCTGATCAACGATCCGTACCTGGACGACTCGTTCAAGATCCAGGACGGTCTGCACATCGGTCGGAAACTGCTGCTGGATCTGGCCGAAATGGGCCTGCCTACCGCGACCGAGGCGTTGGACCCGATTTCGCCGCAGTACCTGCAGGACCTGATCAGCTGGTCGGCCATCGGCGCGCGCACCACCGAATCGCAAACCCACCGTGAAATGGCTTCGGGCCTGTCCTCGGCCGTGGGCTTCAAGAACGGTACCGACGGCGGCCTGACCGTGGCCATCAACGCGTTGCAGTCGGTGTCCAGTGCGCATCGGTTTCTGGGCATCAACCAGGAAGGTGGCGTATCCATCGTCACCACCAAGGGCAATGCCTATGGCCACGTGGTGCTGCGCGGCGGCAACGGCAAGCCCAACTACGACTCGGTCAGCGTGGCGGTGTGCGAGCAGGCGCTGGAAAAAGCAGGCATCAAGGCCAACATCATGGTCGACTGCAGCCACGCCAACTCCAACAAGGACCCGGCACTGCAACCGCTGGTGATGGAGAACGTGGCCAATCAGATCCTGGAAGGCAACCAGTCGATCATCGGCCTGATGGTGGAAAGCCATTTGAATTGGGGCAGTCAGTCGATTCCCAAGGACTTGGGCGACCTGCAGTACGGCGTATCGGTCACCGACGCGTGCATCGACTGGGCCAGCACTGAAAAGACACTGCGCAGCATGCACGCCAAACTCAAGGATGTGTTGCCCAAGCGTAGCCGCTGAAGCCAAGGGCCGGGTCAATAGCTTCCACTGACCCGGCCTTGCGGCCTGCAGATGCAGCCTGGCTTTCTACAGCTTGGCCGCACGGCGCTGGTGGCGTTCCATGTAGCGCTCGACATAGGAGCACGACGGGATCACCGTGTAGCCATGGCTCTCGGCGTAGTCCAGAGCCTGCTCGGTAAGTGCCGCAGCGATGCCCCGGCCGCGCAAGGCATTGGGTACGAAGGTGCGGTAGATGTCCAGGGTCTGTTTGCCCAGGTCCATGTAGGTGAGGTACGCACGGTGGCCGTCGATATTGATTTCGAACTGGTGACCGGCCTGGTCGTGGTGGATCGAAAGCGCCTCGCTCATCGCGTTTCCTCGCGGGTCTTGGATTTAGACCTCTACCTTACCGCTCTTTGTACAACGAAGAAACAGTTGCGCAGGCCTGTGCCGATTTTGTCATCAAACGCAATCGTGATGCCTGCAACGGCAGCAAACAACATCAGCGTGCAGGCGAGTTGATTGTCTTCGCCGCAACTCATTTTCGACTTCCCGGCCACCCCTCAACTGCGTGCGGCCGAAGACATTTAAACCCTGCCTTAGTTCATGCATCAGGCAATTACGCGATGCACTTGCGCACGCCCCCGGATTGCGCCCAACCAGCGCTAGACCGTGGTTTGCGGGTTACGTTCCGCCCCTCGGGGCATGGGTGGATTTTTTTTCATCTCTTGCGCTGCGTCCGTTTACTTACTACAAGTAATGAGTAGTATGTACGGCGGCTAGTTTCTCATTCATGAGAAATGGCTACTTAAAAGAATGTCCTTCGAAGGGGAACACAATGAACAATGCTCTGAAATTCTCTGCACTGGCCCTGGCCGCCGTTCTGGCTACCGGTTGCAGCAGCGCAACCAAAGAAACCGAAGCTCGCCTGACCGCTACCGAAGACGCCGCTGCGCGCTCGCAAGCCCGTGCCGACGAAGCCTACCGCAAGGCTGACGAAGCGCTGACCGCCGCTCAGAAAGCCCAGCAGACTGCCGACGAAGCCAACGAGCGCGCTCTGCGCATGCTCGACAAGGCCAGCCGCAAGTAACAGCCTTGTCCGAGGCTGTAAAAAAACCGACCCACTGGGTCGGTTTTTTTATGGGCGCAGCAACAGCCGACTAGGGTGCGGGCGGGCTGCCAGGCGCGCTGCTGATCATCGGGACACCAGCCCCGGCAATTTCGACCGGCAGGCCGTCTTCGGCGGCGACCACATCACGGACCACGTCCCAGTTCATCTTGATGTCCGGGGCGAAGTCGCGACGGTTGAGCAACGCATTGATGACGGCGGTGTGCCTGTCCAGGGTCACCGGATCACCCTTGTCGGTCAGTTGCGCGTGGGCTTCCAGGTACACCTTGCCGCCGCTCATGCCGAACTTGTAGGACTCGTTCATGATGCGCACGCCAGTTCCAACCGGCACCATGCTGGCCAGCTCCAGCACGTTGTCGTTGTACATGCGGAAGCAGCCATGACTGGTGCGCATGCCGATGCCGAACTGCTTGTTCGAGCCGTGAATCAGGTAGCCCGGCAGGCCGAGGGTGAATTTGAAAGGCCCCAGCGGGTTGTCCGGGCCGGCAGGCACCACATTGGGCAGCGGATCACCGTCTGCAGCATGCTCGGCCTTGATCGAGGCCGGCGGCGTCCAGGTCGGATTCGGGGTCTTGGCGATGATCTTGGTGTGCGCGATGGGCGAGCCCCACCCTTCCCGGCCAATCCCCAGCGGGTAGGTACGCACGACGTCCTCGCCCTTGGGGTAATAGTAGAGGCGGTACTCGGCCAGGTTGATGACGATGCCCTCGCGCGGACCCGGCGGCAAAATGAAGCGAGTCGGCAGGACAATCTGTGTACCGGCACCCGGCAGCCAGGGGTCGACGCCAGGATTGGCGGCGACCATTTCCAGATAGCCGAGGTCATTGGCCGTCGCGATGTCGGCGAAGGTGTCCTCGTACTTGGCGGTGATGGTCTGCACCTGGCCGATGATGTCTTCACCCGCAGGTGGCAACGGGAATTCCAGCGCCATGGCCGGCGTCGCTGCGAATGCGGCGGCCAGCAACAGGCTGCGGGTGAGGACGGAAAGGCTCGGCGGCATCCAGAAAATCCTTGGTCGAACTGAACGGGACAATGCCCCGATTGTACGCGCAGTTGCCGGGCGCGTGTAGACGGGGGCCGTCAGGACGCCGATCAGGGGATCGACTGCAGCTCGGGCCATACCGGTCGTGTGCCCTTGCGCTGGGCGAACAGGATGGCCCGGCACAATTTGCACAGCCGTTGGTCACGAAAGATCAGCTTGTGCACTTCCAGCCAGCGCGGCTGGGCCGGGAGCAAGGTTCCACACAGGGTGCGGTCCACCGAACCGCCCAGTTCCAGCTGACGCGCAGCCAGGTGCACGCGACTTTCCTGGCAGGCGAACAGGTCCAGCTGATCGTCGGGCTCGATCAATTGATAGGCAAACAGGGACCAGGCGGGACGCGGCATCGGGGGCTCCAAACAGGGGGCGCCACATTAGCCGAAAGCCCGCGCGCAGAAAAGCGTCAAAGCAAGGGTTTGAGCGTCGGCCAGACGTTTTCCAGCAGTTTGCCCTGGGCGCCAGCCGTGGGATGCACGCCGTCGGCCTGCATCAGTGTCGGCACCCCGCCGACCCCTTCGAGCAGAAATGGCACCAGGGCCACTTTTTTCTCTTCTGCCAGCGTGTGATAGACCTGGGCGAACGACTGGGTGTAACGCGCGCCATAGTTGGGCGGCAACTGCATGCCCAGCAACAGGACCTCGGCGCCGGCCTTGCGGGAGACCTCGATCATCGACGCAAGATTCTGTTGCAATTGCGTTACGGGCATCCCGCGCAGGCCATCGTTGCCACCCAGCTCGAGCACGACCAGGTCCGGCTTGTGCGCTGCAAGCAGCGCGGGCAGCCGCGCCGAGCCATTGGCCGAGGTGTCGCCAGTGATCGAAGCGTTGACCACCTTGTCGCTGAAACCCTGCTGTTCCAGGCGCTGCTCGAGCAGCGCGACCCAGCCGGCACGGGTATCCAGGCCGAAAGCCGCGCTGATACTATCGCCAACGATCAGTACCGTACCTGCCGCTGCACTCTGGGCGGCCAACATCAGGCCCAGGCCAGCACTCATCAACCACATTCGCATCGGGACTCTCCATGGGCGCAAGCATTCTTACAGCGCGGAACCTTAGCAAAGTGGTCACCAGCGCGGAAGGTGAACTGACCATTCTGCACGAACTCTCGCTGGAATTGGCCAAAGGCGACAGCCTGGCCATCGTCGGCGCATCGGGTTCGGGCAAGTCTACCCTGCTCGGCCTGCTGGCCGGCCTCGACCTGCCCAGTGCGGGCAGCGTGACCCTGGCCGGCCAGGACCTGGGCACCCTCGACGAAGACCAGCGCGCGCGGGTACGAGCCGAACACGTCGGTTTCGTGTTTCAGTCGTTCCAACTGCTCGACAGCCTCAATGCCCTGGAGAACGTGATGCTGCCGCTGGAGCTAGACGGCCGCAAGGATGCCCGCGAACACGCGCGCACGTTGCTCGAACGGGTCGGCCTGGGCCAGCGTCTGACCCACTCGCCCCGCCAGCTCTCGGGCGGCGAACAACAGCGTGTCGCCATCGCCCGCGCATTCGCGGCCGAACCGGACGTGCTGTTCGCCGACGAGCCCACCGGCAATCTTGACAGCCATACCGGCGAGCGCATCAGCGACCTGCTGTTCGAGCTCAACAAGGAACGCGGTACCACCTTGGTGCTGGTAACCCACGACGAACGCCTGGCGCATCGCTGCCACCGCCTGATCCGCCTCGATGCCGGGCGCCTCGTCGCGCCCCTGGAGCCCTGATGGCCGGCCTGCCGATGTTGCGACTGGTGGCCCTTGCTGCCCGTCAGCTGTTGCGTGATGCGCGTTCCGGCGAGCTGCGCGTGCTGTTCTTCGCCTTGCTGGTGGCGGTTGCTGCCAGTACCGCAATCGGCTACTTCGGAGCACGCCTCAACGGCGCGATGCAGTTGCGCGCCACCGAGTTTCTCGGCGCCGACCTGATCCTGCAAGGCAGCAGCCCGGCGCGTCAGGAGCAGATCGATGCAGGCATCAACGCTGGCCTGGATCATGCGCGGGTGGTGGAATTCGCCAGCGTGATTGCCGCCGACAGTGGTATCCAGCTGTCCAGCGTCAAGGCGGTCGATGAGGCCTATCCCTTGCGCGGCGAGCTCAAGAGCGCAGCGCAGCCGTATGGCGAGGAAACCGCTGGGGACGGGCCCAGGCCCGGCGAGGCGTGGGCCGAGTCACGGCTGCTGGCCGCGCTGAACCTGAAAGTGGGCGATACCCTGGATGTAGGCAGCAAGACCTTGCGCCTGGCACGGGTGCTGACTTACGAGCCGGACCGTGCCGGCAATTTCTACAGCCTCACGCCCCGGGTGATGATCAACCTGCAGGACCTGGCTGCGACCAATGTAGTGCAACCGGGCAGCCGGGTGACCTACCGTGAACTGTGGCGCGGCGCTCCCGAACGGTTGGCCGGTTATCAGAAGCAGCTGGAGCCGGGACTCGAACCCAACCAGCGCCTGCGTGATGCCAGGGACAGCAACCAGCAGATCGGCGGCGCCCTTGGCAAGGCCGAGCGCTACCTGAACATGGCGAGCCTGGTGGCAGTGCTGTTGGCCGGCGTGGCAGTGGCCATGTCGGCCAGCCGCTTCGCCGCGCGACGTTTCGATGCCAGCGCCCTGCTGCGCTGCCTCGGCCTGTCGCGGCGCGAGGTGATGCTGATGTTCTGCGTGCAGCTGGCCCTGCTGGGGCTGCTGGCGTGCCTGAGCGGCGCGCTGATCGGCTGGCTGGCGCAGCTGGTGCTGTTCCAGATGCTGCACGGACTGCTGCCAGCCGTGGTACCGGCCGGAGGGCTGTTTCCTGCGCTGGCCGGCATCGGCACCGGGCTGGTGGCGCTGGCCGGTTTCGCCCTGCCACCCCTGGCGGCCTTGGGCGCGGTGCCGCCCTTGCGCGTGCTGCGTCGTGATTTGCTGCCAGTGCCGCCAAGCACCTGGCTGGTGTATGGCACCGCGCTGCTGGCGCTGGGCTTGATCATGTGGCGGTTGAGCCTGGACCTGGTGCTGACGTTCGCCCTGCTCGCCGGCGGCCTGTTGGCGGCGCTGATCCTGGGTGGCCTGTTGTTGCTGGCTTTGAAAAGCCTGCGCCGCCTGCTGGCGCGTTCACCCCTGCCATGGCGCCTGGGGCTCGGGCAACTTCTGCGCCATCCCCTGGCGGCTGCCGGGCAGGCGTTGGCCTTCGGCCTGATCCTGCTGGCAATGACACTGATCGCACTGCTGCGCGGCGAGCTGCTGGACAACTGGCAGAACCAGCTACCCGAGGACGCGCCGAACTATTTCGCCCTGAACATCCTGCCGGACGAGCGCGATGCCTTTGCCGGCCACCTGCAGCAGGCCGGCGCACGCTCGGCGCCGCTGTACCCGGTCATGCCGGGGCGTCTGGTCGACATCAACGATGCACCAGTGCAGGAGCTGGTCGAGAAGGATTCACGCGGTGAACGCGCGGTGCAGCGGGACCTGAGCCTGACCTGGTCCGAGCACCTGCCCAATGGCAACCGGATAACCGCCGGGCAATGGTGGAATGCGGCCCAGCGCTCTGACGTACCTGGCGTGTCGGTCGAAGAAGGGGTGGCGCAGAGTCTGCATCTCAAGCTTGGCGACCGTCTGACGTTCAATATCGGCGGCTCCAACCGCGATGCCGTGGTAACCAGCCTGCGCACGGTGGACTGGAACAACTTCCAGCCCAACTTCTTCATGATCTTCCAGCCCGGCACGTTCGACGACCTACCGACCACCTACCTGACCAGCTTCTATATTGCGCCTGGTCATGATTCACAGGTGGTCGAATTGTCCAGGGCATTCCCGGCGGCCACCATTCTGGGGGTCGAGGCGCTGCTGGAGCAGCTGCGCAGCATCCTCGCCCAGGTGACCCTGGCGGTGGAGTACGTGCTGCTGTTCGTGCTGGCAGCGGGCATGGCGGTGTTGTTTTCCGGGCTGCAGGCCACGCTGGACGAACGCATCCGCCAAGGCGCGCTGCTCCGTGCGCTGGGTGCCGAGCGCAAGCTGCTGGTCAAGGCGCGGCGCATCGAGTTCGGACTGCTGGGCGCCGCCAGTGGTGTGCTGGCAGCACTGGGCAGCGAGTTGATCAGCTTCGTGCTGTATCGCTACGCCTTCGATCTGGTCTGGACGCCGCACCCCTGGCTGCTCTGCTTGCCATTGATCGGCGCGCTGCTGGTGGGTGGCGCCGGAGTGTTCGGCACCCGTCGAGCCCTCAACGCAAGCCCGTTGCAGGTGCTCAGGGAAGGCTGAAACGCCGCGGGCGATTCAGCGCAGCGTGATGAGTCCCTGCCGGGCGATGCGCACGGCATGGGCAATCACTTCGTGGGCGTCTCGGGCCGACGGTGCCTGGATCACGGCCAGTTCGAAGCTGTTGTCGGGCAGGCTCTTCAAGGCGCTGTGCTGGTCGATGAAACGCGCCACGAACGCACCGGGCTTGCCACGGCGACGCGGCCAGCCATCGAGGCTGCGCAGCAGGTTCGGCTGATGCTGGCCAACCAGCAGGATACGGGGATTGCGCAGGGACGGGCTGGCCGGGATCGGCGCAAGGCAAACGATGGGACGGGGACAGTTCATGATGGTGTTCTCAGCCTCGACCGCTTCATGTGGGAGAGCTGGGCAGCGGTGGGAGGCATCACCGAACCAGCGCTTTAGCGGTATTTCGAGGGCTCGTGAAAACCCCCAGGCGCCCCGCAAGTAGCTGTCTAAATCGGCGCATGAGCGGTAATCCTAGTGAACGGGCAGGCACGAGTCAACCGCCTGACTCGCAGGGCTTGCGACGGATGCGCACCGGATTCAAGCAGGCTTGTAGGAAATCTGGTTTACGTACCAGAGCGCTTCGCCATCGGGGATCTGCACGACAATGTCGTCGCCCTCCTGCTTCTTCAGCAGGGCACGGGCCATGGGTGAGTCGATGGAGATATAGTCATTGCGGCCATAGATCTCGTCATAGCCAACGATGCGGAATGTCTTGCGCGCGCCCTCATCGTTCTCGATCTCGACCCAGGCACCGAAGAATACCCGCCCTTCCTGTTCGCGCGAATAATCGACGACCTTGACGTCTTCCAGGCGCTTGCGCAGGTAGCGCACCCGGCGATCGATCTCGCGCAGCAGTTTCTTGTTGTACTGGTAGTCGGCGTTCTCACTGCGATCGCCCAGCGATGCTGCCCAGGCGACCTTCTGCGTAATCTCCGGACGATAGACGCGCCACAGATGATCG
>Ga0265798_10005346_pt1 | contig 17324 bp, 12 predicted proteins | sample P3T30metagenome_FD_192430 | JGI IMG/M metagenome (GOLD analysis project Ga0265798, IMG submission 192430) | Plant litter microbial communities from East Loma Ridge, Irvine, California - P3 T30 | ecosystem: Environmental > Terrestrial > Plant litter > Unclassified | place: USA: California... | reverse complement strand
CACGTACGACGGTGAAACCTTGCGGCTGTTTAAGAGTCCAGATCAGAATGACGTCACTCCGTCGGCCATTTTCATCGACAAGCGAGGCAATAAGTATGTTGGGAAGCGCGCATATGACAACGCCGCCCGCGCGCCTGAGAACGCTGCCACCTTGTTCAAACGTCTGATCGGCACTAGCACGCCAGTTCGTTTGCCGGCTGTCGATCTCGAAATGACTCCGGAAGAGTGTAGTGCCGAGATCTTGCGCGTGCTCTTTGGCTATCTGCCCGAAGAAGTCCGAAACAATCCAGACACCGGCACCGTCATCACCGTCCCTGCAGCCTTCAACCAGATGCAGAAGGACGCCACCATGGCCGCCGCCGAGATGGCGGGCCTGGGACGTGTGGCGCTGATGCAGGAGCCGGTTGCAGCCGTCATGAGCGTCATGCGCCAACGCGCAAGCGATGGCATGTTTCTTGTCTATGACCTCGGCGGCGGTACGCTCGATATCGCGATCGCGGAGAGCATCAACGGCCGCGTGAGCCTGCTGGCGCACGGCGGGATTGCGATGTGTGGCGGACGCGATTTCGATCGTCTCCTGCTTGACCGTGTCATCAAGCCCTGGCTGTACAAGAACTTCAATCTGCCCGATGATTTTTCAACTGACAAGCGCTACGCGACCTTGCGCCACATGGCCACCTGGGCGGCTGAGAAGGCCAAGATCGAACTGTCGTCCGGCGACGAGGCGATCATCACGCTCGATGACAGTGAATTGCGTGTGCGCGACGAAAGCGGCGCCGACATCTACCTGGACATCGCAATTGCTCGCACCACGTTCGACAGCCTGATCGCCGAGAAGGTCGAGGAATCGGTCGCCGCAGCTCGCGACACCATGGAAAAAGCTGGCTTGAGCCCACACGACATCGGCCGTATTGTGTTCGTAGGCGGCCCTACCCAGTACAAACCGCTGCGCGATAAGGTAGCGTTCGAGCTTGGTATCGCCGCCTCGACCGACGTGAATCCCATGACTGCTGTAGCCGAGGGCGCCGCGCTGTTTGCCGAATCAATCGACTGGTCGAGTGACAACCGCTCCCGCAAGAGCGGCCGCGGTGCGCTGGCCACGGGCGGGCAGCTGGCGCTGTCGTTCAATTTCCAGGCTCGCACGCCCGATCACCGCGCGAAAGTCGTCGCCAAGCTGGGTTCTGGCGCTGCCGATGGCATGGCGTTCCAGATCGATAGCCTTGATACTGGCTGGTCATCGGGCCGCGTAGCGCTGCGCGACGGTGTTATCGTCGACGTTACACTCAGCAAACCCGGCGAGAACGTCTTCAAAGTATTCGTTTACGACGCCGCCGGCGGCGGCATCTACCTGCCGCAGGACCGTATCGTCATTGCCCGTACCGCAGCTCAAATCGATGCTATTCCGGCGTCGCACTCGATCGCAGTCGAAGTATTGGACAAGGTCGGTGGGCGCACCATCCTAGATTTCCTTGTGAGGGAAGGCGACCAGTTGCCCAAACGTGGCAAGAAGACCTTCAAGGCTGGCGAAGCGCTTGCCGCCGGCAGCCGGGGCTCGCTCAAGTTTAAGGTTTGGGAAGGAGAGATTGACCATCCTGTCTCTGACAACCGTTTCGTCGGAATGTTCGAGATCAAGGGCACGGATATTGCCGACGGTGCGATCGCCAGAGGTGCTGATCTGATCTGCGATTACGAAGTACTCGACTCCGGCAACATCGTTCTCGACGTGACTGTCCCGTCCATTGGTGGCACCTTCCATAGCGGCCGCAACTTCTATTCCCGTGACGAAGGACAGGTCGACTACTCGAAGGCCGCCAAGCGTATCGAAGAGGAGGCCGAGCGGGTGAGCATTCGCGTGAAAGAAATCGTAGGCAAGGTTAGCGACCCGCGACTTGAACAAGCGCAGGAACGCCTTGCACGAGTCCAGAAAAACGGCACTCAGGATGCTGATCCCGAAGCGGCAAAGCAGGCGATGGACGATGTGCAGGAAGCGAAGCGGCTTCTGTCTCTCGCGCGCAAGGCCAACCAGGAAGAAATTCGTCAAATCGACCTCGACAAGGTGATCGATTTCTTTGACTCGCACCTACGCAACAATGCCCGTCCGGCCGAGACCAGTGCTTTCGACAACCTCTCGCGAACTGCGCGTAGGGCCATCGACAGGAACGGGCTGGAATTCGATGGTCTGCTGGATGAGATGCGCTCTAAGAACATCGAAATTCTGTGGCGCCAGGACTGGTTCATCGTCGATAAATTCAAATGGCTGGCGCAGAATGCACATCGATTCCCGGACGTCGACGAGCACGCCGCCCAATGCGCCAAGGGTCGACGGGTGCTGGAATTCGGTGACATCGATGCACTCCGCGAGATCGTGCTCGAGCTCGATTCAATCCGATTCAACACCGGGGGCGAAGACGACATGATAATCAGCTCGAACATCCTGGCCGGGTAATCGTGTTGCTTGAGAACTGGTTGCCAATTGGTTTTGTGCTCCCCGGCGGCATGGCTTGCGGCCGTGTGCTGCATGGTGGAGCCGACTGGCAGATCATCGCCACCAGCCACGGTGCTGCTTTGCTGGCTGCAGCGACGCTGGCTAAGCGCTGGCACGCTGCCGATATCGTGACAGATGAGCAGATCGAGTCGGTCACGTTTGGCGGTGCTGAGTATGGCGTGATCGAATGCGCCAGTGGTGCCGTACTGGCCCCGCTCTCGCAATGCAGTACACCGGAGGGGCCGAAGGAGGCACTTGCCTTTGCGAGGGCATTGCAGTCGACACGCGCGTGCAACATCACTGTTTCCCTGCATGACGCACTGTATGTGGCACAGATCGAGCGCTTGCTTCCTGTTTACGGGCCCGATTCGCAAGACGACGGGCTCGTTCTCGGCGGTTGGCTCTCGGGAGGTGTGAGTATAGACGTGGGGTCGATCAACCGATTGTGTGGTCTATCGTGGTGGTTAAAGCCAAAGGATGTAGAAGAAATTATAGAGGCTGCGGGACTTGCAACCAAAGTTCAGGCCCGGCGCTTGCACCGTACTGCCGACGACGGGCTCGACGCTCAGGGACGCGAACAGGGCGCAAAAGAAAGTACGGCGTTTAAGAGTGATTATACGAGCCACGATGCGTCGAAATATGCGACACCATTTGTTCTCGCCGGTCGCCCACGTCTTGCCGCATTCTTCAACGAGCACGTCATCGATATCGTTGCCAACAAGGAGCGCTACCAAATGCTCGGTATCGATTCCCCAGCGGCAATGATTCTGCATGGCCCACCTGGCTGCGGCAAGACCTTCGCCGTAGAGGAGCTTGTGAACTACCTCGACTGGCCGTGCTTCGAGATCGACGCATCTAGCATCGCTAGCCCTTACATCCACGAGACCAGTCGGAAGGTCGCGGAAGTATTCGATAAGGCGATGCAAAGTGCGCCGTCGGTGCTGGTGATCGACGAGATGGAAGCTTTCCTCGCTGACCGGGCCGCTGCTGCCAGTTCTAGTCACCACAGGGTGGAGGAGGTGGCTGAATTCCTGCGCCGGATACCCGAGGCCATCAAGAATGGCGTGCTGATCATCGGCATGACCAATCGTCCTGACATGATTGATCCGGCCGTGCTGCGCCGCGGGCGGTTCGACCACATCATCGAACTGGATTATGCGAGCGCCGAAGAGGTCGAAGGCCTGCTGCTGCACCTTCTGGAGCCGCTGCCCAAGGACGAAACCGTAAACCCGGTCGCCCTCGCTCCTTCGCTGGCTAGGCGGCCATTGTCGGACGTTACTTTCGTCGTACGCGAAGGCGCGCGACTGGCGGCAAGGGCAGGGGAGAACTGCCTGCGCCAGAAGCACCTGCTTGACGCGCTAGCGCTATGTCCGTCTCGAGTAGAAGCGTCCAGCGAGCGCAAGATTGGTTTTACCTGACGTGCGAGTGAAGTGATACCCACATGAAAAATACAAGCAAGGGCTTTGCCGGTATCGGCAACAAGGTTTCAGACGTATCAGACGTCGATGCCGCGCAGAGCACCGTTCCGACGGCCTCGCCAGCGCCGCAGTCGGAGCCACTGGCTAAGCCAGCCCAGCCAGACACGAACGCTTCGGCCATTTCGGCGCCACCCTCCCAGCCGCGCAATACGCACGAAACAGCACCAAAGAGCAACTCTAAGGCGACGAAAATGGCTGCCTATTTGTGGGGAACGGTTGCGGTCATCGCTTTGGCGTTTTGGGTCCAGAGCGACGGATCAAGCAGTCGCTCACTTGAGCGCATGGAGCTGTCGTCCAGCGACACGTCCAACTCTCCCACAGCTGAAGAAATCGGCCATTCACCAGCACCAGCTCCAGAACCTGTCGAGTCCAATCCTACTCGTCCGGAGAGCAAGCCGGCAGTAGCGCAAGGCGCCGTTCTGAACGTGCCGGAGATTCGGTGGTGCAAGCGACGCGAGATCGAACTCGAGTCGATCCAGGGCATCCTGGACGGGGAGCGTCAGAATGAGGTCGTAGCCTTCAATAGCATGATCGAGGACTACAACTCCCGGTGCTCGAACTTCCGCTACCACCGCGGGGATGTCGAACAGGTAGAACACGAGTTTGCCTCTGACCGCGCTCACATCAAGAAAGAAGCCCAATCGGTCTGGGTGCGCACCAGTCTAGCACTCGATAAAGATGACGACTCGGATCTGGAACCGGAGATGGACTCAGAGCATGACGACCGTAGTGCCTCCCACGTGCCTGCAAATCCCAGCGCGCAGAACAGCACCTTGACAATAGATTCGCTCAACCCTGATGAGCGTGAATCGCTTGAAAGTGCTTGTTCTAGCACAAAAGTACTGGAAGGTCCCGCTGCTTTTGCGCGCTGCCAGAATAGTCAACTCGCCAAGCTCGTATCAGCTCCCCGCAACATCGACCTGTCGGCTTTGAATCGCGACGAGCACGAATCGATACAAAGCTCATGCTCGCAACAGAAGGTGCTCAACGGCCCTGCCGCTTATAACAAGTGCCTCGTTACGAAGCTCGGCGCCTGGAAGAATGCGCCCCACAATATCGACCTGTCCGCGTTGAATCGCGACGAATACGATTCGATCCAAAGTTCATGTTCTCAACAAAAAGTATTGTACGGCCCTGCCGTTTATAACCAGTGCCTATCGTCGAAATTGGCCGCCTGGAAGTCCGCTCCCCGCAACATCGACCTGTCCACATTGAATCCGGACGAGCGTAACTCGATAGAGAGCGCATGCTCAACCTCTCGCGTACTCGAAGGCCCAGCCGCCTACAACCGGTGCCTGACGAAAAAACTTAAGCAATTGCGATCATGACGCATACGACCCAACTTCACGCTAATCCATTCAACTTGCTGGGAGTTAGCTCCAGGGACAATCGCCAGACCATTGTCGAGAAGGCGGAAGAGCGGGCCCTGCACCTCGATCACGATCTATGCCAGCAAGCCCGGGCGGAACTGACCAATCCGAAATCCCGCCTTCTGGCAGAAATGGCATGGTTGCCCGGCATTGCACCATCCACGGCGCACAAGCTGCTTAACAACCTTGCTCGCACCCCAATGGACATTCGCACCGCAGGGCGCCTTCCAGCGCTGGCTAAAGCGAATCTGTTTGCTGCCGCTGCCGAACTGGTCGGCGAAACGTACGACTCGCAGCTAATTACTGAATTTATCCTCGACTTCGCTGATATGGTCGAGGAAGTCGATCTCGAGGTGGTTCTACGCGACATCAACGAGGACCGCGCCATTGCCGGCTTCCCAGAGATCAAGGGGGCGGAATCCCTTAAGGAAGGGCTGACCGCACGCAGGAGGGCTTATCGCAGTGCCCTGAAAGGGCTGCTCGATTCATTCGAGTCGGACAAGCTAGTCACCATCATGACGGACGTGGTAGCGCTGGCCACCGGAGACGGTGATACCCACGCGCCATTGCTGATCGACGAGCTAGTGGATGCCTACGAAGGTGAGACCCAGACGTTCCTTGCCCAGGAAGCGGAGAACATCGATAAGCTGATTGATCGCATTCAGGAGGTGGCCGTGCGCGGAGCGCATGCGGTTAATCCACTACTGGAGAAGCTGGAGCAGGTTGCTCGTAACTGGGATAGCGTCGCCCAGCCGATCCAGGTTAGCGCCAAATCCCGCGGTACAGATCACGAGCCGAGCATGGAAGTCGCTCGCTCCATGCGTTCACTTGGCATCGACCTATTCAACGAACATGGGATGCTTGAGCAGGCACAGCGCATGACAGCTCTGCTGCAAGAACTGTTTGCCGAATTACCTGAGATTGTCGAGCGCCTCGAAGCGGATGCGGAAACGCTTGACGACCTGCGCGAACAGGCTCGCCAGGCGGAAAGCTCGCGCGCGCAGTATGCCCGAGACATTACCTTCTCAGCCAAGATTGGCATGTTGGTCAAGGATGAGCTATCGATCAGCCCTGAAGGGATCAAGTGGAAGGGTTCTATCTATCCGCTTGAAGACATCACCCGGATTCGCTACGGCAGCATCTCGAACTCGGTCAATGGTATTCCGACCGGCACGAACTACACGATCGGATTTGGCACCTTGCGCAGATCAGAAGTGATTGAGCTGCGCAAGACTCCCACCTACACCGGGTTTGTCTCAACCTTGTGGAAGGCTATCGGCCCTCAGATCATGATCGATCTGCTGCAGAAACTGCGATCCGGCGAGCAGTACAGATTCGGCTCTATAACGGTCAAGGATGATGGCGTAATCCTGTACCGGCACCGTTTCCTGATGTCGAACGAACAGGTGAGCGTTAGCTGGGACGACGTTGAGGTTTGGAGCGCAAACGGTCAGTTCGTCATCGGCAAGAAGGGAGACAAGAAAGTGTATGGAATGAGTAGCTATATCGAAGAATGGAATACGCACGTACTGGAGCAGGTGGTGCGGCTTGGCTTCAAGAAGGGCGTGAGTCTCCTGAGCGACGTACTATCGAACTAGGGAATTGGGTTGCCATCCCGTCCAGCAACAAATTGAGCCGTACGTCAAAATAGTTTCGGCTCGAGAGTAATTCCTGTCATCACCTACTGCTTCCTAGCTTGGGACAATTGGCCAATAGCAAACCCGTATCGGCTACCCGAAGATCGTCTTAAGGTCGTAAGCATCGCGGCAAGGCAGGGTCATACACCTTCATACCGCTCTGTCGTATTAGCGAACGTCGGCGAGCCTGTCGGGTAACTACGGTGCCCGAGCCTAGAGCCCGGCGCTTCTCTCCCGCAACGCCGATGCCCGTGGCCGCCTGCTCCGCAGGCCAGTATTTCCTCGCAGCTTTTATCTATTTCCGTGCTCTGCCGGTAGTCAGAGCATGGGCGCAAGGGGCCAGCGGCCCCTGCGACTCGCTGCGCTAGTAATCAGATGACTGGCAGTCACGGCTCGCTATGGGAATCACATAGTGGCTTCCGACACGCGTAAGTATCCTTAAGCAAGCTAAAGCGCATCGATCGGAACATCCGTAGCAGACCCCGCTCTAAGACTTGGCAGGACCCACTTACTGACCACTCGAGGAGCTCAACGTGCGCCACATCGAGATTAATTATACGGACAACGGATGGGAGATACTGGTCAATGGTGTGCCGTCAGCGCGTTTCGACCGGTATCAGCGGTACGCGCGGCGGCTGCTCCTGTGGTTACGCAGGTTGTCGACAGTATTGGTGCTTGGCCCGGCAGCGATGCTGGCGTTGGCGACAGCCGTCTATCTCATCAGCGGCCACTTGCGCCTGAGTTCAAACGCCAGTCCCAACATGCGCACTTTGCACTTGAGCTTCGATCTCGGCCCGACGCGCCATTCTTGGATGGCACACTGCAATAGTCACGACACGCGTGGTGCGCCTGCTGTTGGCGGATGCATGCCACCAAAGGACGTGGCAGCGCTGGAGGCGCGAGACGTGCGTGCGCAGTTGCTGATCTTTTACTGTGGAGGTGTCTGGCTAGCGACGGAGCGTTTGCTCAAGAGTCGCCGCCGGCGCTGATCGGTGCACACAACGGCATGTGGATTGTCCGATGGTCAATCAACTGAGTAGCGAAGGAAAACCGGGCGGGGGCGCACACCAGGCCGTGTTCCTGTCGCAGGTGGACCTGCCACGGCCGACGCCAGGCTAACTGGGCGGTTGAACTTGTGACCGCGATCCTCGGCCCCAAACGTGCGCCGTCCATGAAAAATTGTAATTGCCATTCGTTTTATTTGGTAACGTGGATTTCCGGTGAGTTTACCGCTCTACGGTGGTGTTGCTGACGCTACCTCTGGTTGTAAGTGCGATTGTGTGGCGGTGTCGGATGTGTCGATGTGTTGAACCATCGGTGAACGATCGTTCAACAGCAAGGGGAAAGCAGGAGCGACGCTGTGTCTGTGTTGAACGATCGTTCAACGTTTGTTCAACGATCGTTCAACGGCCGGTCGCGATGGGCGAGGAAATGTGGTCGCAACAGTGAATAAAAGCGGTCAGGAAGCAGCGTTGCAAGGGCAGATCAGATCATTTGGTCGCATTGCTGCTACGTGGGGTCTATCGGATGAGCGGAGCACTAGTGCCGGTCTTGCGCCATGCAGGCCGCGGTTCCGGCCACCCAGTTGTCGTCTCGGCCTGATAGAAGCGTTCAACGGCACCTGCAGCGCAATGCCGTTCGAAGCGAGTGTGGCAATCCTGATGACCCGGTGTCATACGTGATACCCAAAAGAGGCCGTCAGGGCATCTGCTGCTCTGACGGTCTTTGGCATGCTGTACGACGAGTAGGTGGGGGAAGTGCGAGGTTCAGGCGGCGGTCATAGCGATTCTGGCGTGTTCGCTGTGTCTACCTCAGGCGGTAGAACTGCACCACGTTCGGGTTCAAACGCCCCCGGGTTGCTGATTGCAGACGAACGCTTCCCCAAGTACGTTCCTGCGATCTGGGGCCGGCCATGGCCGAGCTGTCGAGCGACCTCAAGGTAGGCTGCGTTCATCAGGTCGGCATCCGTAGGCCGCGTGCCCGCGACAGGAGGCCGCATATGGGCAAGTTCGTAATAGAGATCTGCAGCGAACTGATGGCGCAGTCCGTGCGCTGTGACCCCAAGGGATTTTCGGCTGACGCCCGCTGCCCGTATGACATTCGAAAAGCGATCAAGCGCCTGCTTCAGCGTGCGCCCCGGGATCCCGATATGGCCCGTACCGCTGCTGGCGCTGGCGCGGGCACGTTCGAACGCTGTCCGCTGGAATTCATTGCGGATGGCTGTAAAGCGGATACGTCCTCCTTTGGTGCCGCGTTTGACGCGCAGGAAGGCCAGATAGCGTTGTTCGTCGCCGGCGCCAGCTGGCAGGGCATAGGCGGGAACCTCGGCCAGCCCAGGATTGAACATGACAGCTTCCTTACGACGCAGGCCGAAAGCAAGCATTACTTCCAGTTGCAGCCCAACGTACGGGTCGATACGGGTAACGGCGTCGATCACACCCCTGGGGTCGACGCCCGCCGCGGCCCAGCTGAGGTCGCGCAAGGCTACCGTGCGCCGGGTCACCAGCGAGGGGTCTTCGACGTAAGCCGTAGGTGTCAGGACGAGACCGGGCTTGCCGATCCATCTGCCGAATACCCGCAAAAAGCTGAGTTGCTGCTGGATATACGCAGCGCTAAGCGGCTGCGTTGGCGGAGCTACATTCTTGAGGCGGATGCCCGAGCGTCCGAGTTCGCGCAGCAAGCCTGGATCCGCCGTCCAGTAACGTACGAGGTATTGGATATGTCGACCGCCCAGGTTGGCGGGATTATTCTTGAAACCCATCGAACGGAGGAGATGAAAAATGCGAAAGAGGCTTTTGGCGCGTTGCTCCCGTGTCCTGTGCGAGATGGTCTTGCCGCGCTGTGCATGGAGGCCGTTATGCTTGTCGATCAGCGTCTGCAATGTCCGTTTCCAGTCGATGTGGCCGGGTTTGACCCGCTTTGGCCGCGTACGTGTTGAAGATTTGTGATGGTCCATATTCATGCCCGTGAACGAAGCCGGTGCTAACCTGCCGCCGCGCCCGGCATGGCGGCGGTGGCCCGGTACTGATCCCGCGCGTCCTGGGCCGAAACGCGCGGGTGGATAGGGTATGGCCGAGGCCAGGGTTCTTAAAAAAGTGCCATTCGCAGTGCGCCGGATTTCGCCGGTAAGCGCTGCCCCCGCTCTAGTCGGGTCCGCGACTTGTAGCATGTCTGCGGCGGGCTGTGCCAAAGTCTGGCTGGCCCTGTTGGATGGACTGGGTGCGTGCTTCATCGTCGCTATCCATGCGTTGCCCTCCCACCGGGCTGCTCGACGAGTGCGCAGCTACCCTTGCATGACGGGCCTCACGGGCCAGCCTTTGCAAGTCACCGCTCGATGACGGTGGCGCTGTGCTGAAACACGGTTCCTCTTGGGTCTACTCAAGAACTGCCGGTCTCGCCGGCAGGCATCGGGTCACGCCCGTATGCTGGCAATCATCCACAGGGCCGGGCTTGCCGGTTCCAGGGAGATGCTGAAGTAACGCAATGCTGGCTGCTCTCGGCAGCCAGGCCATCACGCAGCCCTGGCTTGCAGGGGTAGCGGACAGGCGTCGTGACGGGTCAGCCCAGATTGGGCTAACGATGCCGGCGTTGCCGGACTCAAGGAAAATGAACACGGTTCCTATTGGGAATTACACAAGAACTGCCGGTCTCGCCGGCAGGTATCGGTCACGCCCGTACGCTGGCAATCATCCACATGGCCAGGCCTACCGGTTGCAGGGGGGGTGCTGAAGTAACGCGATGCTGGCTGCTCTCGGCAGCCAGGCAATCACGCAGCCCTGGCTTGCAGGGAGCGGACAGGCGTCATAACGGGTCAGCCCAGACTGGGCTAACGATGCCGGCGCAGCCGGACTAAAGGGAAAAGAATCAGGAGTTCGAACGGCGAGGCTTCCGGCCGATCGGGACAATTGGGCCAGTTGGCTGACACAATCAATCCTTACTTGCGGTAGATCTCTGGACCTTGCGGCAACATACGAGTAACGATCGCAACGCCACACGTGACAGCCAAAAAGACTGCAGGTACGTGGGAACCTTTGAACAGTTCAATAGTACCAACTTCAGCCAGCTTGTCAAAGGTCTCGGTCAAAGCGCCGCATATGTGACAATGCGCCGAGCCCCGCGTATTCTTGCTCACCCGTTCTCTGCCATTGAGACCCGCTGAACCATGCCGACATGCGGCGTAAAGCTGGCAAGGCAGCAGTAGCCAGACTTCCTCCCAAGGTACCCAAAAAGATCAAACACTTTATGTCAATATCACCGCTGCTACGTGGTGGTGCCCGGCCGCCTGGCTACATTACAAAGGCGCATGAGCGACGGCTGGCGCTCATGCTTCTTGCAGAGATGGGGCCAGAAAGTGAAGCATTCGTGGCCCGGCCGCAGCGAAGATAATGCGGACGAGCGCGCGCCTGCATCAAATGCACTCTACATGCCTCATGACCTGAGCCTTTCCTTGCCGATGATCGTTGGTCTTATCGATCACTTGAAGCGCGACCTCCTGTTCGTCTTCGACGGAATAGAGACGCTCGTAGGAACCGAGGATGGCCGTGCCTTACTGGGCGCCTTGGCGGCTGCTCGTGATGCTGTCAAGCAGCGTTGCGAGACGTCGGGCCACTTCTTGTTGATCGGGGCGGCTGCTGACGAAACGATACCCGAGCGTTTGCTGGTAGGCGGGGTGGAGGCATTGCCGAGGCTGGGAAGTGGGCGCGGAGTCAAGCACAAATGAACCGATGGCCATGTCCGGCATATAGCGCAAGTACGGACGCACCCCGACGTATCTTTCGGTAAGCCAATGCTGGGTGCAGCAGGGGGCCGTCGCATATACAAGCGCTGTTCCGCGGGACAGAGATCTTCCCGCCCTGACAAACACACGGAAATTCGCTACCGGCATTGGTGTCCGTAGCGAATGGGGCTCGAGCTTTTCAGTGCCGGTCCATGTCGGTTCGTTAGGGAGCGAAGAGCTCATGGACGGAAAGTCCGAATGCGACGGCAATCTTTTCAATGTTGTCGATTGAGATATTGCGTGCTTCTCGTTCGACGTGGGCAATGAAAGTCCGGTGCAGTCCCGATTCGAACCCAAGCCTTTCCTGCGACCAGCGTCGATCTTCGCGAAGCTGGATCATGTTCCTTGCAAGTATCGAGCGGGCGGTAGGCACAAAGGAGACAGTTCAAAATCTCCCAAAGGAGTGAGCGCCAAGTCTCACCATTTTGTGCTTTTAAGTCAGCCGCGTTTACGTCACAATCCGCGTTTTTCAATGTGGCGGGACGTATGGCGTCCAGTGAAAGGCACTGACATGAACAAAATAGCTGACGTAACGACGAAAGTTGACGATGTGATTCGCGACAACCCATGGATGGACCCGGAGCAGATCGAGCATCGCATGGACAAGTTGGCGCGTGAAAACATGAATGCGAAGGCGAAGCGCCGGAAGGTGATTGCGATCGCAAATGAAATCACTGCAGCGCTGGCTCCTCATGCTGCATGCAAGCCAGGTTGCAGCCAGTGCTGTCATATGAACACAATGATCTATGAGCACGAAGCGATTCGCCTGGCGGAGGTTTCGGGACGCAAAATGGTGCGCCTTCCGCATCGGCCCTTGCGTCAGGTTTACCTGGATGGCAACAAGTTCAACAACCGTCCTTGTCCCTTCCTTGTAGACGATAAGTGCTCGGTTTACGAAGATAGACCGCTGGTTTGCCGTACTCATCATTCGCTTCATCACGATGCGTCCCTATGTGACATGTCCATCTCAGCTCATGAGCAGGTACGTCCCCTGATGTACAACCCTGATCTTGTAGAAATACCGTACAGGACAATCAGCGAAGCACACAGTGCGCGTGAGCCCTCGGGCAATATCTGGGAATACTTCCCTGGCGACGATGTGGGGGCGTAGGCTCGTTATTGGCTTCGTTCGACTGTGAAAGGCTGTTGCGAGATATGAGCGCGTAGATTGCCGGCTTTCGGCCTCGCGGTAACCGGTCGAAAGGAGGCTTTTGGCAGACGTTACCTTTGATTGAGCGTGGGACTAGGTAGGGTATGCCGCTAATCGAATTCTGCCGGCTTGTCGTAATTCGTAATGGTTCACGTGCTGCATTACGTAATATAGGTTGTTCCATAGAGTGGCGCATTCGGGTAATGCCGAAAAACGCCGAGGATTACGGCGTCTCATTGTCGGATAAATAGATGCGCCCTAAGGATATTGTTCGCGCACCTGAAATACTATTCCATAGTTTTCTGGGTCGGCAGGTAACTCAGTCAGGGAGGATCAGCCCTAGCGAAATCGCAAGCGCTAAAATAATCGCCACGCCGATCAAGAGAATACGATTCATCTTTTTTCGCTTTCGAAGTTGAGCATTGAGGAAAACCTCGGCGATTGCTTCAACTATTGCCCCAAGAATCATGTAAGCCTCCATAATAATCGCTACAAATGTTGCGTCAGATTCGGTGAAGGCCCACGCAAGCTTGAACCGATAACGCCAAGCTCAGCGCATGCTCATTATTGTTGTGTGACAGTTTGTATGCCAAACCGTTCGCCAGATCGCGTGGTTTAACCAAAATCTTGTGCATTGGCCAATCCATACACCGGCAATGACGCCTGTTGAATGTTCTCAATTGCACCGTGCAACGATTAGCAAGCGGTTCTAAGTTTGGCAAGCCATTGCGCTGTTCAGTGTCGGCCTAGAGGACCCCAGCCGGGGCAGGAGTTATCAGGATCTCGTTCGGATTGCCACGTTCTACTCAGTTTGATAAGAATTGTGGTGACCACCGACCGGCACCGGGCCGTATTGCCCTGAACATAGGCAGCCTTGGAAAAGACGCTGTCATCATCGCACATGCCGTTTCTGAATTTTTGTGATTGCTGCTGTTTTTATTTGGTAAAGCCCGAAAACGACGGTGTATGCGAGTGATGAGTGGTCAAGGTGCTGTACCTCTGGTTGTGAGGGCGCAGTCGCTGGGTTTAGCATTTTCTGCGCGGTCTAAGCAGGCTTCAATAGGCTTCAAGTCTTAGCCTAGATCGTCATGTCGCTTTCTTGCCGCATAAAGTGGGATTAACGCCTGCTTCAACTGCAGTTGAAATTTACAGTGATAAAGGTGAAGTATATTGTCTTGATAAAATGCTTAAAGAGGCTGAGATCATCTGTTGGAATAATTTGAGGGCTGGTTGGATATTGCCCTGGGAGTTCGGCCTGCAACAGCGTGATTGGCAGCTCTGGCTGAGACGCCTAGAGGGTCGGAAGCGGCCCACTCAAAGGCCTCAAGCTGCTAAATGTAGATATGTGATCGAGTCATTTTGAAAACAGTTTTTCATCAAAAAGGAGGGCTAAGGCTGCAGTTATAACATACGATCTGTCACTATGACCAACAACAATCGGGGGTGGGGTCATTATTTCGATCAATAACAATGGGATCCATTTCGGATCCGCCCCGCCAGTGCGTTTCCTTGCGGATCCCGATGCAAATTAAGTTTAACTGCATGGATCATATGTTTATGTGCACGTGGTTCAAGATGGGAACATTTTCTACATCGGGGAGGGCGTTGGCCGTTGTGCTTAGAGCGACGACCGACACCATCTGTGGCAACGATACGTCGACCGGAGAATTTGCGGCAAATACAAGGGAAGGATTCTAGCCGACGGATTTAGTTTGGGGTCTAAACCTTGGATCGTCGTGCGCTGAAGCAACGTTAGACAACATCGTCATCGGAACGGGGCAACTGAAGATTACAGAGCTGATCGCTTGGCAACCCTGCGATCCAGCTTCCGTTATACCGCGTTTGTATAATTACACGAGGATCGTATAAGCGGGTGTAACCAGTTGGTTTGCGCCGTGAGAGTGCGTGCACCTGTTTCGTGAAGGCAAAAACCTTGCGAATCAATAGGTTTGCAGGCATTGAACTTTGAACGCCGCTAGCAGAGCTGATTTCGCACATGACGTAATCATGGCCAAGACCGGTTATTGGATCGACATATTCTGGCAGCAATTGCAACAGCACTATGTGTTCTAGCTCAGCTCGATTCTGGCTAAGAGGTTGTGCCGATCGGGTGTGAGACGTGGAAATGTAAATAGCCCTGGACCCAGTGTCCGTCCCATGAACAACCGTAAGGCCAAGATGGGGGTTCGATGTTGAAGCATGTGCAGGGCAGGCCTAGAGGGCTTATAAACTAACGTAAGGAAAGAAGTCTAGTGAGCATGAACGCTCGCTTATCGTACCGAGACTAGAATAAGGCTTCCCTCACCAGCTAGCCGCGGTGCTCATCACCAACGGCGCCTGCTCGGTATTCGCGGTGCGCGATACACAGGTCGCCTTCCAAGCGGAAGGCGCCATTTAAGCCGGTCGGTCCGATCACGAATGGCATGGCAAGCCGCACGCCCAGGCACGTGGTCGACAGGTCGATGGATGACACGTCGGCCATAACGTCCGGCCGCAGTAAGAAGAGCTCGACGCCGCTGCGATTGCATCGGGCAGCGGCTTCGCCCCCCCCAACGCTCCAGCGATATAGTTGAAACCGTGCGCGGCAGGCGCGAGCGGGCAAGTCGGCGGCGGTCGCCGATCCTGGCCTCCTGCGCCAGTCGATTAACCGCGATTATCGGGGCCCCCCTCATTGCGCACAGAGGTTGGCACTCTGGACAGGCGTCCTTAATGCAAAGTATTCGTCGACCAGCATTTTCGAACGAAGCGCTTTTGCTGGAATAAAATAATTAGTTGAGACGGTCGTTTGGAAGACGGATTCAGCAAATTGAAGTGTTGAGTAAAGCTCAGGAAACTATCGACTCACCTCGATGCCAATGCTTGTGGGTGTTTTAATTGTTCGGAACGCGTGTGTCCAAGAAGCCGCATCCAGGAGATCGTTGTGCATGTCCAAAACAGCCAGCAACCAATTGGAAGGGTTGTCGGTATTATTTCCCCGCGTGAGAAAAGAATTGCAAGGACGCTGCCCGCAACTATCGCGCTCCAGGTCGCAACTAGTTGTACAGGTTGCAGAGTGAGTTTGGCCCAGTGTATAAATATTAAGAAAGGTGCTATTAAAGCGAGGAGAGTTATCCAGTCGCTAAGAAAGACGGCGAAGCTGGCATATCCGCCTGCTACCAGGAGAAGGCATCGCCCGGCTTTTAATAGTCGTGATTGGTCGAACGCGTCGTGTCGGTCGAAGTGTTCAAGGGTCTGAGGTGGAGGGCAATATAAAAGTACTCGACGAAACATAAAGCCGACAGTTGCGATACTAATAATCGTTCCAATTCCGTAAAAAACCGACGTTACTTCGTGCCAAAGCGTTAAAAATTGGAGAGCTAGGAAGCTTTGAGTAGCGCAAATCAGTGTAGAAAAGGCACTGTTCCGCATCGCTTTTGTTGCTGAGGCATTTGTCATGGCTATTTTAGTCGTGTGCGTGTTTATTTTCTGTCAGCCTTCGAAAGCTCATCGCTGCTTTTCTACAGTATCTATTTGAGGCATAACATCCTATTGCGATAGGTCAACGTTTTGCTCTAGGCTAAGTTATTGAGTGATATCAATTTTTAGTCAAAAGGGAATAGCTAGAATAGGTCATTATTGCCGCCGGTTTTACAGATTATCAGCAAAAGTGAGGGATCAAAGTCGATGGACGTTGATATTCATAACTCGTTGGCTAAGCAGCGCATTTTTCAGCGCCATTCGGCGCGTGGTTCTGTTGCGATTATGTTTCTTGCATCTCTCATGGTCATGTTCGGCTTTTTTGGGCTTGAATCGCCACGACATTTGTAGACACTCCTGAGCCATAATGTCAGGCACAAGGAGAACGTATGAGCGGTAAGCGGTACACAGAAGAATTCAAGATTGCAGCAGTCAAGCAGGTAGCCCAGCGTGGGCACCCAGCGAGCGAAGTAGCGGAGCGGCTCGGGGTAAGCATCCATAGCCTGTACGCCTGGACGAAGCGCTATGGCGTGCCTGAGGCTGAGCGCAAGGCTGTCGATGCCCAGTCTGACGAAATGCGGCGCCTGAAGGCCGAGCTCAAGCGCGTCACGGAGGAGCGTGACATATTGAAAAAGGCCGCGGTGTACTTTGCCAAGACGTCCGGGTAAGGTACACCTTAATTGCTGAGTTACAGGACCAATTCCCGGTGCGCCGGCTATGCAAAGTGCTCGAGGTGCATCCGAGTGGCTTCTATGCCTGGCGGCTCAATCCCGAAAGCCGCCGCGCCAAGGAAGACAAGCGCTTGCTTGTGCCGATCAAGGAGTCATGGCTAGAAAGCGGCAGTGTGTACGGCTATCGCAAGGTCAGCGACGATCTGCGCGAACTCGGTGAGCAGTGCGGCATCAACCGCATCCACCGACTGATGCGCTTGGCCGGGATTCGTTCGCAAACCGGCTACGCCAAGCGGAAAT
>Ga0265798_10005345_pt1 | contig 17325 bp, 19 predicted proteins | sample P3T30metagenome_FD_192430 | JGI IMG/M metagenome (GOLD analysis project Ga0265798, IMG submission 192430) | Plant litter microbial communities from East Loma Ridge, Irvine, California - P3 T30 | ecosystem: Environmental > Terrestrial > Plant litter > Unclassified | place: USA: California... | reverse complement strand
AGAATTCCTCTCTTTTTATATTTGTTCTTCTTGTGCATTCGCTCTCTTCGTGCCGTCGCAGCTTACGTCTCGAACCCGCGCCTTCGCACGAAACCAAGAGGAATACCAAACGACCGCGACGAAGCTTGCGCGAACGAGACCTGAATGTCCTCAAGCGACAAGCCCCGCGTCTCGCGCATACAGGTCACAAGCACAACGAGCGTCAAAAGCGCAATTGCACCGAAGAGGAAGTACGCGCCGTACGCAGACCGCGCGAGGAAGATTGGAGTCGCGAAAGCAACGAGCCAGTTCGCAAGCTGTTCGTGGAAGAGGTCAGCAAGGAACGCACGACGAGAAGGCCACTCAGGGCCGTAAAGAGAGAGGTGAGGATGTGACTTACAAAACTACCACCCGTAGCCATCGAGTTCGTCGTCGCACGCGTTCTCGTGGGTTGAATTTCAGACGCGTAGATCTTGCCCACGACGGCCCAGGTCGAGACGTATCCAATTGCGAAGACAAATACCGACACGATAACGACCCAGCGCGCTGCTCCATCCGAATGCACGACGTTCGCTGCGTACAGCGAGCCGATAAGGAGCATGGTCCCGGAGAGGATGACGCCGCCGCAGATGGCGGACGTGCGACGACCCCACTTGTCGGCGAAGAGCGTGGCGGGAATGCTGAAGGCGAGCATGAGGATGGCGGAGACCCCCGAAGCGAGGAAGGAGGCTGTTTGCGATGATATTCCTGCTTGCGCGAAGATGGTTGGGGCGTACTGCGAGATCTGTTCAGTATGCGGAGGTGATTTCACGTCGTTGGGGCGCGCAACATACGTAGAGCACGCCGTCGATGCCGCTCAACTGAACGAACGACAGGATGAACACCGCGAGCCATGTCTGCGATCGGTATTCGCTCTTGAAGATCAAGCGCAGGCCCTGCAGTATGCCGACTTGCTCTTCGGGAGCTGCATTCTCCGTGGGGCGCAAGACGTCTTTCTCCGCTTCTGCAGCTTCAAAGTCCAGCTTCTTGAGCTCTTGCATCGCTTGACTTCTTTGCCCGTGCAAGATGAGCCATCGCGGACTTTCGGGCAGGAAGAAGGACCCCGCAGCCCAAATCATGGACAGCGCGGCTTGCAGTATGTACGGCAGACGCCATGACATATTCCCAGCAATATGGATACTTCCATAACACGAAAAGTAGCCCACACATACTCCCAGAGCAGCACCGAACTGCGGTAGCGACACAAACTTACCACGACTGCGACTCGGTGCGATCTCACAGATATACACTCCGATGTTGGTGAGCGCGAAGCCTTGACCGATTCCCATCAATGCACGGCCGAAAAGGAAAAGACTGAGATGTGAGGCAGCGCATTCGAGCACGCAGCCGATCGTGCAAAGAATGGCGCCGACGATGATGATGCGGAGGCGGCCGAAGCGGTCGGCGAGGTGGCCGGCGACTGTTGCTGGGATGGCGCCGCAGAGCATGATTAGAGAGACGGTGAAGCCGCGCATGGTAGGCGTGAGGTGGCCGAATGTTTTGGTGAAGGAAGGCATCTCGGTGACAGCGCCGACGGAGCCTGTGTCGAATCTGGTGGCATGTCAGCGAGTTGGTTCGCGTTCACGCTGGGTAAATGCGCGATGTATGTGACGTGTGATGGAGTGCATTTATGACATACCCATTCAGTATGCCACCAAGGGCGACGAAGGTTGATGCGAGCGCGTAGCCTGGTACTTTGCTGAGGATGGGCTTCATCGTTGTCGATGTTCCAGCAGTAGAGAGAGGTGTTCGAGTGGAAAGTGAATGCTCTTCAGCGAAAGTCAGTGAGAGCATAAGTAACTGATACTTCCCCGCATTTGGAGATAACGAGACGTAGAGCGCGATTGGACGACGCGATAGCCATTTACCTGAGCAGTGTTAGAGTGAAGGATGCGCGTAAGCAATGAAGTCGCGATGACGTAGGTGGCTCGCGTTGAGCACCACACGCCCTTGCTAATCAGTGTTGCATAAGGAGCGATGATCGTGGAGAGTACTTAGAGCAGCGCTGAGCATAGTCTATACAGAGCGGAGCAGGTTTCTCGTGGATATCTTGCTCCACCCAACACCTGCGCACGATCAGCCGGCCGTGGCGTAATGCTCGGCATAGTCTGTCGAGAGTCAATGCAGTATGTGCAAAGACCACATCGGATGCTACAAGACCATGTGAGCTCATATGGAGAAGTGATACTAATGGGAAGAAGGTTGCGTTCGCGATGACGGTCCACCTGTATCCTTTATGTTTGATGCGGCTACGGAAGGGCAGCATTGCGAAGCTGTGCCATACTGTGCCCTTACCATCGAAGGGCAACAGCCACAAAGACGTGCAACAGCATGTATAGTGCATCAAAGCGTGATTTCCAGACAGATGGGAGTGGTTCGTATGCGCATGCAGTAACTAAGAGGCGCGCACCAGCCTTCATACTTCCTCTCGTCCTTCACAGAAGAGCGGCAGGATACACTTCGTCACGGCTCCTCAGCTAGGTAATTTCAGCATTTGCATCGATCGTTCGTTCGCGAAAATATGGCAACAGCGTGAACATTCATCTATCTATAAAGAGGCTGCCCGCGACCTCTACCGTCGATCTCAAGACCGTGTGCGATCCGCATGCTTGCGCCTCAAGTGATCAAGCATCTTGTCATTCCTAGGAAATGGATTCCCAACGCCTTGCATGCTTCTGTCACCTAAGTTGGCATTCGCGTTAGCTCCAGATACCTTGCAGTCAAAACGTGTAGGTGTAGGAAGCGGGGAAGTGTATCGTAGCACATGTCTGAGACCCTTCTTACATCCGTCAACCGGGCACCAAACGCGCCCAACACCGTGTAGACTCCTATGGTGTCGTTTGAGGTCTGCGGAGCGACGAAAAGTGAGGCCTGAGCAAGCGCGCGCGTCGCATCGATACAGGTCACCGCCTCTCTCGCCGTTGCTGAGGAAGGTACCCATGGCGACACGCTCGGGAGTGGGGGCACGTAGAAGAGTCGGTTCAACCGATCGTCCCTTGGCCTCAGCATTTTGGTGTGGAGCTTGCCCTGATGTGTGCTGCGGTAAGAAATCTTCGAGCTGGGCATTGAGTATGGGAGGACTGTAGCTGGTGAAAGTTAGCGAACTGATCGTACGAACAGGTCAAGCCTTGTAGCACAGTTCTAGGCTTCCATGGATGCGACGCGACTGCTCATCGGCATTCCTCGTTCAGAGTGCAAGCGACATGTGGGCAGCTGCAACAATGATGCGCATTGCAGACGAAGCAGCCTGTGCGAGCGGTATCTGCCAGAGGCGGAGGTGCCTGAGGAGAGCGAGGTGGGGCCCCCATACTAGGGGAGGAGACTTGGAAGTCTTACTTCAGTCATGCTACTAGCATTCCTCATCCGTGCAGTTTGATAGAACTGCCCCCTTGTCCATACAGTTTAGAATACTGTTCCTGTATGCATACAGTGTCTCGTGAGACTGTCCCATCTCCAAGCAGAGTTCGGACGGACGTTCGCTTTCGCTTGCGGTCGTGGAGGTTCGTTCGTGATTACCGACGCTCGCGCGGGGAGCTCAATCTTATCCGTGTTAATCATATATCGATAATGCGCGAATGTCGAGTTACCTGAGAGAACCATTAGTGATTGAGAAGAGGTAGGATGTCGGAGGGTAGCATACCTTGATAGATCTTCAATCCTTCGGCGGTATTTGAAGTCCGACTCTAATTATTAGACTTACCGTTCAACGCCTTCTCCCGCGATGAAAGGGTTCATTCCGCTGAGATACAACGAATCATCGCAGCCATGAGCTGCGTACGAAAACGCCGCGCTTTGTTGATCCTGTGCTCCCGTTCCGAAGGAACTCTGCGGTCGCACAAGCGGCTGAGCAGCCCCGAAAGTTGCATCTAAAGACCCTAAGTCGCGGTCACACTACGGGTATATGGAAGATAAATACCGAAAATCTCATCGAACGCGTCGTCATTGGAGTGCATGGTACTAGCCCAGCGCGCATCCTCGCTGTCGAGGAGAATAAATAGCTCATCCATGGTGGTGGCGGTGGGAGTGTGACGAGCAAGAAGGTGATGTTGAGGAATGAGGTTGAAGTAGAAGAAAGCAAGAAGCAGGAATGAATTGAGGGGCAAGTACTTATAGGCCATTGTACGGTCATCTGCGGATTGTAGGGCATAATGGGGCGCGTCTGGGTTGCGCCCTATCATGTGACATGCACGCCAGCTGTGGTGGAACACCGTGGAACACCATCGACGCGGCTGGCTATGAGCAGCGGTCAGCAAACCCAACCAACGTCTTACAGGCCATCAAGCCCCCCATACCCCAGTCCCCACACATGCGCACCGTAGTATCGGTTGTAATTCGCCATCCACACGTGACGGTAGTTCTTCATAGCCTCGCTCAAACGTTGGAGCAGCGCATCAGCCTTGTCCTGCTCTTCTGCCGATGCCCGCGGGAAGAACTTAGCTCGCAGCACGTGATACCAGAAGGTCGTCTCAACCGTAGCCATCAAGCCGAGACCTGCATAGACGGTGTAGCGGACTGCTGGCTTGGCATCGCGAACCAGTTTGAAGAGGTTGAATGACGGAAGCGACGGGTTCTCGGGTTGGTGGTCTGGTCGAGGTGCTGAGGAGTGGTGATCTTTCGGTGAAGTCGCTGAGACATGAAGGCGGCGGGTGTTGGTGACTGCGGCTGACGGTGAATCATACAGATGAGAAAACGTCCGTATCGAGGGAGCGATGCGCATCCTCGTAGTCTTTGGAATCATTCGTTGAGCCATTGGATCCCAGGGAACACCGGAGTAGTTCACGTGACGCGGGGTTGATAAGATGAAGGAGTTGACTCGATATGAAGAATCGCGACCTACCTCAGACTCACCAGTATGCAAACTATATACTCACCTTCAACGCCTACTCATCTTCGCCTACTCACACCTGAGTGTGTCTAAGTCAGCGCGAAGTCATCGCGAGGCAGCTGCCAAGACCATCGTGTTTGTTTTGGGCATAAGATTGCGAGATATTGGCGTTCGCATGTGCAATCTTAGAATTTGCGCAGGGGTATCGAAAACGGTGCGTCCGAGCGTCGTTGACGTCGACGGCCTGGTGAGGGAAATTCGTTCACGATGCCTGGGAAGAGAGTGAAGGATGCGCGCAAAGTGTGATATCACATGCGCGTGCGGATCCGAGTGAGGTGTATGTGTGGGAGAAACAGGGAATGGGGTGGTGGAAAAGGCGGTGGCAGGCCTGTGGGCGGGGAGTGTGAGCTGGCAGGGACAGGTGGTTGAGTGGAGCGTGGTCCGCCTGCCGGCATAGTCAGGAACAACAAATCAGCCCTCGACGCGCCCGACTAGTGACCACCACGACGCTTCACTCCCTCGACGCTTGCTTTTCCTGCCACCGCTCTCTCCCTCCTATGTAGCTCCTACCTCCTCATAATTAATCCGAGCATGAGCGACACCATCCACCATTCTGCGACGCATTTTTAACTCACCACGCTGCTCCCGCCGGCTCTGCACGACTTGTTTACGCGCACGGAGGGGTCGTACACATGGACTCGGCCGGCCTTGGTGCCATGCCAGGGCCTCGCTGCTGTTGTGGGAGCCATGACTGCGCTTTCCTCGCCCACAACGGAAGACTCTTAGAAGGATTAGAGAGGGATGTCTCCAAGGCTGCACAGCTGGGCCAGGTACGTCGCTCACTCCCGCATGTCGGCTCTTACTACCGCGCATGCCGCTAACCTTTGCCCTGCAGGCCCTGCTCGTCCGCCATGAGGCCTACGTCGCCGACTCGGAGCGCGAGCGCAAGGAGATGATCAACACCATCGAAGGGCTCGAAAAGGACAAGATCGAGCTCGAAGCCAAGAATGCGCAGACCATCAAGGCGAACCGCGACCTCCTCGACCAGCTCGAGCAGCTCAACAACGCCGTCGCCGAGTCAGACGCCCACATCCGCGCGCTGGAGGACACGCTGCGCTCCACCGAAGACGAGATCGACCGCCTCAGCTCCCTGGCCGCACGCACGCAGCTGCTCGAGCGCCAGCTAATCGACCTCGAGCGAGAGCAGTCGCAGATTCAGAGCAGCCTGGACGCCAAGATTGTCGACGAGCGCACAGCCATCCAGCGGTGGAAGGTGGCCGAGCGGACTATAGGAGATCTCCAGGACCAGATCGACCGCATCGAGAAGGAGTCCCGCGCCGAGCGTCAGCGCCACATGGAGGTCGTGGCTCGCATGGAGCGGCGGATGGTCGTCGAGGGCGAACTCCACACCGCTGCGGGCAGACTCAAGGCCAAAGCTGGGACTGACAAGGGCGGGCCCAACGTCGTCTCCCACTTTGTTAAGGACATTCTACTCGATAACGCGAACCTGCAACACGGCATACTGGAACTACGTGAACTGCTGGGCAACTCCAATGAGGAGGTCGAACGCCTGCGAGACCAGCTCAAGGTCCACCAACCTGTCTCGACATCACCCCGGCCCGATGAGGATGTCACAAGTCCGTCGCTGCAGAAGGAACTGGAAATGGAACAAGAAGCGTCGCTACAGCAGGAACTGCACATACATCACCACTACCACGGTCCGAAGGTTACCAGAAATGTGCCCAAGCCACCGGCTCAGCGACGGCCCAAGAAGAAGCGCTTCTCCCTCACCCCGACGCACTTCGACCCGCCTGCGACCCTCGACCGCTCATCCACAGCCACGATACTGGAACACACCGCGGTTACTGTGCCTAACTCGCACAGATGGTCTCAGGCATCGACCCTCACGCCGGGCTCTTTCGCAGGGTCACCCGTCTCCGACTCACACCGTGGGTCCATGTACGACCGTGTCTTCAGCGAGGCCTATGACTCTTCCCGGCCCACTAGCCCTCCCGATTCTATCGACTTCCAGTCTCCCATGTTCGGGCCCGTCAAATCGAACGACTACAGCTCCGATCCGGATGCGTTGCCGCCGATGCTGCGAAGGTCGTCTGGCACTCTTGAGGTCGCTAAGGGCGGAAACAAGCATCTGCGACGGAAGTCTCGCGGCCTCATGCCACCGAGCCTCTCGACCATGCGCAGCTCAAGTACGCCGATCGCCCTTACCGCTAAGAGCAGTCCTGCGACGGCCGTCATCTCCGCTGTTAGCCCCGCCAACTCCTTCTCAGATGCCAGCTTTACGCTGTCGCCCTACCTCCAGCCGGAGCCTCAGGCTGCTATCCCGGAGGAAAGCGAAGACTCCTCGCTATCGACGGCCGAGCCATCGCTGATGACATCGAACGGCGAATTCGAGCCTGACGACCTCGTCTCGCCCATGACCGCCATGCGTCCCGGATTACGCCGCCACGCCTCCCACGAATCCCTCATCTCAGTCTCCGGCATGGACATCCACACACTGCAGTCACGACCCTCGCAACTCCTATACTCTAATGCTGCGCGATTCGCAACGCCCGGCAGTTCTGGCTCCGTCGGCCCCGAACTCACACCATGGACCGCTACCGCACACGGCACGCTTTCGAACAAGACATCCCAAAGCAGCATGGCCAACCGCGACTTCCTTTACTCTAGCATCGCGAACCAGAAACGCGGGCCTCGGAAGAGCGACGGCCCCCAGCCCTCCAGCGGCCCCGGCCTTACAAAGAAGGTCGGAGGTTGGGTATTCGGCAAATGGGGCTCATCGCCTGCTCCCGTCACCTCACCAACCGCTACCCGCGCGCCTTCGATCCTTAGCCAGGAAACGCAGTCCACGCAGGACACGCAGTCGAGTGAAGGCACCACTACAACGAATGCGGACGGCTCGAAGAAGAAGGATAAGCCCAAGCTGAGGCCGAGCGGCGTGAACCAGAATGGACCCATCTGGGGCTTCTTCGACGAAGTCCCCGATGCACCGGCCAAGGTCGTGGTGCAGGACTACGATGCGGATGCGCTTGGTGAGGCCTTGGCTGAGGCTTCATAGACCAGATATGGACTTTACAACAGCGCGTGCGTGTGTATAAGAAGGCTCTTTACATATGGAAACATTTCTTACCATCTCCTTGGTTTTTTGGATTCCGATAGATTGCATCACTGGCGTTTGGGTTTCCTTTCTTCCTTGAACTTTGGATGCCGATATGTTTGACGAAGCGCATGAGCGAAGGAAGGACATTTCCTTTTCTTGGTTTTGGATTCTGGATAGATGAGATACGAGCTGAAGATTGATACCCAATTATATTGCCATGGCGACGTGGTAGGCTTGCTACTAAAGACGAATTACCTCGATCATGCTCTTTTCTGTTTTGCTAGATGGGCAGACTCGTCATCTCGGCGGTGAGTGAGATACAGTCATCACATTCCATGCTTTCGGATTTAGCAATTCATCCTTTCGGGCTTCTTATCGGTCGCGGCATCGGTTGCGGTAGTTTACCTCGTTTACCAACTCGGGTCACGATCTTCTTTGGCCGTTAAGCAAGGGGTGACCTTCTTTGGCCATCCAGCAAGGATGAAGTCGGCGACCACCTACATCACCGCGTCTTCCGTACCTACGCGCATCCTTCACATCCTTCGCTCTGACAGCGCTCAGGTAAATCGGCATCGCAACCACTCGCGTCAACCAATCGCGATCTGCTTCTCTCAATGCAGTCATTCCCAAAATTGACATCGGATCGGTACTTACCCGCCCTCGCCGCTGGCTGCTCCCGCGGAACTTTGCTTCCGCAAGAACGATTTCAGGGGATCGTTCTCACCGTATCGCGTTGGGGAGCGAAGTGAGATGATGCCTCACGCGGAGGTGGTGGAGGTCTCACACACGATCTGCTCAACTCCCTTCAATCAATCGCGCTCTGCTTCTATCGAGAGGATTGTACCCACCGTATCGCATCGGGGAAAGAGGTAAGCTGACGCGGCGGTCAGTGAGTTTCGCCTCAAGTGTTCCTACTTCGCATGGAGGCGCGATCTGCCACAGCGGCCAAGGAACTGCATTGCAAGATGCGATCCTTCGCGCTATCAAAGTGCCTTGCACCGTCTCTCGGCCCCTCAAAGCGAGCACATGTTTGACCGCCTCGGGAGGTGGAGGGGAGGTGGTGAAAGTCTCGCACACTAGACTGTCCTGGGTATCATTCAGACCCAGCTTCGAGGACGGTCATTCCTGAAGGATGAATGGATTCGATGCCGGAGTAGATCGAGGATCGCTATATACGTGAGCTGAACAATGCTGGAGTCGCTAACTCTGCAGTCCAAGCACACTTCCTGGACTCCGCCTGCAAACAGAAACGATGACCCTTCTGATTGCCAACCTGGAAACATCAAGCGACGACGTATGTACGATCCGTTTCTACGACACTAGGGCCAGCATGCGATGCTTCCCGACGAAAATCAACGGATACTTTGCTACTCAGGTCGACAGCATCCGTGGAGACGGGATCCTCGAGCATCCCCGGTACAAGAGAGCAGTAAGAAGGGGGCATGAAACGGCCAGGAGATTTGAACAGCTTATCGGATCTGTGAGCAACAAGAAGACCAAGATTATTGTCTCACCCAATGGCATTGTTGGAGGTTATCCTCAAAGCTATCACGATTGGGCCACAAAGAGAATCGCCTTCTTCGTCGAGACCAGATTCGACTTCCCGAATTCTCCGACACCGGCGAGCATCGTGTCCTCTGCACAATGGCTACACTTCGCTGAAACATCCTCGAAGGCTGCGCTCCAGGGTCTTTTGGCTTCTGGCTTGCGCAGTGTCACGATCCTATCGGGAATCTGTTTGTTCTCGGCCAAGGCCATGACCGCGGCTACCAAAGACGTGCCCATTCTCGAACTCCAAAATGGGCAGTGCAACGGAGCTACACTTTACGAGCTGGAATACATCGCCCGTAGTGCTACGGCGATTGCAGATCTTGCCATCGCATCCCGATCCCCGGCGGAGCGGACTGACCATCGCGATGGCGACAAAGCCCGCCAGCCGCCCCAGATCTGCTTGGACATTCCCAGTTTCCATTACTACCAGACCATCGACGATCTATTGCGGTCTGCTCGTTGTAGCTTCACCGAGGCTCTGCATTGGCTCCGTACTATAGAGACGCATCATCAGCAGATCTCGCATATCTTCCGTGGTTATCTCCACGTCGAGCTGCTACGCCGAGACCCGTCCCTCAAATCATGCTTCATCAGCGTCACCCCGGGGGGTGAGCCAATTTTCTCGAGCATCCGCGAGTCGCTCGTGAAGCGTACGCTCCCATCAGTGCAACAAGCCATCGACGATCTCGGTGTCCATGAACCAGCTTGGACAGCGTTCATGCAATTCGTGCACGACGAGGAAAGACCAAAGGATTTCAGATCACTGGGCCAGACATTCTATGTGTACCAGGTGGTACGGCACGCCTTGGGTGATGAGTCAACACAACCGGACCTGTTGATCAGTGTCGAGGACAGCGCCGAACGCGGCGTGTATTCGCGAGCGCAAAAGCTTCTCAAGAGGATACGAGAGACTTCATGTTCGGTCTCGCCTGTACTACTAGAGACGTACCTCTGCCCGCGTGTCTTCGTTGACAATAACGCACACGGATCGGAGCTGTATGCTCACGACCCATATCCGGCGGTAGTGTACGAGAAATGCAACTCAGAGAGTGATGAACCAATCCTGGGCAGTTCAAGGACACACCCCGGGCTGGAATGTCCCAGTGGCCGAAGCGACGTCGCCCCGGAAACCGGTCGGACGCTGTTGAAACTGGACACTTTGGAGGTAATTGAGAGATTGTATGGCGAGATCGTCCACGCTGCTTCGGGGACTGGGTGCAGAGGTAGGCCTCTTTGACGTGCCAATGCAGCCCTAGATAGGTTTGAGAATAACGGCTTTACTGTGTTCAGTTTTGCTACAAAACTGCTTCGAGCGCCGGTAATTGGATGGAGCTCGCGCTGACATGCAGCACCAAATGTGGGTTTTCATACACTGCAGCGACTCTCGACGGACCGACCCGAGCATTGCGCCACGACGTTGTTCTGAAATCATCCAGTCGCTGTTGCAATGCTATACGCCACGAGCATAATTATACCTGCAGGGCCCTCGCGGGTTCGTAAGTTGACAACGGTGACTAACGAGGGCTGTTCGTCGGAATCTCGGAGTTTTCGACTCTGTACTCAACTACGATAGCTAAGAATAACTCCGCAATAAATGCGTCATAGGTCGTTGCGGTGAGTTCTAGATTGACAATTTTGAACAATCATATTGCGAGTGTCATGCGTGGTTTTGTGGCTATTATTACTCTTCTGCAGCAGGGTACTGTAGGGCACAGCTGGGCAATGTCGCCACACGTCAGCCGCATCAAGCATACAAAACTTCAGCGTGCGTCATTCTGAATGCGATATATTCTTTTTCGACATCGCATCCCAATAGAACCTTTTTCATTCCTCGCGGATACTCCTCGACTAAACCGTACACCTCACATCATTGCCGTCATGTCCGACTACATCGACGATTTGGATTTGTCCTCCCTCTTTATCGACGACGTCGACCATGCCTTCGTTCCGCAGGATGACATCGCTGCATTTGAGTCTCAAGACGCGTACTACGTTTTGCCCTCTGGTAAGTCCAATATCGCATCGTGCGCATCATTATCTAACTCCTGAATGATTAGGATCTGATCCATTTGCAAGCGGCATGCCGTACGAGCATTTCGACAACCTGGGATTCGCCGCGCCTATTGCCGTTGCGCAACCCAATGCACCGCTTGGCACCGATGCGATGATAAATGAACATCTCACCAACGGTATTACATCTTGGTCTTTCGCGACACCAGGCAACCGACGTTCGCATCATGCATCCACGCCCTGCAACACCGTCTTCGCGTAAGTGGTTCGATCTTGCGATGAATCTACATGTACAGTGTAACCCGCCACACTATCTTACCGCGAGATATGCGCGGTATTATAGTACTTCCCAAAGCCGGTAACTTTATCCCCATCGTGATATAATTCTGTTGCACACATGCTGACTTTGCCTAGACAAGAGTAGTAAATAGCGCACAAACGACACGATAGTAGATTTAGGCGGGATTAAGTAGCTAGCATGTTCATCACATTGATACAAGTAGCTTCTTATCTTACTTAGACAATCCAATCCTGTTAGCATCTGCGTTCGGCCGTACAAGTCGGTTGAGTCCTAACCGCACAAGCGGGATGAACTCAGTTGCAAGCTTTTCGGTTAGGACAGCGACTGCGATCTACGACTTACTAACCTTTCGCGGGCAATGGCTTCTTGGATCTACGCCGCTCATGCCCACTTGACGACTATACTAAGCAGTCCTTGAAATGGCCTCGTATGGCCTCGGCATAGCCAGGGTGTGCTGTGAAGACGTCGCAATGCTATTAGTTCAAGCCGTGACCCGTTACTCCAGTGACAGCATTGCAGAGACTAACTTCATTCTAGGCCAAACTTCTTTCCTCCCCTTGCAGCCATGGAATTCGAGCGCCTCGAAACCCAGCCGGCCAACTTCTCCCCAGCTCGCTACCTCATCATCGACACTCACGCGCCATACCTCCCGCCCATTCCCACAACCATCACACCCCATGACAATACGACCATCGTTCCTCCCACGAACGGGGTGCGAAGGTCTCGCAAACACGTCTGCAATATTGCGCCCTGCAATGGCGCGGTATTCGGTCGCGGTCCCGAATTGCGCAGACACCACGCCTCTGTGCACGGCGTGCGCAACGCTCGCAATCCCGGCTTTTGGTGCCCGATCGACGGGTGCGACAGGAGTAGGATGGAAGGAGGCGAAGATTTCCCACGCAAGGACAAGATGGTGGATCATCTCATGAGGGTGCATGGTGATAGGGTTGGTTCTGCGGCATGAAGGGGGGTGTTTATGTGTCCACGGATGGGTACAGCTTTGGTATGCTCGAAGGATGTTGCCCAACCAACTTCCCGCAAAATTGACGACCTAGACGAAAAGATGCTCTTCCAAATGAGAGAAGTTGCGAATATGATTTATGGATCCTTGAGCCAACCTTTGACCTTCTCCGTAACATCGTCTCCGATACAACGGCCTTCTTCGCCAGGTAGAGGCGCCCCCTGCCAGTCCGTGAAGCGATACCAAACTCCGTCGTAGTATCCGACGATCTGGTGCGCAGGCGATTCGGTTTCTCCTGGTATGAACACGCCAACTGCAAAGCTCTTTTACTTGAAGCATATCGTTCTCGCTCAATTTGGTGTACTTGCTGTCGATGCTTCTAACATCAATGTCTCCTAGCGTCCGTGCTGCTTTCAGGAGGCTGGTTCTTGAGGTTGGTCCTTTCGATACTGTTATATTCCTTTCTTTGAGACGGGTATACAGCATCTCTGTCGTCATCCGGTCGCCGTTTGCGAGTAGTGCAGCGAGTCTAACCCACGTGCAATTCTCCGTGCCGCCTTCTGCGTTGATCAGAGGATAGTGATTGTGGGCCCTTCGCAGATCAGCAAGCGTCGCCAATGCTTTGTTCGTGACGTATACTTCGGTAGCTCCGTCACGTCTGACAGTGACGAAGGTCCATCGTTGCTCGTTCCCACCGGTACTCTCAGACCCGAATATTCGTATACCCAGCATGTCTGATCATCCGACAAGCGGAAGCGCTCTTGCCTTGCGGCGTTCCACATCCACACATAGTCGCCGTCGTTTTGCATAGCTGTCTCTTGGGAAGCAATATTGAGCAAAGGCGATGGTTGACCAGACGACTACATACCCCGCGCGTAAGCTGGCAGTCCTCGATGCGACGTGATGCAGACGGCTGAGCCATGCCGAGCTGTTCAACATGGCACCCCATAAGAGGAAGAAAGTAAACAGGTCTGCAGATTACACCAAGATAAAAATTTGGCAAGTAGGCGACCCAACAACAATGTATGCTCTTGGGTGGTCGGACCTTTGCAAGATCAACGTAGAATTCTTCTTCTCTACATGACCATAACCGTGTAATTAACCTTATCATCTTCCTCTTGAAAGAAGTTGCGCGCAACCGGCCTCCGATACGCGTCGAACTGGGCTTTGACCATATCGGTGTTTACGTCTTCGTGGCCCCCAAAAAACTTAGTGGCCGCGACAACGCCCGCTCTTCTATATACTCCGTCTTCAGCTCCGGGTGGCGCATACAGGACAAGACACCACACATTAGCAACGTTGTCATTGTGCTTAGCCCAATACCAAACGCAACACGTTATCGGCACGATAACAGTTCTTTGCAGAAGAGATTGGTCATCTCTGGTAGGAGTGGTAAGGCGTTCGTCCCGAGCGGTTGTCGACGCGATCCTGCTTGGGTGCTCTCTGAAAGTCATGGCGAACCATTGGTCTAGGTAGAACGCGAACTCGAAGCCGCTCTTGTTCAGCCCCACGAAAAGCGTAGCCAGACTATTTTCGTCGCCTAGCGATGGAAAGGACCCATACGCGCTTAGGCAAATTATGAATGTCTCGCGAAGCCGCAGTCGTGAACTTCCTAGACATGGGATGATATCGATATTAGCGAGGTGAGTGAGTCTGTGACCCAAAAGTCCCCAAGCATTCCAGGCTACGGGTTTATCCAGAGCTGCCCAGGACCAACTTGGTGTGTCATGCCATGCCGGCGAATATCGAGCGTCTTGTGGACTGTAAAGGAAGTCATATGGCTGTTGAAACAGTATGCCACGATGCATGTCGCTTGCCCAGAGTCCGTACATGCTATTGTCTCCAAGATGCTTCTCAAATTCTGCGGCGATACCGGCTAAAGCAGGAATCCGGTCCGTAGCAAACGTAAGGCGTCGATCGGAATACACTGAGACAATCTCAAACCAGCTGTTGTAGATGGACTTCTGCCACCATTTAGTTTCTTTGGGGTGTTATTCATACTTCGGTAAGGTGATTCGAACTCACTTTATCTTTTGACATGTTATTAAGGTCGAAGTTCCAGCTAGTAACGGGTCGTTCTCGAAAGCGACTTTCGAAGTGAGTATTCCGCCAACCACAAGGCCAAACCTCATTTGCGACCATCGATTTGCATTCCCAGTGCACTTGGCTATCATCAAAGTGCACCGTTCGTCTTGCCTGTCGACGACGTTGAGAAATTTCCTTCCGTGGTTCGTGAGGCTACTTACAAGTAGTTGCTCTTGCAGCGTCCACGCACGATTGAATACAGGACCCTCTCTCATTACCTCCCATGGGAATGCACATGCTAAATAATGAGACTTTTCAGACGAGCTCTGATTAGCCGCGCGACCGAGAGTGATAGCCACCGGGGACGGATTGATACGACGATTACTCAGTATGAAGCCTTCTTTGCCGTTTGCAAAGCCAGAAGCGGAAATGTTGCAGGCAGCATGCTTGTATATTCTATGCATTGAAAGCGATTCCCTTTTCCAGTCGTCGGGGTCATCCTGCACAATGCAGAGGGAGTCGATCCAAATGTATTGGAAATTCAGCTTCACAGTAGCGAGAAAGGCGTCCTGGAAGGTCCTAGACAAGCTATCGATCGGAAGCGAGCACTCGTACGCGCAGAGGTTCGTATGCGTAGTTGTTAAAAACTCTTCTCCGCCCCAGCAATGAGAAAGGGTGAGGTATGGCGTGCACCTGGGCAGTGAAGCGCCGCGACATATATTTGCCTTTAGCTTGGAACTACCAGTTGACTGCACACATATAAGTCGTGTCGGCAACTCGGCAGGAGCTGCTGAAGATTGGCATTCGACATGTTGCGAAAAGCATTGGTTGATCCATCCTCTGACTAAGGAGAACGTTTCCTCTGACCTAATCGATGGATTCAGCTTCGTATTGAGGATTCCTGAATAGCGATCTGTCGTTGATTAGCTTTCGATGATAGATATTCGCAAACAACACGAGTTCGATACCGGCAATAGCTGAGCTGAAGAGTGAAAATTCGCGCGAACTGTAGCACGCCCTGTGGTTTGCGTCGCCGATGATAGAGAGCCTTAACTCCCCTCTCTCGACTGGTTCAGTGGTCGACCAGGTGTACGTTGTAGAGCGAAGTGGCCCGGTTGCATAGTGCTCCTTTGACTTCCTCTTTTCATGCGCTCTCCACATCCAACTACAGATGTAACAGCCTTCTGATACCCCTCTGTGGAACTCTTCCTTGTCAGCATGACTATCGTAACCCCATCCGCGCTGTTCATGTGGCCCCGCTGAAACGATCGCGAGGCACTTAGCACAGAAGTTGCTTCCAGCCATAACCGTTATTGAGAGAGATCATATGCGACCGAGCTCATGACCGAGCTGGTTGCAACGTGAGCAGCAGGAGGTAGATTTTGATAGCGATCGCAGCTGGAGAACGGGCCGAGCCTAGACGACAAGAAGACCAGCGCAATGACCCGCCTGGAGTTACTCGGGAAATGACGCAGTACGTAGGTCGCGCCCGGTTCTGTTGCGTTGTCGTGGGTGTAGGCTGGTTGGGACAGGAAGGCGGGGCAAAGTCACCTGCGCTGATGGCGATAAGCAACGCCAACCTACCACCAGGCACACCTCATGCAAGACAAAAGGTAAATAGGTCTGCAGACTACGTTAAAATGAAAAGATGCGAAGTAGATAACCCAAAGTTAACGTAGGCTCTTGGGTGTTCAGCTGTGTCTTTCATCCAGGCAGTGGACTCTGAGAGATGACGGGCAAAAGCGGGGCAGAGCTAATGACGTATGCTCAACGAGGCCATCGCGACCATCGCGACCACCGATGCGGCAGGTCTCCTGCTGCAGCGACTGCGTGCGATTTGCCAAAGTCAGCTAAACAACTCAACGGCGCAGTCCTTTGGAGGCGCAGAAGAAAGGTACCGTGCCATATGCAGCGTACGCAGTATGTGTTGAACTTCGAACGCGCCTTCCGCGACCGACGCACACCTCCAGCACGTCGTATTGGTAGGCGCAGCGATTTACGCTACATGACTGTGAAGGTCATATATCGCGACGTCCAAAATGACAGATGAGCACAGAAGCTAGACAAGTGTTAGGTGCATGGAAAAGGGACAGTTGGTCAACAAGTATATGTACATGATCGAAAGCTCGGGTATCAACATGTACATCCTAGCATCGTATACGTCCAGGCAAGTACGACTACTACAAAGGAAATCGCCTCGCAACGGGCCATAAAGAAAGGAAAGGAAGAAGACAGCTGGTATAAACAAAAAGAAGTCGTAAAGCCTCAAGAGCCATCCAAAGAAAACACCTCAAACTTCTCACAACCCATCCATCAACCTCGTCAACGCCAACCAATCCGCCAACTCCCCATTACTCTCCCTCTGCGTCTCCCTCGCACAACCCAGTTCCGGACTCGCCAGCTTCTCATTCACCTTCTCGAGGTCTAGTATACCCATCACACTACCCCTACTTCCCCGCTTCTCACTCAACCCACTATCCACTCTTGCCGCAGTGGTTCGCCGCTGTATCGCCGCC
>Ga0265798_10005344_pt1 | contig 17326 bp, 22 predicted proteins | sample P3T30metagenome_FD_192430 | JGI IMG/M metagenome (GOLD analysis project Ga0265798, IMG submission 192430) | Plant litter microbial communities from East Loma Ridge, Irvine, California - P3 T30 | ecosystem: Environmental > Terrestrial > Plant litter > Unclassified | place: USA: California... | reverse complement strand
ACGATCGCGGCGACCCCGGGCGGTCCTGCCACCGGCAGCGGGCTGGGCGCCGTACCCGCGGTCCAGCGCATCAGCATCAATGGACCAAGCCCGTCGATATGGTCGGAATGAAAGTGTGTCAGGAAGACGCGTTCGATCCGCCCCATCGGCACCCCCATCAGCGCAAGGTTGCGCGCACCGCCATCGCCCGCATCGACTACGAACAGGTGTCGGCCAGCGAGCACCGCGGTGCACGCCCCGGCGCGTCGGGGATCGGGCAACGGCGAGCCGGTTCCGCACAGCAGGACGTGGATCCCATCGGGCAGACCCGCCAGCACGCTGCGCCCGACTCGCTGGTCGATCATCCGCTCGAGCACCAGCGTGCCGAGATACGGCTGGAACAGGGTGGCGATACCCAGGCCGATGCCGGCGATCAGTACCAGACCCGCCAGGACCGTGCGCTGCCCCGCCATCGCCCCATCCCCCGATGAGCCCACCATTGTGTCGGCATGACAAGTGCCATAACATCGTTGCGTAGATGGTGCCAGCGATGTGTTGGCAAGCGGCAAAAGGGGGGGGCACGATGGCACGATTGATGCGCGTTCTGGTGTTCGGGGTGGCGGCGTTCAATCTGGCGCTGGGATTGACCTTCCTTGTCGCCCCGGTGCGGATCGCGCCTGCGTTCAGCGTGCTTCCGATCGGTGTGCCGGGGATCGCCGCTATCCGCGCCGACTTCTCGGCGTTCTTTCTGTGCGGGGCGGTGTTCGCGCTGGTCGGCGCGTGGCGGCAGGACGCTGCGCCGTTGCGGGTGCCGCTGCTGCTGCTGCTGCTGGGGATCGCGCTGCTCGGTCGCGTGGTCAGTGTTGCGGTCGATGGTATGACGCCGACGACGCTTGCCCCAATGGGCGCGGAATTCACGATGATCGCGATCCTGACGCTGGCATACCGACAGTTTGACGGAAGCGCCCGCACCGGTTGAACCGCCGCGAAGGCGGCTCGTCACCACGAGGTCTGGTCGCAAGCCACCCCCCGCGCTTTCGGCGCGCGGTGGGACGGTGCGAATCCTTGCGCCGCTATTCCTTCCGGGCAGCCTGCTGCTCCGCGATGGCCGAGCGGCAGCCTTCGGACACTTTGTCCTTGTTGCTTCGCAGGCATGCCTTAACCTGTTCGCGGCTGCGTTTGGCGAGTTCGGCGGCACACATCTGCCGGATCTCGAGCATGCAGGCCTCCCGGACAGTTGGCGCGGCGGTGGCCGCCGCAGCCTGGAGCGCCATGCCGACGAGAGTGAGCGACGCGAGCGGGGCAGTGATCAATCGCATGAAGGGTCTCCTCTGGCCGTATAAGGCAAAACTAGCATGTATATCGGCATAAAGAATGTCAATATTTTCTGCGCCGTCTGCGGGTGGAAGGATGGTCATGACATGGTGAAATCCGATCAACCGAACGTCTGGTAGCAGGCGCCTGCTTCGTTTCAGGGGGGGGGCGTGGACGACGCCGATCGGGTTGCGGTATGGGAAAGCGTTGCCGACGCAGACCGGTTTCGTTCTGTCCGGCGGGGGGATAGGCTGGCGGCATGACCATCGCGCCGCCGATCCTCGCTATAGGCGCTCGCTTGCGCATGGCCTGGTCGTCGTCGACGCGCTGGTCGCACGCAGCCCGCGACAAGCGTCGCATCGATGGCCTAGGCCACGGGCACCGTGTGTCGATCGACCAAGGGAGAGGGTATGACCCGCAAGATTTTCGATACGCCAGCCGCCGCGCTGGATGGCCTGCTGTTCGATGGCATGACGATCATGTCGGGTGGCTTCGGCCTGTCGGGCAATCCGGAAAGCCTGATCCCCGAGATCCGTGCGCGCGGCGTGACCGGGCTGACGGTGATTTCGAACAACGCCGGGGCCGACGGGTTCGGGCTGTGGATGCTGCTGGAAAGCCGACAGATCGCCAAGATGATCTCGAGCTATGTCGGCGATAACAAGCTGTTCGAGCAGCAATATCTGTCGGGCGAACTGGCGCGCGAGCTGACCCCGCAGGGAACGCTGGCCGAGCGGATTCGCGCAGGGGGGGCTGGCATTCCCGCCTTCTTTACCAAGACGGGGGTCGGAACCACGGTCGCCGAGGGCAAGCCGGTCGAGACCTTCGACGGCGAAGCATATGTCCGTGAAACCTGGCTGCGCGCCGATCTGTCGATCATCAAGGCGTGGCGCGCCGATCCGGCGGGCAACTTGATGTTCCGCAAGACCGCGCGCAACTTCAACCCCGATATGGCGACGGCGGGAAAGGTGACGGTGGTCGAGGTCGAGGAAATCGTTCCGGCAGGCACGTTCGACGCCGACTGCATCCACACGCCCGGTATCTACGTCGACCGGATCGTGCGGAGCACGATCAACGAAAAGCGGATCGAAAAGCTGACGACCCGAGCGCGGGACGCGCATTGATGACATCCGCGCCCGGACGGGCACGCCCCTTCATGGTAGCACAGGAGCTCTTGCATGACCGACGCCTTCATCTGCGACGCGATCCGGACCCCGATCGGTCGGCTCAACGGCGCGCTGTCGAGCGTGCGCGCGGACGATCTTGCGGCGATCCCGATCCGGGCGCTGATGGCGCGCAATCCGCACGTCGACTGGCATGCGGTCGACGACACGATTCTCGGCTGTGCCAACCAGGCGGGCGAAGACAATCGCAACGTCGCGCGGATGGCGGTGCTGCTCGCGGGACTTCCCGAACAGGTATCGGCGTCGACAATCAACCGGCTGTGCGGTTCCGGCCTCGATGCGGTCGGATCGGCGGCGCGGGCGATCCGCAGCGGCGATGCCGTACTGATGATCGCGGGCGGGGTCGAGAGCATGACGCGCGCGCCCTACGTCATGGGCAAGGCGGACAGCGCGTTCGATCGTTCGCAGAAGATCGAGGACACCACGCTGGGCTGGCGCTTCGTCAACCCGGCGATGCAGGCCGCCTATGGCATCGACACGATGCCGCAGACTGCCGAAAACGTCGCGGCCGACTGGGGCGTCAGCCGTGAGGATCAGGACCTGTTCGCGCTCGCGAGCCAGCAGAAGGCGGCTGCGGCGCAGCAGAATGGCCGGTTTGCGGCGGAGATCGTTCCCGTCACGCTTCGGCAGCGCAGGGGTGATCCCGTGATCTTCGACGCCGACGAACATCCGCGCGCCACGAGCCTCGACGCTCTGGCCAGGCTGCGCCCGGTCGTCCGCCCCGACGGTACCGTTACCGCGGGCAACGCCTCGGGCCTGAACGATGGTGCCGCGGCCATGCTGGTCGCGTCCGAAGCGGCGGCACGGCGCCACGGTCTCGTGCCGCGTGCGCGCGTCATCGGGATGGCGGCGCACGGCGTTGCGCCGCGGGTGATGGGGATCGGCCCGATCGCAGCGGCGCGGCGGCTGCTCGAGCGTACCGGCGTCGGGCTCGACCAGATCGACGTGATCGAACTGAACGAGGCCTTCGCCGCGCAGGCGATCGCGACGTTGCGCGATCTCGGGGTCGATCCGGCGGACCCGCGCGTCAACCCCAACGGCGGCGCGATCGCGCTGGGCCATCCGCTCGGCATGTCGGGGGCGCGGATCACGCTGTCGGCGGTCGAGGAACTGCACCGGACGCACGGCCGCTATGCGCTGGCGTTCATGTGCATCGGGGTGGGGCAGGGGATTGCGCTGCTGGTCGAACGGGTCTGACGAGCGGTCCCGCTGGCCGGTTGGTCAGCGCTGCTTCTTCGTATTGCCGGCGCTGAAATCGGGGTCCTTTTTCGCGACCCAATCGACGAATTTTCGCACCGCCGGCTCGGCCAACAGCGCGTCCACGTTCATCCCGTGCCGTTCGAGCTCGGAGTTGGTAAAGTTGGCCGTCACGGTCTGCTGGCAAATCGGGTGCATCGGCACGACGTCGCGACCGCCGCGGCGCTTGGGGACGGGATGGTGCCAGATGATCGTCGTGCCGGTGGGACGGCCGCATAGCCAACAGGGCGGGATCTCGACCGGCGGGGCCTCGTCCTGCTGCGCTTCTTCGTATGCGCCGTGTTTCGAATGTTTGCGCGCCATGGGATTCCGTGCCTGTGCCGCCCGTGGCAGGCGGTCGATCCGCCCCCCTACTACACCCGCCGCAGATCGTTAGCGTAATTCCGGCGACAGCGCCTGGGCGGATACCGGTTCTCGCCTGGCGCTGACGAGGACGGCGACCAGCCCGAGCGCCGATGCCACCGCGCCCGCCAGCGCGACCGCGGGATATCCCAGCCCGCCCGCGATGACCGCGCCGCCAACCGCCGCACCAATGGCATTGCCGAGGTTGAACGCACCGATGTTCATCGCCGAGGCGAAGTTGGGCGCGTCCGCTGCGGCCTGCATCACGCGAATCTGGAGCGGCGGGACCAGTGCGAAGCTCGCCACGCCCCACAGGAAGATCAGGATCGCGGTCGGCACCGCAAAGGACATCAGCATGGCGAACGCGACGAGAATTGCCGCCAGCGCCGCCAGCGTCACGATCAACGTCCGGTCGACCGAGCGATCCGCAAACCGACCGCCGAGCCAGTTGCCCACCGTCAGCCCCACGCCGTACGTCACCAGCATCGCGGTGACGTAGCCGAGCGAGGCCTGCGTCGCCTCGCGCAGGATCGGCGTGATGTAGGTGAAGACGGTGAACATCGCGCTTGCCCCCACCGCGGTCAGGCCGAGCGCCCCGAGGACGGGCCCCCGGGTCAGCACGCGCAGTTCGGCCATCGCGTTGCCTCCCATCGGCGCCGGCAGCGCGGGAAGGGTCAGCCGCAATGCCGCCATCGTCACGATCCCCAGCGCCGAAATTCCCCAGAAGGACGACCGCCACCCGAGATGGTCGCCCGCCCAGGTCGCGAGCGGGACGCCGACGACGTTGGCGATCGTCAGCCCCATGAACATCGCCGCGACCGCGCCTGCGCGGCGTTCGGCGGGGACGAGGCTGGCGGCGACGATCGAACCGACGCCGAAGAAGGCGCCGTGATTAAGCGACGTCAGGATCCGCGCGGCCATCAGCATGCCGTAGTCGGTCGACACCGCCGCCAGCAGGTTGCCGATCGTGAAGATCCCCGCCAGTGCGATCAGCAGCGTCCGCCGCGGCACCCGGCCGGTCGTCAGCGTCATCAGCGGTGCGCCGAGCACGACCCCCAGCGCATAGGCGCTGATCAACAGCCCCGCGGTCGGAATCGATACGCCGAGATCGCCCGCGATGACGGGCAACAGCCCCATCGGCGCGAATTCGGTGACGCCGATGCCGAACGCACCGGCGGCCAGAGCCAGCAGGCCGGGATTGAGCTTCATCGTGGCGATCCCCAGACGAGCGCGAGTACGCACAGCCCCGAAGATCCCAATTGGCGATAGTCCATGTCCGTGTTCCCGACTTTTCCGTTGAGGCATAAATGGACTGCGCGGGAACACGTTATTAGAGGTCCGGTACGCGAAGGATTTTTGACATGAACGCAAAGACGGGACTGGGCGCGGATCGCGCCCGCGCGCTGGAAGTGTTCGCGGCGGTGATGCGCGAAGGCAGCTTCTCGGGAGCCGGGCGAATGCTCTGGCTGACCCCGTCCGCGGTTGCGCGGTCGATCGACCGGATCGAGGCGCGGCTCGGCGTGCGGCTGCTGCTTCGTTCGACTCGCGCGCTGACCCCGACGGCGGAGGGGCAAACCTATCTCCAGACCGCGCGCCGGATCCTCGCCGATCTCGACGACGCCGAGCAACAGATCGCCAACCAGGGCGCGCCGCGCGGGCGGCTGCGGATCAGCGCGGCGTTGTCGCATGGGCGGTTGTGCGTCGTGCCGCTGCTGGGCGCGTTTGCGCAGGCGTATCCCAATATTCTGATCGACATCGCGCTGACCGACACGATCGTCGACGTTGCGGGGGGCCACGCGGACGTCGCGATCCGGTTCGGACCGCTTGGCGACAGCATGTTGACCGCGCGGAAGCTTGGCGAAAGCCGCCGGATGATCGTCGCGTCTCCCGATTATCTGGCGCGGTGCGGTACGCCGGTTCGCCCGGACGACCTGCACCGGCATAATTGCCTCAACTTCAACTTTCGCCGCGTCGAACCCGTCTGGCCGTTTCGGGTCGACGGCCGCGACGTCGCGCTGTCGGTGAAGGGATTGATCGAAGCCAATAACGGGGAGACCTTGGGGCAGCTGGCCGCCGCCGGGGTCGGTATCGCCCGGGTTGGTGCGTTCAGTGTCGTGGACGACGTCGCCGCGGGTCGGCTCGTGCCCGTGCTGGAGGCGTTGAACCCCGGCGACGTCGAACTGATCCACGCGGTGTTCGTTGGCGGTGCCAACACGCCCGCCCGTGTGCGCGCGTTCGTCGATTTTCTTGCCGAGCATCTGGTCACCTGAGGCGGACCGGCCTGTGTCGGCGCGATCCTGCTAAAGCGCGATGACGTTCAGTCCCTTTGCACCGACGCATAGCGCGTCAGCCTCGAGCTTTGTTACGATGCGCTCGCCCGCCAGACGACCGGCAGCCCAACGTCGTTCGATCGTGGGGCCCGAGAAATCCAGCGCCTTGCCGGCGACTTCTTCCTGCTGCTCGGTATAGGCGACGCGAACCAGCGACACGCGGGCGTCGTCGTGCAGGGCATAGGCCGCTTGCCACCGCTCGAGCGACCGCCGCGACTGCGCCGCGAAGATCAGGTCCTGCATCCGTCCGGCGGCCTCGCCGATGGTGGACGGAAGCGGGCCGCACAGCGGCAGCAGGTCGACCGCGATGCACAGCACAGGCCGCGTCGGCGGCGTCGACAGGACCGGATCGAGCGGGAGGTTGGCCGAAAGCCCCCCATCGACCAGCCACCGTCCCGCAATCTCGACCGGCGGAAAGGCGACCGGAAGCGCGGCGCTGGCACGGACATGGGCGGGATCGATCCGCAATTGCCCGCTGTCGAACACGACGTCGTCGCCGTTCGCAAGGTCGACCGCGGTCGCGGTGAACCGGCAGGGGCCACCGTTCAACAGGTCGAAGTCGATCAATCGCGCAAGCGTGCGGGCGAGCTGATCGGTTTCGAAGATCGACGGCCGGTCCTTCCCCCAGGACGTCAGCGCGGACAGGGCCGGCCCGAAGATGCCAGCCCGGCCTGCCAGCCCCGTCCACACCGCGGCGGCCGATCGGCGACCGGTTTCCATCGTTGACGAGAGCCACGGATAGGCGAGGTCCGTCGCGCTGGCCACGTGCGGATGCCAGAAGCCACGCAGTGTATCGATCCGCGTGTCCGGGGCCGAGCCCGCGATGAGCGCCGCGTTGATCGCACCGATCGACGCCCCCACGGCCCAATCGGGTCGCAAGCCATGCTGGTGCAACGCTTCGTACACGCCCGCTTCAAAGGCGCCGAGCGCGTTGCCGCCGCTGAGCACCAGCACAAGGTCGAATTCGCCTTGCGTGTTTTGGGCTGGCCCGGTGTCCGTCATTCGACCGTTCCCTGGGCATGGCGCAGGGTATCGCGCAGCACGTCGGCAGAGGCGAGCAGTGCCGCCTGCTCCTCGTCCGACAGCTCAGGCGTCAGGACGCGCAGGATGCCGCCCGCGCCGATCAGGCAGGGAAGGCTGAGATAGACGCCCGCGATGCCATATTCGCCGGTGAGCAGCGTCGAGACGGGCAAGGCAACGCGCTCGTCCCGGAGAACCGCCTCGCAGATGCGCACGATCGCCGAGGCGACGCCAAAGGAAGTAAAGCCCTTGCCTTCGCTGATCGTATAACCCGCGCGCATCACGTCGTGCGCGATCCGGGCGCGATCGAACGCCTGCCCGGCCAGGAATGGATCGAGCGCCATGCCGCCGATCCGAACGGTCGAATACGCGACGACTTCGCTGTCGCCATGCTCGCCCAGCACTTGCGCTTCGACCGCGCCCGGCGCGATGCCGAGTTCATCCGCCACCCGCTTCCGAAACCGGTTGCTGTCGAGCAGCGTGCCGGTCCCTATCACGCGTTCGGGTGGCAACCCCGATTCCAGCTGTGCGACTTGCGCCATCGCGTCGGCGGGGTTGGAGGCCACGACGAGGACCCCGTCGAACCCGGCGTCCATCGCCTGGCGCACGCAGTCGCGCACGATGTCCGCGCTCTTGGCGGCGACTGCGGTGCGGGCTTCGCCATCCTTGGTGGTAGCGCCAGCGGTGATGACGAGAATGCCCGCAGCGGCGACATCGGCATAATCACCGCCCCAGATGCGGACCGGCCGCGCGACTGCATTGGCGTCCGCGATGTCGGTCGCTTCGGCGACGGCGTGATCCATCGACTGATCGATCAGGACGATTTCCCTGATCAGCCCGCGGAGCATCAGCGCATAGGCCGTGGTCGCACCGACATGGCCGGCGCCGACGATCGCAATGCGGGAGGTCGCTGGCATGAGGGGGTTCCTTGACGAGTATGCGGCTGTGACAGGAGCGCCATGCTGCCGGGGTGTGATCGCTCAACGATCGACCCGCCTGATGGCTGCGACAAGGCTGGCAGCGCAATGGCGCCGTAAAGCTGCATCCGCACTCCAAGGACTCAGCGAACGGTATCGATGCGAGCCTTTGTCGCCGCGCGCTGACGCGGTCCAGTCAGCGCCCGCCTTTGCCCTGGCCACGTTTGTGTTCGCCCCTGGCTTATGGTCGGGTGGGGTCTCTCGCAAATCTTTTCTCCGACCGGTGGGAGCCGGGATCCCGATCGACTCGTTCGAGAGGATCACCTTTGTCAGGAAAACCCGTGTCAGAGCCACAAACGACCGCCGACCCCCGGCCCTTGCCGACGCGCGAGCGCCTGCAGCAACTGCTTCACGAGGCGGCCCGGCTCGGGCGGGACGACGTCATCCCCGCGCTTCTGCAAGCGGGAGCGGACATCGCGGCGCGCGATGCCAAGGGCTACACGCCGTTGATCCTGGCGAGCTATAACGGGCAGGCTGCCGCGACGTCGGTGCTCCTCGACCATGGCGCGGATGCCGCGGCGGGGGACGACGCCCGCGGGAACACCCCCCTGATGGGCGTGGCGTTCAAGGGCTATGCCGCGATTGCACGGTTGCTGCTGGATACCGGCATCGACGTCAACCAGCGCAATCTGACGGGGCAGACCGCGCTGATGAACGCGGTGATGTTCGGTCATGCCGAGATCGCCGAGATGTTGCTGGCGGCGGGGGCCGCAACCGACGTGGTCGATGCCGCGGGCAACAGCCCGACCAGCATCGCGGCCGGGCAGGGCAATGCCGCGATGGCTGCCCTGATCGCGCGTGCCACGACTGCGGCACGCTCGATCGATCAGATTTGCGAATAGGGCGTCGGGCTCAGGATCGCATTGTCGATGCCGGTGGTGATTTCGGGGTCGGTAAGGCCCGGCGTCGAGATCATCCGGTGCCAGGCGGGATCCGCGCCGAAGGTACCCCAGTTGCGCGCACGCGTCGCGAAGTCCGGGAAGGTCAACATGTAGGTCAGGCTCGGCACGCTGGGCCCCGTCAGGTCCTGCGCGAAAAAGACGGGCTTGAGACCGGTGCGGCGGAAGAGTTCGATCTCGCCACCGGTGTCGAACATGTCGACCTTGGTCGCCCCTGCCTTGTGGCTGTGGCTCTTGTAGGTTCGCAGTTCGAAGATGCGCGCCGTCTTGCCGTCCGCGGCGTCCGGAACCTCAACGCGGGGGAAGTGCGGGAATGCGCGCATCAGCTTCACGTCGAGCGAAGCGTAGGCCGGGCTTTGCGGCGTGGCGTTGGCAAACGGCGCGGCGGCGGATGTATAACGCGCGTCGGCGGCGAGCCGGTCGGGCAAAGCGAGAAAGTCGGCGATCGTGGGATGCGGAACGAGCAGGTGGACGGCGGGGCTTCCAGGGCCGATCGCGACCGTGAACGCCCCCACCGGCCCGCACCCTGCGCGACGTGCGGCGGGGATGAAGGCATCCTTCAGATACGTGTCGAGTCGCGCCTTCATTGGGCCGTTGACCAGACCGTAGGTGCGGAGCTCGTAGATTTCGGGGGATGCTGCCGCGGGGCCGCGTTGCGCGCGGGCGTCGGTTGCGGCAATGGCCACGCCGCCGAGGGCAGCGCCGGCGAGCAGCGAACGTCGATCGATTGGGTCCGCCATCATGTCCTCGCAAAGCCAGGGTGCACGGAAGCCCATGCCACAAGCGTCGTCAACCCATCACTTGCGGTGTTTTATGGCGCTGATCGAAGACATTGCCGTTCATACGGTGCGGCGTTGCCGTGCGTGCAGCTCGGCCCGCGAGAGGAGGAGATCGAGATCCTCCCGACTAATGTCGAAGCTGTCGTCCATATCGGCGAGCGCGGCATCGATGTCCTCTAGGTGGAAACCGGCTGCGGTGCGGGATGCCGCGATCGCGGTTGGCGCGAGCGCGGGACGGTGGGGATAGGAGCGTCCGGTCACGCGGTGGAACAGCATGGCGAGCAGGACCAGGGCAATCGCGTTGAGCCCGACCGGTACCAGCGCAAAGCCATAACCCGCCGCATGAACGCTTGATCCGCCGATGACGGCGGTGAGGGCGGCTGCTCCACCCGGCGGGTGAAGGCACCGCAGCAGCGACATGACGAGAATTGCGGTGCCGACCGCGACACCCGCGGCGACGAAGGTGTCGGGAACCAGATGAACGACCGCGACGCCGACCAGAGCAGAGATGATATTGCCGCCGATGGTCGGCCAGGGTTGCGCCAGCGGACTCGACGGCACGGAAAACAGCAGGACCGCCGATGCCCCCATCGGCGCCACGATGGCGGGCAGGTCGGACGCAGGGAAAAAGTACGCGCACGTCGCCATCGTCAGTGCGATGCAGATTACGGCCCCGATGCACCCCACGAGCCGTTCACGGGACTGGGCACCTGCCAGCAGGGGGCTGAAAAAGCGGGAAGGCATCTTTCATTCTCCGATTCGGCACTGTGCGCTCGCCGCCCGCGTCTGCCATTCCTCCCACGCCGTTCGATCCGCGGAACGAACGGCGTGGGGGCGTCGGGGCCAGGAACCAGCGTTCGGCGTCAGGTTTCCTCAGGAAACGGGGACACCGCCGGTGACGGCGATCACGTTGCCCGACATGTAGCTGCCTTCCGCCGATGCGAGCAGAACATAAGCCGGGGCAAGCTCGGCGGGCTGGCCCGCACGCGCCAGTGGCGTATTCTGACCGAGCGTTTCCAATTCCTCGGGTGACTTGGCAATCGGCTGGAGCGGTGTCCACACCGGGCCGGGCGCGACCGCGTTGACGCGGATGCCTTCGGGCGCGAGCAGGTTCGACAGGCCGACGGTCAAGCTGGAGATCGCGCCCTTGGTCGCAGCATAGACGATCATGATCTTGTCGGCGACCTTGGCCTGTTCGCTCGTCGTGTTGATGATCGCGGACCCCGGCTTCATGTGCGGGACGGCCGCCTTGGCGAGGCGGATCATGGCGAAGACGTTGGCGGAGAAGGCGGCTTGCATCTCGTCGTCGTCGACCGTTTCCAGCCCTGCGTTGATCGTCTGCGCGGCGGCGTTGTTGACGAGGATGTCGACCCCGCCAAGATCCGCGACCGTGCGTTCGACCAGCGTCGTGCAATGATCCCGATCGCGGATATCGCCGGGGAGCAGCAAGCATCGCTGGCCGGCCTTTTCCACCCAGGCGCGCGTCTCCTCCGCATCGGGTTGTTCCTCCGCCAGATAAGAAATGGCAACATCGGCACCTTCGCGAGCGTAGGCGATGGCGACCGCACGACCAATGCCCGAATCCCCGCCGGTAATGAGCGCGACCTTGCCCGTGAGCAGTCCCTTGCCGACATAGCTTTCCTCGCCATGATCGGGCCGGGTCTTCATGTTAGTGGTCAGGCCCGGAGACGGCTGCTGCGGTTCTGCGGGGAAGCTCGTGGGTTGGCTGGTGCGTGGGTCGTTGTTCATGTCGGCGGTCATGTCGCGTCCTGTCCTTGGGTCGGGTCTGGAAACGGCTGGCGGCCAATAACGTGCCACGGTTGCGACGTTCAGGGACCCGATCGAGGCAGCGATACGTTTCGCGCGGTATGAATCTGCACAGCATCATCTGCGAGATCGCCGACGAGATCGACGCCAAGGCTTCCGAAATCGAGGCGTCCGCGGAGGCGAAGGACCTGGACGCTAAGCCCGGTCGCTTCGGCATCGCGATTGCCACCGCCGATACCGTCCTGACGGCGGGCGCGGCTGACGTCGCCTTTCCGATCCAGAGCATCTCCAAGGTGCTCGCCTTCGACCTGGCGCTGCGGCATCTGGGGGACAAGGTGTTCGACCGGGTCGGGCGCGAACCGTCGGGCGATCCGTTCAATTCGCTGGTCGACCTCGAACGGACACACGGCATTCCGCGCAACCCGTTCATCAACGCAGGCGCGCTGGTCGTCGTCGATATGGTCGTCACCGCCGAGCAGCGCGGCGATGCGGTGGTGGAGTTCGTTCGCGAGCAAGTCGAAGGCCGGGAGGTCACGCTCGATGAGGAGGTCCTGCGCGAGGGCGGCGACCTCAATCGTGCGATGCTGAGCTTCATGAAGCATCACGAAAACATCGCGAGCAATCTCGACCAGATCATGGACGCTTACGGCAAGCAATGCGCCATTTCGGTCGATTGTTCGGGGCTTGCGCTTGCCGGCCGGTTCCTGACGCACACCCGGCTACAGCCGGGCGACGATGCGGAGATGGACCGTGCGCGGCGGATGCGGACGGTGCTCGCGCTGATGATGACCTGTGGCCATTATGATGGGTCGGGGGACTTTGCGGTGCGCGTCGGACTGCCGTCGAAGAGCGGTGTCGGCGGCGGCATCCTGGCGATTGCGCCGGAACGCGCCGCGATCGCGGTATGGTCTCCCAACCTCGACCAGCATGGGAACTCGATTCTCGGCGTGCGCGCGCTGGAGATGCTCGCCGCGCGGACCGGGTGGTCGGTATTCGGGCCAGCGATCGCCTAGGCGACCGCTGGCCCGATATCCGCTGGCTTACCTGGCCGTCGTCACGTTGCCCTTGAAGTCGAGGCCGACGTGAACCGTGCGGCCCGCCTTGGTCGCGGTGCCGCGCCAGACGCCGTGCGCGTCCTTCGACAGCGCGGAGACGTTGGCGAACCCGGACTTGGCGATATGCTCGCGCGCCTGGTTCTGCGTGAACGAATTTGCGCCGCGCCGTGCGCCGCCGTCATTGACGGTATGCGTGTCCTTGACGACGTGATTGTTTTTGGCGGGCGCGTTCTGTGCGATCGCCGGGGTTGCCAACAGCGCGACGCCGAGCAGCAATGGGGTCGAGATACGCATATGCGTCATCCTTTCAGTAAGGTGGGAAATCAGATGCGCGTGTAGCGGCCGCGCTCGGCTGCCATGTCCGCATCGGAATAGGCCGGGGCGGTGTCGTCGAACGTGTTCCACCCCTGCGACCGATAGGCATCGCGACGCTCCGAGACATCGACCGAGCGGTCATCGCCGAGGATGTTGCGTGCGGTCTGCACGAGCGGTTCGTCGACCTTGGCGGTGACGAGCGTTCCGCCGCGACGGACGCCCTCGGCATAGACGTGCGCATCCTGCTCGGGCACGCCTGCGTGGGTCAGCGCGCCGACGAGGCCACCTGCCGCTGCACCGATCGCCGCGCCGCCTGCTGCACCGACTGCGGTCGCCGCGAGCCAGCCGGCTGCCACGACCGGGCCGATCCCCGGGATTGCGAGCAAACCAATGCCGGCGAGCAAGCCGCCGACACCACCGACCGTCGCGCCGAGGCCCGCACCAATTCCGGCGTCTTCCGCCGCTGCTTCGCCGACGTCGTTCGCGTCGCCGGTCGTGCCGCGCTTGTCATGGCCGACGATGCTGACGTCGCGGTGGGCGACACCGGCGGCTTCGAGATCCTGCACCGCGCGGCGGGCGTCGTCGTACTGGTCGAACAAGCCTGTGATGGTCTGTGTCATGATATGCTCCTGTATCCGGCCGAGATCCGGCCGATGTGTTTCGGAAGGGAAGGCGGGTTCAGCGGACGGTGGTGCGAACCACCATGTGGTAAAGCACCAGCACGACGATCGCGCCGACGACGGCTACCAGGAGGCTGTAGAGGTTGAGGCCGGTGACGCCTGCTGCACCAAACTGGTTGAACAGAAAGCCGCCGACAACCGCGCCGACGACACCCAGAATGATGTCAAGGACGAGCCCCTCGCCGTTGCGGTTGACGATCTTGCTGCCGATGAAACCGGCCACCAGGCCCAACAGGATCCATGCAAGAATGGACATGTGACGTTCTCCTCTCATAGCGGGCACCTGCCCGGATGATTGGAAAATAGGGTTAAGGATCAACGCGCCACAGATGCGCGGGCACCCGTTGCATGGGTGCACGCGCGCCTCTCGGTGCAGAAAGTTTCGCCCGGATATTTCGCCTGCGCGCGATCAGTCGACCGGCTCGAAGCTCAGCTGATGGCCGCGGTCGCGCGCCCAGATGATCGCCTCCGCGCGGCTGTGCGCGCCGATCTTGGCGTAGAGCCGTGCGACGTGGTTGCGCACGGTGTTGCGCTTGAGCGAAAGCGCTTCGGCGATCGCGTCGTCGCTTCTGCCGCGGGTGATCAGCGCGAGCACTTCGCGTTCGCGTGGCGTCAGTTCGACCGAGCGGATTGTCGTGCCAGGCCGGGGGGTTGGACCGCGCAGGGCGGCGAGGCGGTCCATGATTTTCTGGCTGAGCCAGCTCGAATCCTGCATCACCCCCTCGATCGCGCCGATCAGGTCGAGTTCGGTGCGTTTACGGTCACTTATGTCCTGGAACGCCGCGAGAATGCAGTATTGCCCGTTGATCGTGACCGTCTCGGCCGACGCCAGACACGTCACAAGCGAGCCGGTTCGTGTCTTGATTTGCACTTCATAACCCCGAAAAGACCCGCTTTCGGCCACCTTTTTCTCGATTTCGCGCCGGGTTGCAGACGTTTCGAACAGCTCGATCTCGGCGGGTTTGCGCCCGACGACGCTTTCGAGCCCCCAGTCGGTCAATGCGAGGAAGGCGTGATTGACGTTGAGGATGCGGTGGCCGTCGAGACTGGTCAGCAGCATCGGCACCGGTGCGAAACGGAAGGCGGTGGCGAAGCGCTCCTCGCTCTGGCGCAGCGCGGTCTCGGCGCGGCGGCGGGGTTCGAGGTCGGCGAAGGTGAAGATCATGCACGCTTCGTTGTTGGGCATCTCGGCGGGGTGCCCCGCGAGCAGGACGAGCTTGCTGTCGCCGTTGGGCAGCGGCAGTTCCGCTTCCATCTGGGGTACGATCCTGCCCTCGGTCAGCCGGGCCTTGGCGCTGTCGCTCTCCGCCGCCTGCGCGAGGATGTCGAGTTCGTACACCGACCGCCCGACGATCGCGTCGCGCTCCCAGCCGGACAGGTCGAGGAAGCCCTCGTTGACGCGAACGTAGCGCAGGTCGGCGAGCCGCACGATCAACGCCGGGGCGGGGTTGGCGTTGAACATGCTCTCGAACCGTTCGCCCGCTTCATAAGCTTCGGTCGCGTCTCCGATGATCAGCACGAGGCAGTCGGGCTTGCCGTTGCGGTCCAGCACGAAGCCGCGGGCGGTGTGGACCCAGTCGGGTTCCTCCTGTCCCGCCTTGCGGACGTCGACGACGACGTCTTCGAACGATTCGCCGCGGCACAGCCGCGCCATCGGATAGGCCGCCTTGGGCATCGGCTGGCCATCGCGCAGCCGCAGGTCGAACGCCTGCTGATAGCCCTTCACCGTCCCGCCCCAGTCGGACAATGCGGTGCACCCGTGCATGACAAGCGCGGCTTCGTTCGCCCAGACGATCTCTCCGTCGGGCTCGATCAGCACGACGCCATCGCTCAGCCCCTCGACGATGCGGTGGAGTTGCGCGCGGTCGGGGCGCGTATCGGGATGGGGCGGGTCGATCTTGACGGTCATCGGCGGACAACGCCGCACGTCGCGAGAAGAGCCGTCGCGCCATGATCGCGGATTTCGGTGGAACTTGCAGTGCTGATCCAGCGCTTAGCGGTCTTCATCAGGGAGAAACGTCGTGGCTGTATTCAACAAGGACATCATCAAGCTGGTCGAGGCCAACACCTTCTTCCAGAAAGAAGTGTATATCGACGACAATTGTCAGGTCGTGATGATGCACATCGAACCCGGCGACGACATTGGCGAGGAAACGCATGACGCCGACCAGACGACCTTCTTCGTCTCGGGCGAGGGGCAGACGGTGGTCGACGGCAGCCGCCAGAAGGTCAGCGACAATCATCTGATCGTCATCCCCAAGGGGTCGCTGCACAACATCATCAACAAGGGCGACGCGCCACTCAAGCTGTTCACCGTCTATTCGCCGCCCGCCGAAGAACCCGGCGTCGCGCACAAGACCAAGGCCGATGCCGAAGCCGCCGAGGATTGATCCGACCTGCCCGGACGCGGTGCGTCCGGGCACTTTACAGAAGACGATCGCCGCGATGACCGCACGCGACGCCACACTGGCGCTTCTGGCCAAGCGGGCTTCGGGGGCGACAATATGCCCGAGTGAGGTAGCCCGCGCGGTGGCGACGGACGGCGACTGGCGGCGCGAAATGCCGACGGTGCACGACGCGGTCGATCAGTTGGTGGACGAAGGCGTGATCCGGCTGAGCTGGAAGGGGCAGGCGCTGCCCACACGTGCCGGGCCGTATCGGATCGGTCGGCCAGACTAAGACCGGAAAGACCTTCCGCCGATCGGCAAGCCTGCCTACAAAGCCGCCATGTCCAGTCGTACGACCCTGCGGAGCGGCGCAATCGCCGCCACGCTGCTCGCGCTGTCCGCCTGCGCGGGCGGGAATTACCGGCCGCCGAGCGATGCGCTGGTCAAGATCGGCAAACCCTATGTCGTGCGCGGCGTGACGCTGGTTCCGGCGGCGGACCCGACCTACGACATGCTCGGCTACGCAAGCTGGTACGGGAGCGAGTCCGGGAACCGCACCGCCAATGGCGAGCGGTTCCGGCCGAAGTGGATCACCGCCGCGCACAAGACGTTGCCGTTGCCGACCTATGTCGAGGTGACCGCGCTCACGACCGGGCGCAGGATCGTGGTCCGCATCAACGATCGCGGGCCGTTCGTGCCGGGGGCGCGCATCATCGACCTGTCGCAAGGCGCGGCGGACGAACTCGGCATCCGGCAGGGTGGGCACGCCGCGGTGCGCGTACGGCGGATCGAGCCGAGCGACGCCGATCGCCGCCGGTTGCTCAAGGGCAAGCCCGCGCGCGACTTGCCGCCCGAATCGGATCAGGCCGTCGGAAGGCTGCAAAGCCAATTGTCCGCGGCGGGGATGTCGCTGACCGGACGATCCGCGCGACGGTTCTGAGCCGCGCGCGCCGGACCAGGAGCGTTTCGCGTCCTGCAGCAGCGCGACTTTGTTCGAATTATCCCCAACCGTTCGCTTCGAGCGTAGTCGAGAAGCCGGGCACA
>Ga0265798_10005343_pt1 | contig 17327 bp, 11 predicted proteins | sample P3T30metagenome_FD_192430 | JGI IMG/M metagenome (GOLD analysis project Ga0265798, IMG submission 192430) | Plant litter microbial communities from East Loma Ridge, Irvine, California - P3 T30 | ecosystem: Environmental > Terrestrial > Plant litter > Unclassified | place: USA: California... | reverse complement strand
GACGCGCGTCTCGGCGCCCACACCGCTCGGAACCCCGGAGAGCAGCGACCACACGAGGACGGTGGCGACCGCTAGAGCGGTGACCGCACGTGACAGGCCGAGACGTTCAGGAGGGGGCATGAAAGACATACTAGAATATCACGTAGATATGAGCAACAACAATGTGAGAAGACGTCATACCCTTGTGACTGATCCTCACCTGTGTTTAGAATGCTACATATGTGTCGGCCAGCTCAGGGAGAACAGTGAACTCATCCACCATCGGCGACGTGGCGAAGAAGAACTGGCTCCTCCTGGTCGCCTCCCTCGTGCTCGGCGCCTTCGCCGGTGTCGGCCTCGCCGCACTCCAGCCGCCGCTCTACACGTCGTCCACGCAGGTCTACGTCTCGGTGGACCTGACCGTGACCCAGAGCGCCAACGACCTCCTGCAGGGCGGCAACGCCGCCGAGCAGCGCGTCCGGTCGTATCTCGACCTCGTGACGAAGTCGACCGTGCTCGAGCCGGTCGCCGAGCGTCTCGGGGTGACCCGCCGGTCCCTCGCCACCCAGGTGTCCGCCTCATCGCCCTCGCGGAGCGTGCTGATCGACATCACCGCGACGGACCCCGATCCGACGCGCGCGCGTGACATCGCGAACGCCGTCCGCGAGCGCTTCCAGGACGTCGTCGAGGACGAGATCGAGCGCCCCGCCGGCTCGGACGCCTCGTCGGTCACCCTGCTCGTCACCGAGCCCGCCGAGACCCCCGCCACCCGCTCATCGCCGTCACTGCGGACCAACGCCGTGATCGGCGGGCTCCTCGGCCTCCTCCTCGGCCTGGGGGCGTCCGCCACCCGCATGATCTTCGACACCCGCATCGACGGGGCCTCCGACATCGAGTCGTCGTTCTCGCCGCCCGTCGTCGGCTCGGTCCCGTTCGTCCGCGACGCCGCGGATCACCCTCTGATCGTGCAGCACGCCAATCGCGGTCGAGCAGCCGAGGCCTTCCGCACGCTGCGCGCCAACCTCCGGTTCCTCGACAACGGCGCGTCGAAGCGCGCCTTCGTCGTGAGCTCCGCTCAGCAGTCGGAGGGGAAGTCCACGACCGTGACCAACCTCGCCGTCGTCCTGGCCGAGACGGGAGCGCGCGTGGCCCTCGTCGACGGCGACCTGCGCCGCCCGCGCGTGGCCGACATCATGGGGCTCGAGGGGGCGGTCGGTCTCACCGACGTCCTGATCGGCCGGTTCGAGCTCGATGACGTGCTGCAGCGGTGGGGCACGCACGGGCTCAGCGTCCTGCCCGCCGGCAGCGTCCCCCCGAACCCCAGCGAGCTGCTCGGATCGGCGCAGATGCAGCTGCTCGTCGAATCGCTGGCCTCGCGCTTCGACTACGTGCTGATCGACGCGCCTCCCGTCCTGCCGGTCGCGGACGCGACGCTCCTGGGCGCCATCACGAACGGCGTGCTGATGGTCGCCGCCGCCAAGAAGTCGAAGCGCGCCGAGCTCGCCGCCGCGCTCCGGGCGTTCGACATCGCCGACGTCCGGTGCCTCGGCGTCGTCGTGACCATGACCCGGTCGAAGAGCACGACGGACGGCTACGGGTCGGGTTACTACCGCGAGGGCGTACACGACGACCAGCCGGCCGCGAGCCCGGCACCGCGCCTCCTCGCGTGAACCTCGCAGCGCCCGTCGCGGCAGACTGGTCGTCATGCGCACCTGGGTGAAGATCTGCGGACTCACGACCCCCGAGGCCGTCGACGCCTCCGTCGAGGCGGGCGCCGATGCGGTGGGCTTCGTCCTCGCCCCCGGCAGCCCGCGCACCGTCGATGCGCCGACCGCCCGGACCCTCGCGAGCCGCGTGCCGACGTCCGTCGAGACGGTGGGCGTCTTCCGCTTGCAGCCGATCGACGAGGTCCTCCGACTGGCCGCCCTCGCCGGCGTCGGCACCGTGCAGCTGCACGGCGACGAGACGGCGGCCGACGTGGCGACGGTGCGCGCGGCGGGATTCCGGGTGGTCCGGGCCGTCGGCGTGGACGCCTACGCCGACGAGACCGAGGAGGCGCGGCGCGCCTTCCGCGAGGACATCCTCCTGATCGACGCGGTCGCCCCCGGTGCCGGCGCCGCCTTCGACGCAGCGCCCCTGCTCGCCGCTCCACCGCACCGGGAGTGGATCCTGGCCGGGGGCCTCACCCCGGACACCGTCGCCGCCCGGATCGCCGAGCTCGGGCCGGCCGGCGTCGACGTCAGCTCGGGCGTCGAGTCGTCGCGCGGCGTCAAGGACCTCGGCCTCATCCGGGCCTTCGTCGCTGCGGCGCGAGCAGCCTAGGGCAGGTCGTCCAGAGTCTCGGCGTCGGGGTCGACGACGTCGAAGCGCACCACGGTGAGGCCGTCGCCGTCGGCCGCGACGTCGACGCGCACGGTGTCGCCGTCGACGATCTCGCCGCCGAGCAGGGCCATGGCGAGCTGGTCGTCGATCTGCCGCTGCATCAGTCGCCGCAGCGGACGGGCGCCGTAGATCGGGTCGTGCCCCCGCTCGGCGAGCCAGGCCCGGGCGTCGGGGGTGACGGCCAGCGACAGGCGCCGATCCGTGAGACGACGCCCGAGACGGTCGACGTAGAGGGACACGATCTGCCCCAGGTCGTCGGGCGTCAGCGTCGAGAACACCACGATGTCGTCGAGACGGTTGACGAACTCCGGCTTGAAGGCCTGTCGCACGAGGCCCTGCACGAGCTCCTCCTTCTCGGGGTCGCTGAGGGTCGGGTCGGTGATGACCTGAGAGCCGAGGTTCGAGGTCAGCACGAGGATCGTGTTGCGGAAGTCGACCGTGCGCCCCTGCCCGTCGGTGAGGCGGCCGTCGTCGAGGACCTGCAGCAGCACGTCGAACACCTCGGGGTGCGCCTTCTCGACCTCGTCCATCAGCACGACGCTGTAGGGACGGCGACGGACCGCCTCGGTCAGCTGCCCGCCGGCCTCGTAGCCGACGTACCCGGGAGGCGCGCCCACCAGACGGGACACGCTGTGCTTCTCGCCGTACTCGCTCATGTCGATGCGGACGAGCGCCTTCTCGTCGTCGAACAGGAAGTCGGCGAGCGCCTTGGCGAGCTCGGTCTTGCCGACGCCGGTCGGCCCGAGGAACAGGAACGAGCCCGTCGGGCGGTCGGGGTCGCTGATGCCGGCCCGAGTGCGGCGGACGGCCTCGCTCACCGCCGCGACGGCCGCCCGCTGACCGATGATGCGCCTCCCGAGCTCGCTCTCGAGGTGCAGCAGCTTCTCGGTCTCGCCGCTCAGCAGTCGACCGACGGGGATGCCCGTCCAGGCCGCGACGACCTCGGCGATGTCGGCGTCGGTGACGGAGTCGCTGACCAGACGGTCGCCGGACTTCTCGAACGACTCGGCGTCCGACAGGCGCTTCTCGATGTCGGGGATGCGCTCGTAGCTGATGCGGGCGGCGTCCTCGTAGCGTCCCTCGCGGAGCGCGCGGTCGGCGTCGATGCGAGCCTCGTTGAGGTCGCTGCGGAGCGTCCCGACGCCCTGCAGGGCCGCCTTCTCGGCCAGCCATCGGGCGTTCAGGTCGTCGTAGGCGGCCTGCTGCTGCTCGATCTGCTCACGCAGCGTGGCGAGCCGGGCCCTCGCGGCGTCGTCGGTCTCCTTCTTCAGCGCGAGCTCCTCGATCTGGAGGCGCACCAGGCCCCGATAGAGCTGATCGAGCTCGACCGGAGACGAGTCGATCTCCATCTTGAGTCGCGAGCCCGCCTCGTCGACGAGGTCGATGGCCTTGTCGGGCAGCTGACGACTCGGGATGTAGCGATTCGAGAGGGATGCGGCCGCCACGAGCGCGCCGTCGGTGATCGTGACCCCGTGGTGGGCCTCGTAACGCTCTTTCAGCCCCCGCAGGATGGCGACCGTGTCCTCGACGCTGGGCTCGCCGACGTAGACCTGCTGGAACCGGCGCTCGAGAGCGGCGTCCTTCTCGATGTACTGGCGGTACTCGTCGAGCGTGGTGGCCCCGATCAGACGGAGCTCGCCGCGCGCGAGCATGGGCTTCAGCATGTTCGACGCGGCCACGGAGCCCTCGCCGCCGCCCGCGCCCATGAGGGTGTGCAGCTCGTCGATGAAGGTGATGACCTGGCCGTCGCTCTTGGTGATCTCCTTCAGGACGTCCTTCAGGCGCTCCTCGAACTCGCCGCGGTACTTGGCACCGGCGACGAGAGCCGCGAGGTCGAGGCTGATCAGACGCTTGTCTTTGAGGCTGTCGGCGACGTCGCCCGCGACGATGCGCTGGGCGAGCCCCTCGACGACGGCCGTCTTGCCGACGCCCGGCTCGCCGATGAGCACGGGGTTGTTCTTCGTGCGGCGGGTCAGCACCTGGCTGATGCGGCGGATCTCGGAGTCGCGACCGATGACGGGGTCGAGCTTGCCGCTGCGGGCGATCGCGGTGAGGTCGACACCGTACTTCTCGAGAGCGGACTTCTGCTTCTGGTCGGAGGCCGGAGCACCCTGCATGTTGGCCATGGAACAGCCTTTCTCGAAAACTTGAGTGGGACGGACTCAAGTTTACGCGCGGATGCCCGAAACACAAGCGGTCCTCTGTTTGGAATTACAGATGTTTTAAGTAAGCATGTCATCTGCTGCGCCGCGTCCGACGGCGCCTCACGAAAGCGATCACATGAGAAGAACCATCCGGAGACTGCTGACCGGCGGGGTCGTCGCAGCACTCCTCGCCGGGGCCGCCGTGCCTCCTGCGACCGCAGCACCATCACCCGCACAGATGACGCCCTCGGCGGCCTTCTCGGCACCGCTGGTCTTCCGCGAGTCGGCATCGAGCTTCGTCGCCTACACCGCCGGCCCCAACCAGGGGAGCAGGTACCGCCAGTGGTTCCGCGCCACGAGGCATGCGACCGCCGACGCCGCCCGAGCCGTGGCCACGACGGCGACGCTCCCCGGGCCGGGCGATCAGCCCGCACCCATCCGGTTCGCGAACGGACGATGCCTGGGGGCGCTCTTCGCGGGCAGCGGCACCAACACGCTCCAAGCGCATTCGGAGGACTGCTCCAGCCCCACCTTCCAGACGAACTGGTCCGTGTCGAGTCGCGGCCTCGTCACCGAGCGCGGACTCGATCAGGCGCTGGGTCACACGCAGTCCGCGGATCCGGGATTCTGGCCCAACTCCGGCCTCCGCCCCGCCCTCGGCGCGGGCCTGCCGCTGGTCGACGCGCGCTTCGATGTGACGCCGCTGACGGCGACCGTCTCGCGGATCGACCACATCGCCCGTTCCGTGGTCATCACCGGTGCGGCGACTCCGCAGGCGACGGTCCGGGTCGGCACGCAGACCACGCCGGTCGGCGCGGCCGGGACCTGGACGATGACGGTCGGCGGCCTCAGCATCGGCGCGAACAGCATCCGCGTCGAGCAGCTCCGGTCGAACGCGGTCGTCGACTCCGTGACCCTCCGGCCGACCATCATCGACGGGGGCACGATCGTGCCGGCGCCGACCTCGCGAGTCGAACTCGTTCGAGGCGCCGACACCGAGGTCCCCTTCATCGTCTCGAACCGGGCCGCGCGCGCGAGCATGACCGGCGTCGTCGAGCTGACGGCCCCCGAGGGCACGACGTTCGCTCCCGGGCAGACGCGCATCGCGGCCGGGGTCAACCGGGCGGGCGAGGGGTCGGCCTGGACGCCCGTGTCCCGTCTCGATCTGACGAACGGCCGCCTCGGCGACGGTGGCCGAACGATGACCTTCGATCTCTCGAGCGGCTCCGGGGCCCTGGCCGCGGGCGAGTACTACCGGTACGGGCTGTCCATCTCGACCCCCGCCTCCTCGGCTCCCCGTGAGTCGAGCATGGGCTACGTCTACCGCGGCGACAGCTCGGCCGGCGACTACCGGGCCGCCGGCAGCACCGCGACGACCGTCGTCGGGGCCGCGGACATCGACACGAGCATCGGCGCGACCACGCCGGGCGGCACCACCGACTGGGGACGCAGCGACGTCCGGGCGACCGAGGTGCAGGGGGCGATGACGCTGACCGCACCCGAGGGCGCCCGCTTCGCCGACGCCGAGGCCCGACGCGCCTCCGACGACACGGCCCGCGACGACTACCGCGTCGACTACTCGACCGATCGACGCACGGTCACGCTCGATGGGCCGACCGACGGCTCCGCGGTCTGGGGCTCCGCACACCAGCACGCCGCGTTCCGCCTGACCCTCGACGCCGACTCCGAGCCCGGGGCCGTGCTGACGGGCGGCGAGGTCGTCGTCAGCGGCGCGGGAGGCGCGACGCTGGCCGAGGGCGCGTTCCAGGTCGCCGTCGACGAGGCCGTGCCCACCCTCACCGCCGAGATCGCCCTCGTCGACGAGGTCACGAGGCCGGCCGCCATCGGCGGACTCGGCGACGACGGGGGCACGGTGACCGTCCGCGAGGGCGACGTCGTGCTCGGCGAGGCGCGGGTCGTCGACGGCCGCTGGTCGCTCGAGATCCCCGTCTCGATCGGACCGGGACGGCACACGCTGACCGCCACGCAGACGGTCGACGGCCGTCCGTTCGGCAGCGTCCAGGCCGAGCTCGACCTCGGCGCGGCCGTCGACGTCGTCGCACCGGCGAACGGCAAGATCGTGCCCGGGCGGACCACCGTCCGGGGCACGGGGGCGCCGCGGGCCGAGGTCACCGTCACGGCGGCCGACGAGACGGTCGAGACGACCGTGACGGCGGACGGCGCCTGGGAGGCGCGGGTCGAGATCCGCCCCGGACACACCGCCGTCCCCGTGACCGCGTCGCAGCACGCCCGCGGCGACATCGTCACCGCCGACACGGCCCAGGTCGTGCCGGACTCCCCCCAGGAGCTCCGCGACGTGGTCATCACCGAGCCGTCGTCGCACTTCTACACGCCGCTCGCCGACACCACGGTCGAGGGGACGGCCACGCCGTACTCGACCGTCGAGATCCGCGCCCAGTGGGGCTTCACGATCGCCACGGTCGAGGCCGACGTCGACGGCCGATGGGCCTTCGACCGCGCCTTCGGACCCTCCGCCCGCTACGAGCTGACGGCCACCCAGACGCTCGTCGACGGTCGGCGCTCGGCCTCGCCCGTCTTCGAGCTGTACGCCGACGGATCGTTCGTTCCCATCGTCGTGACCAGTCACGACGACGGCGGCACCTACGTCCCCGGCAGCGTGACCTTCACCGGTCGAGCGACCCAGGGCGCGTACATCGAGGCGCGCAACCAGTACGACCGTCTGCTGTTCTCGACCCGCGCCTCCCAGGTGGCCGGCGCCTGGACCGCCACGACCGGGCTCGGACCCGTCGCGTCGTACGACATCACGATCACCCAGAAGGCGCCCGACGGCACGACGGGGCAGACCAGGCTGGCCCTGTCGCCCGAGCTGACGTTCGCCGACCTGACCGTCACGAGTCACACCGACGGGCAGACGTACCGGCCGGGGACCGTCGTCTTCAGGGGCGAGGGCACCCCGACCGGCCGGGTCGTCGCGACGAACCAGTTCGGCGCGTCCGTCGGAGAGACGACGATCGGAGCGGACGGCACCTGGTCGTTCGCCCGCGAGCTCGGACCCGACGCGGACTACGAGCTGCTGTTCACGCAGACGTTCCGCCAGTCGCAGGACTCGGTCGCGCTCGGTCTGCGGGCCCCCGTCTGGCAGCCGCTCGCGATGACGAGCCCGTCGATCGGCGACCGCTACACGCCGGGTGAGCCGACGGAGTTCACCGGGACGGCCACGCCGTACTCGACGATCACCGCGACCACGGCCCTCGGCACCCCGCTCTTCACCGTCGAGACCGGCGGCGACGGCGTCTGGCGGAACACCCGGGTCTACGGCCCCGACAACGTGTACCGCATCGACGTCGCCCAGGAGGCGCGCAACGGTCGGACCGACGCGCTCGAGACCTTCGTCTGGGGCCCCGACCTGCCCTGGCGGCCGCTGACGGTCACCAGCCACGCGGACGGCGAGACGTACCGCCCCGGCGAGCTGGTGCTGGGCGGGACGGGGACGCCGGGGGCGGTCGTCGAGATCACGAACCAGTGGGACACCCTGATCGGGCGGCCCACGGTCGAGTCCGACGGCACCTGGGCCCTCCGCCGGTCGTTCGGACCGACGGCGGACTACGTGCTCCGTCTCGTCATGACCAGAGACGGGCAGGAGGACGAGATCGAGCGGTTCGAGCTGCGCGCCCCCGTCTGGACCGAGATCGAGCTCGACCGCCCCGAGCCGGGCGAGGGCTACATCGAGGGCCTGAACTACACGATGACGGGCCGCGCGACGCCGTTCGCGACGATCCGGGCCACGACGGCCCTCGGCGGACAGCTCTTCGAGACGACCGCCGACCGCGACGGTCGCTGGTCGCACACCCGCCGATACGGGCCGACCCACGTCTACGTCATCGATCTGACGCAGGAGAGCCTCAGCGGCCGGACAGGGACCCACCCCCGATTCGAGTTCGCGCCCGACGACGGGACGGAGGCACCGTGACACCCACGACCGCCCGGCAGCGGCAAGCCACCCACACGACGGAGAGAGCGAGACGACCATGACGAGACGCCTCAGCCGCACCCTGGGCACCCTCGCGGTGCTCACGGCAGCGCTGACGACGACGGGCTGCACGCCCGGCGACGACGACGCCACCAGCGCCCCGACGGCGCCCCCCGAGACCGTCGAGGTCACCGAGACGGTCTACGGCGAGTGCGTCGACGGCGTCGCGACCATCGTCGCCGACGACCTCGACGGGCCGTTCGACCTCGGAGACTGCGCCTCCGTGAGCATCGTGGGAGTCGACGGGAGCATCACGCTCGGCGAGGTCGAGCAGCTCGTGCTCGAAGGGGACCGCAACACCGTCGTCGTGGCCGACGTGGGGCGCGTCGCCTTCGGCGGGAACGGCAACACCGTCGAGCACGGAGGCGACGAGCCCGAGGTCGTCGACGAGGGAGACGACAACACGGTGACTCCGACCGGCTGAGCCCGCGGTCGTCGGAGCCGTCCGTCCTCCCCGGAGGGGCATCGCGTCGCGATGCCCCTCCGGCATGTCACCGGTGTCGCTTATTCGGACAACATGTGTCATTAATGAGAGTCGTGATCGTTCACCTCGACCGATCGGCGACCAGAAAGACGGATCTCAGATGACACGACTCCCTCTCGCGGGGAGCGCCCTGGCGCTCTCCGCCCTCCTCGTCGGCGGGGTGATGACACCGCCGGCGACCGCGGCGTCACCCGCGCCGAACCCCTTCTCGACCCCGCTCGCGTTCCGGACCGCGGAGGGCGGCTACGTCGCCTACCGCGAGAGTCCGGAGCCCGACGACGACGGCCGGTACTCGTTCCGCGCCACCCGGCACGCCGCCCTCGGCGACGCCCTCACCACGGCGACCCGCGTCGCCCTGCCCGAACCCGGCGAGGCGCCCGCGGCCGTCGGCCTCCCGACGGGAGACGCCTGCCTCGCCGTCGTGCCGACCGACGGCGCACCCACGCTCGTCGCGGCACCCGGGGCGTGCGACGACCCCGCCGCCCTCTGGGCCGTGACCCGAGACGGACTGGTCCGCACCGCCGGCGACACGACCTCCGGTCTCGGCGGCGTCCAGGCCGCCGACCCCACGGTCTGGCCGAACACCGGCCTCCGACCCGCCGTGACCGGCACGGCGTCACCGCTCGCCGACCGCCGCTTCGACCGACGGCCGCTCGACGGCCGGGTCGCGCAGGTGAACGACATCGCCCGCACGGCGGTCATCACCGGCACCGCGACGCCCTACGCGACGATCCGCGTCGGCGGGGTCAGCACGACGGCTCGCGACGACGGCACGTTCCGCCTCACCGCCACGCGTCTCAGCGCGGGGCCCAACAGCCTGCGCCTCGAGCAGCTCGTCGCCGGCGAGGTCTCCGACGGCGTGACCCTCGACGCCGAGGTGGTCGACGGCGGTCGCATCCTCCCGGTGCCCGGCGCGACCGTCGACCTCACCCGCGGCGGCGACACCTCGGTCGGGTTCGGCGTCACGTCGACCGACGCCTTCGACCGCCTCGAGGGCATCGCCGAGATCACCGCGCCCGCGGGGACCCGCCTCGCCTCGGGGCAGCGCACCCTGGCCGGCGAGCGCCGCGCCGACGACGGGACGTGGGTCGCCGACACGAGGCTCGACCTCGTCGACGGGACGATCGCGGCCGACGGACGCCGCGCCTCCTTCGATCTGCACTGGCCCGACGCCGGCGAGCCGCTGCCGGACGGCACCGACGTCCGGTGGTCCGTGGTGCTCAGCACTCCGGCGTCCGCCGGTGCGGCGAGCGGCTCGCTCGGCTTCGGGATCTCGGGGACGGGCACGCCGTCCGACTTCCGAGCCGTCGGTGCGACGACGACCACCATCACCGTGCCGCCCCGCGAGGTCACGGCCACGGTCACCCTCCCCGAGGAGCGCGACCGTCGAGCCGTCGTGTCGGGCACGGGCCACGAGGGTGCGCGCATCGACGTGAGCTCGGGCGGAGCCCCCGTCGGGACGACCGAGGTCGTCGACGAGGCGTGGTCGCTCGAGATCGATCCGGCCATCGGACCGGGTCGCCACGTGCTCGAGGTCGAGCAGTCCATCGACGGCGCCCCCTCCGGCAGCACGAGCACGGAGATCGATCTCGGCCCGGGCGTCGACGTCGTGTCCCCCGCGACCGGCCAGGTCGTGCCCGGTCTCACGACCGTGTCGGGCACCGGGGCGACCGGGGCCGAGGTCAGCGTCGAGGCGGGCGACCGCACCGGGACCGCGATCGTCGTCGACGGCTCCTGGTCGGTCGACGTCGAGCTCGTTCCGTCGCACGACGAGACCGTCGTCGAGGTCACGCAGCACGCCCGTGGCGACGTCCGGTCGAGCGACCGGGTCCGCGTGGTCGCCGACGCCCTGCAGGACATCGCGCCGGTCGAGGTGACCGGGCCCGCCGACGGCTGGTACCGCGGCGGTGAGACGACGACGCTGACGGGCACGGCGACCCCGTACGCCCGGGTCGTCGTGCGGAACCAGTGGGGCAACGAGGCCGGACGCGCGGTGGCCGACGCGGCCGGCGCCTGGTCGTTCGACCGGTCGTGGGGTCCGACCGCGGCCTACCGGCTGATCGCGACGCAGACGCTCGTCGACGGCCGGACGGGTCGGTCGGCGGAGTTCACGCTCCTGCCCCTCGGCTCGTTCCGCTCGCTCGAGGTCACGAGCCACTCCCCCGTCGACGGCTACGTGCCCGGGTCCACGACGTTCACGGGGCGCGCCACGCCGGGCGCCTGGGTGACGGCGACGAACCAGTGGGACCGACGGCTGTTCTCGACCCGCGCCTCGCAGACCACGGGCGAGTGGAGCGCCTCGGCCGAGCTGGGACCGGTCGCCGACTACGACGTGAGCATCGCGCAGACGGCGCCCGACGGCCAGCCCGATCAGGTGCGCCTGCGGCTGACGCCGATCATCGGCTGGATGCCGGCGACCGTGACGAGTCACGTCGACGGGGGCGAGTACGTGCCCGGCCCGGTCACGCTGGGCGGCGCCGGGACCCCTCGCGCGACGATCTCGGTGACGAACCAGTGGGGCGGGTCGATGGGCCGGACGACGGTCGGATCCGACGGCCGCTGGTCGATCCGGCGCGACATGGGCCCCCGGGCCGACTACGCGCTGACCGTCGAGCAGACCCGCGGCTCGGACTCCAACACGATCAGGCTCGTGCTGAAGGCACCCGCCTGGCAGCCGCTGGAGCTGCTGAGCCCCGAGGTCGGCGAGCGCTACACCCCGGGTGAGCGGACCGAGTTCAGAGGGCGGGCGACCCCGTACTCGAGCGTGACGGTGACGACGGATCTCGGGGCGGAGCTGTTCACCGCCGCCGTCGCCGCCGACGGCACGTGGTCGCACACCCGCGCCTACGGGCCGGTGCGCACCTACACGCTGAGCATCGCGCAGGCCGCGACGACCGATCAGGCCGACGCGCTGCGGTTCGTCTGGGCACCCGACATCGCCATGCGACCCGTCGCGGTCACGAGCCACGTCGACGGCGAGACCTACCGCCCCGGTCCGGTCGTCCTGACCGGCACCGGCACCCCCGGCGCGAACATCCGGGTGACGAATCAGTGGGACGTCCCCCTGGGCACGGCCGAGGTCGACGCCGACGGCGGGTGGAGCATCCGCCGCGAGCTCGGACCGCGGAGCGACTACGCGCTCACGGTGCGACAGGAGCGCGGCGGCGAGGTGAACGAGACATCCGTGACCCTCCTCGCCCCCGTCTGGCAGCGCGTCGTGATCGAGTCGCCGGAACCCGGCGAGGGGTACGACCGCGAGGTCGACGCGACGTTCACCGGGCGGGCGACGCCGTTCGCGACGGTCGAGGTGACGGCCGCCTCCGGGGCCCCCATCGCCCAGGCGACGGCCGACCGCGAGGGCGCCTGGTCGTTCAGCCGCCGATTCGGGCCGGAGCACGTCTACACGCTCATCGTCACGCAGAGAGCCGCCGGGCACGCCGACGATGCGCTCGAGCCGTTCCGGTTCGGGCCCGCCGCGGACTGATCCGACGCAGCACCGCGCCCTCCCACCCCTCGGGGTCGGGAGGGCGCGGCGCATCCGCGTCCGAATGGATCGGCGACGGGACGGGCCCGTCGAGCATCGTCACGGGACCGGGGCGCAGACTGGGCCGATGCTCGACGTCACCCTCGCCCGACGCCTCCACGACGCCGGTCTGCGCTGGCATCCCGCCACCGGCGACCGCTTCGTCATCGACCGGGGCGAGTTCGTCGGCGACGTCTTCACGATCAGCGAGATGACCATCGAGGCGCACGAGTACCCGACGGGCACGGTGCTGGGGTTCAACGGCACGACGGAATGGGCGCTCGATTCGGTCGCCGCCGACCAGTCGCTCTGGCTGCCTCGCGAGGATCAGCTGCGGGCGCTGCTCGCACGGTCGTTCCGCTCGCTGAGCCGGGTCCCGGTCGCGGCGGACGCGGGCCCTGGCGCGGACGCCGACCCGGATGCCGACGGGGTCGAGTACGAGGTCCGCGTGGCGACCCCCACGGGCGAGCGGGTGCATCGAGCCGCGGACCCCGAGGACGCCTACGCGCACGCCCTCCTCGCGTACATCGACGCGTCGCTGACGCTCTGACGGGCATCGACCCGCCGCCGCCGCGGCCGAGCGATCAGCCCCGGCGGCGGGTCGACACCGTGACCGTGAACTTGGGCGTCCGAACGACCTGGCGGGTGGGCCCCACCGTGCGTTCGAGCGCCGCCCGGTAGGCGAGGTGCGAGTTCCACACGCACCACAGCTCGCCCCCCGGAGCGAGGATGCGCGCGGCGGCGTCGAACAGTTTGTGCGCGATGCCGGCGTGCACGGTCGCCCCGACGTGGAACGGCGGATTGAGCAGCACCACGTCGGCCGACCCGTCGGGCAGCGAGGCTCCCGCATCGTCGCGCCGCACCTCCACCCGGTCGCCCAGGCCGTTGGCGGCGGCCGTCGCCGACGCGGACGAGACGGCGGCCCACGACTGATCGGTGGCGACGACCCGCCAGTCGGGCCGGGCCCGCGCCCAGGCGGTCGCGAGAACGCCCGTGCCGCAGCCCAGGTCGACCGCGAGACCGCCGTCGACCGACCACGACGGAGGCGTCGAGTCGTCGTCGGCCGACGGTCCCCGCCGGAACGGCCCGTCGTCCAGCGCCGCGAGCAGCGCGCGGGTGCCGATGTCGATGGAGGCGCCGGCGAACGCGGCCCCGTGGGCTACCACGAGCAGGTCGCCGTGGCGCTCGGTGCGAGGCCAGACGGAGGCGTCCGCTCGGATCGGCCCCGACGCCGTGACGACGCGCGACTTCTGCCGGGCCAGCCCGGCGCGCACCTCGGCGAAGTGGCGACCGAGCACGTCGTTCATCGCCGTGCTCATGTGCTTCACGCGGCCGCCGGCGAACACCACGACCTCGGGGTGCGCGTGCCGGGCGACGAGGGCCGCGATCTCGTCGAGGGCGTCGAGCCCGCGCGGCAGCTGCAGCACGACGACGCGGGCCCCCTCGACGAGCGTCGCGTCGAGGGGGTGCGAGACCACGACCGCCGGGGAGCCGAGGCGCGCGGTGTTGGCCTCGAGAGCGAGCTCGCCCGACCGGGAGTCCTGGTGCGACCGGATCGGATGCGGGCCGACGAGCTCGGCGACGCCCAGCGCGAGGGCCCCGTAGCGGTCGCCGACGACGGCGACCCGATCGGGGTGGCCGACCAGCGCCTCCTCGGCGGTGTCGAGCAGCAGACGATCGGTGGCGTCGTGGGCGACCAGGTCGGGGGCCTCGACGTCGGGCCATCGGCGGAGCCGGTCGAAGTCGATCACCCCGCCACGGTACCGGTGTCGGGGCGGTCTCAGCGCAGCGGGCGCCAGACGACGAGCGAGGTCTGCCGGGCCGGCCGGGTGCCGTGACGCAGGGGGACGACGCCGCTCTCGCCGGCGGCGAACACCCGGCTGCCGGGGCGGTTGACGAGCTCGTCGGCCAGGGCCCGCTCGAGCTCGCGCACCCGCGAGTTCAGGGCGGTCACCTGGTTCTCGAGTTCGAGGATGCGACGGATGCCCTCGAGCGAGACGCCCTCGCCGCCGAGCCGCGCGATCTCGCGGAGCTGCACGACGTCGCGCATCGAGTACCGACGCGACTTGCCCGCCGTGCGCTGCGGCACGACCAGCCCGAGCCGGTCGTACTGCCGCAGCGTCTGCGCGTGCATGCCGGCCAGCTCGGCGGCCGTGGCGATCGCGAAGATCGGCGACGTCTCGTCCAGGGGCCAGCTCGTCGCGGGATCCGTCGGGTCGTTCATCGTCACCTCCGGTTCGTCGAGCGGGATCGTGGGTCGGTCGGATGGGGCCGGGCGGTCAGGCCCGGGCTCTGGCGATCAGGTCGTCGCGCGGGTTCTCGGACGGCAGCGCCGCCGCGAGCGCCTCGACGGCCTCACGGGCCTTGTCGTTCAGGTGCGCCGGGACGGCCACCTGGACGGTCGCGAGCAGATCGCCCGTGCCCGCCTTGGTCGGCACGCCGCGACCCTTGACGCGCAGCACGCGACCGCTCGGCGTCCCGGGCGCGACGCGGAGTCGGACGGGCTCGCCACCGAGGGTGGGCACCTCGATCGTGGCACCGAGGGCGGCCTCGGCGAACGTGACGGGCACGTCGACGCGGAGGTTCGGCCCGTCGAGCTCGAACACCGGGTGCTTGCGGACGGCGATCGTGAGCACGAGGTCGCCCGCCTCGCCGCCGTCGGGGCTCGGCTCGCCGCGGCCGCGCAGACGGATCTTCTGCCCGTCGTGCACCCCCGCGGGGATCCGGACCTTCATCGGCTTGCCGTTCGACGCCTGCAGCGAGATGGTCTCGCCGACGATGGCGGTCTGGAAGTCGAGCGTCGTCGTGGCCGTCATGTCGCGGCCCTTCTGCGGACCGCCGAAGCCCCGGTAGCCGCCGCTGGTCTGACCGAAGCCGCCGCCGCCCCCGCCGAACATGCCGCTGAAGATGTCGTCGAAGCCGCCGCCACCGCCGGACTGCCGGTACTGCGTGCGCTGACCGCCGCCCTGACCGAACATGTTGCCGAAGACGTCCTCGAAGCCGCCGCCACCGCCTCCGGGGCCGCCGCTGCCCGCGGTGAAGCGCGCACCGCCGCCCATGGCCCGCACCTGGTCGTACTCTTTGCGCTGCTCGGGATCGGAGAGCACCGAGTGCGCCTCGCTGACCTCCTTGAACTTCGCCTCGCTGGCTGCGTCGCCCGGGTTGGAGTCGGGGTGGTACTTGCGAGCGAGCTTGCGGTACACCTTCTTCAACTCGGCGGGGGTGACGTCTTTGGAGACACCGAGGACGGCGTAGAAGTCCTTGTCGAACCAGTCCTGACTCGCCATGCGGCACCTCCTTCCATGAATTCAGGCCACCCGTCGACGGGGGCCGGGGAGAATGGGGGAGGCGGTGGGCGCCTTCTCGAGGCGCCCACCGCCGGTCGCGACTCGCGTCGCGGGGTGGTTCTACTGCGGTGCGTGCACCGCGACCTTGGCGGCCCGGATGACCCGGTCGCCGATCTTGTAGCCGGGCTCGATCACGTCGGCGACCGTGTTCACGGTCACGTCGGGGCTCGGCAGCTGCACGAGGGCGTCGTGCATGGTCGGGTCGAAGACGTCGCCCTTCGCGCCGATCTGCACGAGCCCGAACTTGTCGAGACCCCCGCGGATCTTCTGCGCGATGACGGTCATCGGGCCCTCGGCGAGGTCGCCGTGCTGCTCGGCGCGGACGAGGTCGTCGAGCGCGGGGAGGAGCGACCGGACGACCTCGGCGACGACGGCCTCGCGGTTCGCCTCGCGGTCGCGCTCGACGCGACGTCGGAAGTTCACCAGCTCGGCCTGAGCGCGCAGCATGTCCTGTCGCATGTCGGCGACGAGATCGCGGCTCGCCTCGTCGAGGATCGCCTCGTCTTCGGCGCTCATCTCGGCCGCCGCCTCGGCGGCGCCTGCGGGCGCCTCGGCGTCGCTCGGGACCTCGACGTCGGGCGCCTCGGCGGACGGGAGGTCGTCGACCCCGTCGACCGCCGCGGTGCCGCCGTCCTCCGACGGCACGTCGGCGCTCGACTCGGACCGGACCTCGCCGGTCTCGGGGTCGAGGCGACGCTTGTCGCGCACGACCGGCTCGGGCTGATCGTCGTTCTCGGGACGGTTCTGCTCGTCAGTCATGCGGACCTCTACTTCTTGTCGTTGTCGTCGTCGTCCACGACCTCGGCGTCGACGATGTCCTCGTCGTCGCCGTCGGCCGGGGCGTCGGTCGCCGCACCGTCGGCGCCGGCCGCACCCGCGGCGCCGGCCTGGTCGGCCTGACCCTGCGAGTAGATGGCCTGGCCGAGCTTCGACTGGCTCTCGTTGAGCTTGTCGAAGGCGGGCTTGATCGCGGACTCGTCGTCACCGGCGAGGGCCGACTTCAGCGCGTCGACGTCGCCCTGGACCTCGGACTTGACGTCTTCCGGCAGCTTGTCGTCGTTGTCCTTGATCAGCTTCTCGATCGAGTAGACGAGCTGCTCGGCGTTGTTGCGGGTCTCGTTGGCCTCGCGACGCGCCTTGTCTTCGGCGGCGTGCTCCTCCGCCTCGCGGACCATGCGCTCGATGTCGTCCTTCGAGAGCGACGAGCCGCCGGAGATGACCATCGACTGCTCGGTGCCGGTGCCCTTGTCTTTCGCGGACACGTGCACGATGCCGTTGGCGTCGATGTCGAAGGTGACCTCGATCTGCGGCACGCCGCGCGGTGCGGGGGCGATGCCGGTCAGCTCGAAGGTGCCGAGGTTCTTGTTGTCGCGGGTGAACTCGCGCTCGCCCTGGAAGACCTGGATGGCGACGGACGGCTGGTTGTCGTCGGCCGTCGTGAAGGTCTCGCTGCGCT
>Ga0265798_10005342_pt1 | contig 17332 bp, 14 predicted proteins | sample P3T30metagenome_FD_192430 | JGI IMG/M metagenome (GOLD analysis project Ga0265798, IMG submission 192430) | Plant litter microbial communities from East Loma Ridge, Irvine, California - P3 T30 | ecosystem: Environmental > Terrestrial > Plant litter > Unclassified | place: USA: California... | reverse complement strand
GGTGCTAACAATGGAAAAGATGCAGGATACGTTTGACCCTAAACCAAGGAAATTTATTGTTTGGTTATTTGTCGTATCGTCAACAATTATGTTTGGAGGCTTTACCAGTTATTATCTGGTATTTGCGGCTTCAAAAGGAAAGGGACACGGTTTGGTGTTGCCCGATGCCTTTATTTACTCTAGTTTGGTTATTATTGCCAGCAGCATCACTTTAGTGTTAGCTTCGAGAGCGTTAAAAAAACTAAATTTTAGCTTACAGCGCAACATGCTCTGGATTACTGTAATATTGGCCATCGCCTTTGGTGTAATGCAGTTTAATGCCTGGGGAAGTATGGTGAGAACCGGAGCTACTTTGGTAGGAAATAACGCCGCAATATCATTTATATATGTGGTATCCGGGATGCACCTTTTGCATATTATTGCTGGAGTAGGCCTTATTATTAATGCACTAGCTGGTAGCTACAAAAGCCTGCCCATTGCGAAAGTCCAGTACAGAATGGAAATTGCTTCTATTTTTTGGCATTTTATAGATATATTATGGATATATCTGTATGTTTTTTTACTTTTGAACCGTTAAATTTGTTAACAAACTATTATACTATTTCCAAATGAATGCAGTATCACAATTAGATCAAGTTAAAACCGGACCATGGAATGGTGGTCGTTCTCCGTGGTCGGTAGAATATGGTAAAATCATGATGTGGTTTTTCCTATTATCAGATGCTTTTACCTTTTCATCTTTATTGATCTACTACGGCGCTCAGCGTTTTTCTAAATTAACATGGCCAGATCCGGATTTGGTTTTCCAATCTATCCCTGGTATTAAAGATACAGGTGCTCCACTAGTTTTTGTGGGTATCATGACTTTTATCCTGATTTTAAGCTCAGTAACTATGGTTATGGCTGTAGAGGCCGGACATCGTCGTTCTAAAAAAGAAGTAATTGCGTGGTTAATTCCTACAATTGTTTTAGGATTTATGTTCTTAGGCTGTCAGGCATTAGAGTGGACCCATTTACACCATGAAGGTTTCTGGTGGGGTACAATTCCATCTGCTGAAGAGTTAAAACATTTATTTGATGGGCCAGTTTCTTTGGTTGCTGCGCAACAATTTGCAAACTTATTCTTTACCATTACAGGTTTCCACGGTTTCCACGTATTTAGTGGGGTAATGATCAATGTGATTATTTTAATCATGACTATTAATGGAACTTTCGAAAAAAGAGGACATTATTTAATGGTAGAAAAAGTTGGTTTATACTGGCACTTCGTAGATTTAGTTTGGGTGTTTGTATTTACATTCTTCTATTTGGTTTAATTTCAATTATATAAAATATTTAATATGTCAGATCACTCACATACAACAGAAGGACACGAGCATGGAGAACATGCAGGATTGGATAAAGCTAAAATCTGGAAAGTAGCCGGTATTTTAACTTTAATTACTGCAATTGAGTTTATCATAGCACTATGGGCAATTCCTGGTCATCATATTCCTCAACATGTAGGTAACTATATTTATATTGCTTTAACACTTGTAAAGGCTTTTTATATTGTTGCTTACTTTATGCACTTAAAATATGAGAAATTAGGCTTGCAGCTTGCATTAACCGTTTCATTTATTTTTATTGGTTACTTTATTGTTTTAATGCTGATAGAAGGTGGGTTTTTAAACATCCACATGATGAACCATTAATGAAAAGAAACCCTATAAAAAAGGTAATAATCCTGGTAAGCATTTTAGCTATACCGGGATTTTTGTTTTTTTACTTATTGCCGCACTTTGCAAAAAACAGGTATAAGAGTTTACCCATCTTTGGTGAAAAGGTTGTTGCCACAACTTTTCATACTGTAAAAGGCAAGAAGATACCAGATACCATTTACCACCTGGTTCCTGATTTTAAACTTGTAAACCAGCATAGCGACACGGTTAGCTGGAAATCGTTTGAGAACAAGATTGTAGTATTAAACTTATTTCATGCCGGAGCGAAGAAACAGCTGGCAAGTAAATACATCAAACAACTATCTGATGGCTATGAACAGAAGCCCCTGGTTAAATTTGTAAGCCTATCTGTTGACCCGGCTGATACAGATTTAATCAAAGATTTTGCAGCTAATTTTAAAGCAAAAGAAGGTAAGTGGGACTTTTTAGCTGGCGATACTGCACAAACCTATCCATTGATCAGGCAAGGACTTTTGCTTGATGTAATAGCAAATGAGTCCGATGGAAAGAACAGCTTTATATTTAGCAATAAGATAGTGCTGATTGATAATTTACATCGTATACGGGGTATTTATGATGCAGATAGTGCTGAAGCAAATGCTAAGTTAGAGGATGAAATAAAAGTACTTATTGCCGAATACCTAAGGAACGTTAAAGATGGTAGGTAGTTTAGTCTGCAGTCTTTAGTCAAGAGTCCGAAGCCTCTAGTCCGGGTTTGAAGCAAAATAATAATAATAAAAAGATTTAATATTCATGGAAAATAGTCCGATTGAGAAAAAATATAATAAGTGGATCATTATTCTTTCTATCCTTATACCGGTAGCTGTAGCCTTTTTATTTGTAGTAAAGTTAAAAGATTTAGGTATTGATGCACCAACCTTGCCTTTTTTACCACCAATATACGCTACCATAAATGGGATTACAGCCATACTATTGGTTATTGCGGTTTGGGCAATAAAAAATGGAAAGATACAATTGCACCAAAATTTAATGAAAACAGCTATAGGTTGTTCTTTATTGTTTTTAGTGATGTATATCGCATACCATATGACTACGCCCTCCACTAAGTTTGGGGGGGATGGTGCCATTAAATATGCTTACTTCTTTATTTTATTAACACATATCTTATTGTCAATTGCGATTATTCCCCTGGTTTTGGTTACCTATGTGAGGGCTTTAGCCGAGCGTTTTGATCGTCACAGAAAAATTGCACGGATAACATTTCCGTTATGGCTGTATGTTGCTATAACTGGTGTGGTAGTTTATCTGATGATTTCGCCATATTATCAATACTAGAGATATATTAATAATGAAAAATTTGAAAAACCTTACTTAAAAACGTAAGGTTTTTTTGGTTATAGGAGTTTTGCCTGCAGAAGATATTTGCTTTAACCCAATTTTTTTTTCACTTTTATGTATATCATATCACACAGAGGTATTCATATACTTTGTATATGAATAACCAATCGACTAATTTATGGCGCAAGGAAGGATAGAAGATGAACGTAAGCTTATAGAAAAAATCGTAGAGGGAGATGAGCAGGCCTTTTCTGTTTTATTCTTCAAATATCTTCCTGTACTCCATATTTTTGCTGCTAAGTTCACCAAGTCTGATGATGCTGCCGAAGAAATTATTCAGGATGCATTTTTAAGAGTCTGGCTTAATCGCGATAAATTAGCAGAAGTAGATCATATTAAAGCCTATTTATATAAATATGTTTCTAATGAATGTTTAAGCTACCTGCGTAAAAAATTAAAAGAAGATAGGGTTGTTGATGCATTTACGGCTAAGCAACAAAATAGCCATAATAACACTGTAGAAGCTATTAATTTAAATGAGGTAACTAAAATTATTGCTGTTGCAGTTGATAAATTGCCTGATCAGCGGAAAAATATATACCAATTGAGCAGGCGTGATGGTAAAACTATTCCTGAAATAGCAGAAATACTTAATATTTCTCCTAATACAGTTAAAAATGCACTCGTAATTGCCTTAAAATCGATACGTATACACCTCGATCAACACGGAATTGTGTTCTTTTTTCCAATTGTTTTTTTCTTTTTGAGAATTAAATAGAAAAAATTAATATTCCGATAGTCCTAATTTTGTTTTGCTGCTTCTTAGTATCAGAATCTTTATGGAACGTATACATTATCTATTACAACAGTTTACAGCTAAGACCTTAAGTCAGTCCGAAAAGGAAGAACTTTTAGTTTTGGCCGAGAACAGCACATCACTACTTTCTGACGAAATCGTGAAAATGATTATCGCAGAAGAAGCGCATGCAGTTCATGTTGTTGAGGAAAAATGGAGTCCTGTTCTCCATAAAATTCTGACGATAGACAAGCCAACCCGGTCGCCTAAGCGAATTTTAATGAATAGTTTAAAATGGGCCGCCGCTGCTGTTGTTTTTATTGCATTTTCTTTAACGGCTTATCTCTCTCTGCAGAAAAAGAAAGAGCATGTTTTTGCAACTGATGTAGCGCCTGGAAAAAATAAAGCTATTCTTACACTTGCTGACGGAAAGAAAATTTCACTTTCAGACGCGATGAAAGGCGATATAGCAAAAGAAGCTGGTTTCTCTATCACTAAAACTGCCGATGGCCAATTGGTGTATAATGTTGCAGGATCTGAAAATGTAAATGATACCAGATTAAATACCATTTCGACCCCAAATGGAGGTGAATGGCAAATCCAGCTACCTGATGGTTCTACGGTTTGGCTGAATGCAGCCTCTTCAATTCAATACCCATTAAACATTGGAACCGCAAAACAGCGTGTAGTTAAATTAGATGGTGAAGCTTATTTTGAAGTCGCTAAAAATGCATCACATCCTTTTATTGTAGAAACCGATAAACAGGCTGTTGAGGTATTGGGAACACACTTTAATATTAACAGCTATAAAAATGAAAAGGTAACTAAAACTACTTTATTGGAAGGAAGTGTGCGTGTTTTGCATAAAAATACCAATGAGAGCGAAATACTTAAACCTGGAGAACAATCCCTGGTATCTGTTTCGGGTATTGCTATAAAAGAAGTGGATGTTGAAGAAGCAATAGCGTGGAAAAAGGGCTATTTTATGTTTAATAACGAAAGGCAGGAGAGTATTTTACGTAAAGTTGCCCGTTGGTATAATGTAGAAATAGAATATGCCGATCCTGAGGCCAAAGATGTAATGTATTATGGAACGGTAAGCCGTTTCGAAAAAATATCAAAAGTGCTGACTAAGTTTGAACAAACAGGAGAAGTGCATTTTGATATTAAGGGCAATAAATTAATTGTTCACAAAGAATAAATGATAACAGATGAAGCCATAACTAACCTTTATCTCTAAAAATAAAACAACTTAATCAACCTTAACCTAAACCTTACAAATTATGAATAGACCTCAACAAACCTCCTGACGATTCGAAGATAAATGAATAAAAAAAGGAGTGCTTGCAACACCCCCTTTATTATCTGTTTAGCTATTCCGTAAACCGGAATCGATTAAAAATCAATTATTTCTTGGATAATCCGCGAAACGCTTTTTGGCGTCCAAACTTCATTGCGCTTCGCAAAAAAACAGACTATTAAATGTACAAAATTTATATTGAAATTTTATGTACGCACCGACGCTACATACCTAAATTGCTATTAATTATGAAGTTAGTTACGGTCATACTGCTTGCCTCTTTAATGCAGGTAAGCGCAGCTTCATTTGGCCAGCTGGTTACATTAAAAGAAAAAAATGTAACCTTAGAAAAGGTTTTTAAAGAGATCAGAAAACAATCTGGTTATGATGTTCTTTTATCAACCAATAAAATTAAAACCTCAACCACTTTAAATGTTGACTTTAACAGCTTAACGGTTGAAGAAGTAATGAACAAAATTGTTTCAGGCAGAGACCTTAGCTATGCTATTGAGGATAGAACGGTTCTGATTACAGTAAAAGAAAAATCAGTATTTGATAAAGTGTTGAGCTATTTTGTTGCTGTAAAGGTAACCGGAAGAGTGAGGGATAAAAACGGAGCCGCGCTACCTGGAGTGAGTGTAAAGGAAAAAGGGGTTGCCAATGCGGTATCTACCAGCAGTAACGGAGATTTTGCTATTTCGGTTAAAGAAGGTGCTACCTTGGTTTTTAGCTATGTTGGCTACAAAACACTTGAAATAGAGGTAGGAAGTAAAACAGTAATCAATGTTACTTTAGAAGAAGATGCAGCCCAGTTAAAAGAGGTAAACGTAGTATCTACAGGTTATCAGGAACTGAATAAGAAACTCTTTACTGGATCTTCAACTAAGTTAAAGGCCGTAGATGTGCAAAGAAATGGTGTACAGGACATTAGTCGCATGCTTGAAGGGCAGGTAGCCGGTGTATCAGTACAAAACGTATCTGGTACATTTGGTGCTGCACCAAAAATCCGTATCCGGGGGGCATCTTCATTAAATGGAGATAACAAGCCTCTTTGGGTAGTAGATGGTATCATGCTTGAAGATTTAGTGAATGTATCAAACGAACAATTATCCAGCGGTGATGCTTCTACATTAATTGGATCATCTGTAGCAGGATTAAATTCAGATGATATTGAAAGCTTTGAGATTTTAAGAGATGCAGCAGCTACAGCAATGTATGGTGCAAGAGCAATGAATGGTGTTGTTGTTGTAACTACAAAAAAGGGTAAAAACACAGAGGGTAAACCAATAGTATCTTACTCAGGTAACTTTACCACCTATTTAAAACCGAATTATAACCAGTTCGATATTATGAATTCTGCAGATCAAATGCAGGTTTATTTAGATATGGAAAATAAGGGATGGCTTAGACATTCAGATGTATCAAAAGCCGCAAGCGGTGGTGTATACCGTAAAATGTATGATTCGATGTATGATTACAATGCTGCTACAGATCAATTCGCTTTAAGAAATGACGCACCAAGCAGGTTGCAGTTTTTAAATAGATATGCCAATGCAAATACCGATTGGTTTGATGTATTGTTCCGCAACTCGTTAATGCAGGATCATTCTGTAAGCATCATGGCAGGAACGAACAAATCTAAATTTTATGCCTCTACCAGTTTTTTAAATGATAATGGCTGGACAGTTGGCGACGGTGTAAAAAGATTTACCGGCATGTTAAGGGGGAATTTTGATATAACAGACCGTCTTCAGATCGAAATCCTATCTCAGGGATCAATCCGTGATCAACGTAGCCCAGGTACTAACAATCAGGAAAATAATGAAGTATTAGGTCAGGTTGACCGTGATTTCGATATTAATCCTTTTAATTATGCCTTAAGAACCAGTAGAACGCTTACTCCATATGATGTGAATGGGAACAGAGAGTACTTTGTTCAAAACTATGCACCATTTAACATCCTGCAGGAATTAGAAAACAATAGTATTAAAACCACATTAATCGATCTGAAAATTCAGGGCGGTGTAAAGTATAAAATTATCGAGGGCCTTAAATATTCATTTACTGGTGCATATCGTTATGTTAAATCTGATCAGGAGCATAGCATTACTGAATACTCAAACGCGGCGAACGCCTACCGTGCTTATGGTAATAGTAATGTGATAGAAAATAACAGGTTCTTGTACAGAGACCCTTCGAAGCCAGGATCTTTACCAAGCATAGTATTGCCTGAAGGAGGTTTTTACAATGTGACTTCTAACGGTTTAGTAAATTATTTCATGCGTCACGATTTGGAATATGATAAAGTATTCAATGAAGATCACTTATTCAATGTTTTAGGTGTGGTAGAAATGAGATCCAACGATAGGCAAAACCGTTTTAGTAATGGTATCGGCTATCAGTTCGATAACGGAGGGGTTCCATTTATTAATTCCGATTACTATCAGCAGGCTATTGAAGCGAATTCATATCCTTATGGAATGGGGAAAAATTATGACCGTTTCCTTTCATACGCATTAAAGGCCGCTTACTCTTACAAAGGAAAGTATAGTTTTAATGCAACTGGCCGTTATGATGGGTCCAATTTATTGGGAGAGTCTCCTACTGCAAGATGGTTACCTACCTGGAACGTATCAGGAGCCTGGAATATTCATGAAGAAGGTTTCTTTAAACAGCAAAGTATTTTAAATAGAGCAACGATCAGAGCAACTTATGGTTTAACTGCAAGTACAGCCAATGCTAAAAACTCAAGCTTAATTTTACGTAATCAAACAACACGTAGGACGGACGATATTGATAAAGAATCATCAATTTATATTGATGCTTTAGAGAATTCTCAGTTAACTTGGGAAAAAACTTATGATGCCAACTTGGGTTTCGATATGGGCTTTTTTAAAGATCGCTTATCGCTATCAATAGATTTGTACAGACGTAATGGATTTGATTTAATTGGTCAATTTCCAACCGCAGGTATTGGTGGTCAGGGATTAAAAGATGCCAATTATGCTGATATGAAATCAAAAGGTATCGAATTTACGTTAAATGCAAGGGTAATTAATCAGGATAAATTTAAATGGAGTACTAATTTAAACTTTGGCTACCACAAAGGTGAAGTGACCAGATTAGATTACGAACCTAATATTTTTAGATTAGTTACACCTAGCGGTGGCTATAGATTAGGCTATCCGCAAAGTGGATTATTCTCTATTGTCTTTGATGGTTTAGATCATAATACAGGCGTGCCGACATTTATTGATGAAAATGGTAATAGGAAAGCTACAGAAGTTTATTTTCAGAGTAACAATTTACAATATTTAAAGTACGAAGGACAGGTTGATCCTAAAATTACCGGTGGTTTTTCAAATAAATTCAGTTATGGCAATTTTAGCTTATCAGCTTTGGTTACTTTTAGTGCAGGTAATGTTGTAAGATTAAATCCTAATTTCAGTGATCGTTATACCGATCTAACCGCAACTTCTAAAGAATTCTTAAACCGCTGGACACAGCCAGGCGATGAGTTATTAACAGATGTGCCATCAATTGCTGACCGGTTTGTTATTGGAAATTTCGCTGGTACCGAAAAACCTTACAATGCCTATAATTACTCTACCGTTCGCGTTGCAGATGGTGGTTTTGCCAGATTGAAACAAGTAATGTTATTCTATCAGTTGCCAAAAATCTGGGCATCGGCTATAGGAGCAACAAATGCTTCAGTAGGTTTTGTAGGTAATAACGTTTGGTTGATATATTCAGATAAAAAGTTGAACGGTCAAGATCCTGAGTTCTTTGGTTCAGGAGGAGTTGCATTGCCAATTCCACGTCAATATACTTTATCGTTAAAGGTTGGTTTTTAGTTAATAACAAATGATGAAAACATTAAAATATTATATACTGGCTGCTGTAATGATTATTGCCGGAACCAGTTGCAAGAAATTTCTGGAAACAAGTCCAGATTTAAGAACGCAGTTAAATTCTAAAGAAAAGGTTGCCCAATTGCTAGTTTCTGCATATCCAAAGGCAGAATACCTCTCTTTTACAGAAAATTCTTCTGATAATGCTGAAGATAAAGGACCAAGAACAGATTATTCTCCGGTTTCAACAGAGTTATCGTGGACCAGTGCCTATTTTTGGCGCGATTTCCAAAATGGAGTGGAAATAAGTGGTTCAACTGATGATTATTGGAATAAAACTTATCTGGCTATTGCTGCAGCTAATACTGCCCTACAATATATAGATAAACATCCTGGTGAAACTGATTTGTTGCCATACAAAGGTGAAGCACTAATGGCAAGGGCTTATGCACATTTTATGTTGGTAAGCTTGTATGCAAAAGTATATAAACCAGGGCAGGCAAATGATTCGCCGGGAGTACCTTTTGTAACCGATCCTGAAATTGAAGTTTCCCCACAATACAAAAGAGGTACTGTTGCAGAAGTATATGCAAAAATAGAACGCGATTTAACTGAAGGTTTACCGCTTATCAATAATTCTGTTTATAAAACTGCACAAAAATATCACTTTAGTCTCAACTCTGCCAATGCATTTGCTGCAAGGTTCTATCTGTTTAAAGGTAACTACGATAAGGTAATTGAACATAGTGGAAAAGTATTGCTGGATAATGCGCAAGCTAAAGGAATGTTGAGGCCATGGAACAGTACTTATCTACCTTACATTGCAGCCGCTTTAAGAACAGCATTTACGCAATCTTCACAAAATTCTAATTTGCTGATGGGAGAAGCTAATTCAATTTGGGGAAGGAACTTTTACATCAGATATGGTCTGGGAAAAGTAATCAGTAATACTATTTTGTTAGGTCCAAATATTACCGGAGGTAATTATTCATATAAGCCAACTCCTTATGTTGAACCTTATTACGACAGCTGTAAGTTTTCCGAACTATTCTTTGAAAGTAAAATTGGTTCAGGTTTTGGACAGCCATATATCATGGTTCCGCTATTAACTTCTGATGAGTTGATTATGAATAGGGCAGAAGCTTATGCCTCAAAAAATCAGTATGATTTAGCATTACAGGATATCAATACTTTCTTAAGTACAAGGATTACAAACTACAACTCATCAACACATGGTATTAACCTAGAGAAAATTTCTGCCTATTATGGCATTACTGACCCTAAAGCGGGTTTAATCAAGACTATTTTGGATCTTAAAAGAGCTGAATTTATTTCAGAGGGTTTGCGTTGGTTTGATATTATCCGCCATGATTTGACGGTTAAGCATAGCGTTTTAGATGAAAATGGTGCAAGTACCACAATTGAGCTTAAGGCTGATGACCCCCGTAGGGTTTTTCAATTACCAATTCCTGCAACTAAGGCAGGGTTAACTCTTAATCCTAGATAAATTATATAGAAATGAAAAAGATTTTTTTATGCCTTACGCTATTAACTACAGTATTGGTGTCATGTAAAAAGGAGAAAGCACTTAATGTTGATATTACAAAATCTAATTTAGATACCTACGCGAAGGGAGAACTGGATAAATGGCTGGATGTAAATTTTTTAAATCCATATAATATAGAGGTTTTGTACCGTTTTGATCGGTACCAGGCCAGTATTGATAAGGAAGTTTCGCCAGTATTGGAAGAAAACGTGCAGCCAATAATGGAAGGCGTAAGTGCTGTATTTATAAAGCCCTATCTTGATATAACAAATAAAGCCTTTCTTCTGCCTATTTTACCTAAAGAAATTGCACTCTTTGGTACAGGCGAATATTCTGATGAGCAGATTACTTTAGGAACTGCAGATGCCGGAAGACAGATTAATCTTTATGAGGTGAATCAATACGATAGAAATAGTAGATTCAGTGTTTTAGGAACTTTAGACAGGCCAGCTGCATTTCATACTATGCACCATGAATTTACCCATATTCTTAATCAAAATATTCCAGTTCCACCAGCGTTTGAAGCAATTTCTTCTAACTACATCGGCTCTGCCTGGGTTGGAGCGGGTAATCCTGCTTCGCTCGCAAAATCTTTAGGCTTTATAACCAGGTACTCTAGAAACAATAAAGATGAAGATTTTGCTGAGATGACCTCTACTTTGTTGGTTGAGGGACAAGATGTATTCGATGCTTATGTAAGTACCGCTACTGATCCTACAGCAATTACCAAGTTGCGCAAAAAAGAACAGATGGTTGTTGATTATTTTAAGTCTGCTTTTGGTATCGATTTCAGGGCTTTACAAGCAAAGGTTAAGTTAGCAATGGAAACTTATGCGCCAGTAGTCATCACTCCACCTATCAGCAATTATAACGCAGGTTCTTACGGTGGATTTTTTATTGATAAAACCGCAACAAACCAGGGTGCTGCTTATGTTACGGCATTTAATTCTACCAATATATTAACTACTGCAGGGGGTTACCCGATTCAGAATATTGTTGAACTCAGTTTTGTAAACAGGGCAGCCAACAGAACTGACATGGTGCTTAAAGTGAAAACAAATACTGCTGTGGAGTTTTGGTATAATTTAAGAGGAACAATTTCTGTATCTGGAAACACGGTAAAATATGCATTGGGAACCCCAGGTACTGCAACTCAATATTCGAATGGAACCGCATTTCAAACACGATTTAAACCATTATTAGATTATCTAACTACAAAAACGTTTGCGCTTAACTGGGTTGATACCATTGTTCCCAATTCGAAAGATGTATCGCTTGGGTTTTTTGATACAGCTAACAATCAGCTTGGTTTTTATGGTACTATAATAAGAAACTAATAATGAAGATTCTAATGAATTCCTTCTGCTCGTTATTGAAATAGAGAATTCAAGAAAAATAGTGTTATACATTTTAAAAAAAAAAATATTACACATGAAAAAAATATTTATAATAGGTTTTTTTGCATTACTTATTATTCAGGCTTGTAAAAAAGATCAAGAGTTAATTGATGGAAAACGGCCGGAAGAAAGAGTTGCAGAAAATTTGGAAAAGTACAGAAATGAACTAACCAGTAGCCCAAATGGTTGGGTAGCATATTTGGGAACAACCCTAGTTGGTGGCGGCTATAATTTTTATATGTCATTCGACAAAAACAATAGAGTGGTAATGCGTGCCGATTACAACAGCGATTTTGCCCTTGAAGCAATAGAAAGCACCTATAGGGTAAAACAGGTATTGGCTCCTTCTTTGATTTTTGATACCTACACTCTGCTGCATTTATTACAAGATCCAGATCCAGGTTCTTTTGATGGAGATTACTCAGTAGGTTATGGATCCGATTTTGAATTTGAAATTAGAGAGCAGGTTGGTGATACCTTGAAATTGATTGGTAAAAAACGTAAGGCACCTCTTATTTTGGTAAAAGCTACAGCAGATCAGAAAGCATTTTATACCAGCGATAAATTTTCTGACAATATTGAGGGTATTACCAATTTCTTAGCTGATAATCCATTTACCTACATTTTAGATCCTAAAGATAATACTAAAAAAATACAGGTATCAATGAGCCCGGATGTTAGATCAAGATCTTTTGCGCTGATTTCTACAAACGCAGGCGAAATTATTACGAACTCGGGTGTGTTTTCATTTTCCGATGCGGGCGCACGTTTAAATACACCTGTTAAGCAGGGCGATGTAACCTATACGAGTCTAAGCTGGGATAATGTAGCTGAAAAACTTTATCTGGTTTCAAGTACAGGAACTAAAGTTCAAATTCTGGTTTCAAATACGCCTATATTGCCATTAAATATCTTAATGGGCTCAGTATATTCGTCTCTAACTGTGCCAAATGCTACGCAATATCCTGGCTGGTCTGCAAATTTTGTGACTAGAAGAGCTAGTGCCGCATCTGCAATATTAACTGGAGGCTATAATTTAAGGTTAGATATGATGCAGTTTGTGTTTAATGGTAAAGCCAAAACATTAACATTAAATGCAGCCGTTTATCAAAATGCGAATGGATTTTTAGCGGTGTATTCTTATACCTATGCTAAGGCAGCAGATGGTACATTTAAATTCACTTACATTGGAGCCAATGGAAATGGATCTTTAATGATCCCTGGAATGAATCCTTTATTGGCTGACCGTATAAATGCTGATGATTTTAAATTAGATTATTTTATTAATCCTTCAAATGGAGCTATTTTGGGCCAATTTGTTAGTGTACAGCATCCAGATTTTACTTTTTCAGGAGCTTTACAATAGTCAATAAATTAATAGATCAAAATAAAAGTAGTATGAGAAAAGTATCTTACGAATAAACGATATATAGAGGTTATGTAAATAATTGAAATTGAGCATGATCTAAGTAAAATCGGTTATGTAAAAAGTCGTAAGGTGTATTTGTTAGCTTTTTTAATATAACAGGATCAATGTATATAAATTTATTTTGTTGCTTTAAAATATTTGAATGGAGACTTAGAATTTTTTAAAAAAACTTTTGCCCAATTAATGGGATTAAATTTATACACATTGATCCTATCACTACATAACTAAAACAAATTATAACTATGAAACAAAACAATCTAAAAAGAGCTTTCACCAAACCATTTCTATTTATTATTGCAATTGCCTTAGGGTTAAATAGTTGCAAAAAAGTAGATAATATTCATTCTCAAATAGATAAAACAGATGAGATTAGTATCAAAGATGGCAGGTTAGTCTTTGCCAATCAAAGTTCATTTAAAGATTTGATGCAAAAGGCCCACGAAAAAAACTCAACTGAGCTAATAAACAATATTGTAAGTAATCTAGTCGGGCATCAAGATTTTATTTCACTAAGGGAAGAGGCTATTATTTTTTCTAAGACAGGAAAATTAAGCTCGGTTTCGTTAAAAAAATCATTAAAAATCGCACTTTCTCCTGGTAAAATTCCCTTGCAATCGAATATTGATCTTTCCCCTCCTGCTGGACCAGGATTAGAAGAGACACCCTTAGATAGTTTAGTACAAGACCCGTACTTTGCAAGCATACTTAATCCACAAGGAGAAATAGAGGTTGAGAATACTATTTATAAAGTTACCGGTTATGGTACTTTTATGTCAGCACCAGAAGATAAACCTGAAGTTGATAATTTGGTTGATCAACTCAATAATGGAATATTAACCTTAGATGATGTGGTTACGAATGATGGCGAATCATTCTTCAAAATTTCTGGCAAGCGTATTCGGTTATACGACACTTATGGAGCGGTAAATGATCAAAAAGATGATAAAATAAATGTTCAAGACTATCCTGTAACTTATAGCTCTATATATCAGTATAGGCCAGATGCTGATGCATGGATATATGATGGCATACCCACTATCCAGTATGGAGGTAAAACTTGGTTTGGAAAATTATTCGAATCTATTAGGGGACGCGATGAGATCTACACGGATAACTTTGAATCGAACAGACGTGTTAGGGTTACTTTTTATAATTCATCGTGGGTTGTATATTCATCAGTTGGAATTTCAGTTCAAATGCAGAAGAAAAATTGGATTGGGTGGTCCGGAACTGAAGCCAATGAATTAAGATTGGGATGGGATGCCATGGAATATTATTGTGGAGATGCTCCTGCTCCTCCGAGTGCTCCTGTATCTTCAACTCCTCAAAGATTTTCGAAATTAGACTTACCTAAATTGACCAAAGATTATGTTGAGGTCGATCTTCTAGGCTATAATATTACTTTTGATAAAAATGAGAACTTACAGAAGGGGATAAAAAAAATACATGAATTTTTGCCTAGTGTCCCAGGCCTGAAACCAAAAACAGATAGAAATGAAAATTATGCATACAAAGTTTGGAGTAATAGAGCTTTACACAGTATTAGTACAATTTTAGATAGAGATGAAATCATCTCTTATAATACTGAGGGCATAAATAAGACACTGGATTGGTCAGTCGGATTTAAAGTGTCATGGGGATTTGAGGGGCCGCCAAGTGTTGGTTATGCACCTTTAAAGTTTACCGTAACTAGAGCTTCAATTTTTGGAATCGCTAAATATGGTAGTATTTGGAAAGGTGGAAGGATAGTTGCAGATAAATAAGTTAAAGGTGAAATGTATTTCGCACTAGATAAAGATGGAGTAAAAGCAGTAGAAGATTATAATTTCGTCCTTGGTATAAAATTATAAATCTTCTTTGGGTATTTCTAAATTGAAATACATAGGGCTTGGTAGTAATGTTATATACAATCAAAACCTCACCTAAAAAGTGAGGTTTTTTTATGACATAATTTTTAAACCCCTCCATCCGTTTATTCCTATATTTGTAAACGATGAAGAAGAAAGCAATTTTTATCCTGTTTGTTTTGGTATTTACCTTTGCGGTAAGCCCCAATGTTAATGCCCAATGTTCGATGTGTACCATTAATGCCGAACAAGGTGTTAAAAATGGGAATACACAAACTGCAGGCTTAAATACAGGTGTATTGTATCTTTTATCTATTCCGTATTTAATGGCTGTTATTGTTGGCGTAGTCTGGTATAAGAAATATCGTAAAAAGAATATCCACCTTAATATGAAAAAGGAACCTTTTAATTTAAATTAAAAGTATGTCTGAGCAAACTACCTCGAAACTTTACGCCATTGTACATTGTAAATGTCCACATTGCCGCAGGGGAGCTATTTTTACAGGCAGTATGTATGGCTGGAATATTCAGCATACCAAAGAAATTTGCGGGCATTGTGCACAACGGATAGAAATTGAACCAGGTTACTTTTATGCAGCCATGTACGTTAGTTATGCCATGAATGTAATCGAAATGCTTTTCGCGAGTTTTCTCACCTATTTAGTGTTTGGTCCGCTTACTGATGAAACTTTCTGGCCTTATCTGATTGTTATTTTAGCAGGCTGTTTTATCCTGTACCCGTTTAACTATCGGTATTCAAGAATTATACTGCTCCATGTTTTATCGCCGAACATTAAGTATAAGTCATATTACGATAAGTAAGAGCCAGAGGTCGGGAGTCCGAAGTCAAGAGGTAAAGGTTAACTATTGAAACTATTTGATGGGCATTTAACCTATCGACCATGAACGATCAACCATTTTAAATATAATCTTTCAATTTTTAGCAATGTTAAAAAAAGAAACCCTAAACTTTATAAAAGACGTTGCCGAAAACAACAACCGCGAGTGGTTTGCTGCCAATAAAGATGTTTATGAAACTGCAAAAGCCGATGTACTCGAACTTGTAGCAAAATTAATTCCTGAACTGGCCAAGGTAGATCCACTGCTATCGGCAGATGCCGATCCTAAAAAAAGCCTTTTGCGCATTTACCGCGATGTGCGTTTCAGTAAAAATAAAGATCCCTATAAAAATAACTTCGATATCTGGTTTTCGGCCAAAAGCAAAGGAGGGAACGAACCCGGTTATTACCTCCACATTCAGCCAGGAAAAAGCTTTATTGCCGGTGGATACTGGATGCCTGAAGCATCGCATTTAAAATTGATCAGACAGGAGATTGATTATAATATTGGCGATTTTAAAGAAATTATCAACGAAAAGGATTTTAAGAAAAACTTTAAACTAGGTGTGGATAATGCACTTAAAAATGCACCGAAAGGTTATGATCCTGCGGATCCAAACATCGAATTTTTAAAGCTGAAAAGCTTCGAAGCCACCACAAAAATCGATGATGAAGAATTTTTAAAACCGAACCTCGTTAATAAGTTGATAAGTTCTTTTAAAACAGTACAGCCATTAGTTGCATTTTTACGAAACGCAATAGAACAATAATCAATGACTAGTTTTTCAAACATAATACCTTCTTGATACTTGCTACTAAATACTTGCTACTAAATACTTACCACTGAATACTAAACTCTTGAAAATTTAAACATGAAAAATACCTTTTTTGCCTTTGCCGTTCTCCTCTTTCTTTCTTCCTTAACTTCTTGTGTTGTATTATCTCCAAAAAAGTATAAAGCTTTGTTGGGAACCAAAGATTCACTTTATACTGCATTTAATGAAGGTTTAATCAAAATCGAAAACCTTGAAAAAGAAGTAGCAAAATTGAAAAAGGATACGACTTTAATGGCTGAAGAGCTTCGCGATTTGCAAAGTAATTACAACACCGTTGATGCGAACTATAAAAAACTTAAAAATAATTCTTCAAGTGAGATCACCAAGCTATCGGGCGATTTAGCTGCCCGTGAGAAACGTTTAAAAGAAGTGGAAGAGGTGCTGCGCAAACGTGATGAAGCCACCAACTCACTCAAAGAGAAACTACAGCAGGCCTTATTGGGCTTTACCAAAAGTGGTTTAACTGTTGAA
>Ga0265798_10005339_pt1 | contig 17338 bp, 15 predicted proteins | sample P3T30metagenome_FD_192430 | JGI IMG/M metagenome (GOLD analysis project Ga0265798, IMG submission 192430) | Plant litter microbial communities from East Loma Ridge, Irvine, California - P3 T30 | ecosystem: Environmental > Terrestrial > Plant litter > Unclassified | place: USA: California... | reverse complement strand
AAGGCAGTTAAAAAACACTCGTCTCCCTCTGCATAAAATTTTTAACTTTACCTTTTCTTACACTAACTTAACGAATGAAAAAACTAATTATTGCAAGTACCAGTACTTTGCACGGTGGCAATTACCTTGAATACTTACTACCGGCGTTACAGGATCATTTTAAAAACTGCAAATCGCTGGTATTTATACCCTATGCCAGGCCGGGCGGGATTAGCCATGACGACTATACAAAACGTGTAGCCGACTTTTTTACAAAATTAAACATTACTGTAAAAGGTGTACATGAATTTGCCGACCCCGTAGCGGCGTTAACCGACGCTGAGGCCGTGTTTACCGGCGGAGGCAATACTTTTTTACTGGTTACCCAATTGTATAAAACCGGTGTAATGACAGCCCTTGATAAAGCCATACAAAACGGGACACCTTACCTGGGCAGCAGCGCAGGCAGTAATATATGCGGCCTTACTATGCAAACCACTAACGATATGCCCATTATATATCCACCGAGTTTTACCACGCTGGGTGCGGTGCCGTTTAACCTTAACCCGCACTATTTAGACCCACAGCCGGGCTCTACCCATATGGGAGAAACGCGCGAGACCCGTATTAAGGAGTTTCACCAGTTTAACACGCAGCCGGTTTTAGGCTTGCGGGAAGGCAGCTGGCTGGACGTTAAAGGCAATACGATACTCCTTAAAGGCGATTTACCCGCAAGGCTGTTCAGGCAAAATGCCGAGTCCGAGGAACTTGCAGCAGGTAGCGATTTGAGCTGGCTGAAGTAATGTTAATACGTTTCATGTACCTAAAAAACGTGTAACTTTGCGGCTTTGTAACTACCACCAAGATTTGATCTCTAAAAACACCATAGATACTGTATTTGAAACCGCCCGTGTAGAGGAGGTAATCGGCGATTTTGTTGTTTTAAAGAAGTCGGGTACCAACTATAAGGGGCTGAGTCCGTTTAGCAATGAACGGTCGCCATCGTTTATGGTATCGCCGGTAAAGCAGATATGGAAAGATTTTAGTAGTGGTAAAGGCGGCAATAGTGTGGCATTCCTTATGGAGCATGAACACTTTTCATACCCCGAAGCCATTCGTTACCTTGCAAAAAAATACAATATTGAGATAGAGGAAACCGAGCAAAGCGAACAGCAAAAGGAGCAGGCTAACGAGAAGGAAAGCATGTACCTGGTATCTGAATTTGCACAGAAGTACTTTAACAATACCATGCTCACTACCGATGAGGGCCAGGCTATAGGCTACTCGTATTTTAAAGAGCGCGGCTTTACAGCCGATACCATTAAAAAGTTCGGGTTGGGATATTCGCCGGAAGAGTGGGATGCCTTTACCAAAGAGGCACTTGGCAAAGCCTATAAATTAGAATATTTAGAAAAAACCGGCTTTACCATAGTTAGGGAAGACGGCAGGCATATAGATCGTTTTCGTGGCCGCGTAATGTTCCCCATACAAAGTATGAGTGGCCGGGTGCTGGGCTTTGGCGGACGTATTTTAGGCAACGATAAAAAAGCGGCCAAGTACCTAAATTCGCCGGAGAGCGACATTTACCACAAGAGCAAAGTACTGTATGGTATATTTCATGCCAAGCAGGAAATTGCCAAGAAAGACAACTGTTACCTTGTTGAGGGTTATACCGATGTAATACAAATGCATCAGGCCGGTATAGAAAATGTTGTAGCAAGTAGCGGTACCGCATTAACTCCCGATCAAATTCGCCTCATCAACCGTCTTACTAAAAATATTACCGTCTTGTTTGATGGTGATGCTGCGGGTTTACGTGCATCCATCAGAGGTATCGACCTGATCTTGGAAGAAGGCATGAACGTAAAAGTGTGCACGTTTCCTGATGGCGACGACCCTGATAGTTTCGCAAAGAAAACTCCACATGACGAACTCATAAAATACCTTGACGAAAACGCGAAGGATTTTATACAGTTTAAGGCATCATTGTTAATGGATGAAGCCAAGAACGACCCGGTTAAAAAAGCAGGGCTTATACGCGATATGGTAAGTTCTATTGCTAAGATACCGGACAGGATTCAGCGTGAAGTGTATATACAGGAATGCGCCCGTATTATGGATATATCCGAACAGGTACTTGCAAGTACACTGGCACAGCTTGTATCTAAAGAAATTGCTGATACCGGCAAGAAAATGAAGGACGAGCAAAAAGCCAATGCCATGCGCCCTGTGCCTAATGAAGAGGATTATTTTGACCCATCTATACCGCCCGACCAGCAGCAGGAACGCATTAATATACTGGAAGGGTTAGAGCGCCGCATGATAGAGATATTGCTCTTGTACGGCAGTACGGTGCAGGAATTTGAAGATGTGTACATAAAATTTGACGAATTTGGTAAAGAACATGAGCACAGCGAAAAGAAGGAGTACAAAGTGTACGAGCGCATTTACCTGAATCTTCAAGAAGATGAGATACAGTTTACTAACCCTGTGTTCAGGGATATTTATAAGGCTGCTATAGATCATTATCATGCCCATCAGGAAATGAATGTAGATGTGTTTATGAACACCCTTGCGCCGGAGCTGCAATATGTAGCCACCGATATTTTTATGCAGGATGAAAAATACAATCTGCACGACTGGGAAGAAAAAAAACAGATACCCGTTAAAGACAAGAATATGTCGGTTGCACAATATACTAACGAGCATATTATAGATTTACGCTGGCTGCTGCTTGGTAAGCTAATACAGGATCTTAAGATGCAGGTAAGCCCTGATGCCGATAATATGGAGATACTAATGAGTGTAAACGATTATAATACATTAGTAAACTATCTGTCACGTAAAATTAACAGGCTTAGGAGTAGCTTCTTTTAATGTTCCGCAAACTCTCCTGACTTTGTGGAAGTGATTAATGCTAGCACAGCCACGAAGTCGGAAGACTTTGCGTAGCACGAGACACTACGAACAATCTCATTGTTGTTTTTTGCCGCGCTACATTGCATTCCGCTCGCAGTGACAGTTCATGTTTGGGAATTTGTGCTAATTCGTGTCTTAAAACAAGACAATCCAAAAACAAACAAACGCAAAAACGCCCCGGTAGTGATCGGGGCGTTTTGTCTTTTTCGTAAGGATACCACAGTAGTGCTATGGTAGCTTTTTAGTACTTTCTAAATCTTTTAGGTAGTTGTTTGTTCCGGTAGTGGTAATTTTAATTTAAACAATGTCCAGTGTTTTTGCCTTGTTTACCAGGTCTACAAGATTTGTAACATGCAATTTTGTTAGCAGTCGCAGTTTGTAGGTACTAATTGTTTTTTCATTAAGTTCCAGCAGCCTTGCAATCTCTTTGTTCTTTTTGCCTTCGCTAAGGTAGCGCAGTACTTCAATCTCGCGGGATGAAAGTTTGCGGTAAAGCCTTTCCGACTTTTTACCTTTGTTAAGCAGGGCAAGGTTCTTTTTAACGGTGTCGCTAAATACCACTTCGCCTTCATTCACTTTTTTAATAGCACTTTCAAGCTCTTCCATTTTGGCGCTTTTGTGTACATAAGCCGATACTCCGGCTTTTAATGCATTTGGGGCGTAAATTTGTTCGGCAAGGTTGGTAAAAATAATAACCTTGGTTTCGGGAAATTCCTTAATTAGTGATTTAACAGAACTAATACTGGTAAGGCCATCTAACTCAAGGTCTACTACGGCAACATCTACCGTTTTTTTGCTCAGGACATCTAACAGATTATCCAGGTTATTTACCACCCCTACAAAACTAATCTGCGGATTGTCGCTAAAATACGACTTCATCCCATAATGCACAACAGGATGGTTATCCGCAAGGCATAATTTGATCATAATTGCGTTTTTTAGGGTTTACATTGAAGTAAAGTTAAGTATTAGTTTCTTAAAGTATTGTGAATGAAAGAATTTTATTTCAAATTTAAGGGAATTTGGCAAACCGGTATTGGTTGCATCTTATGTTGATTTATAGTGTTTAAACGTTTATAAATTTCAAATACTTCTTTTTCGCGCCCATTAAAATCATCAATTGAACTTCGCTTTTCTACCTCAGCCATAGCCCATTCCAACTCCTCGTAACTGGCACCCAACTGGTCTTCATCACTTCGGTCATCGCCAAAAAGCCCGTCGGTAGGTTTGGCAACAAGTATATCGTCATTCACGGCAAGATATTTGGCTAACAGCCGTACTTCGGTCTTGGTAAGATCGGCAATTGGGCTAACATCCACGCCACCATCTCCATATTTAGTGTAAAAGCCCACGCCGAAATCCTCCACCTTATTACCGGTGCCTGCTACCAGTGCGCTGTGCAACCCTGCAACATAATATAGCGTAGTCATACGCAGGCGGGCGCGGGTGTTGGCCAGGGTAAGGTCTAAGAGGTGCTTATTATCAGTATTAGGTACCTGTTGCTTAAAGGTTTCAAAAACAGGTGTAAGGTCGGCCTCTACGCTGCTCACATTTTCAAATTTAGCTTTAAGGTTTTTAATATGCTGGCGTGCACGGCTCACGTGGCTTTCAGCCTGGTGTATAGGCATTTCAACACAAACGGTAGGCAAGCCTGTTTGCGCGCAGAGTGTTGAGGTTAAAGCCGAATCTATGCCGCCCGATATTCCCACTACAAAACCCTTAACTTTTGCGTTCTCGGCATAAGCCTTAAGCCAGTTTACAATGTGGTTATTAATAGCTTCTGCCTGAAAATTGGTGTAGGTATGCATGGTTGTATAACTTTTAGAGATTGTATATTTGCCATAAATTTAAAAAATCGCCGATTAAAAAATTAGTAATAAACTCATAAAATGAAAAAAATTATCCTGTTTATTGCCCTTGCCGTTGCAGCGGTATCGTGCAAAAAGGAAAATGAGGTTGAAGAAAAAGTTGCCACTGTGCCTGTGCCAAAGGTTGAGGTAGTGCGTTTTGATAAGAAATTCTTTGGTGGCAAGCCACAGGACCTTCCTGCATTAAAACAGGAATTTCCGTACCTGTTCCCCGCAGGTAATGATGATGCGGTGTGGCTTAACAACATGAAAGACCCGTTTTTGCGCAAGCTGTATGATGAGGTTCAAAAAAAGTACCCATCATTAAACACGCTTGAAGATGAGATTGCATCGCTGTTTCAGCATATAAAATACTATTACCCAAAAGAAACCACACCTAAGGTAGTTGCTTTAGTATCAGATGATCTTGAGGTAAAAAGCATCTATGCCAACAACCTTGTGCTGATACCGCTTAGCCTGTATTTAGGTAAGGATAATAAAGTTTATGAAGGCCTGCCCAAATACCAGATACAGGAATATGAGCAAAGCCAGATATTGCCGGATATCGTTACATCGTTCGGCACCAGCGTTATAGCGCCACCGCAGGACAGGAATCTGCTATCGCTAATGATAGCGCATGGTAAGGATTTATACTTAAAAGACAGGCTGATACCTGACGTAGCCGATGAACATAAAATAGGCTATACCAAAGAACAGCTGGACTGGGTTATTGCTAATGAGGCCGAGATGTGGCGTTATTTTGTTGAGAACAAATTATTTTATGATAACGATGCCCGATTACCCGGCAGGTTCATTAATCCTGCGCCTTTCAGCAAGTTTTACCTGGGTTTTGACGCCGATTCTCCTGGCAGGACCGGGCAATGGCTGGGTTGGCAAATAGTAAGGTCTTACATGGATAACAATAAAAATGTAACTTTGCAGGAACTTTTGGCGGCCGATGCCAAAACAATATTTGATAATTCTAAATACAAACCCAAGAAGTAATGCCTGATAAAACAATAAAGTCGGAAATTAAGATAGTAGTTGAGCTTGACGAAAACCGTGTGCCTGAGAAACTTAGCTGGACTGCCCAGGATGGCGGTGTAGTAAACCAGGAGAGTAAAGCGCTTATGCTTAGCGTGTGGGACAGCAAACCGCAGGAAAGCATGCGTATAGACCTGTGGACTAAGGATATGCCTGTAGATGAGATGAAGGTGTTCTTTCATCAAACGCTTGTATCTATGTCCGACACATTTGAACGTGCTACCGGCGATAAAAAAATGAGCGAAAGCATGAAAGACTTTTGCGATTATTTTGCAGAAAAGCTTGATATTAAGAAAGGTAAGTAACCAATTGATACCATTAAAAAAGCGGCTCAGGCCGCTTTTTTTTTGTTGTATATTTTAAAGGGCTATATTACACAAACCCCTGATTTTTAAAGATTCCCTGATTTACTTCATCAATGTATTCAAGCAGGTTGTCGCGGCCGGTACCCTCTGTAGATGAGGTTACAAAATGCTGCGGCATCTCTTCCCAGTTGTTGGCTAACAGCTGTTTACGGTAAGCAGCGATGTGCTGGTCTACCTTGCCACGGCTAATTTTATCGGCTTTAGTGAACACGATACAAAACGGAACTTCGGCCTCGCCAAGGTAGTTTATGAACTCCAAATCAATTTTTTGCGCTTCTAACCGTATGTCTATCAGTACAAAAGCGCAAACAAGCTGCTCGCGGCGCTCAAAATAATCGGTGATGAATTTCTGGAAGGTTTCCTTGGTAGACTTAGATACACGGGCATAACCATAGCCGGGTAAATCTACAAGGTACCAGTTTTCGTTGATCTTAAAATGGTTAATTAGCTGAGTCTTACCGGGTTTACCTGATGTTTTAGCCAGGCTCTTGCGGTTGGTTATCATGTTTATAAGCGATGACTTGCCCACGTTACTCCTGCCAATAAAAGCGTACTCCGGCAGCGGCTCATTAGGGCAATTAGCTACATCTGAGTTACTTATAACAAATTCGGCAGTATTAATTTTCATAGGGTTGTGTTTTGCGCTAACGCTTATTAAGGCGCAAAGATAGGTATTTTAAATTTGAGGTAGAAGCTACTTCAAATGCATCCGCTTCAGCTTTTTTGCCCAATTTTAACGGTGATATTTCACTTTTGGATTTTAAGATGCATAAAAACGAGTACTTTTTGACTCCCTTTTTTGTGCTTTTTAGGCTAATATTTCACTTTTGGACTTTGAGTTCAGCGTAAAAAAATCCTCAAACTTTCAATCCTCGAAATTTCTTCGGCGAAAGCCAAAAAAGAAACCATTACCTCCACAATTTACCACCGGTTAAATTAAGTGGATTTTTGTAGAGCTAATGGTTTTATATATGAGGCGTGAAACCTTAAATTGAAATTGTAGTGCCTGACTAAAGATTAACCTTTTTAAGCCACTCGTGCATTAGTCGGTTAAATTCGTCGGGGTGCTCCATCATGGCGGCGTGGCCGCATTTGTCTATCCAGTACAAGGACGAGTTAGGCAGCAGCCTGTCAAATTCCTCGGCAACATCGGGAGGGGTAACCGTATCGTTCTTTCCCCAAATAATACCGGTAGGTACGTGCATCTTGGGCAAGTCTTTCGCCATATTATGCCTAATGGCACTCTTGGCAATGGTAAGGGTCTTTATAAGTTTAATACGGTCGTTAGCCATGGCATACACTTCTTCAATAATATCGTCGGTGGCAACCGCAGGGTCGTAAAATACTTCCTGGGCCTTCTTTTTAATGTAATCCTTATCGCCACGGCGCGGGTAGCTGTCGCCCATAGCGCTTTCATACAGGCCGCTGCTGCCGGTAATAACCAGGCCAAGCATTTTTTCGGGGTACATTTTAGTGTGGTATAGCGCTATGTGGCCCCCAAGGGAGTTGCCTAACAGTATAACCCTCTCAAAACCTTTATAAGTAATAAAGTCCTTAACCCAGCGGGCAAAGGCCTTAACGTTTGTTTTTAGTATGCTTTGGGTGTAAATGGGTAGTTCCGGGATCACAATTTTGTAGCCGTGGTCAGAAAAATATTTTGCAACACCGTCAAAATTGCTCAAACCGCCCATAAGGCCGTGTAGTATAATAATTGGTGTTCCTTCTCCGGCCTCGTAATACTTGTATTTGCCCTCTATTTGTGTGCTTTGCATCTTGATTGGTAATCGTTCAAATCAGCACAAATATATAATAATATGAATAAAAATAGGGATAACCCCACATAATTTGGCTTAAATTTTAATTTTATATGCCTGCATAACATTACGGTAATGCAGTAGCCTATTTTACCACCGTCTCCCACCACATTTTACCACTGCAAGTGTCAAAATTTCGTTAAAGTATCCTGTAGCAAAATATTCATCCTTTTGCATTTTTCGTGTTAACTTATCTTAATCTTTTACAAAACCCTTACTAAATCTGCGTTAACGCAAAAAATACTTCAAAGTGCTATGCCGCAGTATATTCGCAACTGCGGTTTTTTAGCATCAAAAAACACCAAAACTTATGAACAAAGTGGGAGGCGGTGGTAAAAAATGGTAAAATATATATATATTTGCTTTAAAATCATCTTAAACCTAACTGCTTGAATACCATTATAGGCACATACGAATGCAAGGCAGATTCTAAGGGAAGGCTCATGTTGCCGGCTCCTTTGAAGAAGCAATTGCATGAAGGCCTGGAAGAAGGGTTTGTTTTAAAGCGCTCGGTTTTTCAGCCGTGTTTAGAGTTGTACCCAATGGCAGAGTGGAACAAGATGATGCAAAAGATAAACAAGCTAAACCGCTTTGTAAAAAAGAACAACGACTTTATAAGGAGGTTTACAGCCGGGGTTAAGGTGGTAGAGATGGATAGCGCCGGAAGGCTGCTGATACCAAAAGACCTGGTGGTGTTTGCAGATATTAAAAATGACATAGTACTTTCTTCGGCTGTAAATATCGTGGAGATTTGGGATAAAGACAAGTACGAAGCGTCTATTGATGAGTCGGCGGATGATTTTGCAGACCTGGCGGAAGAAGTAATGGGTAATTTAAACGACGAAGATGGAATATCATAACCCGGTATTGTTAAAGGAAACGGTAGACGGGCTTAATATAAAGCCCGATGGTGTGTATGTAGATGTAACCTTTGGCGGCGGGGGGCATAGCAGGGAGATAATAAGCAGGCTGGGTCCTAACGGAAAGCTGTTTGCTTTTGACCAGGATGAGGATGCCCAGGCTAACGCGATTGATGATCCCAGATTTACGCTAATACCCGAGAACTTCAGGTTTATTAAAAGATATCTGAGGTTTTATAATATAAAGGAGGTAGATGGCATATTGGCCGACCTTGGGGTATCATCCCACCAGTTTGATGTGGCAGAGCGCGGGTTTAGTACCCGTTTTGATGCAATGTTGGATATGAGGATGAGCAAAAAGAACGACCTGGATGCTTTTAAGGTGGTTAATGATTATGAAGAGGCTGATTTAAGCCGCATGTTCTTTGATTATGGCGATTTGCGAAATTCTAAAGCACTGGCATCACGAATTGTGGAGGCGCGCAAAGAAAAAGCAATTACCAATACAGGTGAGCTAAAGCAAGTGCTGGCGCGTTTTTTACCGGCACACAAAAGCAACAAGATACTGGCGCAGATATACCAGGCTATCCGTATAGAGGTTAACCACGAAATGGATGTGCTTAAAGAGTTCTTAGAGCAGTCGCTTGAAATTTTAAAACCGGGCGGAAGGCTTAGTGTTATAGCCTACCATTCGCTGGAAGACAGGCTCGTTAAGCGCTACGTGCGTAACGGTATGTTTGAAGGGGAGCCGGAGCGCGATATGTTTGGCAATTTTGAGGTTCCGTTTAAGATCATCGAAAAACTGATAGTGCCAACCGAAGAAGAAATTAAGATAAACAACAGGGCCCGCAGCGCAAGGTTAAGGGTTGCTGAAAAGAAATAATGGTAATGAAGGATAGTGTATACGGATTATTAAAGGCAAAGTATCTTGTAGACCAGGGGTCTATGAGAAACTGGCGCTTTATAGTTTTCCTTATACTGGTTGCTATACTTATGATTGCCAACTCGCACAATTACGAGCAAAAAATTTACACAATAAGCGCCCTGGAGAGCGAAGTTAAAGAGCTTAGGGCAGAGTTTGTAGACCGCCGCAGCGAACTGATGGAGCTAAAGATGGAAAGTACTGTATCGGCCAAGATGGAGGAAAGGGAAATTTTCCCATCGGCAGTGCCGCCAAAAAAAATAGAGGTAGTAAAAGCAAAGGATAAAAATTTCTGGCAAAAGCTATGGGAGTAGTAGAGGACAAAAAAATATCGTTCAGGATATACATTGTAGCCTTCGCAATTTTTGTGATGGCTTGCCTTATTGCTATAAAGCTTACCAATATACAGTGGGTAGAGGGCGATTATTACCGCCAGCTTGCTAAAGACCGTACGGTAAAGAATTTTGATATCCCGGCTAACAGGGGTAACGTATATAGTGCCGATGGCAGCCTTTTGGCAACATCTATCCCAAATTACACCATTAGGTTTGATGCTTTAGCGCCTAAAAGGGAAGATTTTGATGATAACCTGCAGGACCTGGCCGACTCGCTTGCGGTAATGCTGGGTGAGCAGCCTGCTACTAAATATTACCACGACCTGCGCAAGGCACGTACCAACAAAAACAGGTACATGCTGGTGGCTAAAGATTTGTCGTATACCGAGTTGCTGCGTATAAAAAGCTTCCCGCTGTTTAATAAAGGGGCATTTAAGGGAGGTATTATTACCGAGCAAAAAATAATAAGGGAACACCCTATAGGCAAAATTGCCAAACGTACTATTGGTTATGATGAGGAGCGCGATGTGGGTATAGAGGGTGCTTTTGCCCATTACCTTAAAGGCAAGAACGGCCGCCGCATGATGCAAAAAATAGCCAAAAACCAGTGGAAACCCATTAGCGATCTTAATGAGGTAGAACCGGTTGATGGTTATGATGTTGTATCTACCATAGATGTATATATTCAGGATATTGCCCACCATGCGCTGCTAAAGCAACTGGAATATTATGAGGCCGATCATGGTTGTGTGGTGGTTATGGAAACCAAAACAGGCTATGTAAAAGCGATATCTAATTTAGGCCGCGCAACCGATGGCTCGTATTACGAAACCATCAATTATGCCGTAGGCGAATCATCTGAGCCGGGATCGAGCTTTAAGCTTGCCGGGTTAATATCGTTGTTAGAAGATAAAAAAGTAGATACCAGTAAAGTATATGATAGCCAGGGTGGCGATATTGTATACCACGGCCGCCACGTGCGCGATTCGCATAAAGGCGGTTACGGCAAAATATCACTGGCGCGTGGTTTTGAGGTATCGTCTAACACGGTATTGGTGCAGGCGGTTTATGATAACTATAAAGACAACCCGCAGGAGTTTGTAGACCATTTAAATAAATTCGGACTAAACAAAAAATTAGGCGTTGCCATAAAAGGCGAGGGCAGGCCGCACATACCACAGCCGCAGGATAAAAGCTGGAGCAGGCTTTCCTTACCGTGGATGGGCTTTGGTTATGGCGTGAGCCTTACACCACTGCAAACGCTAACTTTCTATAACGCCGTGGCGAACAATGGCGAAATGGTAAGGCCGCTGTTTGTAAAAGAAATTAAAGAGTGGGATAAAACGGTTAAAAAGTTCGACAAAGAAGTTATTAACCCAAAAATATGCAGCCAGGAAACCATAGATAAGGTTAAGGCAGTAATGGCTAACGTGGTTAAAAAGGGTACAGGTAAAAAACTGTATTCGCCTAATTTTTCTATGGCGGGTAAAACCGGTACGGCACAGGTTAACTACGGCAAGGGCGGCAAGACCAATGGCGAGATGTATTATTCGTCAACTTTTGTTGGTTATTTCCCTGCCGAGGAGCCGCAGTACAGCTGTATAGTTATAGTGAACAAGCCGCACGTGGCGAAGGGATATTACGGGGCAGATGTTTCGGGGCCGGTATTCCGCAGGATAGCGCAAAAAATATTTACCGATGTGCCTAACAGCGACAAGGTAAAGGCTTTAGATAAAGATATTAAAAAGCAGGACCAGCTGTATGCTGTGTATACCGAGAAGCTAAACAAAGGCAAAGCCGATGTTATACCTAATACCATTGGTATGAGCGGTATGGATGCCGTTGCCCTTTTAGGCAATATGGGCTTTAAGGTACAGGTAGTGGGTATGGGCAAGGTAAAAAAGCAATCGCTTGCACCGGGCCAGGCCTTTAATAAGAACCAAAGTATAATACTCGAACTGTTGTGATGCTCTTAAGAGACATATTATATAAAACAGCGATCCAGGCGGTAAAAGGCCCTACGGATGTGGCTGTGGCAAAAATAGAGTTCGACTCGCGCCTGGTAACAAAAGGCGATGTATTTGTAGCCATTAAAGGCACGCTAAGCGACGGCCATAAGTTTATTGGCAAAGCCATAGCGCTTGGTGCAGTAGCCGTGATTTGCGAAGCATTGCCCGAAGAGATTACAGAGGGTGTAAGCTATGTAGAGGTAAAAAGTGCAAGTTCGGCACTGGCATATATGTCGGCCAACTATTACGGTAACCCGTCGGCGAGTCTAAAACTGGTGGGCATAACGGGTACCAACGGTAAAACAACTATTGCAACTTTGTTGTACCAGTTGTTTAAAAATGCAGGCTTTAAGGCAGGGTTGCTAAGTACGGTCAAGGTAATGGTAGATAGTGTAGAATATAAAGCTACACATACCACACCCGATTCGCTTACCATAAACAAATACCTGCGCGAAATGATAGATGCCGGCTGCGATTATTGCTTTATGGAAGTAAGCTCGCACGGTGTACACCAGCACAGGACAGAAGGTTTAGTGTTCGAGGGCGGTGTGTTTACCAATCTTTCGCACGACCATTTAGATTACCACAGCAGTTTTGCTGAGTACAGGGATGTAAAGAAATCGTTCTTTGACAACTTGCCAAAACAGGCTTTTGCCATAGTGAACGTAGATGATAAGAACGGCCTGGTAATGCTGCAGAATACTGCGGCTAAAAAAATTACCTACGCCCTTAAAACCTACGCCGATTACAGGGCGCAAATACTGGAAAACCAGTTAAGTGGCCTGTTGCTAAAAATAAACGGCGAAGAAGTTTGGGTTAAGCTTATAGGCACCTTTAACGCCTACAACCTGCTGGCTATATATGCGGTTGCAATAAACCTTGGGTTAGAAGAGCTGGAGGTACTGCGCCTGTTAAGCCTGCTGGAAAGCGTGAGTGGCAGGTTCCAGTTTATAGTATCGGAAACTAACATTACCGCTATTGTAGATTATGCCCATACGCCCGATGCTTTAGAGAACGTGCTAAGCACGATAGAAACCATACGCACCCGCAACGAGCAGTTAATTACTGTAGTAGGCTGCGGCGGCGACAGGGATAAGGCCAAACGCCCCATCATGGCGAAGATAGCCTCAGGGATGAGCGACAGGGCCATTTTTACTTCAGATAACCCGCGCAGCGAAGTACCTGAAGATATTATCGAAGACATGGAAAAAGGTGTAGAGCCTCAAAACTATAAAAAGACCGTTGCAATGGTCGACAGGAAACAAGCCATAAAGCTTGCCTGCCAGCTGGCCAGGCCTAACGATATTATACTCATAGCCGGCAAGGGCCATGAAACCTATCAGGAGATAAAAGGAGTGAAGTATGATTTTGACGATATGCAAACAGTGAAGGAAATTTTAGCACAATTAAACAAATAAGGGTATATGCTGTATTATTTATTTGATTTTTTAGATAAACAATGGGATGTTCCGGGTACCGGGGTGTTTCAGTATATAACCTTCCGTTCGGGGCTTGCGGTTATACTTTCGCTGCTTATTTCTACAGTGTTTGGTAAAAAGGTCATCAACTTTTTGCGCAGGCAGCAAATTGGGGAAACGGTTAGGGAGCTGGGCCTTGAGGGACAGTCGCAAAAAGCAGGTACGCCTACAATGGGTGGGCTTATTATTATCATGGCCACGCTAATACCGGTTATCCTGTTGGCAAAGCTGGATAATATTTACATCATGCTGCTTATTGTTACCACCTTATGGATGGGTACTATAGGCTTTTTAGATGATTATATTAAGATATTTAAAAAAGATAAAGAAGGCCTTAAAGGCAAATTTAAAGTAGTAGGCCAGGTGGTGCTGGGTGTGTTTGTGGGTTATGTGCTTTACTTTCACCCATCGGTTACGGTGCGTACAGATACTTCAAGGATCAATATCTATGCGCAGACCGAGAGTACCATATCGCCTATGCCGGTAGAAGAAAAATCTACCGCTACTACCATTCCGTTCTTTAAAAATAATGAGTTTGATTATGCGGAGATATTGTCATTTTTAGGCGATAACTATAAAGATTACGCCTGGCTGATATTTATCCCAATTGTGATATTCATCATTACGGCGGTGTCTAACGGGGCCAACCTTACCGATGGTATCGATGGGCTCGCGGCAGGTACATCGGCCATAGCCGTATTAACGCTGGGTATTTTTGCCTTTGTATCGGGTAACATTATATTCTCCAATTACCTCAATATTATGTACATCCCCAACTCTGGCGAAATGACGGTGTATATAGCGGCCTTTGCGGGTTCGCTGGTGGGTTTCCTTTGGTACAACACCTATCCGGCATCGGTCTTTATGGGCGATACGGGCAGCCTTACCATAGGGGGTATCATTGCAGTTTTGGCAATAGCGGTCCGTAAGGAGTTGCTTGTACCCATACTGTGCGGGGTATTTTTGGCAGAGAATTTCTCGGTAATACTTCAGGTAAGTTACTTTAAGTACACCAAGAAAAAGTTTGGCGAAGGCAGGAGGATCTTCCTTATGTCGCCGCTGCACCACCATTATCAAAAAAAGGGCTATCACGAAAGTAAGATCGTTGCCCGTTTCTGGATCGTGGCTATCATATTGGCAATATTCTCTTTAGTATCATTAAAATTACGATAGTATGAGGTTAGTGGTATTAGGAGGGGGAGAAAGCGGTGTAGGTACTGCGATTCTTGGTAAAAAGAAAGGATATGACGTGTTTATATCTGATGCCGGCAAGATTAAAGACAACTATAAAGAGGTTCTTGGCCTTAACAGGCTTGCCTGGGAAGAAGAAAAGCATACGGAAGACCTGATACTGAATGCCGATGTGGTTATGAAAAGCCCGGGGATACCGGACAAATCAGACATCGTAAAAAAGATAATTAAAAAAGGTATCCCGATAATATCTGAAATTGAATTTGCCAACCAGTTTAACGAGGTAGAAACAATAGGAATAACGGGAAGCAACGGTAAAACCACCACCACCATGCTAACGCACCACGTGCTTAAACAGGGCGGTATTAATGCAGGGATTGCAGGTAACATAGGCAAAAGCTTTGCATGGCAGGTAGCCGAAAATAAGGTAGAAGGGTATGTGTTAGAGCTGAGCAGTTTTCAGCTGGATGGCGTAGTAAAATATGCACCGCACATAGCCGTGATAACCAATATTAGTCCGGATCATTTAGACCGTTACGACTATAAATATGAAAATTACATAGCGGCCAAGTTCAGGATCACGATGAACCAGACCGAGGACGATTATTTAATATATGATGCCGATGACGAAGCCATAGGCAACTGGCTTAAAGAGCATAAAACAAAAGCGAAGCTGATACCCTTTTCGCTATCGGGTAAAACCAAAAAAGGGGTATATGTAAAAGACGATACCATTATAAGCAATATAAAAAAAGTAAAATTTACCATGCCAATAAACGAACTGTCATTAGAAGGAAAGCACAATGTTAAGAATGCTATGGCTGCCATTAGTGTTGCCCAGCTTAAGAACATTAGGAAGAAGACGATTATGGAGAGTCTTTCCAACTTTCAGGGCGTAGAACACCGCCTTGAAAAAGTACTCAAAATACAAAATGTAGAGTACATAAACGACAGTAAAGCTACCAATACCAACTCTACCTATTATGCATTAGACAGCATGACGGGGCCAACGGTTTGGATTGTGGGTGGTGTAGATAAGGGTAACGATTATAACGAGCTGATGTCTTTAGTTCGCGAAAAAGTAAAAGCTATTGTATGCCTTGGGGTAGACAACGCTAAAATTATAAGTGCGTTTAATAACGTGGTTGATATTATTACCGAGACTACAAGCATGGCAGAGGCAGTTAAGATGGCCCAAAAGCTATCTGAAAAAGGTGATACCGTGTTGCTGTCACCGGCTTGTGCAAGTTTTGATTTGTTTGAGAGCTACGAAGACCGCGGCAAGCAATTTAAAGCCGCCGTTCAGAATTTATAGATATACAGCATAGTGTTGTTCCATTCCCAACGCAGCGCAGCGAAGTTGAGGAATCTAAATTAATGAGATTTCTCCCTGCGGTCGAAATGGAAAAAAGAATAAAGAGAAAGAAAAATGAAAGAATTAATCAATAACCTAAAAGGAGACAAAGGTATCTGGTCGTTTGTAATGCTACTGGCCCTTATCTCGTTCATGCCGGTTTTTAGCGCAAGTACCAATCTTGTGTATGTAATAGGCAAGGGCTCTACTATAGGGTATCTGGTTAAGCACCTCGTTCATATATTTATTGGTTTCGGGTTAATATACCTGGTGCATAAAGTGCCGTACCATTATTACAGGGGCTTGTCGCAGCTGGCATTGCCGGTAGTGGCTGTGTTGCTGGTGTACACGTTCTTTCAGGGTACGGTTATAGATGGTGCCAACGCCAGCCGCTGGATACAGGTGCCGTTTGTGGGGGTAACCTTCCAAACATCATCATTAGCCATGATCGTACTTATGATCTATGTAGCGCGCTACCTGGCTAAAATGCAGGATAAAGAGATAACTTTTAAAGCATCGGTGTTTGAATTATGGATACCCGTATTCATTATACTGGCGCTTATACTACCGGCCAACTTTAGTACGGCGGCATTAATTTTCTCTATGGTGTGCATGCTGGTTTTTGTGGGCAGGTACCCGCTAAGGTATTTGGGCATGATAATAGGTATAGGTATAACCATGTTAGTGCTGTTCGTGTCGTTTGCAAAGGCATTCCCGGATGCTATGCCTAACAGGGTAGACACCTGGATGAGCCGTATAGACCGTTTTATGTCAGACGAGCCTAATGAAGATGATTACCAGATAGAGAAAGCCAAGATAGCCATAGCAACCGGTATGGTATACGGTGTAGGCCCGGGAAAGAGTGTACAAAAGAACTTTTTACCGCAGTCGTCATCCGACTTTATTTTCGCCATCATTGTAGAAGAGTATGGCATTGTTGGGGGGCTTGCCGTAATGGGGCTTTACCTTATACTGTTCTTTAGGTTCCTGGTGTGTGCCCACAAGGCAAAGTCAATTTTTGGCAAGCTGCTCATTGTAGGCCTTGGGTTTCCCATAATCTTCCAGGCGCTTATTAATATGGGCGTAGCGGTAGAGCTGCTTCCGGTAACGGGGCAAACGCTTCCGCTGATAAGTAGCGGTGGTAGCTCCATATGGATGACGTGTATCTCTATAGGTATCATTATAAGCGTAACCAAGAAAGAAGAAGAAATAGCGCAGGAA
>Ga0265798_10005338_pt1 | contig 17339 bp, 24 predicted proteins | sample P3T30metagenome_FD_192430 | JGI IMG/M metagenome (GOLD analysis project Ga0265798, IMG submission 192430) | Plant litter microbial communities from East Loma Ridge, Irvine, California - P3 T30 | ecosystem: Environmental > Terrestrial > Plant litter > Unclassified | place: USA: California... | reverse complement strand
ACGGTCCCTCGACGCTTCCGCTACCGCTCCCCCCCCCACCGCCCCAAGTTCTATCTCCATACCTCCGTGCCTCGCTGTCCCTCACCTCTGCGCAACCCAACGTGTCCTAGGAGCCATAGAATCCTGTATACTACACATTTGGAACGGGTCGTTCGGGGAACACGTTCTCGCAAGCTTGCCTGCCAGGTCAGCCGAGGTTTGTTCTCGATCAGACTCACATCACTTGCAAGAGAGTATCTTCTGCTCCTGATCGGGCAATAATCATGATCCCAAACGGCTCCTTGTTCTTCTTCAACTTGAACGGCGCAGTGCACTACAGTTAGCATTATGTAGCATCACGACATACGACTGGGAGTTTGGCAAGACCAGCAAGTAGGGGCGCCCATCCAGCCCAGGGATAGATGATGGCGTCTAAGTTCTGCGAGTCCATGACGTGCAGGAAGTTGAGCTTCAACTGACAGACGATGGCTTCGGTCCGAGACAGCTTGTCGGCTGGCCATGGCCTCAGAGCTTCGTCCAGTGACGACTGTCCTGGGTGAGCTGGGTGGAATGACTCGGACTGACTTTAGCCACCCTTCTTCTTCGTTAATACATGAACACTTACGGGATGCTGCGAGTGCCAGTCAACGATGTCCTGTAATGACCTGATTGGACCATCGACATCTCTGAGATAGGCGTCCCAAGCTTCCTTCAATGGCTGACCTACAAGCAGGTTGACACAATCTTCATCCTTGGCTTCCTTATGAAGCGGGACTCGAACATCCCTTGCCGAGATCATCGGGCCTAGGAGGTCTTGTGCCTCGATGAAGAGCGCTTCTTCCTCCTCGGTAATGGCACTGATTCTCTCGTTACTGACTCCGATTGCTAATTCAGGATGACTGGTAGTAGAGCCTGCTTGGAAGCCTCTGCCTGGGATCAAAACATCGAGCAGACAAGCGACGTCGTAAACCGATTTCCCGAAGGCTCCCATACTGTCGAGCTCTGGACTACGTTATCAGATTATAGTCTACCACTCGTCATGCAGCTTACTCGGGGGGCGTGACTCCCTCATTGCTGCTTGATCCCGGCGTCGGCTTCAAACCCCAAAGCGCGTTACGAAGAGCTGGAGATGTCTGTAATCAGTGACATGACTCATACTTTCAGCATCCATGGCAGTTGCTTACAATACTGCCAAACGATTCTGCGCCGATGGCAGCCGCAGTCATTCCTGCAGCCAAGGCGACCGCGCTTCCAGTACTACTTCCACCGGTGTCTAAGTGTGCGCCAAAGGGAGACATCACTTGGCCGCCCATCGGTGACCATCCGTTCGGGATCCCATCTTGATAGTAGTTACCTAGGGCTGTCATGTTGGTTTTGCCAAGTACTGTATGATCAGTAAAGTGCCGTATCTCGATTGCGTACCGATCATTCCCGCGTCAAGTAAGCTCTGCACTACCACTGCATTTTCGCGAGGAATGGAATTGCCTACGTGTAAGTTGGGAGCGCGAGGACGAAGCTTACCCAGAGCCGGCGTTCCACCAGTGGTAAGCAAGCCTAGAGCTGGTCCGGTGCCCATTGATTCCCTTATGTCAGCCAGTGGACTGATATCACGGGAAGCAGACTCACTTTACCAGTACTGGGATCCCGTGGAGTAAACCCTTACGGTCGTTCTTCCTGGTCTCGTCTGCAACCCGAGCTGCGGCCAGACCTGTGGGTCAGATCATGCATGACGCTATATTGGACCGATGCAGTAGCTTACAGTCGCTCTCTTTTACCACTTGAGATACTGCTCGAAGTCCAAGACCTTCAAGGTTATTGGCATTGATTCGATCTGTGCTATATCAGACACACGACGTCCGGTAAGTACCTTTGAGCCACCTACAGATGTATTCTCGGACAAGTTGTTCACTGGTGAAGAGGCCAGAGTCAAGAGCCCTAACAATAACCGAGAGGTCGGCTCTGAGGAGATCAATGGGGAATGTTCGTGTACTCATCGATGGTCGTCAATCAGAGGGCAATTGACGGAGCCATAGCCAGAAGGCCATACGGTAGGTCCTCAAAGTGTCTCCTTTGTTCTGTCTTTCATGTCGACTTCCCTTTCTTTGTCCTGTCGCAATACATGACTCTGACTCGCCCTACAGGGAGCTACGATCGAGCATCCACGAATCAGCATGACTTCTGCGCCTGATGGCTGGCCCGATGTGGAGATCCGCTTGATTACTGAGCTGAACGATAGTCGATACGCGGCGCAACGCCGAGAACCTCGGTAGTGAAGATGTTGTCCACATACACATCACGAATCTCCCAACACGCAGCGAACTCGATCTGAGGACCACGAGAAGCCGCAATTATCGAGCTCCATATACATAGACAGACTCGAATAGGTATATAGATGCATGGGACGATGACCGGACCCAACACGAGTGCTCATGCTACGGGGTACGCCGGCCAGGTCAGTAGCCGGCGATCACCGATGATTATCATCATGTATCGATTGTTTCCTCTTGCTACATTAGCCCAGCTACCATGACAACCCAGTATCTACCATCAACTCTGCCTCTACTGCCCCTTCCGCCGCCCCAGGTGCTCTTCCCATATCTTCGTGTCTCGCTTTCCCTGAACTCCGCCCAGCTCAATGTCGTCCTCAAAGCCATCGCCGACAATGCTCGGCTTCAGAAATTGGAAGATGGTGTCAAGTTGCTGGCGGTGGTACCCGTTGTCGAGATAGAGAGGAGGGTTGGCAGATGGGCTACAGCAGCTAGGGTAGTGAAGATTGATAAATCGAGAACTGACGAAGGGATGTATCGAGTAGTCCTGGAGGGATTGGTAAGTCATATATCAGATGCGAAGCTGACGATCAGGCCAGGATCAGATTGCCTAGATCGCTACCTCCGGTCCTGTCGATACTGCCTCAGGTCGCTTTGCCGATATCGACCTTCTCGTTACCTTTAACCGATGGCGTACATGAGTCTAAACTCCTTCCTCTCGCCCAAACACTTTTACCGAAACAGCTCCATGCCCGCTTGACCGCACTCACTCCCTCCATGCTGTGTGACTTGCTAGTGACAATACTTGGCTTTGACTGGGAGACACGAGTAGAAATACTCGGTCTGGCCGATATGGAGGAACGCTCGGCCAAAGTCAAAGAGCTTTTAATCGGCGTCATGGCAAATAGGGGGATTCCGCCTCCCATCGAGGCCGACACACCAACTCCCAAACCCACCTCAACAGCACTGATCCGGCGTCCAAGACCAGCCGAATTGTCGTCTCAATCATCACTACCAGAGGACCTGCAACCTCTCTTTGCCCTTTTGACGAAACGACTACCTGAACTTACACTTTCAGCCAAATCGACGGTCGTTCGTGAACTCACCAGGCTGTCCAAGATCCCTCCGCAGAGCGCAGAATACGGAGTTGGAAAGACATATATCGAATGGCTCCTATCGCTACCGTGGAAGAGGGTCAACGAGACCAGAAAAGAGTTAGATCTGGAGGAGGCCAAAAGGAGGCTGGAGGAGGATCACGAAGGATTGCATGAAGTCAAGCGACGGGTGATCGAGTATCTGGCGGTATATCGACTCAAGAAACGAAGGTTCCTCGAACAAATGGAGAAGAGTCAGAAAGAGGGATCAGCAGAAGGACAAGGCGCTGGAATGATTGATTCGGCTACCGCTGGAGAATTGCTCGATCTGATACCTGCGAACGAGAAGAAAGCAGCACAGGCGCCTCTGGAGGCCACTGACGATGCTCCGCCCACAGATGTATTTAGAGATAAGGGTCCGATCCTCCTTCTCGTGGGCCCACCCGGGGTGGGTAAGACGTGAGTTCTGTTCAACGATTGTCACGAGCACTCACTTAACATCAGGTCTATCGCTCGATCGCTCGCAGAAGCCCTAGGAAGGAAATTCCACCGAATTTCACTTGGGGGAGTACGCGATGAAGCCGAAATCAGAGGACATCGTCGAACGTGAGTCACAGTCTATCTCCGGGCTGACTTTCAGATATGTTGGTGCCCTACCTGGTATGCTGGTACAAGGACTTCGTAAAGTCGGGACCTCAAACCCTTTGATCCTGCTGGATGAGCTAGACAAAGTCGGAACATCAAACTTTCACGGTGATCCCTCTGCTGCTCTACTCGAGACGCTTGACCCAGCTCAGAATTGGTCTTTTCACGATCAGTACATCTACTGCATCTTCAAGCCGGCCCAGCTGATCGACAGCTACCTTGGTGATGTGACCATTGACCTCTCTCAGGTGATGTTCATCGCTACCGCCAATTCTCTCGATACTATCTCTCCACCACTTCTTGACCGATGTGAGATCATCGAGTGCTCTGGCTACGTCACGGACGAGAAATTGGCGATTGCAAAGAAGTTCTTGCTTCCTCGGCAAATCAAAGAATGTGGTCTCGAGGAAGGCAAAGTGAACATGGGCGATGATGCTTTGCTACGCGTTATCCTGGATTATACTGGCGAAGTAAGTCGGCGCAGTATATCTGAGCTGATAGCAGGCTGGTGTACGATCGTTAGAGCGTGAGATCGGAAAGGTCTGCCGTACAAAGGCTGTCCAATTTTCTACCGACACATCGAAGTCGTATGATCCGTCAGTGTCGCCGGATGATATCGAGGCGATACTCGGAATGGCGAAATACGACCAGGAGGTCCGAGAGGAGAACCTCAGACCAGGCGTCGTGACGTGAGTAATTGAATACTTAAGATATCACGAGAGCTGACAAATCAGCGGGATGGCGTATCGCGGATCTGGAATGGGCGGTATTCTCCTGCTCGAGACGATGCTTGTTCCCGGTGGAAAAGGCAGACTAGTCTTGACCGGCAGTCTGGGAGATGTGATCAAGGAGAGTGCGGAGCTTGGATTGACATGGGTGAAATCGCGGGCTGTCGCCCTGGGAATCACCTCTCTTCGAAGTCAGGATCCGCTCAAGGATGTCGATATTCATGTGAGTTTCCATTCCCGCTCCCCCTCGATATAGCTGACAGTCACAGCTTCACTTCCCAAGTGGCGCGGTCAAGAAGGACGGACCATCTGCAGGAACGGCTATTATTCTGGCCTTCGTCAGTCTTCTGACTGGGCGCTCTGTACCGTCCACTCTGGCCGTGACTGGAGAGATCACCCTCAGAGGGGCAGTGTGAGTTTTGCACGCGTACGAGTCATACCATGCTGATGACAGAACGGCTGTCGGAGGCATCAAGGAGAAAGTCCTGGGCGCCCATCGAGCTGGTATCACGAAAGTCATCCTACCGGAGCGTAACAGGAAAGATGTTCAGGCGGATCTTCCAGAGTCAATCAGGCGCGACATGAAGATTGAACATGTCTCAAGTGTGGAAGCCCTCCTTGAAGCTGTATGGGGAAGGGAGGTATGGGTTGGAGGCTCTGGGAAAGTGGAAGCTCGGCTGTAGGTCTCGTATATGTCGTTTCTTGATCATAGTTGTACATACATGATGCCAGTCTGTTGTGATGTATAAATGTCCAGTCCCCTTTTTAGTCCAGTCTCCTCTTCAGTCCTGTCTCCTGCCTGTTCGCTCCAGTCGTTGTCCTATTGGTTCGACGATCGCTCCCACCTCGCTAAGCATGTACCGCTGTCGACTCAGAATCATGTCTGGACATTGTCTCGATAGCGTACTTGAGCTCGACCGATTGGAGAGCCCACTGCTTGAAGCTCCACACATGCGGTACAATCTTTTCGCTGTTGTCGACATTCATACGGAACAAACTATCGTCAGCTTCATTGAGCATCTCAAAGTTTAGACTCACCCCTCGACGTAATTACGGTACTGAGGCCAAAAGACCTCTCCAACGGATTCGCGGTGCTTGTCAGAGTAAAACTCTTCCTTACTCAGACCCAAAGTGTCTATTTCTTTACCAGTCGCTTTCGACAACATTTTTGCCATCTCGCGTAAAGTAGGAGTAGATCCGCATGCGTGAATATCTTGTCCTGTTTGTCAGCTTCAAACACGCCTGGGAGTAGTGGTATGACTTGCCGACGTATTTCTTGGGATTCCTCAGTGCGGCCAGGACAAATTCGCCAGTCTGCTCTAACGCGAATCCTGGCAGCACAGTATCATCCGGAACTGGTATCGTCAAGAGGAATCGGTCAGGGTTCTCGCTTGCTGCATCTTTCGTGAAGTGGTTGAGGTATAGGAAGTCGTTGTAGGCATGTGACGTGTACAGCATAGTTGTTGGTAGCTTCGTAGACCGGATATATTCGACCACTAATTGTCAGATCACCTCAGCTTATACCATATTGGACCGACCCTTTGCTTTAGCATGGAAATGTGGAACATATTTGTCCGCTGGGAAATCGTCCAGCGCCATGTATATCATCTGTTTGACCCCTGCTTCCACACAGGCATCAACACACGCAATCTTCTCCTCAAAGTACTGTTGTCCCGCCTGCTCAAAATCACCATCTGCCATGTCGAGATAATGCCAGAAATTGGCATCGAGGTAGACAACATCGATATCCTTGAGGTAATGCGCATACGACCGTGGATCAGCCAAAGAGCCTTGTAGTGTCCGGACTTGTTGTTTCTTCAGGACTACCATCAGCCTGCCATCTTTTTGCAATGGCTCACCATCTTGGAACTCGTGATCCATATCCTCAAAGATTGCTGACACAATATACTTTCCTCCCCGGATCAAGAACTCGGCCACACTCTTGCCTTGTCTATCTGAAGCGCCGAAGACTAGTACGCGTATCGTGGTGGGGGCAGTCGTTTGGGCCACTTTGTTGGGATTCAGTGGTCCTAGAAGTCGATCTAGCGCTGCCATGGCCTGCATTTTGGTGTGTGTGCTATGTCGGAAGGTGCAAAATGGTATGAATGAGCATGCTGTAAATAGCTTTCTGAGTGAAATCGATTTCTTCTAGATGACGTCGCCAGATTTATCTGTATATGCTGCGTGTCAAGTCATTCATATGCACCGGCAGATTTCACATTCGTTAAAGATAAACCAGGTCTATAGTCTCCTGAGATATATGCAGTCGTTCCTCCATCTAGCCTAATCCCTCTTAATATCCAAGCTATCTCGAACCTCTTTCAATTCGGAATCGCTAGGCTTGTGGTCAAAGACAACATCACCCTCGGGCGGGCCTGCCGCAGTCTTGACAGCTTGTACATCTTCGTCGTCTTTCACCGAGAGCCCTTCGACTCCCTTGCTCAGGGAATCGCCATTGGTCTCTGTAGGGACTGCGGCAGCTGTCGTGTTGCCATTTGCTGAATGTCAGCAAGCTCCGATCACGTTGAACAACGTACTAGCAGCAACATCTTTCTCCGATTTCCCGCCAATGCTGGTCTTTCTCGACTCAACTCCAGGATGAGGCTCGCCTTCGTCAGGTCCAGACACCTTGATTCCCTCCTCGGCATTGGTAGTGACATCGCCTGGAATGACGGATCCCTTCTTAGGGAAATAGCCCTGTGCTGCCGCTAGAATACCGTTACCTGCAGGAGGGTACCACCGTAAGCCCTCGTCGTCTACTCTTGTCCCGTCTGGAGCCTGCGGATAAGCTTAGATCAATCTAGCAAACTAGGGCGCATACAATGTGGCAGAATCTGGGCTGTCAGCGATGTTTTAATGCTCTAGCAAAGCACTTACTTGGTAAGGGTGTCCCAGTATGTTGCGTGATCGAATTTGAGCTTGTAAACTCCGCCGAATTCAGAGTCGAGGTGCTCGGCAGGTGCGAACTCCGTCAAGTTTGGGTTGAATCGGATCTTTTCCCGAGTGATGGGATCCATGGCTCCGCTGATCACACCAAAGAACGCGTTGACCCACCACCTTACGTGTTAGCACCCATGTGATGTCTGAGCAAGGGACCTACGGCATGTTGACGACTAGACCTTTACCCATTCGCTCAACGTAGTGATTCTGCAGGATACTCAGCACCTTGAGACCCGTACCGGTCGATGGCATGGCTCCCGAAGTTGCTGATTTGTACTAGCGCTGTTAGCAAACAGAGCTCGTAACAATAGGGAGCAACGCACATCTACGATGATGCAAACCTGCTCTTGACCAGGTGGGCACAGATCAATAGCTCTTTCCCTGAGGCGTCAGCGTTCAACTAACAAGCTGGATAGCGACTCACAGATGATAGATCATATGCCTGATCTGCCTTGGGCTTGGCTTGGTGTTCTCTCTGCCCGGTCTAGAATCAGTCGGAAATCCCCCGAGGCCGAGCTTTTCATGACCAAGCGAACTCACCTTAGATACAGAATAGGTCGAGCGTCGACATCGAAGCCGGTCAAGATACTGTATGCTCAGCCTATCGACCCAGCAGGTAATGCCAAGACGTACATTTTGCCAGACTCTGCTTCTACACTGACATCCTCGGGCTCGATTAGTTCGGGCTTAAACTCCCTTCTCCATTCTATCGTAGATTTAATCCTCTTCTTCGCGTCCTCAGGCTTCCACTTTGCAGCTCTCATATATCGTGGGTGCGTCCCTGGATCCGCAAGGAAACGCTGCTCCCAGAAGTAGTAGTCGTCGGTCTCGGGGAGTTGAATGGTCTGGGTGTACTAGGCTGTCAGAACTAGTTCACACGTATCATCGTACCTCTTTGAGCGCGTCAATCTGCTGGATCAGCTACTAGACGACAGATCACGATACTGACACACCTTCTTGAGCTGCTCTTGATCATATTCCCATTTCTTGGTCGGCTTGACGCCTTCTAGAGGAGTGGTGTAAATCTCGCTGGTTTCATTCAGCGTTCTCGCTTCAGGCTCTTCCTTAGGAGTCTTTGGGGCGTTGCCACCTCTGAGCGATGAGAAAAACCCAGACATGACTATATGAGAATGATATGGTCTAATGGAGACACGATATAAGAATGAGTCGATAGATAAAGGTGGTGCAATATTTCCTCGGCCATGCCCGTCGTCACCGCGCCCAGACTTTTCGCTTGTCTTATGTCATGGTTCTTTTCTTACGGAACGCGGCCACCGGAACCTAGCCTTCGTATGCTTAAATTACTGATAAAGACCAAGGTGCAGTCGCTTTATAGCGACAGGACGCGGTGAAGCGTACTCCATACATTGCTTTGACGGACAGTATATACGCCAGCCTCAGTAGTGATTCAACAGGTCAGGTATGGCGGCTTCGTCCGATGACAGCAACCAGTTTCCGTCCCTGCAGACTAGGCAGGCGGTCCCTGACCTCGTCTGGATGATCAGTTTAGCCTTCGGCCAAATACGATATATCAAGTCCGGGATGGGGGCACTCACTAATGAGGACATTGCTGAGAGAAAGCGCATGGTCTGCATTTGGACTTGATCTCCGCTGGAGACATCGGTCCTGACATCGTTCGTTGCGCGTGCCAGAACTTCAGCATGAAGGCGATCTCATGATCGACAAGCTGTTTATCATATATCGCGTGGTGCTCGTGGAAGACCTGAAGCCTTGAGCCGGACTTGTGTTGCGGCTGTCTTGAAGGTCGGGTCTTCTCGTTGGACGCGTAGGGATGATATCTAGGAGGTCGCTGGGCATTGTTGACTCTCCCTCCATTTCCCGAATGACCGTCATCTCCTTGTACCCTGCCAGAGTACGAAATAGATGGCTCAATCCGGTGACCTGTCGAAATGGAGCTCCCTGCTTGATACACGTAAACTACCCTCAAAGAGTCGGATGATCGACCTTTCGATGTCGAGGAGGGACCTCCGAGACCCAGCCGGGATACAACAGTTTGGAGTACTGCGACCAAGTCTCGTAAATTGCGGGCGGTAGTGATGCCTTTGGGTAGTAAGGTTCTCGCAGTACTGAGACAGGTCTCTTCGAGCTCTTGAAGTCTGCCAAGAAACTTGTTGGAGAAAGTCTCATTGGGATCGAGTGACAATCTATGGCATATCCATGAGAATAGAGTGGGGAATTGGGCCCCATTGATGGAATTGATGTCCGAATAGAAGCTCAGGAGTGTCTGATCAAGTAGGTCTTTGTTCAGCGAGACTTGAAGGATGTTTGACGAATAGTCGAAATTGTCGGGCAGGGGGTTCCTATTGGATTTACTGTGATTGGCGACAAGGTGGATTTCATGAGATTTGTCGAAGGCTTCGTACCGACTGGAGCGGCCAGTCCCGTGAGTGAGCTCGGAGCGCCTGAGCTCGTTCTTCGATCAGCAGTATCAGACGATGCGACGCACAACGGAGCCGTAAACGATCTCATTCCCAATCCGACCCATAACCGGCATCTCCCTGACCAGGCCTGTCTTGATGAGGATATTCAATCGTCGACACATTTCCACCAGTCTGACCATCAGCATCCAGCCAGACAGCGACTCACATGTTTGCAAACGCTTCCTCTTCCCTGTGCGAAGGTATATCGAACGGAGCGCAGACTTCAAGTTCAAGCTCCTTGCGAATAGACTGGCACGATCAGGAGTACTCATGATGTAGACGTACTTTCCCTCTATTGATGTTTGCCTTTGACCTTCTAAGCTCTTGCATGGTGACCGGAATGACCTGACCTTGAAAGGCCACATTGCGGTCGTCGTACATATCCTGGTCCTCGGATATCTGTTGCTCGCTACAGTTTCAGCATCAATTAAGTCAGCGGGGACCACACACAAATAAAACTGCTAGTCAGCCATTTCGTATTAACAATAGTACCGCCTACCTTGTATTCGCAGTATCGAGGATTGATGAAATCGCTGACTTCCAGAGTGCCATACCGGAATTTGGTGAAAGGCGTCTCTTCAATGTCGATGGTGCCGTGTTGCATGATATTGTCGGTCGCAGGATCCAGCGGAATACTGTCACCATAGTCGCTGTTTGCTCCGGTCTGTAGGAGCTGATCGGTCAAAGAGTCGAGAGGTATGCTGTCGCCATAGTCACTCTGACTAACACTTGTTTCGTGCACTTCGTGATACACCATGTTCAGGATGGTCCGCCGTGCAGTCGTAGGAGAGTGAGAATGATAGGACGAAAAGAATGCTCAATCTGGAGAAAAAAGGAATGTAAATGAGAGAGAAGGAAGCAGATCAGGAAGGAAGGGAAACGAAGAGTAAGATTGAAGGGACGTGCACCATCCGCTGAGCAAATCGCGAATATCCCTTCGCAGTAGATTTTCCCTGGAGCAACGGCAAACCAGTAAGGACAGCCTGATCAAGTTGGGCACTACCGTGAGTAGACTATCGGCACCCCGTTTCATTCTCAGAGGACTGCCACGCAAAGATCTTTATCTCTCCATGTTGAGTAATTCATGGGGAATCACGCTGCAAGCTTCGATCTGATGATGTCCATGACCTTAGCCTCGCAATCGGTGAAAGCCCTATAGGTCAGAAGCGGTCAATCGGGCGCTCGGCATGACGTACTTGAGGGCGTAGTCCAGTCTCTGCTTTACACTTGTATCCGCGGTGTTGCTTTCGTCTAGCGCCTTGCCATTATTGGCTAGCATATCTACCGCATGGATGTCTAGATGGATCAGCTTCAATTCTCAGCCCGGAAAGGAAGGATGTAGGCTTACCCTGGCCTGCCACGTTCGCTTGGCTCTGCTTGACGTTCACGTCCAAGTCCTCCCCTCTGAAGTCGGCAACATTTCGGTCGTCCGCCAGAGCCTGGAGCACCGTTCCAGAAATGGTAATATGGTCTACACCGAGGGTCGAAATGGCAAGGGCCTCTTTGGCTGTGACGATACTGATAGTCAGCGTGTGGACTGCGGAGCATATGTGAGAACCCACCTGGCTGGCATAACCAATGGCTTCTTCTCTAGAGCGCCATACATCTCGACGATAGCCCTGATGACACTGCACATTGGGTGTTTCTGGGCGGTGTCGTCCCCGTAGTCTACCCATGTTTCGGGTTCGAAATGGACGCTCAGCTCGTTGAAGTAGGGGGCAATATAGTAACATCCAGCCTGAACCGCGGCTACTGCCTGATCGACAGAGAAGAGCGTGGTGGCGAGTGTGTTGATCCCTTCCTTCTGAAGTTGAGAGCAGACAACGAGACCGGCTCCAGTAGATGGGATCTTGAGGCATACTCTGTTTGCGGGGATACCATGCTGGCTGAACAGCTCGATCAGGCGCCGACCATGCGCGAGTGATTCGGCAACGGAATACGCGTATCGTGGTGAAAGTTGAGCATGGACATGACCGGTGATGTATGGGTTCACGGCTTTAGCAAGCAAGACGGCCTATCAATCAGTCAAGACTTCAGGGTCGAGCGGACGGACTTGCCAGAAGATCCAATGCAGCTTCGACACCTTCTTCGCCGACCTTGCCGTCCTTCTTCAAGTCATCGATGACACTCGTGACGAGCTTGCCATTTGGATCCGCCGACACATATCCCGCGATAAGTGCCTGGTTCGAGGTCATGTCACAGAAAGGACCGAGCGCCTCAGCGATGCTCGGCGAGAGCTGATCGATATCGATCACCGCCCTGCTTTTGACGAGGTCCAAGTAGCTTTGGTGAGCGCCTGTCATGATGTTGTATGATCGTCAAGATCTTGAACCGCTATGGGCGGGACACTTTTTATCGGGAAACCTTCGGTCCGAGGATACGGGATCCGGGGGCGTGGCTTAGGCATTATGCTGCCGCTCTTTGCAGACTGCGCCCTGTCGATCCTCAGTCTCGGCTCATGCGCTACTGGAAGCCATGCATCCAGCCAGATGGGCTAGTGAAGGAAAGGAAAGTGTATATGTGATAGCAAACTAGCCCCAGCTTGACCCCAAGATGGGCGGATGATTCCGTCGGAAGATGGGATTTTCAGAGCGTTGCACAAAGGCGATATCTCGCACCGCTCTGACCTGTTCCTCAATACTGCACTTCAACAAGCTACAAAATGGTACACTCTGTTTCATCTAAGACTTATGCCGAACGAGCTAGCTCGCAGTCCAACCCTGCTGCCAAGCGATTACTCGAGTTGATGGACCGAAAACAGACCAATCTATGTGTTTCAGTCGACGTGACCACCACCCAAGAGGTCCTCGAGATCGTCAAAGCGATTGGACCTAAAGTCTGCATGGTCAAGGTAAGCGTCAATGATGGTGGAAAGCTGGGCTTGGCTGATGGTAGACTCACTGCGACATCATCGAGGACTTTACCCTTGACTTTGCAAAGGAGCTCGAGAAGCTCAGCGAAGAGATGGATTTTATCATCTTTGAAGACAGAAAGTTCGCCGACATCGGTGAGCTTTGGAGAGGACGGAGATGGAGATAGACATAGCTGACCCGACAGGAAACACTGTCACTCTGCAGTACTCGTCCGGCGTCCACAAGATCTCGTCTTGGTCTCACATCACCAACGCCCACCCCCTTCCTGGACCAGGCATCATCTCTGGTCTCGCATCCGTTGGCAAGCCCTTGGGACGGGGTCTTCTACTCCTTGCCGAGATGTCGTCCGCCGGCAACCTCGCTACTGGTCAATATACCGAGACCGCCGTCGAGATGGCGCGAAAGGATAGGGACTTTGTCATTGGTTTCATCTCCATGAAGCGATTGGGCAATGATGATGAGGATTTCCTCGTTCTTACCCCTGGAGTCGGCTTGGAGAGTAAAGGAGACGCGATGGGACAGCAATACAGGACACCATCGGAAGTGATCAAGGACAGCGAGTGCGATGTGATCATTGTGGGAAGGGGGATCTACAAGGTCAAAGGAGAGGAGAATGTCAGGAATGAGGCCGAGAAATACAGGCAACAGGGATGGCAGGCTTACAAGGAGCGATTGGCTTAAATGCAGCATTAGAAGTATAGACGAGGTGACATTGTATATAATGAATTTGGGACGACTTCATCTAGGCTCATAGAACTCTCCTGGCCAATCTTTCCAGGGCGACTCCTCCTACACCTAGACCTGCTACAACCCAAGTCCACTTGTTGCTGACCTCGGCGACACTTGGCCAGAACGAGTTCTTCTCCTGCTTGAATGCATCCAGTTCTGCCATCTTCTCAGGTGCCTCATTCCTGTACCTATCCTCTTGACTAGCTTCGTTCTCCTTGTCTCCACCGATGTACCGGAGGAAGAACCAATTTGCCAATGGCGAGACAAGGGCGAGAGGATTGAACAAGTTGTTGGCATATAGGAGTAATGGGTAAGCGAAGTGAATGAGCTGGTCACCAAGGTAGCTGAATGTTCAGCATTGCTCTTCCTCACCAAGAATTCAACTCACTTGGGATGTCGGACAATAGACCAAACGCCTTGTCGCAAGAGACCCTGGCCACCATTCTGCTTGTGGGTAGCCAATTGCCAGTCTGCGAGCACTTCCAAGCCGAAACCAGCCGACCAAAGTCCGATAGATAATGCGTCGATGATCCCTGCATACTCTCCTGGAGCATCAATGACAGGTATACCACTTCTGAAAGGAATAGTGACTGCCAAAGTGATCAATGACTGTACGATAGCCTCGGGTACGAAGATCGAAAAGAATGCTTTGGTCCATCCAGATGGGTCCTGTTTAACAGCGGTATATCGGGCGTCGTCGGAACCGGAAGCGACAGTTCGAGAGATGACTCGGTATGCTAGTCTCGTACCCCATAATGATACACCAGCAATAGTAATCCACCCTGGACGGCTGATTGATTTCAGAACACGTTCGAGAGGGATGCCCTGGACGAGAGCGGGCCGAATGATTGACGCATAGAGGACGTTGGAGACTTGACCAGTTGACCAGAGGACATCTTTTGCAACGAGTCTGTCGAGCCCTCGACCGACTAGATAAGCTGGAACAGCGAGAGTTGAGTGAAACGCCAGATTAGGTAGCAGAGTGTCGCGCAAGACCCCGACGTCGATGAGGGAGACCATAGCGGATAGTGGTACAATCGCGAAAAGGAGTAGTCTGTAGGTTAAGCTATCTCGGAAGCGAGCTGTCATCATTTGACGTCATGTCTGGGTAGCCAAGACTCAATCACGTCTTTTCATGCATGTTCACTAACTGCAGGACCTACTGCGGAAGGGTGCTACCTGGGAGATTTCGGTACCGCTAGTTGTACCCACGTGCATATTCGACCGCTCCAAAGCGACACCTGACTGGCCTGCTTTTAAGTCCTGCTGACCTTGCGATAATGGCATTGGCATCCGTGTTGATGTTTACGACCTTTTGGAAAGCGCTCATTTCATCCACGACCATAGAATCTAGAAAACTCCGCATCCCGTCCGATCTGCGCAGATAACCTGGATATCGCCCAGTTAGTAGCAAGGTGGGGGACCACTTGCGAATCCTGTTAGGTGTTGTGGTTCATAATCTTTTTGCTTTTTGGCAACAGCGGGATTGAAAATGCAGTAGGCGGATTGACCTTTCGATGATCGAAATTTAAGAAACTCGCGAAACAAGAAACACACACACACAGGTCCTGCTTTTCGCTCGATTGCGCCTCGGCTCCGATGCGCCCGTTATACCTTGCTCTCACGCCTTAGGTCGAGCTAGAGCAATTCCTCATAACTCTCACGGTATCCGGGTTCGAGCCCGGAAGCGGCGCTTTCCAGGATGGTCATAGGAACAATATTTCGGCGATACTTACTTCGGCTACAAAGCCCCGGCTAGTTTTACGTCGAAGCGCACGACCTGGCATGTCTGATTCCTCTTCACATAAGCCGCATATTTCAAGACATGTTCAACACGGGGTAATCATCTTGATGGCCGTAAGGTGGCAGTGGCTTACTTGAGCAGCTTGATACATGCTTCCTCCCTCTGGACACCTAGGCGCGCTAAGCCCAAAAGGGTACGAACAACACCACGATGGGCAATTGCTTACCACTCGGCGAGAAGACCGGAACGCGTTTGCTTAGACACGTACATGCCCTGACTAGAGACCAGGGCGATGTTTTGTTTTGGCGTCGTGACGTGAGGAAGCTTGTTTACTTTCTCGGTCTCCCAATTGTTATTTTCCATTCATCGTTCCCCGGCTCATGGGCGGATCGGATGCTGTTTGCTTTGTCGCGTCTTGTCGCGTCGGAGTAAAGTTAGGTACCAAGGAACCGGAAAAAAACAAAGCTCTTGGGATTCAGGTCCGGGGCTAAATGATTTGTCTCACCGGTCAGTCACTGGAAAACCTCAGCCAAGCTGTCTGCCCTGTAGAGACTGACCTTAAGAGCCATCCGATAGACTTATGAGTGTTCCTTACCCCATGCTTGTTTGCAGACTGCCGGGCCCCCCTTTCAGAAGATATAAGATCGGCCACTGACAAGGTTTAAAGAACGTTCTTCCTATTCTCAAATTCACTTCGACTTCGACAACCCCCGACATCCGCTCATTCCTGTCCGACATGAGATCTTTCGGTATCGTTCTTTTCGCGCTCGCCACTGGCGCCGCTGCCCATCCCTTCCCCCTGAACGGTCTCTTCCCGCGACAAGCGGTCACCTGTGCCGCCAACGCTGACTGTGCCGCCACCCAATTCTGCGCCGGCTCGACTTGTGAGGAATTCACAGATTGTCGAGGTACCGTAGGCAGCTGTCCAGGTGGAACGTGAGTTCCTTCGCTGTAGTAACCTGTGCTGCAGCTGATGGTAATAGATGCTCCCCTTCCGATGAGCTCGCCGAGGGTGATCCTCAGAACCCTACTCGACTATACAAGTGCACGTTCCCCAATGCAGAGCCATCTCCCTCCGCCTCTGGCTCCGATTCTGCGTCCGCATCAGCTTCAGCATCGGAAGCCCCATCCTCTTCTGCTGAAGTCTCCGCCTCTGCCTCTGCTTCTGCATCCGAGTCTGCCTCAAGCTCAGTCTCGGATTCATCTGCTCCATCCGCATCCGCTTCCTCCTCCGCTGCCGGAATTGTCGCACCCAGTGCCAGCGCCTCTCCTGTCCCTTCCGCAAGCGCCGCCCCTACTCAAGCTCCAGCTCCCGAGCCATCGCACCCTGCTCCTGAGCCATCTCACCCAGCTCCCGAACCCGATCACCCAGCACCTCAGCCGGAACCCGAACATCCCAAGGACGACTCTACCTCCGCCCCTGCCTCTCAGCCCGAGCCTGAACACCCCAAGGATGATTCCAAGAACGACAGCGCATGGAGGGACGAGTATAGGGACAGCCACAATGGTCAGACTTAATGTGACCAGTCCAAGATCGAGGACCTTCTTTACCAGATCAAGGGCGAGCTCAAGGGGCTCAAGTGGGAGGTCGAGCAGTCGAAGGCTTCCACGGCCTAGATCGGGGTTCGAGTATCTAGTTGAGTAGGCGTAGTTTGTTGTTGGACATTAATTTCATTCAGGTAATCAGAAGACACTCTTTATAGGACAATTACAGTATTTAGTAGTGATAGTAGTCGTAACAAGTTATTGGAATGCAGTCATATCCTTTCTGTCCCTGTAGCGGCGGAACCTGAGTAAAGAAGCCTGTTCAAATATGCCGGAACATCGCGCTCAATTGTGATGAACCACACACGACTGTGGGATGTCTATGAGTGACAAGATGCTGATGCGTATGCTATT